>Ga0102832_1002518_pt1 | contig 11047 bp, 9 predicted proteins | sample EBPBio282013_DNA_FD_88942 | JGI IMG/M metagenome (GOLD analysis project Ga0102832, IMG submission 88942) | Wastewater treatment Type I Accumulibacter community from EBPR Bioreactor in Madison, WI, USA - Reactor 2_5/28/2013_ DNA (Illumina Assembly) | ecosystem: Engineered > Bioreactor > EBPR >... | reverse complement strand
GCGTACAGCGCCACGCCGAGCACCGCGGTGACGGCACCGACGTAACCGGTCGAGGTCCAGCCCAGCCCCGCACCGATCGCCAGGCCGCCCAGCCACGGGCCGAGCGCATTGGCGGCGTTGAACGCGGCATGGTGCGAGGCCGCGGCCAGCGTCTGCGCCTTGCCGGCGACGTCCATCAGGTGCGACTGCAGCACCGGACCGAGCGCGCCCATCAGCCCGACCGCCACCGTCGCCGGCAGCAGCGTCCACAGCGAGCCTGCCGACAGCGAGAACAGCACCAGCACCAGCGCGGCGCCGAGCAGGATCACCGGCACGGCGCGGAACTGCATGCGGTCGAACAGCCAGCCGCCGAGGAAGTTGCCGGCCACGCCGCCCAGGCCGAAGCCGACCAGGCCGAGCGGAATCCAGACCTCGCCCACGCCGGTCACGTGCAGCATCGTCGGTGCGAGATAGCTGAAGACGCAGAACAGGCCGGCGAAGCCGATCGCGCCGATCGCCAGCGCCTGCCAGACCGGCAGGCGATTGAACGCGCGCAGCTCGTCCAGCGGACGCGTCGGCACCACCGTTTCAGCGCGCGGCATGAGCACCGCGAGCAGCAGCGCCGTGGCCAGCGCGACCACCGCCACCAGCACGAACGCCCAGCGCCAGCCGATGGTCTGGCCCATCCACGTCGCCAGCGGATTGCCCACCAGGATCGCCAGGGTCAGGCCGAGCATCATCAGGCTGATCGCCTTGCCGCGCGCGTCCGGCGGACTGATCGCAACCGCCGTCAGCGCCGCCACGCCGAAGTAGGCGCCGTGCGGCAGGCCGGCGACGAAGCGGGCCAGCATCATGCTGCCGTAGTGCGGCGCCAGCGCGCTGGCAAGGTTGCCCAGCGCGTAGAACCCCATCAGCGCCAGCAGCAGCGTGCGCCGCGGCAGGCGTCCGCCGAGGATCGCCAGCAGCGGCGCCCCGACCACCACGCCCAGCGCATAGGCGCTGATCAGGTGCCCGACCTGCGGTTCGGTCACGCCGAAGCCTTCGACCATGTCCGGCATCAGGCCCATCGCCGAGAACTCGCTGGTGCCGATGGCGAACCCGCCCAGGCTCAGCGCGGCCAGCAGCAGCGCGCGATGGCGCGGCACCAGCCCGGAGGCGCCGGGGACAGAAGCTGGAATCGTTTCCATGCGGCATTATGCTGCATTGCAGCATGAAACGGAAGATGCGCGCGCCCGAGCGGGACCGTTTCACCGGCGCCGGGCGGCCCGGATCCGCTGCGCTACCATGCCCCGCCCCGCTGCCGCGCCGCCCGTGCCCCACGTCCAAGGCCCCCTGCTGACCCGCGCCATCGGCGATGCGCTGCTTGCCGCGCGCGATGCCGGCGCCGCCACGTGGTCCGGCTCGCTCGACCTGGGACGCAGCACGACGACCGCCACCGTGCTGCCGGCGCACTGGCGCTGGCAGGCGCGCGACTGGCCCTATCCGGAGCGGCTCAAGGACCGCACGATCCACTACTGGGATGGCGAGGGCTTCGCGCCCGCGTCGCGCTACGGACGCGCGCTGTACAAGCTGGTGCCCACCGACTGGGGCCCGCCGACGTTCGAGATCGACGGCATCAAGATGCTGCCGACGGCGAAGGTATCCCCGTTCGAGGATGCGCGCGGCAAGGTCGCGCTGGTCGAACCGCGCGGCAAGCACGTGCTCGATACCTGCGGCGGCCTGGGCTACTTCGCCGCCTGCTGCCTGGACGCGGGCGCGGCCGGAATCCACTCGTTCGAGAAGAGCGAGGACGTGCTGTGGCTGCGCACGCTGAACCCGTGGTCGCCCGATCCCGACGCGCCGGAGGCCGGTGGCCGGCTGCGGCTCGTGCACGGCGACGTGTCGAAGGAGATCGAACGCCTGCCGGACGGCGGCTTCGACGCGATCCTGCACGATCCGCCGCGCTTCGGCATCGCCGGCGAACTGTATTCGCAGGCGTTCTACGACCAGCTGGCGCGCGTGCTGCGCCGTGGCGGAGCGCTGTTCCACTACACCGGAAGCCCGAACAAGCTGACCAGCGGGCGCGACGTGCCGCGCGAGGTGGCGAAGCGGCTGGAAAAATCCGGCCTCCGCACCCGACTCGCGCTGGATGGCGTGTTCGCGTCGGAGCGTTGAAACGGATCGGCGTTCGAACGGACCGGACGCGGATCAGGGCAGCGGCATGCGCAGCAGGTAGTAGTCCACCAGCCGGCTCGCCGCGGGCGGATCGACGTTGGCCAGCGCCACCACCACGAGACCCTGCTTCGGGTAGATGCGCAGGTCGCCGTTCATGCCCGGCGCGCCACCACCATGGCCGAACGATGGCGAACCGGCATCCTCGCGCGCATTGAAGCCGTAGCCGTAACCGTGCACCTGCGCGCGCGTGGCCTCGGCCAGCAGCGCCGGCGACAGCAGCCGCCCCGACTGCAGCGCGCGCGCGAACTTCAGCAGGTCGTCGGCGGTGCTGTAGCCGCCGCCCGCCGCCGTGCCGCGATACGGCAACGTGTCGGCGGCATCGACCCAGGCACCGTCCCTGCGCTGGTAGGCCTTCGCGCGACGTGGCACCGCCACGTCCTCGGGCAGCGAACCGCTGTCGTGCATGCCCGCTGGCGCGAACACGTGCGCATCGACATAGTCGTAGTACGTCTGCCCGCTGACCCGTTCGATGATCGCGCCGAGCAGCACGAAGCCGTAGTTCGAATAGCGCTGCTCCGCGCCCGGCGCATGCTCCGGCGCACGCGTGCCGTACAGGCGCACGTAGTCATCGTGGGTCTTCAGCGACAGTCGCCGCGCATCGAACTGCGGGCCGAAGATGTCGCCGGTGCCGCCGGAATGCGTGAGCAGCTGGCGCACGGTGACCTTGGCCACGTCGGCATTCGGGTAACCGGGCAGGTAATCGCCGACCGTGCCGTCCAGCGACAGCTTGCCTGCCTGCACCAGCTGCAGCGTCGCCACCGCGGTGAACATCTTGTTCATCGAACCGATGCGGAATCGCGTGTCCGCGGCCACCGGCGTGCCCGTGGTGCGGTCGGCCAGTCCCCACGCGCGTTGCAGCAGCACATCGTCGCCCCGCGCCACCAGCAGCACGCCGGAGAACGCATCCTTCACCGCCTGTGCGTCGGCTTTCGCCACCAGCGCATCGAGCGCCTCGCGTTGCGGCAGGCGCGCCACGCGCAGGTCGTCCGGTGGCTCGATCGCGCGCAGGTCCACGCGCACCGGTTTGCCGGGTTCCAGCACTGCCTCGATGCGCGCGACGGTGTCGGATTCGCGCTCCTGCAGCAGCGCACGCGCCGCGTCCGGCGTCGAGGGTTCGCGTCGGACCAGCCGGAAGCCGCCAGTGTCGCCGCGGAACTCGAGCAGGCGATCGACGTCCATCGAGGGCTGGTAGCGGTCGCGGAACGCTTCCAGCGATGCGCGTTCGCCGGTGTTGAAGGCCTCCAGCCACGCGTCGAGCACCTGCTGCGCGGGTTCGCCCGGCATCGCGGCGGATTCCGCGACAGCGGATCGGGGCATGGATTGCGCCGCCAGCGTCAGCGGCAGGCAGCAGGCGAGGAACAGGGCGAGGGATCGTGGCATGGCGGCAATCGCGGAAAGGGGTCCGTGCACCGGGATACGGCGACGGCTGCGTCGGTTGCAGGCGCGCCGCTGCGGATGACGGCCTACCCGCCTACTGCGGCCGAGCATCGGCGCGCGGGTATCGCGCGACCTGCCCGTTGGCCCACAGCAGCTCCAGCGCCGCGATCCGGCCATCCTGCGCGCGCGCGATGCGCACGCGCCGGGTCGGTTCGCCCTCGACGAAGAACAGGTCCGCCGACAGCGGCTGCAACCGCAGCGGCGGGCGTCGTCCCTGCCGCAACTGCAGGTCGTCGGCAATGCGTTCCAGGCGCACCGCGCCGTACTCGCCGGCCACGGCAGACAGCGTCGAAGGCGGCAACGCCGTTGGCGGGGACGCCAGCGCCTCCAGCGACCAGCGTGCCGCGTCACCCTTGCCCTGCGCGACCAGCGTGGACAGCGCGAGCTGCAGTGCGCGGTCCATCGCCCCGGCGCTGTCGATCTCGACATCCGGCTGCACGCCCGTACCTTCCCAGTTGCCGCCGGTGACGGGACTCACCGGCGAACCGTTGGACACGAACACGCTGAAGCCCTCGCCCAATCGGTAAGGCCGGCCCGGATTCGCGGCACCGCCCGTGACCTCGCCCACCACCGTGGCCCGCTTCGCGTTCTTCAGCGTGTAGGCGAACGCTTCCGCCGCCGAACCGGTGCGGCCACTGGTGAGCACATACAGCGGAAGCGCGGTGCGCGGAGACGCATGGCTCTGCGCCGGCGCCTCCGACTCGGTGCCGGTGCGCGAATGGAAGGTGTTGTAGATGTCGCGTCCGGGTTCGACGAACGCGCTGGCCAGATAGCCCACCATCGCCGGCGAACCACCGCCGTTGTCGCGCAGGTCGATCAGCAGCGCATCGACGTGCGCCAGCAGCTGCAGCGCTGCGTCGATCGTCGCGCGCGCGGGCGGCTGCGACGCGTTGAATTCGAAATCGGCGAAGTAGCGCAAGTCCAGGTAGCCGACGTTGCCCGGCAACACCTGCACCTGGCGGATGCCGAAGTTGTCGCGCTCCGGCTGCGGCATCGACGCGGACGGGCGCGGCTCCGGTGCGCGCGCCGCCGTCTCCGACCAGCGCACGCTGAAATGGCGGTCGTGCGGCTTGAGCGCCGAGGTCAGCGCCGTCGCCAGTTCCAGCGGATCGCGGACCCCGTCGAACTCGCCGCGCGCCGCGCCCGCACGCAGCCCGGCGGCGATCCGCGCGCCGCGTTCGGGATCGAAGTATTCGCGTTCGATGGCCGCGGCGACCTCTCCGGCGACCTGTCGCGGCTCCGCCGCGGACAGGTGGAACGACAGCAGCAAGGCGACCAGGCAAGGCGCGATCCGGAGCACGGGCGATTCCTCATGAAGCGGCGAGAGACCTTCCACGGGATGCGGCGCAGGGCGGAAGCGTCGCAACGCCCGGCGAATGCCGCCGCCGGCTTCACGCCGGCCTCGCGCCGCCATCGCCAGAGTGCGGCGCAGCCCACGCCCGACCCCGAGTCCGCCATGCGCCTGCTCGTCCTGCTCACCGCCATCGCCATGCCGGTCGTCGCCTGGCTGTCGAACCGCGGCACCTTCGGACCGGACAACGGCACCATGTCCGACCGCTACCCGACCCTGCTGGTCGCCGCCGGCTACGCCTTCGCGATCTGGGGCCTGATCTTCCTGCTCGACCTCGTCTACGCGGTCTGGCAGGCCACCGGCGAGCGCAGGCGCGACGACACCATGCGCCGCATCGCGCCGTGGGCGGCCACGGGCTTCGCGCTCACCGCACTGTGGATGCCGCTGTTCTCGTTGGCGCAGTTCTGGGCGTGCCTGCTGGTGATCTTCGCGGCGATGGCCTGCCTCGTGCGTTGCGCGCTGATCCTCTCGCACGACCACACGCCGCGCGCGGGCCAGTGGCTGTGGGCGTGGACGCCGCTGTCGCTGCACGCCGGCTGGCTGTCGCTGGCGGCGTTCCTCAACCTCGCGCAGGTGATCGTCGCCTACGGACTGCTGTCCACCACCCAGCAGTTGCCGTGGAGCCTCGCATTGTTCGCGCTGGCCGCGGCCCTGCTGCTGGTGCTCAACCAGCGCATGCGCGGCAACGTAGACTACGCCCTCGCCGCGCTGTGGGCGCTGGCGGCGGTATACGTGAAGCAATCCTCCGGCACGTTGCCCGGCGCGCCGGTCGCCGCCTGGGTCGCGGTCGCCATCGCCGTGCTGCTGGCCGCGCAAACCTTCGTGCTGCGGCGCAGGCATCCCGGCGGCCTGCTGCCCAATCCGGCGCGCGCTTCCGATTGACGCAGCACGCGGGGCGCCGGAACCTAGGCCAGCGCGCGGTTTCGCCACTACAATCGCGCCTGCTTCCGACAGGCACCGGCATGGCCCCCAACGCCACGATCCATCGCGTCGAACTGCAGGTCAGCGACATGGACCGGCATCACTACGCCGAGTACAACCTGACCCTCGCGCAGCATCCGTCGGAAACGCCCGAGCGCCTGATGGTGCGGTTGATGACGTTCGCGCTGTTCGCCGAAGACCGGCTGGAGTTCGGCCGAGGCCTGAGCACCGACGAGGATCCGGACCTGTGGCAGCGCGACTACACCGGCGACGTGCTGCTGTGGATCGACCTGGGGCAACCGGACGAGAGCCGCATCCGCAAGGCCTGCGGCCGCGCGCGCCAGGTGGTGGTGGTGAACTACAGCGGCAACGGTGCCGACATCTGGTGGAGCAAGCAGACCGCCGCGCTGGCGAAGCTGAAGAACCTGACCGTGATCGACTTCCGCCCCGAGACCGTGGCCCTTGCCGTCGAACTGCTGGAACGCAACATGCGCCTGACCGCGATGATCCAGGACGGCGAACTGCAGCTGATGAATGCGCAGCACAGCGTCATGCTGCCGCACGGCACGCGAATGGCGCCGCCGGCCGGTTGAGCGCATTCATCCGGCGCTGCACGCAGGTTCAGCGTCATGGAGAAGGCGTCAACGCGCGCCCTCGACGCTGCGTGAGGCGATGCCGTCATGCGCGCAACGCGATCACGGCCTGTTGACCGCCGCGGGGCTACGGATGGAACCTCCAAGCGGACGCCGTCGCCATGAGCATGCTTTCCAGCGTTACCGGCGAACTTTCCGACAGCAAGGTCGCCGCCATCTTCGACAGCGAGTCCACCGCACGACGCATCGCGCACGAACTGCGCGGCGCGCTCGGCGTGCAGGACTCGCAGGTGCAGGTCGTCACCGCGCTCGACCGACATCCGGGCCGCAAGCTCGAACCGGAAGGCCGCGGCATCTTCCGCACGATCATCATCGCGCACTACAAGCTCGGCCTCGCCGGACTCGCACTGGGCACGCTGCTGTTCGTCGCGCTGTACATGGCCGGCTTCACCGCCATCGTCAGCTCGCCCGTACTCGCCGCCGCGCTGATCATCGGCTACGGCGGCATCTTCGGCCTGATGATCGGCGGCCTGGTGTCGCTGCGGCCCGATCACGACCCCTACCTGATCAAGGTCCGCGAAGCCCTCAAGGAAGGCCGCACCGCCGTCGTCGTGCACGCGATGAACGCCGACGAGCGCAGCCAGGCCGAGGAAGCGCTGTCGCAGCGGGGCGGGGAGACGGTTCGGACGTTGTAGTCGCCTGCGGCAAGGCTATTCGTTGGAAAGCGCGTTGCGATGGATCCCGCTGACGCTGAGTCCGTTCTTGTCTGATGGATGAACCTGACCCCGTTGCTGCGACGCGCCGCTTCACGCCGGGGCGCATGTCCGCTAGACCCGGACATGATGTCGCTGCTGACCAAGAAGGTGCTCACAGATCACTGTTAGGCGACAAACTAACGTCCCACCGCCCGGCCGCAACCTGCATTACTTGGACCATCCGGCCGATCGGGCCCCAAGCCTTGGTGTCCGGACATTCCGCCTCGGCATTTCGCAGCTCCAGAAATTCGTGAAAGGCGTGATCGAGCTCCGACGGTCCTTCGCCAACGGCTTCCCAATGCAGGGCGCACAACGCGGGCACACCGATCTGTTCTGCCACGAACTGGTCGCCCCAGTCCAGGCACCGCCGAATAGCATCTTCCGCATGCGTGTCCTGCCCCGCGAGCAACAGCCTCCCGGTCGTTTTGAAGTTGCCGCCGTCCCGATACATGTACTCGAACAGGGTGAACTTGGGCTTCATGCGGGCTCTCTCGCTGGCGGGTCTGCCGAGCCTGGGCCGGCGCGATCTCAACTCCTGAGAAGGGCTCGCGGCCTTCGGCCATAGTTGCTAGCCTAGAGGTGATGGCAGGACTCCACCGTGGTCTTTACGAGCAGTTGGTTACCGAAGGCCTTGAAGAGGCCCTTTCGGTGCTGGGATCGACTAAACGGGCAGAGCGGATTGACCTCCATCCCGCCGAGGTTGCGGATCGGATCTCCTTCCATCTGGCCGCCTTAGTCCGGCGGAGCGTAGCCGCGCTCGATGCGAAACAGCGTACGGAGGTGGGCGCCAGGCTCGCGCGTGAGGTCGCAAGATTGTTGAGCGCGGAAAGCAGAGGCATCGATGCGATGGATGCTATATCCGCAAGCGCCGACGTCTTGCGATCGATTGCCGACCTGAATCCGGACGGGGAGCCTGAGTCAATTCCATTGCCGGCAACGCCCCTGCTCGATACGGCCCTGCTGACAAACGCACCCGGCGAACCTCGGATTGGATTTCAGCTGAATTCAGAGGTGCCCTCGGCGGACCGCATCGACATCCTAATGGCGTTCGTGCGGCAAACGGGAATCCGCCCGATGCTCGACCTGTTGCGCCGGCACGTCGACGAAGGACGCCCACTGCGCCTACTCACGACCACCTACACCAACTCCACCGAACTGGCCGCACTGGAGGCCCTGCGAGACCTGGGCGCGAGCATCCGCGTCTCCTATGACGTTTCCAGTACACGGTTGCACGCCAAGGCATGGCTGTTCCATCGGCTCAGCGGGTTCTCCACTGCCTATATCGGTTCATCCAACCTCACCCACTCCGCGCAAGTGACGGGACTGGAGTGGAACGTACGGGTTTCAGGCGCCCGCAACCCGGATGTCATCGACAAGTTCTCGGCCGTGTTCGAAAGCTACTGGCAAAACGAGGAGTTCCGCGAGTTCGATCCTGAAGAGTTCCGGGATATCACCCAGACTCCGGACTCGGGCCCACGGGTCTACCTGAGCCCGGTGGAGATCCGCCCGGAGCCATTCCAGTCACGCCTGCTCGAGCTGATCGAACTTTCCCGCCTGCAGGGGCACCATCGCAACCTGCTTGTCGCCGCAACGGGAACAGGCAAGACCGTCATGGCGGCACTCGACTACCAGCGGCTGCGAAAGCGCCTTCCGCGCGCGCGACTGCTGTTTGTCGCCCACCGCAAGGAGATCCTCGACCAGAGCTTGGCAACCTTCAGGCACGCGCTCCGTGATGCAGCCTTTGGTGAACGATGGGTCGACGGTCAGCGTCCTGCCCAATTCGAGCATGTCTTTGCGTCGATCCAAAGCCTCAGTGCCAGCGGGCTCAACAGCCTGCCACGTGACCATTTCGATGTGGTGATCGTCGACGAGTTCCACCACGCTGCCGCTCCGACCTACCAAGCATTGCTGGAGCATCTCCTGCCGCGCGAGCTGCTCGGCTTGACCGCAACTCCCGAGCGCAACGATGAGGAACCCATCCTGCAGTGGTTTGGCGGGCGGATTGCAGCAGAGCTCCGGTTGTGGGATGCAATCGACCAGCACCGGCTGGTGCCCTTCGCCTATTACGGAATCTCAGACGGCACGGACTATCGACAGGTTGGCTGGCGCCGGGGACGCGGATACGACCCCGAGCAGCTCAGCGAGCTCGTGACTGGTGACCATGTCCTGGCACGCCGGATCATTGCGAATACGCTCAAGATAGTCACAGAACCCGAGGGCATGCGCGCCCTTGGCTTCTGTGTATCTGTGGCGCACGCGCATTTCATGGCGGACCAGTTCAATCAGGCAAACCTCCCGGCCATAGCGGTATCCGCGCAGACTCCGCGCCAGGACCGCGAACAGGCATTGCGGGCACTCGCCGCGGGCGATGTTCGCATCGTCTTCTCCGTAGACCTCTTTAACGAGGGCATCGACATCCCGTCTATCGACACCTTGCTGCTCCTGCGTCCGACGGACAGTCCGACAGTATTCCTGCAACAGCTTGGCCGCGGCCTGCGCCGCACTCCAGAGAAGGCTGTCTGCACGGTGCTGGATTTCGTGGGCCAGCATCGCGAGGAGTTCAGGATGCATCGCCGCTACGCCGCATTGCTGGGCGGGAGCCGGAAGCAGATCGAGCGCTCCATCGAACAAGGCTTCCCGTACTTGCCTAGTGGCTGCCATATGCAGCTGGACGCGGTCGCAACGCAGCATGTTCTGGAGAACATCCGCAAGAGCATTCCAACCACTTGGCCAGCGCGCGCAGGCGAACTCCGGCGGGTCGCCGAGGCGGACCCGGCGATCACGCTCAGGAACTTCCTCAATCAGACCGGGATCGAGCTTGCAGAGGTCTACTCCAACAACCGCAGCTGGTCGGATCTGCTCGAAGCAGGCGGTGTGCCCACGCTCCCTGCAGGCCCGCAGGAGCCGGCATTGCGACGCGCCATTGGCCGGCTGCTGCATCTGAATGATTCGCTGCGCATCGACCAGTACCGTGCCTTCGTCGAGGCGCCGACAGCCCCCGACACCACAACCATGGATGCTCGGACCCGTCGCCTTTTTCACATGCTCGCGACAGTGATGACCGAGTCCGTATTGAAGGGCGACGAGGTACTACAAGACGCAGCCAATCTACTCTGGGCACACTCACAGGTGCTTGCGGAGCTTCACCAGCTTGCCGATGTACTGGCCGACAGGATCGATCATCTGCAGGAAAGACTCACGAGTCACGCCGATGTTCCGCTACGCGTCCACGCTCGCTACACCCGCAGGGAAGTGTTGGCAGCATTCGCGACCGACAACAACCTGAGAGTTCCCGAATGGCGCGAAGGCGTGCGTTGGCTGCCAGAAGCCCAGGTCGACCTCCTCACCATCACCTTGGACAAGACCGGGGACCGCTTCTCGCCCACCACCCGCTACCGGGACTACGCAATCAGCCCCGCCCTGCTTCACTGGGAGAGCCAGGCAGGCACCCGGGAAAACAGCGAGACCGGCCAGCGGTACCAGACTCATGCAAGCCGTGGCAGCACGATACTGCCCTTCGCACGCCTGACTCCCGACGATCGGGCGTTCTGGCTGCTCGGCCCCGCCAGCTACGTCAGCCATGAGGGCGAGCGCCCGATGGCCATTACCTGGCGCTTGGCGCATGAGCTGCCAGGCGACTTGTTTGCTCGCTTCGGTGCCGCAGTCTCCTAGCATAGCAACGCCGCGACGACGGGGTCAGGCTCACTTACCACAAGAGAAGGTAATTCCCCAAGGTTCTGGACCAGCTTAGGCTGGTTCTCATGCGCAAATGCATTGCTTGTGGACGTGCCCGTTTC
>Ga0102832_1002517_pt1 | contig 11048 bp, 5 predicted proteins | sample EBPBio282013_DNA_FD_88942 | JGI IMG/M metagenome (GOLD analysis project Ga0102832, IMG submission 88942) | Wastewater treatment Type I Accumulibacter community from EBPR Bioreactor in Madison, WI, USA - Reactor 2_5/28/2013_ DNA (Illumina Assembly) | ecosystem: Engineered > Bioreactor > EBPR >... | reverse complement strand
TCTTTTGTTTTTCTCTTCTGAGTTCGATATAAAGTTAATTTTTTTACAATTAAAGTTTTTGGCATTAAAGTTCTTTGATTTGCAGTTTCTCATAAAGAAAAGTCATTTAATCGTAAATTTCAGATAATTTTGGTTTATCGATTGGTTATTAAAGTTTAGAGTTGGCAATTTATTGTAATAAGGGTTCATATTTGAGTTGGAAAGTTAAGGATTAATTTTAATGTTTAATAAGGGTCTGTCTCAGTTCATAGAGTTAATTTTTTAATTTCTAATTGTCAGATTACAGGAAATGGAGTTCTTCCTTTTTTGGGAGTTCGATACTTTTAAAGTCATGGATTTCTTTATGAACTTCATAGAGTTCATCGGAAAGTTTATTTTTTTCATTTTACAAATTTTGTATTTAAGTTTTCATTTAATTGAAAAGTTGTTTGAAATTATCACTTTTTTCTTATATGCGATTTTGATAGTATGATTACAGTTGTTTTATCTTATGTTTGAACTGTTTTTAGAGTCTTTCTTTTTATAATGGAAAAGCAGGTTAAATTAAAGTGTTGACTGAGCTTATGATTTGAAGGTTTTTATTATGTGTTGCTCTTTCATCGACTGGAAGGGATTAAGACATCTTTTGGACTTCTTACTTGAATTACTAAGGGTTGAAATTTTGTGTTTATGTCTTCCTTATTGGTTCAAACTTATTTTCCATTTACACAAATATACGCATGTTCGGTTTATTTGAGTTATGTTACATTATTCTCTCATACAAAGACAAGCTATTTCTCATTCCTATAGGTTTTTTCTAATCAGTTATTTTGGGTTCATTTTTATGAATTTATCCATTTTATTGAATGGGACTTTTTTAAATTGATTCATCGAGATTTATTTTCCCCTATTTTGTTTTCTCTTAACTTTCTTTATCAATTCTTTACTTAAATTTTTGAATCTATTAAATTTACTAATGGGTTTTTTAAATATGACTTTTAAGTTATTCGCTTTCAATAGGTAATTGGAACTTTTCATACTTATCTTAATATTTTTCATATTCAGCTGGTATCTACATTTAGTCTTCATAATCGAGTTTCAATTTTATTATTCTTTATCTGTTTGATCTTTTATTATCCTTCAGTTCTTATTCATGAAATTATTTTAAGCTTTAATCTTTTATTTTTACATGATCAACTTATCCATAGTAAAGTTAAGCCCTAAATCTGTCATAATCTTAAATTTATCTTTACTTTTCATCCTTTAATTTACATGATTTGAAAAAGTTATCCCCTTAATTCATATCTTTAAAATCTATTTGTTCTAAAACCTAAATTTATTCCATTTATCCTTATTAATCAGTCTCTTTTTTCTCTTAAAACTTGGGGTTTTTCATTGGTTTTTAATAATTTTCAGTGAGTGTCTAACTTTTTGGTGAATAAGGCAAATCAATTATTTTTTATTGAGATTATCCTGAAATATGAACTTAGTTTTCTTATTTTAAGTTGTTATGACCAGATTAAGAATCAAGATGATGTTTTTATCTCGTTACTTTTCTCCACAAAGGAATGCTTGCTTCTTAACTGTATGACCCTTGAGATGATTGACCTAGATTCTGGGTCTAATTTGACTCACTCGGAGACTTCAATGGAACAATATTGTCAAAAAATGAAACCTTTTCGAAAGAAAACATTTATCCTTGAGGCTGACTTTTTTTACCTTAATATAAATTATTTATTCAATCTGATTCTGTACTTTATAAAAGTTCATCTGAAAATTGAAAATAATTATTGATTTCAACTACAAAAGAAATACGATCATTTATTCGTCAAAAAGTTTATTCATCCTTCAATTTCCTCCTCATGCAAAGTTTTACTCCATTTCAATAAAATGGACTCGCTCAGTTCTCGAAGTTACTTGATTTGTGATTTCTTGTGTTTTTGAACGATTCTCTGAATTGAAGAAACTTTTGAAATGTGTTCGATTTTTATCTTCAAATTATCCAAAAGTTCTAACAAACCTTTTCTCAAAGTCAAACTTGGTTCAATTCCTTCAGGAAGCTTCGAAAACCAAAGTTATATTTGAGAAAGACCTCCCAGTTCCAAAAATTTGTCCCATGTATCAATCTAATTTTATGGAAGAAAGTACATTTTTCAAATCATCTTTGAGAGTGGCCAAGAATTTAAGCTTGAGATTGGCAGGTTTTCCTTTTTCATACCGTTTTCTATCCTCATCATACGCCTTATCCATTTGGTTGATGATTTAATCAGCTTTTCTCTCAGCTTCTTATTTTCTTCTTCTTTAGGCTTATTCTTGTTTAGAAGTTTCTAGATTGATATAAAAGAATACTTTGCTTGCGAGGTCCTTTGTCTTTTTTGTGGATTCCTTTTCTTTTACCGAGCTTGTTTTTAAAAGCATCAGCTTTGCTGGGAATGTGTTCAACTTTTTATTAATTTTAGCTGTGTTATTCGGATTTATAAAAACCTGAATCTTCATCTTGTTCGTTATCGATGGGTGAATGGTGATCGTCGCTCATTTTAAAAATAATTATTAAAATGAGAGGACTGACTCCACATTAATAGTTTAAAAAATGATTACTTTTAAATAATATCACATTTAATCTGTAATACACTGAGTCAAAAAACATATTACTTTTTTCATAAGAAAAAATTAAAGTGATAAATTTTTTTATTAAAAACAAAGTGTCATCAAGATAAATTAAAAAAATCTTACTCGAAAATCTTTTCCATGGAATGAAGGACTTTGAATTGGAGTGAATTAAAGAAAAGAGAAAAATGGTTAAAAAAAGTACCCGCGGAGGGCTTTGATCCCTCGGCCTCGAGATTATGAGACTCGCGCTCTAACCAACTGAGCTACACAGGTGTTGATATTATTTTTTAAAGCTATTTCCTTTTCTACATTAATTGCGAATCATAAACATTTTTTACCTACTGTATCAAAATCCTATAAAAAAGATCTAAATAAAATCTAAGTCTAATCTAAAATAAATAATACACTATGAGCAAGCATATCAAAGAAAAGTAAGATACAAATTAAAAAAGGATAAAAAGTTATAGAATGAAATAGATGCAGTAAGTCATTTAAGATGCCAGATTTTAACTTTCATGTCATTTCCTGTCGATGCGATCACACCATATTTTTTATTAAACCTGATTGATGAAATGAAATGATCATGTGCGTTCTCTATTTTTTTCTTCTATTTACCAAAATTCAAATCCCATATTCTGATGGATTTATCATCTGATGCCGAGTAAAGATATTTTCCTGTCGGGTGGAGGCTGATTGATCGAACCCAGTTGTCATGACCTAAAAATGTAGCCAAATGTTCGCCAGTTTGGCAAATGAACAATTTTATCATCTTGTCTCTTCCTCCTGTAAATAAAAATGTCTGATGATATGAACTCATTCCATTCAACCCTTACTCTCCCAATTTTTTAAGTGCATTTATTTTACTTTATTGTGTGAATTTAGATTTCAAAAACTCAGAATTCATCAATTATTGACTTTGTTAACCTTCAACAAGAAGCAAAGTTTCAATGACATTATCATGTGCAAAGTAACGATTTATAGGAGCCTATTTATCGACTTGCCAAATACAGACACTTTGATCATCAGAGCAACTTGCCATGATTTTACTGTCTGTTGAAACAACAACATTTCTGACCCATTTTTAATGCCCATGATATGTACGAGTGTTAAATCCTGTGCTTATTTCCCAAAGTTTAATTGTTTTATCTCTTGAACATGATATCAGATAATCGCTATCAAATACAAAGTTGACAAAACTGACATTATGATCGTGACCATTGAAAGTTTTACAGCAAACGTAGTCATTATTAAGGTCCCAAAGTTTTATACTTAAATCGCTCGAAGATGAAACTAAATAATTTCCTTTATTATCGTAATTGACGCAGTTAACGGGATCTTAAATTAATAGTAAAATTACTGGTATGTCCTTTCAGGGTTCGTTAGAAATCGCCTGTCTCAAATTACCATATTTTTATTGAACCATCTTCTGAAGAGGTTGCAAGTTGTGTGTATTGGGGATGGAAGGCTAAACATGTTACTGTTGCTTTATGGCCTGTCATTGAATACTTGGCTGGTGTTTTTGGCAAGTAAAGTTCTGCAATGTTGATATTTTTATTAGCCCCTATACCTCCTCCTTTTGCAAGTTCGTCTTCAAGACTTTGACATTTTTATTATAAAGCGTTTATTTTTTTCTGAAGAGAGAGAATAGACTTCCACTTGATTTCTAGTTTTTTACCGTCTGGGTCGATATCATCGAGATTGAGATCGATTTACTCTGCAAAGACAGTGGCAGTTTTTTTATAGTCATTATTGAGAAGATACTAGATGATATCCTTATTCAATTGCGCTTTTTGATTTGATGTAAGAACCATGCTCTTAATAGTTTCTACTTACGTGGATACTCGATTTACTTTATTATTTTTGAATTTTTATTTTTTTTAAACTTTTTATATAAAAACATTTTGTTTATTATCAATTTTTTTTTCTTATTTTCAACATTAATTCTCATTATTTTCAATATCAAAGCTTTTCCAAAGGCTTATCTTATGGGATTATTCAAGTTTGGAGTATTAAATCTTCAATATTTTCTTTCTTCCTAATTTTATAGCACTTAATCAATAAAAATGGAATCCATACACTCTGTTGATCATAAAAAAAAATCCAAAAAACGCTTTAGTTTATCTTTACTACAAGATATTTTCATTTTTTCTCGAATTTTTTATCGAACATAGAAATTTTACAATTTAATGAGTGAATTAAGTTATAAGATTTTGACTAAAAAGTATTAACAGGTATTAAAGATTATAAAATTGGCTAAATGGAAATGAGAATTTCTAAAGTTCCTAAATTAATATAATTTATAAGCAAAATACGAACATGAAGAAAAACCTTTTCGGAGACTTATCAAAGGATGTTGACGAAATACCAACTACTCCAAAAAAGAAGAGTCAATTCATTGAACATTAATTTACGACTTAGCCTAAAATAAAATATCGATATACGATTGTCGAAAAACCGGTCAGCTCCAGATTGGTAAAAATATTCTTTGTAATTTGGTTGATACTTATGCTTGGCTCATTTGTAGTCAGTTATCAATCTAAATTGACTCATTTGTAAATTTCGATAAAAGACGAGATTGAAAAGTGCCGTAAAGATTATGAGGCAAACAAGTAAAATTGATTTATTTTTATCTAGATGTGATACACCTTTAAAGGGGATTAAGCATTTTTGTGAAGAAAAACAAAAATGTTTGTAAAATAATTTTGAATAGGAAATGAAAATAAGGACTCAAGGAACTTTATTTTTAGGGACAATAATTCGATAATTTTTCTAAGGATTGGGTCTACCAATGGTCTTGATCGGCCTAGTTTATGTAATATGGGGAAACAGGAAGAACAACTAAGTAAAGAAGTAATTTGTGGAGTACTACCCTTGATTGTATATAGAGTGTTTAGTCAGTAATTTTATAAAATTTAGTAATAAATTTTGTCCAATAGAAGTTAGTTTTTATTTATAATACGGGAGGTTAGGCAATTATAATTTCACATTTTATAAAAATCTGATTTTTTAAATGAATCGAGTAATACTTTCTGTGTTTTCATAAAGAAGTAACTTGAGAAAATAAGACATTGTAACGTTGTCATAAATTTGCCAACCAAGGCCATTACAATAAGGATGGATAAGCGAAAAATTTGGAATTTTCCCTTTTGAAATTAATTTCTACCTATCAAATCCTCCTTTTAATAAAATATCCCTATCCATTCCGACTTAATTGAGAACTCATGTATAAATATTCGGTAGTAAGGGTGGTCGTGAGTATTTTAAGTTGTAATAAGTGAATGAGGATACTGATGATTTTGACGATTTTCCTTAAGGAGGCATTGTGTCTAAATTTTTTAAACAAAGTCAAAATTATAATTATTTAAGGCTGAAGTTTCACAAACCCAAGTAAAGCAAAGATTTCAAGAGAATATGTAAGCAAGTGGGATTAAGGGCAATTTAGGTATCGAACATTGTTTACTTTAACTGTAAATATTTATGCTCGTTAAGAAAAAGACTTTAACTTCATCCAAGTATCTTTAGAATGTTAGAATTGCTTTAGTACAAAACCATGGTTATTGACAAATAAAAGCCAACGAGGCATACTACACAATTACGATAAAAGTACATAAAAAGAATGAAGGAAATTGAGGACTTAATTTATGCCAAAAAGCTCAACCAAATCCATCCAGATTCAAGTATAGTTGATAAGTTCAGCTCAGAGTTTTAATAGCTGTTACATTAGCCAGTCCTTTAACCAAAGGAACTCGACTTTTCTAATCCTGTAGAAATAAAATCCAAAATAAAGAAACTTTAATAAAATTTAGCCTAATTCTATGTTGATCGATTGATGAACTTGGAACAAAATGTAACCGATTATTTTCAAAAATATTGGAACGAGGAAATCAGAGATATATACCTCAGATTGTTGTCGTCACCTTAAGATGAAGACAAAACAAAAGCTTTAGTTTAATACTGGAGTGAAATAAAAAGTCTGAAATAAATTCTGCCGAATACTTAAGAGGCCTCTTTAATTTTTTTCAACTATTATTTGGAATTTATCAATAATAACACAATAAAAATAGGAGCTATGAAAATTATGAGTCTATTTCTCAAATTTTAATCTGTTGGTATGAAGTTATATCATATCTATGGAAGAATATTTTTCAATTTAATGCGATGCCTAGAGTTCAATTAAACAGATGAAATTTACAAACTCGCTTATAAAGGAATATTTCTTATCTACTCTAAAGTTCCTAATTATGTTTTTCTACGATAACTTTTGAATAAAGAAACTCAATAAAGAGCGAGTATGAAATTCAAAAAGCTTGACATGCTATAAAAAATAATTTTGAATGACGAAAAATTCAGTATTAATAAAGAGCAGGATAAATAAATTTTGGTAGACTTTCTTCTTGATATCCTTATGATGAAGGAAATCAGTGTTCAGTAAAAAAACAGTGTGTACACTGTCATAGCTTTTCTTGCTGTATCTTTTGGAAAGTAAAAAATCATGGCAAAATTTGAACAATTAAATTCTATGCTTTTGATGAACATGTAGAAAGTTATTGACAAAAAAATGTCTCAAATGAAACCTCCTGTTTAACTAACTAAAGAAAATTAATACAGAACAATGTGTGAATATTGTGGGTAACAAAATTAAAATTTTAGAGACTAAAACATGTATGACATTCATTGTTATAAGGAATGTAAGATGTTGGTGTCTTGTTAATATTGCTCTTCCATTATTGAAATACCTTAATTGTTCAAGCATTACTTAGAAGATTGTACATTGAAAAATAAGTTCAAAAACTGTTAAAAATGCAATGATGTAATCTTTATTGACAAGGAGGATGAACACAACAAAAAATGCACTAAAAAATTGACCACAAAATGTCCTCTGTGTGGATAAAAGCTTTAAAGTAAACTTAGAATAAAATAACACGTTTTAAAAGATGGATGTCCCAACAACCCAAGAAATTAAAAGTGAGATTCATTAAGGGATTTAAATCTTATGAGCAGATGAAATAATAATCAAAATTAATACTTTTTTGTTAAGCACGAAAAAAATATTCAATAATTTGTCACTTCTTTGATTGATAAAATTTTTGTTTAACCTTTTCATTTTTTTTTCTTAGTTAAAATGGATATTTTTATTTTAAAAAAGAATAAAGAAATTAATAAAGAGAAGTTAAGTTTATAAAATAAAAGATCTACAGATTAGTTATTGTTGGAAAATAATAATAATTAAAGTTTTAAAATAATCAACAATATCAAGATGGTACGTCATTTCATAATTTAGGATATTTCTGAAAGAGCTCAACCATTAGCAACTGAATAATTAGGTTCTGAACTTATCGATTTGGTCGCTCAATGCGCTTCTTTGAAACAAATCAAAAAAGGTGCCAATGAAGCCACCAAAACTTTGAACAGAGGTATCACCGAATTAATCATCATCGCTGCCGATGCCAACCCATTAGAAATCGTATTACACCTCCCAATCCTTTGTGAATAGAAAGTACATATTATATGATTCAGAACGTTCCATACGTCTTTGTCCCATCAAAGAAAGCTTTGGGAGCAGCATGCGGAACTACAAGAAACGTCATCACCGTCTCAATCTTAAAGAACAAAATGTCAAAACTTAACGACGACATTCAAAAAATTGTTGGAGAATGTGAAAGACTCTTCATCAGTTCTTGATCAAGTTACTTATTTAAATGATTTGATTCCATTTTATTCTTCGCAATCTTTTTAATTAATCAATAAATTTTGCTATGAAGTTTTTAAAGGGAAGTAAATAAATTCTTACTGATTTTTTTTCAAGTAAATTAAGAAGGCATTTATTTTTATTGCATTTTGTAACTCAAATGGAAAAAATTATCAAATCTATTTTCCCATAATTGTTAGATATGGAAATTTTATTATTGAAACATAAACTCAAGAGCTGACCCTCAATTTAGTCTTTTTTATCAATTGAAGCATCGCTAAATCAAACAGCTTCTCCAATGATTGTTTTACTAACATGGAAGATTCACTCCTTTCTGAAACTCTTGAAACTATTTGATCAGCAGCTTCATTTATTGTCTTATTAAAAACTTTAATGTAATTTTTATCCTTTTTTGAATTGACATCCTCTGATGGGTAAATTCTCATCATTTAAATTCCATAAACTTTTTAAGGAATTTGAAGAACTTTATCAAAATTTTGGAACAAAGCTTTTGCTTTAGCTCTGTCACTTTATTTTACATCTTATTTGTTGATCTGAATAACAGCTGGAAATCGATAAATTATAAATTCTTTTAGAAAAGTACAATAATAAATTGGATTTCCTAATGCTTCAATATTAATGATTTTTAAATTTGGAATGTTTTCAAGCTTAGCTATCTGAAGTAAAGACATTATGTAAGTTTATTTAAACTCAAGAATCTTAAGTTTCCTAAAATAAACAACAAATTTACTTGAACTTTTTTAATATGCTAAGAATATTACTTTAAATGAGGAATTCGATAAAAACATACTAAAATCTAATTTTTTCGACAGATTATTGGAAAGTGGGGTTGGTTAAAACGACATCGTAACTATTACCATAAATAAAAAGAATGTTTTCATCTTAAATTTAAGCATGACCACCAGTGATGCATGTATTTTTAAGGTACTCTTTTTTAGAACCATTATTTATTTAAATCTGTTTAATTCTATTTTTCTAGTCCTACCATTGACTCGCAATCAAAGTTAATACTTCCTCATGATTTGATTAATAATCGGAAGATTTTTCCGATGATTAAATTTCTTATGGAGTTGGAGTCTTACCATCAAGTAATTTCAACCCTGGAAAATACTTAAGAATATTTCGTAAATACAAAGCTCTATCTTTGGCAAGAAAATTATTTTCAAGCGACAATTACTTTAAATTCTGTAATTTAATCAGATCGTTAGTTTCATAATTTTTTATATCGATTCTATTGTTGGCCAGATAAAGTTTTTACAACTTGACTAGCTTGGCAACATTTTCGATAGCAGAAATAAGATTGTTTTTCAAGTTTAGTTCGTTGAGATTTTGCAAAATTTCAATATTTTAGATTTTTGAAATTTCATTATGGGAAAGATTTAATATCCTTAAACTTTGTAAAGTCGATATTCCCTAAATTTTGGATATTCTGTTGCTATGAAGATCCAATACTTATAATTTTGCCAATTAATTTATTCCTTTGATTTTAGATATTTGATTTTTAGGTAATAGTAGTACTTTTAAGGAGGGGAGACCAAGATTTTACATTTCTTTGATTTGATTATCGTACAAATCAATATAAAGCAAGTTTGGTAGAGAAATTAAATTTTAAACTTTCGATATTCTGTTATGTTGAAAAGTAAGCATTTTTACCTTTTCTTATCCCTCCAATAATGGAATATGACTCAGTTACAATGAATCTAAATTTAATTTTTCTAAGTTTGACTAACGTTCACAAGGTCTACGATAACATACCCAGACATTAGGTATTTGAGGTAACTAAGCAAATATTATATTTCCAGATTTTTATATTCTTTTTAGCTATCCATTTTTTATTAGATACTTGAATCTTTAGTCCTTCTCGTGTAGAACAATGTCTTGAAAGGTTTGATTTTACGCAATTCTTTTTTTGTAATCATATGACTTTTGTGTTCGTTTCATTGCAGACTCATTCTTTGGTGGTGTTCGAAGTTGTTTTTTTCTTTCTTGGTTGTAAAAGGTTGATGCAAATTTTTAATTTGGTTTTGACATTTAAAATTATCAATTATAATTTTTACAAATAAAAGGTGCAAACCCTATTATTTTAATTTGCTTTTATGGTAAGTCATTTAAAATAGAGATTCAAAAGATCTATTTTTAAAGAATGATTTGCGACATAAAACTTTTAAGGTAAAATTTCATCATAAATTAGGCAAAAATAGAAATTTGTTAGAAGAAAATAGGACCATATTGTTTTCTTATCTTTTCAAATTTTATATAAGATGACAAATAAATGAATGTCTTTTTTGAATTATATAACTTTTTATAAAATCAAATTTCTTCAAATGAGAAAGAAAGTATAATTAACAACAGTCATCAGAGATCTTGAGCATTTCCATACTTATTTCAGTGAACATAACAAAAAATTACTCATTATTGACGTTCATCCTGCCTGGTCAGGATCTTGTAAGGCCTTATAACCATGCTTCAAAAACCTTCAAACATCTGTTATTGATTAGTTTGAAAAAAGAGTCGATATTGTTCTTGTTGATCAATAAAAACTTGAAGAATTAAAAAATCCAGTATTCGAAGTCAATACAACTAAACCGAAGATTATTCTCGCTTTGTAAGGAAAAATTGTTCATGAGATTCATGGCCCTAATGTCTCAGAACTTTAGGAAAATGTAAAGAAATTCGTACCATACATTTGAATATTTCATCTTGATTTCTAAGACATCTATTTTCATTGAATATGCAATAAAATTCATTT
>Ga0102832_1002516_pt1 | contig 11048 bp, 9 predicted proteins | sample EBPBio282013_DNA_FD_88942 | JGI IMG/M metagenome (GOLD analysis project Ga0102832, IMG submission 88942) | Wastewater treatment Type I Accumulibacter community from EBPR Bioreactor in Madison, WI, USA - Reactor 2_5/28/2013_ DNA (Illumina Assembly) | ecosystem: Engineered > Bioreactor > EBPR >... | reverse complement strand
CTTACGCGCGGGTGGTGGAAAGCACCTGGCTACGTGATGTGCTCTCCTGGATTCTGCCGGCGGTGGCCTTCTTCGGCGTCTGGTTCTTCCTGTTCCGCCGCTTCGCCGAGAAGCAGGGCATGGGCGGCTTCCTGAGCATCGGCAAGAGCCGCGCCAAGGTGTTCATGGAGAAGAACACCGGCGTCACCTTTGCCGATGTCGCGGGTGTCGATGAGGCCAAGGCCGAGCTGGTCGAAATCGTCGACTTCCTGAAGAACCCGCAGGATTACGGCCGCCTCGGCGCGCGCATCCCGAAAGGTGTGTTGCTGGTTGGCCCGCCCGGCACGGGCAAGACCCTGCTGGCCAAGGCCGTGGCGGGCGAGGCCGGGGTACCGTTCTTCTCCATCTCCGGCTCGGAGTTAGTCGAGATGTTTGTCGGCGTGGGCGCGGCGCGGGTGCGCGACCTGTTCGAGCAGGCGCGCGGGCAGGCGCCGGCCATCATCTTCATCGACGAGCTCGATGCGCTGGGCCGTGCACGCGGCGTCGGCGGGCCCATCGGCGGCCACGACGAGCGTGAGCAGACGCTCAACCAGCTGCTCACCGAGATGGACGGCTTCGACAGCTCGGTCGGGCCGGTCCACCAGCACCTGGCGGTCGAAGCGGCCGGCACGCAGCAGCGCCTGGTGCTGGTGGACCGGCCCGACAAGAAGGGACGGCTGGACATCCTGAAAGTCCACGTCAAGAAGGTGACGCTGGCTCAGGATATCGATCTCGAACAGGTGGCTGCGCTGACCACGGGCTTTTCGGGTGCAGACCTCGCGAACCTGGTCAACGAGGCCGCGCTGGCCGCGACCCGGCGCAAAGCGTCCGCCGTGGAGTTGCAGGATTTCACCGCCGCCATCGAGCGCATCGTGGCGGGCCTGGAGAAGAAGAACCGAGTGCTCAATCCCAAGGAGCGGGAAACCGTGGCCTATCACGAGATGGGCCATGCGCTGGTGGCGCTGGCGCTGCCCGGCACCGACCCCGTGCACAAGATCTCGATCATCCCGCGCGGCATCGGCGCGCTGGGCTACACGCTGCAACGCCCCACCGAAGACCGCTTCCTGATGACGCGCGCCGATCTGGAACACAAGATCGCCGTGCTGCTGGGCGGTCGTGCGGCCGAGAAGCTCGTGTTCGGCGAGCTGTCCACCGGGGCTGCCGATGACCTCGCACGGGCCACCGACATTGCCCGCGACATGATCACCCGCTTTGGCATGGACGAAGGACTGGGCTACATCGCCTTCGCGGCGCAGCGGCCACGCTTTCTCGATACACCGGAACTGGCCCACGGCGGCTGCCGGGTGGCCGAATCGACCCAGGCGCGCATCGATCAGGCCATCCGCGACATCGTGATGGGCGTGTTCGAGCGCGCCTACCGGATCCTCGACACCAACCGCGCGGTGCTGGAGCGTTGTGCGCGCGAACTGCTGGCGCGGGAAACGCTCGACGAGAACGACATCCGCCAACTGACGCAGGGCTTGCAGTCCGAATCCCGCGCGTCGGAGCCCCTCCAGCCCGAAACCTCACTCTCTACACCCCAAGGGTCCACACCATGAGCGAACACCTTCACCTCGTTTGTCCGCACTGCCAGTCCATCAACCGCGTGCCGGCCGCCAAGCTCGCGGATCGTCCCAACTGCGGCCGCTGCCAGCAGCCCTTGTTCACGGGCGAGCCCATCGAGTTGACCACGGCGACGTTCTCGCGCCACGTGGAGCGCAGCGATTTGCCGCTGCTGGTCGATTTCTGGGCGCCCTGGTGCGGGCCGTGCAAGATGATGGCGCCACAGTTCCAGCAAGCGGCGCACCAGCTCGAACCCAGGATCCGGCTGGCAAAGGTGAATACCGAGGCTGAGCCCCACCTGGCCGCGCAGTTCGGTATCCGCAGTATTCCGACGCTCGCCCTGTTCCAGGGTGGGCGGGAGATCGGGCGTCAGGCTGGCGCCTTGGGCGCGCAGGACATCGTGCGCTGGGCATCTGCACAGGTGGGGCGCTGACCGATGCAGGACTTGCTCGGCGCCACCCTGATCCTGCTGGCGGCATGCAGCCTCGCGGATGTGGCGACGGCGGCGTTCAGAGTACCCGCCTTGCTGGGTTACCTCGCCGTCGGCGCCTTGCTGGGCCCGTCGGTCAGCGGTGTAGTCGCGCCGGGAGAAGCGCTTGATTTTCTGTCCGAGCTGGGCGTGGCGCTGCTGCTGTTCATGGTCGGACTGGAATTCTCCCTCGGGCACTTTTGGCTCACTCGCAAGACCGTACTGGTGGCTGGCAGTTTGCAGATGGTCGTTGTGGCCGCACCTCTGACCCTGATGCTGATGGGGTTGGGGCAGCCAGCTCAGAGCGCTGCGCTGCTCGGCGCTGCGGCGGCCATGTCGTCCACGGCGCTGGTCAGCCGACAGCTGGCCGACCAAGGCGAGCTCACCACCCGCCACGGCCGCAGCGCCATCGCCGTGCTGGTCTTTCAGGACCTGGCCAGCGTGCCCCTGCTGGCCCTGCTGGCGATCTGGGCGCGCGGCGAGTCGCCGAAGATCGAGAGCGTGCTGCTCGAAGTGTTGGGCGTGCTGATGTTGTTCGCGGCAGCGGCCCTCGCCTCCCGTCGTCTGTTGCATGGCCTGCTGGGCTGGGTGGCGCGGCAGGGCCACGAAGAATCCTTCGTGCTGGTTTCCTTGTGCGTGGTGGTGGCTGCCGCCGCTGCTGCACACGCGGTCGGCGTATCCGCCGCCCTGGGTGCGTTTTTGGCCGGCATGGTGCTGGGCGAGAGCGACTTCCGTCACCACATGGAAAGCCACCTCAAACCGTTTCGCGATGTGTTGTCGGGGGTGTTCTTCGTGACCATCGGCCTGCAGTTGGACGGAGCGCAGATTCTTTCGGCACCGCTGGCGGTGCTGGCGTGGCTGGCAGTGCTGGTACCGGTCAAGATCGGGCTCAACACCCTGGCCTTGCGGGCGACGCGCCTGTCCGCCCTCGATGCCTGGCGCACGGGCATAGCGTTGGGGCATGGCGGCGAGTTCGCCCTGCTGTTGTTGGGCATGGTCTTGCAGCAGCATCTGATCCCCGCGACCGTCGTACAACCCATGCTGGTCGCGCTGGTGCTCAGCATGGCCTTGGCACCGCTGCTGATCCGCCATCACGATGTACTTGCCCGGTTCTTGAGCCGCACCGGCGGCGTCATTCAGCCACCCCAGGCTGAAGAAGTCGAGATCGCCGCGCAGACGGCGCGATATCGAGACCATGTCATCGTTTGCGGCGCGGGCGAGCTTGGCCTGACAGTCAGCGAGATTCTTCGCCACGCCGGCGTGGCGCATCTGCTGCTGGAAGCAGACGAGCAGAAGGTAGAGGCCGCGCGTGCCGCCGGCGCGCCGGTGTTCCATGGCGATGCGAGTCGGCCCGATACCCTGCTGGCTGCCGGGTTGGCGCAAGCGCGTCTGGTGGTGCTCACGTTCGACCATGCCCAGCAAGTGCTGCGCATCGCCCAGGCGATTGCCGAGCGCCGTCCGGCGCTGACCTTGTGGGTGTCATGCAGAAGTACGACCGCGGCCGATGCATTTCGCGCCATGCCCAACGTGCGCGTGTACCAGCAATCCTTTGCCGCAGCTATTGGGCTGGCGGAACAGGTGATGTCGACGCTTGGCATGTCGACCGAGCTGATTGAAGGACACATCAGCGCAATGCGCCGCCGTCTCGACAGCGGCAATGTCGCAGGGAGTTCATCTGCATGAAGTCAACAGGCCGCAATCCATTTCAGGTGTTCCGTGACCAATGGGCCATCATGAGTTTATACGAGCGCTTCGAGCAGGTCGTCGCCCTCGTTCTGTCGGCGGTAATTGCCGTCATCATCGTGGTGTCGCTGTTCCAGCTCATCGCCATCGTCTTCACGCTGCTGGTCCTCGATGCCTTCAATCCCTTGGATCACAAGGTATTCCAGAGTGTGTTCGGCATGATCATGACGCTCTTGATCGCGATGGAGTTCAAGCATTCCATCGTGCGCGTGGCGCTGCGTCGGGACAGCATCATCCAAGTCAAGACCGTGATCCTCATCGGCCTGATCGCGCTGGCGCGCAAGTTCGTGATCCTCGACCCCGAGGCGAGCCCTGGCAAGATCGCCGCGCTTGCAGGCGCCACGCTGGCGCTTGGTGCCACTTACTGGCTGCTGCGCGAGCGCGACGACCGCGCCGCCGAGACATCTGAGCATGACCCGTCATCATCCCAGTGACCCGCGCGCGGCGTTGTTGCAACACCGCTGGCTCAACCGCCTGCAGACCGGGCTGTTGGTCCTGACCCTGGTCGGGATCGCAGCCGCCGCAGGAAGCCTGCTGTTCGGGGAAAGCGACCTGTGGCTCGCGCTGTTTGCCGTTGCAGGCACGCTGCTGCTGGAACCGGCAGCCGCATCCGCCTTGACCTTGCGCCTATACCGCGCCCGGGCGCTGCACCCACACGAAGCCCCGGAAATTTGGGCCCTGTTGCACGAGCTGTCCGTCCGTGCCGGTTTGCCCGCAACGCCGGTGCCGCACTACGTGCCCAGTGCCGTCGTCAACGCCTTCGCCACCGGATCGAAGCAGGAGGCATCGATCGCCCTCACCGATGGCCTGCTGCGCAACCTGAGTTCGCGCGAACTGGCGGGTGTGCTCGCGCACGAGGTCGCGCACATCGCTAATGAGGATCTGCGTGTCATGGGGCTGGCGGATTCCGTCAGTCGCCTCACGAGCCTGCTAGCGATGGTCGGACAGATCGCTATTGTGTTCAGCTTGCCCGCACTGCTGGCCGGCGCGGTGGCGGTCAATTGGCCTGGACTGCTTCTGCTGATCGCCTCGCCCCAGCTGGCCCTACTCGCACAGCTCGGCCTGTCTCGCGTGCGTGAGTTCGATGCTGACCGCCTCGCGGCGGAACTGACGGGCGACCCGCACGGGCTGGCGTCCGCGCTGGCGAAAATCGAGCGGGTCAGCCGCTCCTGGCGTGCCTGGCTGCGGCCGGGATGGGGCAATCCCGAGCCTTCCTGGTTGCGCACCCATCCGGCAACGCAAGATCGTATCTCACGCCTGCTGACGTTGGCGCCTGGACCCGTAACAGCCTTGCCGTTTCACGCGCCCCATTTCTTGCCGGAATCCGCTGTGACGCCGCGCCCGCCGCGCTGGCGCCCGAGCGGGCTATGGCGCTGATTGCCTATCAACAGGAGACTTCTCATGGCCTACCCTGACCCGTACCCACGCCCCGCACCGGATCCCTTCATCCGGCGCTGGCTCGTCATCACTGCGTGCGTTGCAGCACTCATGCTGTTCTGGCAGTTCCTGCCCGCCATCGAAGCCTGGTTCAGCCCGCGCCAAGCCGCTGAGCGCACCGTCACGCCGCGTGGCGATCTGGCCGCTGACGAACAGGCCACCATCGAACTGTTCGAAAAATCACGCGCCTCGGTGGTCTACATCACCACCGCGCAGCTGGTGCGCGACGTCTGGACGCGCAATGTCTTCTCCGTGCCGCGTGGCACCGGCTCGGGCTTCATCTGGGACGACGCCGGCCACGTCGTCACCAACTTCCACGTTATCCAGGGCGCGTCCGAAGCCACGGTCAAACTCGCCGATGGCCGCGACTACCAGGCCGCGCTGGTGGGGGCGAGCCCAGCGCACGACATCGCCGTGCTCAAGATCGGCGTCGGTTTCAAGCGCCCGCCGGCTGTGCCGGTCGGTACCAGTGCCGACCTCAAGGTGGGACAGAAGGTGTTTGCTATCGGCAACCCCTTTGGCCTGGACTGGACGCTCACCACCGGCATCGTCTCCGCGCTCGACCGCTCGTTACCGGGAGAAGCGGGCGGCCCGGCCATTGATCACCTGGTCCAGACCGACGCCGCCATCAACCCTGGCAACTCCGGTGGGCCGCTGCTCGATTCGGCAGGAAGGCTCATCGGCATCAACACGGCGATCTATAGCCCCTCCGGCGCCTCGGCCGGGATTGGTTTCGCCGTGCCAGTGGACACCGTCATGCGCGTAGTCCCGCAACTCATCAAGACCGGTAAGTACATCCGTCCGGCGCTGGGCATTGAGGTGGACGAACAGCTCAATCAGCGCCTGCTGGCGCTGACTGGAAGCAAGGGCGTGTTCGTGTTGCGTGTTACCCCTGGTTCGGCAGCGCACAAGGCCGGCCTCGCGGGTGTCGAAGTCACGCCGCAAGGCATCGTGCCGGGCGACCGCATCATCGATGTTGATGGCCAGGCGACGGACGATGTGGCCAAGCTGCTCGCGCGGCTAGACGACAGGAAGGTCGGCGATGTGGTGGTCTTGTCAGTGGAGCGGGCCGGCAAATCGCGCGAGGTGCGTGTGGAGCTGCAACCCGGGAATTGATTGAACTGAACCTGTGGATCAGGCGGTAGTGCAGCGTCGCGGCGATTGAGGTTCTCAGGTCTTCGGCCAGGTAGCGTTCCGCCTCAACCTCCGTAATTTTCGGATGCGATCTGCCTATCCGAATAGGCAAGCATGCGTAAGCGTCCGGCAATCCCATCTTGAGATAGACCCAGTGTCGAGGCATCGTGTGCACGATGAACATCACGCACACTATGGCGAACGACACGATCGCCCAGCGCCCCAAGCGGCACTACTACTCCCCGGAACTTAAAGGCCAGATCGTGGCCGAATGCCAGGTCTCCGGCGCGTCAGTGGCCGGCGTAGCGCTTGCACACGGAATCAACGCCAACATCGTTCATCGCTGGATGCGCGAGCAAGCAGACTCCCTGTTGCCAGCGCCCCGGAATGAGTTCGTTGCGCTGAATCTGCCTCCACCAGTTGAACAGCTCCCAGCAACCGAGACCAGCTCGCCGCCCGTGTCGCGTGCGATTCGCGTTGATGTTCGGCGCAGCGCCAGCGTAGTCACCGTGAACTGGCCCCTGGAAGATGCAGCGTCATGTGCAGCGTGGCTGCGCGACTGGCTCCGATGATCCGCATTGATGCGCTGTGGCTCTCCACCGAGCCGCTGGACATGCGAGCAGGCACCGAGACGGCGCTCGCCCGGGTAGTGGCTGTCTTTGGCGCAGCGCGCCCACACCACGCCTATCTGTTCGCCAATCGACGAGCCAACCGCATGAAGGTGCTGGTGCACGACGGCATCGGTGTCTGGCTGGCGGCCCGGCGCCTGAATAGCGGCAAGTTCGTCTGGCCGCGCGATGCCGCCACCACCGCCACACTCAGCCGAACGCAGTTCGATGCGCTCGTGCTGGGCCTGCCCTAGAAGAACGTCGGCGAGGCTGGAGTCATCACTGTACTTTGAGTGCTCCGGTCGTTGGCCAGGCAATCAGCGCTTGCACCGATGCACGAATGTGATGTTAGCCGCATCATCTTCTCCCGTGATCACCGCAGACCACCTTGACACCCTGGAGCCGCAGCAGATGCGAGCGGCCCTGCTGTCGTTGATGGGTGAGCTGGCCGAGCGAGACGGCGTGATCGCACGCCAGGGCCAAGAGGCGGTCTTCAAGCAGGCGCAGATCGACAAGCTCACGCACGAGAACGCACTGCTCAAGCGCATGAAGTTCGCCGCACAGTCGGAGCGCTTCAGCGCCGAGCAGAAGAGCCTGCTCGATGAATCGCTGGATGAGGACCTGCAGGCGGTGGCCGATGAGATCGAGCAGGCCACGCCGCCAGTGGCAGGCCGCCAAGACAAGCAAGTCCCCAAACGCGCACCCCTGCCGGCCAACCTGTCGCGGCGCGAGATCCGCCACGAGCCCGAGTCCACCACCTGCGCCTGCGGTTGCCAGATGAAGCGCATCGGCGAGGACGTGGCCGAGAAGCTGGACTACGCGCCCGGCGTGTTCACGGTGGAGCGCCACATCCGGGGCAAGTGGGCCTGTGCCCAGTGCGAGACGATTCACCAGGTGCCTGTCGATCCTCACATCATCGACAAAGGCATCCCTACCACTGGGCTACTGGCGCAAGTGCTGGTGGCCAAGTACGCCGACCACCTGCCGCTGTACCGCCAGGAAGCGATCTTCGGCCGCGCCGGCCTAGCCATCCCCCGCTCCACGCTGGCGCAATGGGTGGGCTCGTGTGGCGTGCAGTTGCAGCCACTGGTTGACGCCATGAGGACAGAGCTGCTGCAGCGCCGCGTGCTGCATGCCGACGAGACGCCGGTGTCCATGCTCAAGCCGGGCAACGGCAAGGCGCACCGGGCGTACCTATGGGCCTATGCCACGGGCGCCTTCGAGAACATCAAGGCGGTCGTCTACGACTTCTGCGAATCGCGCTCGGGCGAACACGCCCGGCGCTTCCTGGGCGACTGGAGAGGCAGCCTCACCTGTGACGACTTCAGCGGCTACAAGGCCTTGATCGCAAGTGGTGTGACCGAGGTCGGCTGCCTGGCGCACGCGCGGCGCAAGTTCTTCGATTTGCACGCGGCGAACCAAAGCCAGATCGCCGAGGTCGCGCTGCAGCAGTTCGCGCGGGTCTACGAGATCGAGCGTGAGGTCAAGGAGATTGCGACCGATCAGCGCCAAACCATCCGGCAACAACAAACGAAGCCGCTGCTTGATGCCTTGCACCAGTGGATGGTGCTGCAACGCCAGAAGGTGCCGGAAGGCTCGGCAAGCGCCAAAGCGCTGGACTACAGCTTGCGGCGCTGGGAGGCTTTGACCCGGTTCGTCGATGACGGACAGCTGCCCGTGGACAACAACTGGATCGAGAACCAGATTCGGCCGATTGCCATTGGCCGCAACAACTGGCTCTTTGCGGGCAGCCTACGAGCTGGTCAGAGGGCAGCAGCCGTCATGACGCTCATCCAGTCAGCACGACTCAATGGGCATGATCCCTATGCGTATCTCAAGGACGTTTTGGCTCGCTTGCCGACGCAACGGGTTAGCCTGGTTCACGAGTTGCTACCGCATCGTTGGTTCGCACCGAGCTGAATGTCGTTATTTGAGGCTCCGCTCAGCGAACGGTTGGCCAGCTTGCCCCAGTGGCGCTGCGCAGCGATTCAAGTGCACCGCAATCGCCAACGCATACCCCTCCCGCACAGGTACTGCGGATGGCACGCAGTTGCTTGCGCAGCGCCTGCAACTCGGCGATTCGCTGCTCTACCAAGCGCATTTGATCGTCTAGCAAGGCATTGACCTCGTCGCAGGACATGGCGGGGTCGTCCTGCAACTGCAGCAGAGCCCGGATATCGTCGTGCGACATGTCCAGCGAGCGGCACCGAACGATGAAGGCCAACCTGTCGACATGCTGTTGGCCATATTGCCGATAGTTGTTGGCGGCCCGCAGGGGCGCCTGCAGAAGGCCCTCTGCTTCATAAAAGCGCACCGCGGGAACGGAGCACCCTGCCAATGACGATAGTTCACCGATTTTCATATTTGCCTACCTACCGCTTGACTCTACAGCTACTTGAGGGTTTCTAATACGGGACATGAGTACATGTCAAAGCAGTAGCTGCTCGAGCAGTTGCAATTCGCAGACGGTCGACGAGGCCCCAAGCGCCATTGCTTCCGTGGAGAGCACATTTTCAGTTCCGGGAATGGACTGCCCCTCCGAGGAGAACCTCATTCGCATGGCGCTGGGTGGTCTGACCGGGGTTGGGCCGATGACCTTCGATCTGGCCCATCGGCAGCTCCGGGTGGTGCACTCGGGCGAGCCCGCCAGGATCGCCCAGAAGCTGACGCCCCTGAACTTGGGTGCGGTTCTGCTGACAAGCGAGAGGCGCACCGAAGGCGGGCAGTGGAAGACGCGTTTCTCCGTGCCGAAGATGGATTGCCCGTCGCAGGAGAATCTCATTCGGATGGCGCTGGCCGATGCGTCGGCTGTTGCGGCACTGGACTTCGATCTGAAGGACCGTGTACTCACCGTGCAGCATGGGGGAAGTACGCAAGAGCTGCTGGGCCGTCTCATCCCTCTCAACCTCGGCGCGCAAGTGTTGGACAGCGTGCAAAGCGACGAGTCTACGGCCCCAGACGCAGAGGGGAATGCCTCTGAGGCTCGGACCTTAAAGCTGCTGCTCGCTATCAACGGTGCGATGTTTGTCTTTGAGTTGATCGTTGGCCTGATCGCCCAGTCCACAGGTCTCATAGCGGACTCGCTTGACATGTTCGCCGATGCGGCGGTCTACGCGGCGACCCAGGGACCGCGCCTGGAGTCGGCCGCCGAGATCAACCGCCTCGAGCGCGATGGTGCCGATGTCGTCGGCATGACCGGAATGCCCGAGGCGGCTCTCGCACGCGAGCTGGCGCTGCCTTACGCGGCGATCAATGTGGTCGCCAATTTTGCCGCCGGGCGCGGCGACAGTCGTGCCGGCATCAGCCTCGAAGCGATCCATGCGGTGCTGGCGGCGTCGATGCAGCAGGTCCATGCCATCATCGAGACGATGCTCGGCGACGATGATTAGACCGGTGCTGAAAATGGGCGATCCGCGTCTGTGGCAGCAGGCGAGGGTCGTTGAGCGCTTCGCCACCGACGAACTCGCGGCGTTGATCGTCGATATGCAGGACACCATGCGCGCGCTCGACGGTGCCGGCCTGGCCGCGCCGCAGATCGGCGTCGATCTGCGCGTCGTGATTTTCGGGATCGACGGCAACCCCCGCTATCCTGACGCCGAAACGGTGCCCCGCACGGTGTTGATCAACCCGCTGCTGACACCGCTCTCGGCAGAGGTCGAAGACGGCTGGGAAGGCTGTCTCTCGGTGCCCGGGCTGCGCGGCTCGGTGCCGCGCTGGAAATATCTGCGCTACAGCGGCTTCGACCTTTGCGGTCGGGCCATCGAGCGCACCGTCTGCGACTTTCACGCCCGCGTCGTGCAGCACGAATGCGATCACCTCGACGGTATTCTCTATCCGATGCGGATCAAGGACTTCCGTCGTTTCGGTTTCGTTGACGCCTTGTTCCCCGAGGGCGGCGCGGCTGGCGCCGAGTAGCTGCCCCCGCAGGTGTGCGGCTGCGCTGCCAAGCGTCGAGCGTGGAATGGTGACCTGACCTACTGGATCTGTGAAGGAACGACCTTTAATGAGCAAGACTGCCACGTCCCCCCGTTACCGAATTCTCTTTGTCTGCATGGGCAACATCTGTCGCTCGCCGA
>Ga0102832_1002515_pt1 | contig 11050 bp, 12 predicted proteins | sample EBPBio282013_DNA_FD_88942 | JGI IMG/M metagenome (GOLD analysis project Ga0102832, IMG submission 88942) | Wastewater treatment Type I Accumulibacter community from EBPR Bioreactor in Madison, WI, USA - Reactor 2_5/28/2013_ DNA (Illumina Assembly) | ecosystem: Engineered > Bioreactor > EBPR >... | reverse complement strand
TGGACCATGCCGATGACGACGGCGGTCTCGGTCTGCATCAGGTTGAAGCTGCGGCCGGCGAGGCCGAGATCTCGGAAAAGCTGCGGGATGAGGCCCGAGCGGTTGAGCAGCACCATCCAGCCGAAGGTGCGGACGACCACGCTGGTCATCAGCGGCAGGATCACCATGATCACCAGCCACAGGCGCAGCGACGGGCCGACGCGGGCCATGATGTAGGCGAGCGGAAAGCCGATGGCGGCGCAGACAGCGGTGATGATCAGCGCCAGCTTCACCGTGCGCCAGAGCACGCTGAGATAGAAGGGATCGCCGAGGAAACGGGCGAAGTGTTCAAGTGTCGGGCCGCCAGGGCCCGACACCGAAAGCGCCAGCATCTGAAAGATAGGGAGGAAGAATGCCAGCGCGAGGAGGAGCAGGCCCGGGAGGACCAGTAAGAGGTTTTCAGTACGGTCGCTCACGGTGCCCGCTCTCCTGACGTCGAATGTTACTTGGCGATGGCCTTGTTCCAGGCCTCCACCCAGGCGGCGCGGTTGGCCTCGATCTTGGCCGGATCGAAACGGATCAGGCCCTTCACGCCTTCTTCGCCGTAAGCGACGTCGGCTGCAACCTCAGGCGCAAGCTTGGCCTTCGAATTGGTGGGCGTGTAGCGCAGCGCTTCGGCAAAGCAGGTCTGGGCCTCGGCCGAGATCGACGTGTCGATGAACTGCAGCGCCAGGTCCTGGTTCGGGCGGTTGGCGACGAGGTTGGTCGTGATGTAGCTCGCCGGGGTGCCCTCGGCGCCCTGGACGAACTTTGCCGGCAGGCCGGCAGTGCGCAGGGTGAAGGCGTAGTCCGAAGCATAAGGCGCAAGCCAGGCGTCGTTCTGGGCGAATTCCTGCTGGATCTCGGGTGACTTGGAGACGACGATGGCGCCACCTGCGAGCAGCTTGCCGACGGCGTCGAGGCCCGGCTGGATGTTGTCGAGGTTGCCGCCCTCGACCTGATTGAGCATCAGGAAGCCAAGCATGCCGTAGCCGTTGGAGATGTCGGTGAGCACGAGATGTTCGCCGACGGCCGGGTCGAGCAGGTCTTTCCAGCTGGACGGCGCCTTCGGTGCCTTGTCGCTGTTGTAGACGAGGCCGATGGCGGCGATCGAGTAGGCCGGGCCTTCGCCCTTGGCGAGGTTGGCCTTGGCGAAGTCGTAGAGGTCGCCGGCGTTCTTCAGCTTGGTGGCGTCGATCGGGGCCAGCAGGCCTTCCGAAGCGCCGACGATTTCCTGGCCGCCGGAGAAGTTGATGATGTCGAACTGCGGTGCCGCCTTCTGGGCGCGCAGCTGGGCGAAGGCATCGGAAGAGTAGGCGGTCACGATCTGGACCTTGGCGCCCGTCGCCTTCTCGAACGGCTCGATGATGCACTTCTTGTGGGCGGCCTCATAGGCGCCGCCGAAGGAATTGATGACGAGCGTCTTGTCCTGGGCACTGGCAGCACCTGCCGCCAGTGCAAGGATGGACGTGCTGAGCACAGCGATACTGAACCTGGATTTCATTGTAGTTCCCCTTCGGAATTAAGGTTGCAGTTTAGAGGGTCGATCAGGCCAGGCGGCCGATTTCCACGACCTTGGCGCCTTCCGTGCGGATGAGGCGGCACTGGGCGGCAATGCCCTCGAGATTCTCGGTCATCTTGCCGAAATAGGTGCAGGATATCCATCCGGTCGGGCCGAAGGTGCTGTTCATCGCGCTCGGCGCCGGCGCGTCCAACCTCACCGGCGCCTCGCGCGCGGGCCAGTGGATGCTGCTCGACCAGCTGGTCGACGAACTGCGCGGGCGCATTCCCGCCGGGGCCGACATTGCCATGCTCACGCCCGCCGGCCGCGCCGTGCTCAAGCGCTACTTCGACGATGGCGGCCGCGTGGTCGCGGAGGTCAATCGCGCCGCCGACATCCGCCAGCTGCTGCGCTGGTCGCAGCGGCACGGGATGAAGGTCGCGATCGCCGGCGGGGCGGAAGCCTGGAAGCTGGCGCCGCAGCTGGCCTCGGCGAACGTGCCGGTGTTCGTCGATCCGCTGGTCAACCTGCCGGCGAACTTCGACCAGATCGGCGCCACGCTGCAGAACGCCGCGCGACTGCGCGCGGCCGGCGTGCGCGTGGGCTTCACCCAGACCGGCGATGCCTCGCACAACGCGCGCAAGGTGCGCCAGCTTGCCGGCAACGCGGTGGCCAACGGCCTGCCGTGGGAGGACGGCCTGGCCGGACTGACGCGGGTGCCGGCGGAGACGCTGGGCGTGGGCGAGCAGCTCGGCACGATCGCGGTCGGCAAGCGCGCCGACCTGGTGCTGTGGAGCGGCGATCCGCTCGACGTGGCCAGCACCGCGCAGCAGGTGTGGCTGGACGGGCGCGCGATCCCGATGCGTTCGCGCCAGACCGAACTGCGCGACCGCTACCTGCGCGACGAGCCTTCGCCCGAAGCCGGCACGCTGCCGCGCGCGTATCCGGCGCAGGTGCGCTGACGCTTCGGGCATCTCACGGAATGCCCTCCCGAGCCTAGCGAGCAACTGCTTCCGTGCGCCATGTGCGGGCCACGGGCGAGATCCCTCCCCACGCTCGGGATGACAACGTGATTGGTTGCACGCTCTAGCCGGCCGCGACCACGCGATTGCGGCCGGCGCGCTTGGCCGCGTACATCGCACTGTCGGCGCGCGTGATCAACGCCTGCACGGTGTCGCCCTGCCGGAACGAGGCAACTCCAATACTGGCCGTCAGGCCCACCGGCAGGCCATCGACCACCGCGCAGTCGCGCTCGATGGTCCTGCGCAGCAGTTCGGCGGCGTGCCCGGCATCGGCCTCGCCGCGCCCCGGCAGCAGCAGCAGGAATTCCTCGCCGCCCAGCCGTCCCGGTTCGGCGGCATACGGCAGCGCGGCGTTGACCGCCTGCGCGAACGCACGCAGGCAGGCATCGCCGACCGCGTGCCCGTGGCTGTCGTTGATCTGCTTGAAGTGGTCGAGGTCGATGAACAGCACCGACAGCCCCTCGGGCATGCCGTGCGCGGTGCCGAGCAGCGACGACAGCCGGCGTTCGATGCCCTGCCGGTTCCAGATGCCGGTCAACGCATCGCGATCGGCGTCGCGCTGGGCGTGGTCGCGCTCGCGGCGCACCGCCAGCATTCGGTCGGCGAGCACCAGCACCAGCAGGATCGAGGCCGCCGCCAGCACCAGCGGCAGGCCGTACTCGACTGCCGGCGTCAGCGGCGCGCCGGCGCCGAGCTGCACCACGCGCGCGGTCGACAGCGAGACCAGCGGCACCCATGCCAGCAGCGCGTAGCCGGCGCGACGCTCGCCGCCGCGCCAGGCCACGAACAGCGCCGACAGCGCGAACACGTTCGCCGCCAGCAGCACCACGTTGCCGGCCGCAGGGAACCAGTCCTTGTCCGCCGGCCACGGCAGCAGCAGTGGCACCAGCAGCGCCAGCGAGATATAGCCGCCGGTCCACACCAGTGCACGGCTCAGGCGCGGGGCGTAACGGCGCAACTCGGCCAGGTGCAGCAGGAAGAACGACGCCGCGACCGTGCACAGCGTCGCGATCACCCAGATGCCGTGCACGCCGAAGCGCGCCAGCACGCGGATGCCGGGCAGCGCGTAGGCCTCGCCATAGGCGCACAGCAGGTACAGCATCTGCAGCGCCATCGTTACCGAGTACAGCAGGTAGATGCGCTCGCGCAGCAGCAGCCAGAACACCAGCACCACCAGCGAGATGCCGCCCAGCGCGCCAAGCACGATCGAGATCAGGCGCAGGTGGTCGAGGTCGTCGGCGATGTGCCCGGCGGTGTCGCGCACCGCCACCTGCAGCGGATAGCGCGCGCCCTCGACGTGCACGAACAGCGGCGCATCGGCGTAGGCCGGCGCGGTGGACAGCGGGAACGCCAGCGCCCGGCGCGAGAAGCGGCGGTCGAGGTCGCGGTCGAAGATCGAACGCACCACCGGGACGTAGTCCGGCGGCGCCAGCACGGTGAGCCGCGCGCTGTAGGGGTGGTATATGAGCAACAGGCGCTCGCCGCTGCCCGCGACCGGCTGCACGCGCCACCAGCCATTGCCGCGCGCCAGCCGCGGGTGGTCGGCGGCGGGCACCGCCTCGGCCTGCGCGGCGCGCAGGGCGGCGATGTCGGCCGAGGCGACCTGCGGCAGCGCATCGATGCGCGCGATGCCGTTGTCCTGCGCGGACGCGAACGCGGCCGCCAGCAGCCATGCCAGTCCCACCGTCCAGGCCACTGCCCTCATGCGCCCTCCTGCCCTCGCGGCCAGTCTCCGCTTCCCGCGTGCGGCCGACAAGCGGGTTCCGCGCGAGCCGGCGCCCGACGCCTGAACGACGCGACATCGCGCTACCCTGTCGCCATGGCCTCCGCAACCGCCCGCTGGTATTTCGACTTCGTCTCGCCATTCGCCTACCTGCAGTGGCGCAGGTTGCGCACGCTGCCCGCCGGCGCCGGGATCGAACCGGTGCCGATCCTGCTCGGCGCCGTGCTCGAAGCACTGGGCCAGCGCGGCCCGGCGGAGATCCCGCGCAAGCGCGAGGCCACCTACCGTCTGGTCGCCTGGCAGGCGCGGCGCGAGGGCGTGACGCTACGCTTCCCGCCCGCGCATCCGTTCAACCCGCTCGCCGCGCTGCGCCTGTGCATCGCCGCCGGGACGACGCCCGCCGCGATCGACTCGCTGTTCGACTGGATCTGGCGCGATGGCCACGCCGGCGGCAGCGTGGCCGCGCTGGCTCCGGTGCGCGAACGCCTGGGCGTGGCCGAAGCCGAGGCCACCGGCGAGGCAGCCAAGGCGCGCCTGCGCGCCAATACCGAACACGCGATCGCGGCCGGCGTGTTCGGCGTGCCGACGCTGGCGATCGGCGACGCGCTGTTCTGGGGCAACGATGCCCACGACCTGGCGATGGCGGTGCTGCGCGATCCGGCCCTGCTCGACGCGCCGGACATGCAGCACATCGCGCAACTGCCGATCGGTGTCTCGCGGGCGGGCACGCGCGCGGGATAGGCCTGTCAACGGCAGCGCCTGCCGCGCGTTCGACCGTGACTCGAATCACACCGATTCCACGCCATCGCTGCTAGCGTGCCGCCCCTCCCAGGGCTCGCTGCGCACGCAGCCTTTCCCCCGGCCACTTCAGGATTCCCCATGCGCATCGGAATCGTCGTCGATTAGACCTGCGACCTGCCGGTCGATTTCCTCCGCGACCACCACATCGACATCCTCCCGATCTCGGTCCGCATCGGCGGCACCACCCAGGTCGACTACCGCGACGAAGCCGATACGCTGGCGTTCCTGCATTCGCACATCGCCGAACGCGGCGCCAGCGCCGAGACCATCCCGTTCTCGGTCGAACAGATCCGAGACCTGTTCCTGCAGCGCTTGGCCATCGACTACGACCATGTCTTCTGCATCACCGTCACCAAGACCCGCAGCCAGATCTTCGAGAACGCGCAGCAGGCCAGTTTCGCGATCCTCAACGAGTACAAGCCGATCCGCGCCGCGGCCGGGCACAACACCCCGTTCGCGCTGCGCGTGATCGACACCCAGAACCTGTTCTGCGCGCAGGGCATCCTGCCAGTGGAGGCGGTGCGCCTGCGCGCGGCGGGCGACGGCCCCGCGCGCATCCGTGCGCGCCTGGAGAACCTCGCGCTGCACACCTACGGCTACCTGGTGCCGCGCGACCTGTACTACATCCGCAACCGCGCGCGGCACAAGGGCGACCGCAGCGTCAGCCTGTTCAGCGCCGCGCTGGGCACCGCGCTCGACATCAAGCCGGTGCTGCGTGGCTGGCGCGGCGACACCGGGCCGGTGGCCAAGATCAAGGGCTTCGATCCGGCGGTGCGCGCGCTGTTCGAGTTCGCCGCGCGCCGCGTCGAGTCCGGCCTGATGACGCCGACGCTGACGCTGTGCTACGGCGGGGAGCTCGACGAGATGCGCGCCATGCCCGGCTACGAGGCGCTGCGTTCGGCCTGCGCGTCGCGCAACATCGAGGTGTTCGAGAGCGTGATGAGCCTGACTGGCATGGTCAACGTCGGCAAGGGCGCGGTGGTGGTCGGCTTCGCCGCGGAAGCGCACGCCTTCGCCTGAGCGCCACGTCGCGTCGACCCCGACGCTGCTACCCTGCGGGCTTTCCCGGCATCGCGAGGCACCATGGCCACCCGCTACCACATCACCCTGCCCGACACCGAGCGCGCGCACGGCGCGGGCGAATTCGCGTTCGCGCACCATCGGATTGACGCCGCTGACGAGCAGCCGGCGGCCATGGCCGGAGCCGAGCAGCCCGACCGCATCCGAGACGCGGTAGGAGCCGCCGGTCATGGCGACGATGGCCTCGGTGCGCGGCGAGGAGGGGTCGTAGGGGCGTGTCACCTCATCGGCGAAGGACAGGAAACCGCCGAACAGGCCGAGGACGAGCGACGCCAGGAATGCGGGGAACAGGAATCCCGGGCGCAGAATGCGCCATGCCCGCCGGGGGCGGGCAGCAGGGGCAGCCTGGTTATGCGTCATGCCGCTCAGGGCGGCCTCCATGCGCACGGGCGTCATTGTCATGAGCATACCATCGAATAAGGCGATCAGAAGTCGCCGCGGTGGCGGTCTGCCATGGCCGTTTCGGATGCGTTAAGGCCGCAGGACGTGGCTCGGAGCGGTCCGCGCCCGGCCTCGCCCTTCGGCGGAGGTTGACCTTGCCCGTTCCGGCTGGTGTCGTGCCGTCCGACTGGAGGAATCCCCCGATGAAAGCCGTTCTCTGCAAGGCCTTTGGGCCGCCCGAAAGCCTTGTGGTCGAGGAACTCCCCGATCCGGTGCCGGGTTCCGGCGAGGTCGTGGTCGGCGTTGCGTCGGTCGGGCTCAACTTCTTCGACAATCTGATCATCAAGAACATGTATCAGGTGAAGCCGGAACTGCCGTTCTCGCCCGGCTCCGAGTTCGCCGGCCGCGTCGTGGCCGTCGGCGAGGGCGTCGCCGGGCTGAAGGTCGGCGACCGCGTGGTCGGCAATTCCAGCCACGGCGCGGCGCGCACGCATATCGTCGCCAAGGCGGCGATGCTGGCGCCGATCCCCGATGCCTTGTCGGACGATCAGGCCGCCGGCATGATCATCACCTACGGCACCACCATCCATGCGCTGAAGGACCGCGCGCAGCTGAAGCCCGGCGAGACGCTGGCCGTGCTGGGCGCCGCCGGCGGCGTCGGCCTCGCGGCGATCGAGCTCGGCAAGGCCATGGGCGCGAAGGTGATCGCCTGCGCTTCCTCGGACGACAAGCTCGCCTTCTGCCGCGAGCACGGCGCCGACGAGACGATCAACTACGCCACCGAGGACCTCAAGGAGCGCCTGCGCGCGCTGACCGGCGGCAAGGGCCCCGACGTGATCTACGATCCTGTCGGCGACAAGCTGGCGGAACCCGCCCTGCGCGCCATCGCCTGGGAGGGCCGTTTCCTGGTCATCGGCTTCGCCGGCGGCGAGATCCCCAAGATCCCGCTCAACCTCACCCTGCTCAAGGGCTGCGACATCCGTGGCGTGTTCTGGGGCGCCTTCGCCCAGCGCGAGCCGCAGAAGAACCGCGAGAACCTCATGCAGGTCGCCAAATGGACCGCCGAGGGCAAGCTCTCGCTGCACGTCCACGGCACCTATCCGCTGGAGAAGATCGCCGAGGCGCTGAACGAACTGACCAGCCGCCGCGCCAAGGGCAAGGTCATCCTCAAGCCCTGACGCGGCTGTCCTGACGTTTGGGCAGGCGCGACAAAACAACGCGCCGAGCCCTTCCCGGGGCCTTTGGAACCGGGTGCGACACCATTTCGTCTTTCGTCATTGCAGCTGTTCCGCTTCAGAGCGGCCCCTCGCAATAGCAATGGAGATGGTACGTGGAAGATCTTTTGAGGCTCGCAGCGGACCCGACCGCCTGGGCAGCCCTCGCAACGCTGATTGCCATGGAAGTGGTGCTCGGCATCGACAATCTGATCTTCATCTCGATCCTCACCAACAAGCTGCCCGAAGAACAGCGGCGCCCGGCTCGCCGCCTCGGCATCGGCGCCGCATTGATCATGCGCCTGCTGCTGCTCGCCACCATCTCCTTCATCGTGGCGCTCAAGGAGCCGATCTTCGAGGCTTTCGGCCACGGCTTCTCCTGGCGAGACCTGATCCTTATCGCCGGCGGCCTGTTCCTGGTGTGGAAGGCGACCAAGGAAATCCACCACTCGGTCGATCCGGAAGACCACAAGGACGAGATCGTATCGCGCACGCTGCAGCTGTCGCTGGGCGCTGCGATCTTCCAGATCCTGCTGCTGGACCTCGTCTTCTCGGTCGACTCGATCATCACCGCTGTCGGCATGACCGACGAGATCGGCATCATGTACATCGCCGTGATCGTTGCCGTGACGGTGATGCTGCTGGCCGCGACCCCGCTTGCCAACTTCATCGAGAAAAACCCGACCATCGTCATGCTGGCGCTGGGCTTCCTGCTGATGATCGGCATGACGCTGATTGCCGACGGCTTCGGCTACCATGTGCCCAAGGGCTACATCTACGCCGCCATGGGTTTCTCGGCGCTGGTCGAAGGCCTCAACATGCTGCAGCGCAAGCGCTCCAGGAAAAGCGGTGGCGGCCACTGACGGCCACGACGACCGACAAACGAGACGAACGGCGGGCAAAATGCCCGCCGTTTTCGTTTGCGCGCCGATGTCGGGACACCCGATTCCGGGTTATGATCTGATTCTGGCGCGCCCACGCCTCCCCCCTCCACCGGGAAAGTACTGATCGTGCAGGGTGCCTTTATCATCGAACCATCTGTTCGAGCGCTTGCATAAGGAGGGGTTGCGACGACTGCTCGTATCTGGAGGTTCGCTGCATGAAACTTTCCGCACCCATCCCCATGCTGAAGCGCAAGGCCAGGCTTCTCGCCAGGGCCGGCAGTATCCCGTTGCACCAGGCCCTCGACCGAATAGCGGCGGATGAGGGCTTTGGCGCATGGAGCCTCCTGGCCGCCACCGCAGCGGCCGCCCGGCCTGCCGGCAAGCTGTTCGCCCGCCTAGCACCCGGCGACCTGATGCTGCTTGGGGCACGGCCGGGCCAGGGCAAGACGCTGATGGGCCTTGAGCTTGCCGTTGAGGCGATGAAGGCAGGCCAGCGCGCCGCATTCTTCACGCTGGAGTACACCGAAAGGGAGGTGCTGGACCGGTTCCGCGCCATAGGCATCGATTGCGCGCAGTTTGGCAGCCTGTTCGAACTCGACAATTCCGACACGATCAACGCCGGGCATATCGCCAGGCGGATGGCGGCGGCACCCCATGGAAGCATGGTGGTGGTCGACTATCTGCAACTGCTCGACCAGAAGCGCGAGAACCCGGCGCTGATGGATCAGGTGCGGACGCTGAGGTCACTGGCGCGCGCCAAGGGGCTGATCGTCGTCATGATCTCGCAGATCGACCGCGCCTACGACCCCTCGACAAAGGCGGTTCCCGATCTCGGCGACGTCAGGCTGCCCAATCCGCTCGATCTCAGGCTGTTCGACAAGGCGTGTTTCCTGAACCAGGGCGAGATGCGGTTCCACTCGGTCTGACGAAATCGGGCGGCGGGGTTGCCCGCCGCCCGATACTGGCAGGCCTACCAGGCGTCGGGTTCGCGTACCATGTGCACGATGTTGGCCGGATTCATGATCCAGCCGCCACGGAAGCTCTCGCCAAGCGGCTCGATCGGGTCGCAGCGCACGGCGCCCGCATCGCCGAGGTGCTTGAGCGTGCCGGCGGAATCGGGCGTGAACAGCTCCAGCCAGACTTCGGCCTGGCTCATGGTCGGCGCCTCGTCGATCCAGAGCTGGTTCGGGCCGAGCCTGAAGCCAACCGCAGGCGCCTTCTCCGGGATATCTTCGAGGCCGACCACGTCACGGTAAAAGGCGATGGTCGCCTCGTACTGGTGACTGGGCACTTTCATGGCGATGTTGATGCCGCCTTCGATCTTGCTCGTCATTGTCTCAGCCTTCACTTGCGTTCGCTTGTCGTTGGCAGTTCGCCGCGCATCTCGGAGGGGTAAAAACCCTCGCGCAGGTTGATGCCGTATTCGAGCCAGGCCTTCATAGCCGACAGCATCTCGGCCCAGCCTTCGCAATTGCCGTAGGACGCCTTGCGGCCGACCGCGTCCTCGACCCAGCCGGACTCACCGATGGTGACGAAGGTCGAGCCGTCCTCGAGCACCTCGAAACCCATCTCGATCCTGGTCTTGTAGGCCGGCTGGCCCTCGGTCACCTCGGCGTCCCAGCGCAGCACGATGCGCTTGTCCAGCTCGATCTCCTGCACCTCGACCGGCACCGAGCCCCACCAGGTAACGGTGGAGCCGGCGACCAGCGGCGCGCTGGCGCCACGTATGGTGGTGAAATAGGCGCTCAGCTTCGTCGGGTTGACGACCGCGTCGAACACCTCGTGGACGGGCTTGGCGATACGCCCCGAAACCTTGAACCCCAAGGACATTTTGAACCTCCTGTACTTGCACTTGGCGATAATGTGTTATAAAAACATAACATGTCAAGCGAAGCGAAAGACGACAATGTTTTCAAGGCCCTGGCCCTTCCGCGCCGGCGCCTTATGCTCGATTGCTTGAAGGATGGTCCGTTGACGACGGGCGCCCTGTGCGAGCGCTTCGACGACATGGACCGCTGCACCGTGATGCAGCATCTGAAGGTTCTGGAAGAAGCCGATCTGGTGGTGGCCAGGCGTGACGGCCGCGAGCGCTGGAACCACCTCAACTCGATGCCGATCAAAGAGATCCACGACCGCTGGATCAGCGAATATGCCAGTCACGCCATGTCGATTCTCGACCGGCTGAAGCATAACCTGGAAGGCTGAAACCCAGCCTCGGTGCATGTATGTCTTGCCGACTAGGCCTTGCGCGCCTCAATGGCAGGGCCATGCTCCTTACCCCAGACGGCGAGCGGCGCCAGTGCCTCATCGAGCGACTGGCCGAGCGGGGTGGCCGAATACTCGACCCGCGGCGGCACCTCGTGAAAGATCTCGCGATGGACGAGGCCGTCGGCCTCCATCTCGCGCAGCTGCTGGATCAGCATTTT
>Ga0102832_1002514_pt1 | contig 11053 bp, 8 predicted proteins | sample EBPBio282013_DNA_FD_88942 | JGI IMG/M metagenome (GOLD analysis project Ga0102832, IMG submission 88942) | Wastewater treatment Type I Accumulibacter community from EBPR Bioreactor in Madison, WI, USA - Reactor 2_5/28/2013_ DNA (Illumina Assembly) | ecosystem: Engineered > Bioreactor > EBPR >... | reverse complement strand
AGGATGGCAGCCTGGAGAGCAACGGCAACACCGCCGCCTGCACCCTGGCTTGGTCCGCTTCCGCCAAATCGCGCAGTCGGCGATGCGGCGCGCAATCGAGAAAGGCGTGCATCGCCGTCGAGACAACGCTCACGGCAGCATCCGGCGCGCACACTCCGAGCCACCGCATGCCCTCGCGCCCGTCGAGGCCAACCGCAAATTCTTCGCCAACGGCGCGCAGGCAGATGTCGGCGCGCTCGCCTGCAATCGAAACCGGGCCGCCATCGTCGATCGACAGACCGAACTTCGTCGGCAGGCCGAGCAGGCGTCGGTCGCCGACAAGCAGTGCTTCCACGGCCATCGCGATCCGGCGTACGTCCGATCCGGCCGCGGCAAGCGGCGCGATCATGACATTGCGCACCGCCTCCGTTTCGGCGTCCCTGTCCACGAGGCCCAACCGGCCGAGGCCGGCCTGCAGCTCACTCAAGGCTTCCGCCTCGACACCGCGGATCTGCAGATTGGCGCGGCGCGTCAGGTCGATATGGCCGTTGCCCAGCCGTCCCGCGAGATCGGCCAGGGCCCGCGCCTCGTCGAGCGAAAAGGCGCCCAGGCGCGGACGCACGCGCACGATCAGCCCGTCGCCGCTCTGCATCGGTCGCAGAACGCCGGGGCACCATCCCTTTACGTCGCTTCTGGCTTCTATGGCCGCTGCCATGCTCATTGCCCGGTCTTATTCAACTGCCCGCGCTGGCTCCGCAAGCCCGATTGCCCGCACCAGTTCGCGCTCCACGGCGTTGCGCCGCGTTACCCAGAGACCACGCTCCAACGCATCGTGCAGCCGCCCTGCAATGGCAGCCGCCGCGGCCGGATTGCGCGCGATCATGGCGTCGAGGACCGCCTCGTCCGCGATCAGGGATGCATGGGTCGCATCGAAGAGCGGCGCCGACACGGCGTCGGCCGTGGCGGCGAAGGCGTAGAGCGCATCGACCGACTGGGCGATCTCCGCCACGCCGCGATGGCCATGCTCCAGCATGCCGCCGATCCAGCGCGGATTGGTGAGCCGCCCACGCACGATGCGCGCGATTTCCTCCGCCAGACGCCGCGCCTTGGGCTGCTCGGATCGGCTGGTATCGAGGTGATAGAGCTCGGGCTCGTTGCCCAGCAAGGCCGCCGCCGCGGCAAAGCCACCGGCGAAATCGGCGACGCCATCGCCGTCCAGGATATCGCGCTCCCGGTCGTCTTGCGGATGCACCAGGATCTCCGCCTCCGAGACGCGGCTTCGGAATCCCTCGCCGGCGTCACGCACGCTTTCGGCACCGCCATAGGCGTGGGTCACGGTGGCGAGATAGGCCTCGCCCAGGTCGGCTCGCGTGCGCCAGTCGCCATCGAGCGCCAGATCGGCTGCCTGCGCACCGTAGCTTCCGGGTGCAGAGCCAAAGACCCGCGCCAGGTCCTCGCCCTTGCGACAGGCTTCGGCGAGCGGGTTGTCTTCGGCCGGCTCGTCCAGCGCCGCCACCTTGCGCACCGCCATGTCGAACAGCGCGATCTGCGCTTCGAAGATGTCGCGGAACAGGCCGGAGATGCGCAGGGTCACGTCGATGCGCGGCCGGTCGAGCGTGGCGAGCGGCATCACCTCGATGCCCGTGACCCTGCCGGACACCGCATCCCAGGCGGGCTTTACGCCGAGATAGGCCAGCGCCTGCGCGAGATCGTCGCCGCCGGTCCGCAGCGACGCCGACGCCCAGAGATCGATCACCAGGGCGCGCGGATGGTCGCCATGGTCCTGCAGGTAGCGCCGCACCACTTCCGCAGCGGCGCGCGTGCCGATGGCAGCGGCCGTCCGGGTGGGAATGGCGCGCGGATCGATCGAGGTGAGATTGCGCCCCGTCGGCAGCACGTCGGCGCGGCCGCGCGTCGGCGCGCCGGCAGGCCCCGGCGCGACACGCCGACCGTCGAGGGCCGCGATCAACGCGCTGCGCTCGCGCCCGGCGGACGCCCGCACCGCCGCCTCCTGCCCTGTCGCCTGGGCAAGCGCGCTCACCCTCGCCTCGTCCGGCGTACGGCCAAACACATGCAGGCCGTCGCGGATGCTCAGCTCCTTGATGTCGCAAAGCTGCGCATCGAGCTTGGCGATGGCCTGGCGATTGGATTCGCCTTTCTCCAACCCGCATTCGCCGGCCAGGCCGTTGCTCCAGGCACGCTCCACGATCTCCTCTTCGAGGAAGTGCAGACGGCGGCGATCGAGGCCGTCGGCGGCGGCATATTCCTCGATGATGCTCTCCATCTCGGCCAGCGCGCCGTGCAGGCCGGCGGCGCTGAGCGGCGGGGTCAGATGGCCGATGGTGACGGCGCCCAGGCGGCGCTTGGCCTGCACCGCCTCGCCGGGATTGTTGACGATGAAGGGATAGACGACCGGCAACGCGCCCAGCACCGCCTCGGGCCAGCACTCGGCCGACAGCGCCAACGCCTTGCCCGGCAACCATTCCAGGGTGCCGTGCGTGCCGAGATGAACCAGCGCGTCGATGCGTTCCTGCTCGCGCAGCCAGGCATAGAGCGCGACATAGGCGTGGCTCGGCGGGCAGCTCGTGTCGTGGTAGCCCGACTTGCGATCGAGATTCGTGCCGCGGTCGGGTTGCAGCAGAACCACCACCTTGCCACAGCGCAACACCGGCAGCCGGAAATCCCGTGCCGGCTCGCCCCATGTCTCCGCCAGATTGCGCTGCAGGCTCGGCGGCAGATCGGCGAGCCACTCCCTGTAGCGCGCCAGAGGGATCTCGATGTGATCGACGGCCCCCGCCAGCAACCGCTCGACATCGGCCGGCTGCCATGGACCGGCGCCGACATCGTAGCCCTCGCCACGCAACAGCGTGAGGATCTCGACGACGCTCGCGGCCGTGTCGAGGCCAACGGCATAGCCGGTACGGCCGCCGCGGGCGGGATAGTCGGAGAGCACCAGCGCCAGCCGGCGGTCGCGGCGCGGCGTGATGCCGAGCCTGGCCCAAGCCGCGGCAAGCCGCGCGACATAATCGACGCGATCGGCATCAGGTGCATGATGCACGCTCGCGAACTCAAGGCGCGGATCGACCGCCGTTTCGGCCTTGAACGAAATGGCGCGCGCCAGCAACCGGCCGTCGAGTTCGGGCAGGACGACGTTCATCGCCAGGTCCGAGGGCGAAAGGCCGCGCGGCGAGCCTTCCCACGCCTCGCGGGTGCTGCCCGACAGCACGACCTGCAACACCGGCGCATCGGCGGCATCGAGCACGGTCGTCTCGTCCTGGCGCAGCGCCGAAAAAGCCGTGGTGTTCAGGATCACCCTGGGCTTGCGCTCCCCGATGAGCTGCGCAAGCTCGTGCTGGATTGCCGGCTCCTTGAGACTGCCGACAGCGACGCCGAAGGCCGAGAACCCTTCTCGGTCGAGGGCCTGCAACAGCGCCTCGATGGGCGCCATATCCGCAGCCATCAGATTGGCGCGATAGAACACGACCATCGCGGCCGGCCGGCCATCGGCGGGCGCCCCGATGACGGCAAGCGGGCCGACCGGCCGGGGCGGTCGTGCCTCGACGTCGCGGCCCAGCAGATTGGCGGCAAAACGCAGCGCCTGGCGGAGGTTCTCCGTGCCGCCCGCGCGAAAGTAGGCGTCGAGGTCGGCGAGCTTGTCCGAGGTCAAGGTGGAGACGGCGGCAAGGCGCGGATCGGGCCGGTCGTCGCCCGGCAGCGCGGCGAACAGCATGCCTCTGTCGCGCGCCAGATCGCCGATATGCTCGAACCCGTAACGCCAATAATCGAGACCTCCCAGGCCACGCACGATGACGAGCCGAGCCTCGGACAAGACGCGATCGACATAGAGATCGACCGACATCGGATGCCTGAGCTTCTTCAGGCTGGCGAGCCGCAGGGTCGGCAGCAGATCGGCATCGTGGCGCCACGCCGCCGCCAGGGCCGAGAGGTCGCTGTCGGAAAAGGACAGAACGACGATCTCCGCGGGCGACTGGCCGAGGTCGATGGCAGTCTCGACCTCTTCGAGACCCGCCAGCTCGGTCGCCAGGACGTGCATCTTGCCTAGCCTGCGAGAAGCGCCCGGATCGCCGCCTGATCGAAACCCTTCTCGCCGATGACGACGAGGCGGCCCTGGCGCGGCTTGCCGTCCGGCCAGCGGCGGTCGAACTGATGCTGAATGCGCGCGCCGACGCCCTGTACGAGAAGCCGCATCGGCTTGCCTTCGATGTCGACAAAGCCCTTCATGCGCAGCACATCGTGGGTTTCGGCCGCCTTCATCATGCGGTCGACGAGCTGCTGCGGCGAAGCGAAGGCCGGCAGGTCGACGATGAAGGTGTCGAAATCCTCGTGGTCGTGTTCGCCTTCGAGATCGTGATGCGACGGCCGGGCTTCGAGATCGGCTTCCGCCGCGGCGCCGAGGCCCAGCAGCACGCTCACCGGCACCTTGCCGTTATGCGCTTCGACGAGCGCGACGGCGCGCGGCAAGGTCTTGCCGATCTGGTCGATGACGGCCTTCTTTTCGCCGACATCGATGAGGTCGGCCTTGTTCAGGACGACAAGATCGGCGCAGAGAAGCTGGTCTTCGAACACTTCCTCCAGGGGATTGTCGTGATCGAGCGAGTCGTCGGCCGCGCGCTGGCGGGCAATCGCCTCCGGATCGTCGGCAAAGCGGCCGGCTGCCACGGCAGCGCCATCGACCACCGCCACGACGCCGTCGACCGTGACGCGCGAGGCGATCTCGGGCCAGTTGAACGCCTTTACCAACGGCTTGGGCAGCGCCAGCCCCGACGTCTCGATCACGATATGCTCGGGCGGCTGAGGACGGTCGAGCAGCCCCTTGAGCGTCGGCACGAAATCGTCGGCGACGGTGCAGCAGAGGCAGCCGTTCGCCAGTTCGACGATCGCGTCTTCCGGGCAACTCTCGACACCACAGCCCTTCAGGATCTCACCGTCGATACCGACATCGCCGAACTCGTTGACGATCACCGCCAGCCGGCGGCCACCGGCATTCTCCAGCACATGGCGGACCAGCGTCGTCTTCCCGGCCCCGAGGAAGCCGGTGACGATCGTGCACGGTACCTTGGCAAGCGTACTCATGGGGACTCCTTCAGGGGCATCGGTGGAACGCGCGCAATCGTGTTCTTGCGGATGTGTTCGGGCCGCTCGCGCCACACCGGCAGGCCGAGTTCATGGGCGCTGTGCTGGCGGGCGAACGCGAGAATGTCCGAGGCATGCTGCTCGGGATCGAGATTGCCGATCACATAGGTCCATTTGCCGGGGGCAGCGACGGCCGCGCTGCAGCTCCGCGAGCAGTTCGACAGGCATTCGACGCTGACGACGGCAATACCTTCGCCTGCTTCTGCCGATCCGTGTTCGATCGCCGTCAGGAGGCGCGCGCCGGGCCGCGGTTCGCCGGCGCCTACGTCGCCAGTGCCGCGACACGTCACGCAAACATAGAGCGTCGAAGACATCGTCATGTGGCGGTTCCGATCAAACTGCGAAGCCAGCTGCAAGCGCCGCAACCGCACCGCCGACCATCGCAATCAGGATGCCGGCTGCCGAAAGCGCCAGCGTGCGAGCCCGGCTGCCAGCAAGGCGCTGAGCGGCGAGGCACGCGCCGAGACCGATGGCGGTTTGCACGACGAAGAGGCCGACGAGATAGGCGGCGATCGGCGTAGGCTCCGCTCCGACAATCGATTCGCCCAGCGCGTGCCCGTGCACTACGCCCGCAACGGCGAACAGGGCCACTGCGAGGGCCGGCGAGATCGCGACACGCAGGATCAGGAGTGCGCCGATCATCAATGTGGCCAGGCCGACCAGAAGTTCACCTCCCGGCAAGTCGCCGCCGCCGAGATGCAGCACAACGCCTGCCATCATGGCCGCACTGAAAGTCAGAACGGGCGCCACGCCGCGGCCGGCGATGCCCGCCAGAGCACCGACGCCGACGATGGCGGCCAGGTGATCGAGGCCGATGACGGGATGGGCAAGCCCCGACAGCAGTCCCTGGGCGAAGGTCTGCGGCAGGTTGCCGTCCATTACATGGTGCGCGTAGGCGGGTACCTGGCAGGCGAGCATAATGGAAGCCGCCAGGGTGGTCGTTCGCCGAATCGGGGTCGTCATCGCTTGCCTCCGTCGTCGCGAGCCCAACGGGACTCGTCTCGCTGCCGTCTCCGACGGAGCCCGCCTCCGGTCAGGACCGGATGTCGGGTGGACCTCGCCCCTGACGGCTCCCCGCGCCAGGACTCGGATGCGGCACTTTCGACGGCAGGTTTCCTGGCTCTCGGCTCTCCGCCTCAGGCCACCTTCCCGGTTCCCCAGTGGTATCAAGGCCTTCGGCTTGCCGATTACAGTTGCGGGGGCAGCCTCGGATTGGGGCGCAATGCCCGTCACCGTGTTCCCTTTTTATCCCCTTGCGGGGCACCGTCCCGCGCTTGATACGGGCCGCGGTGAAGCGTCGTCAACGGGAATCGAGCCGCAACAACCGTCAGCCAAAGAGGCCGAGCGAGTTGGCGGCAGCGACCGTGCCCGCCACGGTCACCACGGCGCCGATAACGGTCAGATTCTTGATCTGCGTCGGCTGACCGGAGATCTTGATTGCGAGGGCGCAGGCGATGGTGCCAACGCCTATCTGCACCAGAAGCATGCCACCGATATAGGCCAATAGCGGCGCCGTCGGCGCCTGGGCGATCGATTCGCTCAGCGAGTAGCCATGGAAGAGCCCGGCAATGGCGAAAAGAATGGATGCAATCTGCGGATGCATCGTTTGTCGTCGCACGACCAACGCACCGATACCGATGGTCGTCAAGGCAACGATGGCCTCATCGAAGGGAAGCGTAACGGGGCTGATCTGGATGGCGACGCCGACGATCGACGCCGCGCTGAAGGCCAGCAGCGGAATGAGTCCTCGCGCAGCGATACCCGCAAGGATGCCAATGCCGACAATTGCGGCCAAATGGTAGTACTCGAAAATCGGATCGCCGACGCCCGACGCCAATCCCTCGACAAACGTACGCGGCAGCTCTTCGTCGCCGGCCGACTGGCCGAGGGCGTTACCTTGAAATGCGACCACGAACACAGCCGCCAGCACGCCCGCCCAACGGACCCAAGCCGACATAGCCTCCCCAACTTTTGCAGCGAGCCTTCCCACTCTCACTGTGTTCTTTTGATACGAGCGAGAACCAAGAGCCGTCAACAACCTTCGGTCTACCTTGCTGTCGCAGGCGCCCGCGATCATCCTGCCGTCCCATCGCACAGCAGGTAGCCATGACGATCGAACAGGACGAAGAAGCTCGCCATAAGTCGAAAATGGCCAACCGAAAGGCCATTCAGGACAAGGAGGTTGCCCTCAAGACGGTCGAGAAGGGCCTCCTCGTCGTTCACACCGGCAAGGGCAAAGGCAAATCGACGGCGGCATTTGGCTTACTGCTGCGTGCCCTTGGCCGCGGCCTGCGCTGCGGTGTCGTGCAGTTCGGAAAAGGCGCCTGGCAAACCGGCGAGCGGTTCGCGGTCGAACGGTTCGGCGATCAGGTGCAGTGGTATACCTTGGGCGAAGGCTTTACCTGGGAGACACAGGATCGCGAACGCGACGTGGCAGCCGCCCGTCGTGCCTGGGCGAAGGCGCTGGAACTGATGGCCGATCCATCGATCCGCTTCATCGTGCTCGACGAACTCAATATCTCACTGCGCTACGACCACCTCGACATCGCCGAGGTCGTGGCCGCGCTGAAAGCGCGACGCGTTGACCAGCATATCGTCGTGACCGGCCGCAACGCCAAGCCCGAACTCATCGAGGCCGCCGATCTGGTGACCGAAATGACCTTGGTGAAACACCACTTTGCAGCCGGCGTGAAAGCGCAGGAAGGCATCGAGTTCTGATGAAGGATCGGCCCGCCGCGCGCGCCTTGATGATCCAGGGCACGGGCTCCGATGTCGGCAAGTCGCTGCTGGTCGCAGCCCTTGCCCGCGCCTATACGCGGCGCGGCCTCAAGGTGCGGCCGTTCAAGCCGCAGAACATGTCGAACAATGCCGCCGTCACGGCCGACGGCGGCGAGATCGGCCGCGCCCAGGCGTTGCAGGCGCGCGCCGCCGGTATCGCGCCCAGCGTCCACATGAACCCGGTCCTCCTGAAACCCCAGAGCGATGTCGGCGCGCAGGTCGTGGTGCAGGGCAGGGTCGTCGGCAATGCCAAGGCCCGCGAATTCCAGACAATGAAGCCGGGACTGCTGGGCGCCGTGCTGCAAAGCTTCGACAAGCTCGCCGCCGAAGCCGATCTCCTTCTGGTCGAGGGCGCCGGCTCGGCGTCGGAAGTAAACCTGCGCGCCGCCGACATTGCCAACATGGGATTTGCCCGCGCCGCCAACGTGCCCGTCATGCTGGTCGGTGACATCGACCGTGGCGGCGTGATCGCAAGCCTGGTCGGCACCAAGACGGTCATCGATCCGGCCGATGCGGCGATGATCGTAGGCTTTGTCGTCAATCGCTTCCGCGGCGATCCAGCACTCTTCGCCGACGGCATGAAGCTGATCGAACGGCACACGGGATGGCAGGCCCTGGGGCTGGTCCCCTTCTTCCAGGATGCCCACCGGCTGCCGGCCGAAGACGCGCTCGGTCTGCCGAATACCCTCGGTACCTCCAAAGGCGCAGTTCGCATTGCCGTGCTGGCCTATCCGCGCATCGCCAACTTCGACGATTTCGATCCGCTACGGCAGGAGCCCGGAACGGACGTGGTGTTCGTGCGTCCGGGCGAAGCGATCCCCGGCGATGCCGCTCTCGTCATCCTGCCGGGCTCGAAGGCGACCATTGCCGATCTCGCGGCGCTCCGTGCCGCCGGTTGGGAAATCGATCTGCGCGCTCACCTGCGCCGCGGCGGGCACGTGCTGGGCATCTGTGGCGGCTACCAGATGCTCGGCCGCCGTATCGCCGACCCAGACGGTATCGAAGGGCCGCCGGGCAGCGTCGACGGGCTGGGCCTGCTCGATGTCGAGACCGTGTTGGGCGGCGACAAGGTCCTGGTCGAAGTCACGGGGCAATTGGAAGCGAACAGCGTGCCCTTCAAAGGCTACGAGATGCATATCGGCCGCACGACCGGCGCTGCGCGGCCACTTCTGACGTTGGACGGCGGTGGCCGCGACGGCGCTGTCGACGAGAGCGGGCGGATTGCCGGCTGTTATATCCACGGCCTGCTGGCGGACGACCGACAGCGTCGCCACTGGCTGCACCGGATCGGCGCGGCCAGCACCGACTTCGACTACGACGCCGGTATCGAAACCACGCTCGACCGTCTGGCCGAACACATCGAGCAGCACATGGATCTCGACCGGCTCTATGCGCTGGCGAGAGTGCCGAACCTCACATCAGCACGATGATCGCCGCCAGCAGAGCGATGACTGCAATCTGGACGCCGCAGGCCGTGCGATAGAGCTGCAGCGCGGCGCGGATGTCGCTGGCGGTCAACTCGGCCCGGCCGTCGCCCATCCAGCGATCGTCGACCGTCACGCCGCCATAGATACGCGGCCCGGCGAGCCGGATGCCGAGCGCGCCCGCCATTGCGGCTTCCGGCCAACCGGCATTGGGAGAGCGGTGATGACGCGAATCGCGACGCACCGCTGCCATTGCGTTCGCGGGCGAACAACCCGGCAGCAACGCCGCGGCCACGATCAGCCAGAGCGCTGCCAGCCGCGAGGCCGGCAGGTTCACCAGATCGTCGAAGCGGGCGGAGGCCCAGCCGAAGGCGCGATAACGATCGGACTTATGGCCGATCATGGAATCGGCCGTGTTGACCGCCTTGTAGGCCAGCGCCCCCGGCAAGCCGGCCACGACCATCCAGAAGAGCGGCGCCACAACGCCGTCGGAAAAATTCTCGGCAAGGCTCTCGATCGCTGCACGGCAGATGCCGGCTTCGTCGAGCGCCTCGGTGTCGCGCCCAACGATGCGCGCGACCATATTGCGTCCGCCGGCGAGCCCATGCTCGTCGAGTCCGCTTGCGACATCCCCGACATGCGCAGCGAGGCTCCGTTGCGCGAGCAGCGAACTCGCCAACAGACCGCAGAACAGCGTACCGAAGAGATCGTCGAAGATGTCCTCCAGCAGGTCCGCCACGAAGACGCCCGCGGCGATGCTCGCCCCCAGGAGCACGAGAAGGAGGACGACGCCCATCCCGCGGCGCTGCTCGAACGAGGCCGTGGGTGAATTCCACACATCGTCAGCCCATGCTATGAGCCGCCCGATCCAGGTCACTGGATGGCCGATCGCACGATAGAGCGGCTCGGGATATCCAACGGCCGCTTCGACGGCGACGGCGACAAGGGCGAGACTGGCGAACATGAATGCTCTGCCTAACATGACGCCCGCACCCGGAAAACGGCCAAGCCAAAGGGTCGAACATGGCGGCGACCTTTCCGCGATCCGCGCCCGCTTTCCCAATGCACCGGAGCCCTGGATCGACCTGTCGACCGGCATCAACCCCGTGCCCTATCCGATGCCGATGCTGTCCGCAGAGGCATGGACGCGGCTGCCGATGCGGGCACAGGAGGAAGCGCTGATCGCCGCGGCCGCGCGCCGCTATGGCGTGCCGGACCCGGCCACGATCGTCGCCGCCCCCGGCACGCAGGCGCTGATCCAGACGTTGCCGCGCCTTCTGCCGCCCAGCCGGGTCGCCATCCTCGGCCCAACCTACGAAGAGCACGAAATCTGCTGGCGCCGGCAAGGCCATGAAGTCTCTACCGTCGCCGATCCCGATCAGGCGGCGGACGCCGAGGTCGCGGTCGTCGTCAATCCCGACAATCCAAGGGGCCGCCTTCTGGCCGCCGACGAGTTGCCCTCTCCCTCCAGGTTGCTGGTGGTCGACGAGGCGTTCATCGATCTCCTGGCGCCCGCCTGCAGCCTCGCCGGCGCTCTGCCGCCGCGCACGATCGTGCTGCGGTCCTTCGGCAAGACCTACGGCCTGGCGGGCCTGCGCCTGGGCTTCGCCATCGCCGGCCACGAACTCGCCGAGAAGCTGCACGGCGAGTTCGGCCCCTGGGCGGTTTCAGGGCCGGCCCTGGAAATCGGCCGTGCGGCGCTCGACGACGATGCCTGG
>Ga0102832_1000620_pt2 | contig 11057 bp, 11 predicted proteins | sample EBPBio282013_DNA_FD_88942 | JGI IMG/M metagenome (GOLD analysis project Ga0102832, IMG submission 88942) | Wastewater treatment Type I Accumulibacter community from EBPR Bioreactor in Madison, WI, USA - Reactor 2_5/28/2013_ DNA (Illumina Assembly) | ecosystem: Engineered > Bioreactor > EBPR >... | reverse complement strand
ACCGAATACAGCACCACGATGCCGCCGCCCAAAAGCACGGCCGGCAACTTCTCGAGGCCGAACAGCACCTGGAAGATCGATCCGTAGGCGATGGTCGATGTCACGGCGATCATGAAGGCGTAGCCGAGCTGCACGAAACCGGAGATGACCGCCGTGCCGGGCCCGTAACGCAACTCCAGCATCTGCGCGACGGTGTAGATCTTCAGCCGGTTGATCAGGGAGGCGATCGTCAGGCTGACCACCAGCACGCCGAAGCCCAGCGAGAAGGCGAGCCACATGCCCGAGATGCCGAACTGATAGCCGAGGCCGATGCCGCCGACGGTCGCGCCGCCGCCCATGACCAGGGCGCCCATGGTGCCGGCGTACAGCACGGGGCCTAAACGGCGCCCCGCCACCAGGAAGTCGGCTTCACTTGTCGCTCGGCGCTTGGAGTAGAAGCCGATGCCGATCATCACGGCCATGTAGATGCCGATCACGATCAAATTCAAAGTCATGTTGTCCCCCGACAAGTCCCCAAACGGTTCCGCGTTCTGTGCGGCGCAATATGCCTAGACATATTGTCAGCGAAATTTCGGCAAGTCTCGCACTTTTGCGTAAAGGCGCGCCGCTTCTCGTTACGCAAGCCCCTCTAAAACGCCGCGCAAAAATTTCTAAAGAAGACTTGAGCCCAAATCCCTGAAATGGCCTGGATATTCCCGAATTGACTAGACATACTGCGAATATGTCTACGGCCTGCGTTATTGATAGATGAAGTCCAGCAAGAAGACGATTTCTGAATCGCTCCCGCGTTACCAGGAAATCCAAAACCATTTGAAATCACAGATCCTGTCGGGCGCCTGGGCGCCCGGCACGAAGGTGCCGTCCGAACATGAGCTCGCCGCGCAGTTCGACTGCGCGCGCATGACCGTCAGTAAGGCGATCGGCTCATTGGTCGAAAAGGGCTTGGTCGTCCGCCGCCGCCGCGCCGGCACGGTGGTCGCCGCGCCGCGCAGCCAGGAAACCGTTCTCGAGATTCACGACATCCAGGCCGAGGTTCAAGCCAGCGGACGTCTCTACCGCTTCGATATCCAGACCCGCAAAGTCGGCAAAGCCACGCGTGAGGAAGCCGACAAGCTCGGTGCGGAAATCGGCACGCCCGTGCTCATCATCTCCTGCGTGCACTGGGCCGACACCGTTCCGTATGCCCTGGAAGAGCGCATCATCAACCTTGAGGCCGTGCCGGAAGCCGGAGACGAGATGTTCCTCGAAGTTCCGCCGGGGAGCTGGCTGCTCGCGAAGATTCCCTGGAACGAAGCCGAGCACCGCATCTTCGCGGTCAGCGCGGATATCGCCACCGCGCGCATCTTGAAAATCCGCCGCAATGCGGCGTGCTTGTGCATCGAGCGCCGCACGCGCCGCGACGTCTACAATGTCACCTATGTACGCTTGATTTATCCAGGCGATCAGCATGTGCTTGTCGCGCGTTTCCAAACGCACGGTACCGCGGGCCGGTAATTACGCCTTCAACAGTTCGCTGATCCGCGCGAGTAAGGCCTCGGCGGCGACCGGCTTCGTCTGAAAGGCGTCGCAGCCCGCGTTATAGGCTTCCTCGCGGTCATCGGCCGTCAAGTTCGCCGTCAGCGCGAGGATCGGGATTGTCTGTGTCTTCGGATCGGACTTCAGGGTCCGCGTCGCGTCCCAGCCGTTCATCGACGGCAAGCCAAGATCCATGATGACGAGGTCGGGTTTTTCGGAAAGCGTGAGCGCGACGCCTTCGAGGCCATTCTTCGCGCGCACGACGCTGTGTCCACCCGCGGTCAGAACGCGATCGACGACCGAAGCCGTGAACGTGTCGTCTTCAACCACCAGAATTTTCGCCATTCGCATCCCCCCTCACGAGCGCGCCAATGAGACCGCACGCGCTCTGATTTTTCAGCCACGCCGCGAAAAAGGGAGTCCGAAGCCCCCTTCTCCGAAAGCGGCCTTGGCTCGCGACTATGCCGAGGCTTGTGTGCTGAGCGCCTTGAAGAACGGCATCTGGCGAATGCGCTTGCCCGTGGCCATGAACACCGCATTGGCGACAGCGGGCGCGACCGGTGGCAGTGCGGGCTCGCCGAGGCCCGTCGGCGCGTACTCCGACTGGATGAAGTGCGTCTCGACTTCGGGGATGCCGGTGATGCGCATGATCGGATATTCGTCGAAGTTGCCTTCGCCGATCCGGCCTTTCTCGATGGAGAGTTCCAGATTCATCGTCGAGATGCCGTCGATCACCGCGCCTTGGGTCTGGTTGAGCGAGCTGCTCATGTTGATGATCGGGCCGATATCGCCCACCACGATCACTTTGTGCACCGTGACCTTATTGTTGGCATCCACGCTCACCTCCGCGGTTTCGGCGAAGTGACCGGCGTGGCTGAAGTAGAACGCCATGCCGAGGCCCCGGCCTTTCGGCAGGTTGCGGCCCCAACCGGCCTTTTCTGCGGCGAGCTTGATCACCCCGGCGGCACGGCCGGTGTTCAGCGAGCCGTCGTTGCCGGGCACCAGCCAGCGCGCTTCGCCCAGAAGTTCGAGCAGGAATTCCACATGATCGCGTCCCGCCGCCGCCGAAACCTCATGCAGGAACGACTGGAACGCGAATGCATTGGTGTTCGAACGCGGCGCGCGCCACGCCCCGGTCGGTGTCATGAGCGGCAGCATGGTTTGCGTGAGGAGCCCGTTGGCCATCATCGGGAAGGGGAATTCTTCCTTCGGGATGTTGCCGCCGGTCACCGGCGCCTTGCCGTCGGCGGTGAAGGTGATGAAATGATCCGACAGCGCCACCATCTTGCCGTTCGCGTCGAGGCCCGCCTTGAACGAATGGAAGCCGCCCGGACGGAAGAAGTCGTGCGCCATGTCGTCTTCGCGGGTCCACGTCAGTTTCACCGGAATACCGCCCGCCTGCTTGGAAATGGCGATGGCTTCGGCGGCATAGTCATTCACCAAGCGCCGGCCGAAGCCGCCGCCGGCGCGGATCTGATGCACCGTCACCTTGTTCTCGGCGATGCCGAGCATCTTCGCGGTCGAGGACAGGATGCGCTCCGGCGTCTGTGTGCCGGCCCAGATCTCCGCGCTGTCGCCCTTGAAATGCGCCGTGCAGTTCATCGGCTCCATCGTCGCGTGCGCGACAAACGGATAGCTATAGAAGGCTTCGACCTTCTTCACCGCGCCCATGTAGGCGCCGTCGAAGTCGCCGGTCTTGACGATCTCTTCTTTGCCGTTCTGTCCGGCGAGTTCCTTCGCCTTTGCCACCGTGGCCGACCAGCTGTCCTTCGAGGCCTCGCTTTCGTCCCACTTCACTTGAAGTGCGGACTTGGCGCGGAACGCCGCCCATGTTGAATCGGCGAGGATCGCCACGCCCGGCATCAGTTCGGCGACAAGCCCGTTGCCCTCGAGGACGAAGGCGTCCTTCACGCCGGGCAGCTTCTTGATCTCATCGATATTCGCGCTTGCTACCTTGCCGCCCACGGCCGGGCATTTGGTGTAGGTCGCGTAAACCATGCCGGGAATCTTGAGGTCGATGCCGTACAGCGGCTTGCCGGTGACGATGTTGGTGTTGTCGACGCCGCCGAAACTCTTGCCGATCAATTTGTATTGGTCGCGCGTCTTCAGCTTCAGCGCCTTCACGTCGGGCACGGGCTGCCCGGCGGCCTTGATCGCGAGATCGCCATAGCCAATTTTACGTCCGCTGGCCTGATGAATCACTTCGCTGTCGGCGGTCGTGAGTTCGCTCACCGGTACGCGCAAATCCTTCGCGGCGGCGGAGACGAGCATCGCGCGCGCGGCCGCGCCGGCCTGGCGCAATTGATCCCAGCTCTGCGGAATCGAACGCGAACCGCCCGCGCTCTGGCGGCCGTACACCGCTGGATTGACGGGCGCTTGTTCGATGTCCACGTCGGTCCACGCGGCGTCGAGTTCCTCGGCGATGATCAGCGGGAACGCCGTCTTGATCCCCTGGCCGATTTCCGGGCTCTTCGAATAAATGAGGATACGGCCCGACGGCGCGACCCGCAGGAAGGCGTTCGGCACGAATTCGCCCTTCACCGGAGCGGTGGCGGCCATGGCTTTGCCTGCGCCGCCGATTTGGAACGCGAGCACAAGGCCCGCGCCGCCGGCAGTGGCGATCTTCAAAATGGAACGGCGGGAAAGGTCGGCGCGCTTCTTTGTCGGGATGATTTCGAATTCGCGCATCACCTCGGCGAAATAGGCGTCGGCGGAGAAAGATACGGCGTTCATGCGACACCTCCCTTCGCGATCGCTTCTGAAGCGGCATTGATCGCCTGCTTGATGCGGATGTAGGTGCCGCAGCGGCACAGGTTGCCGAACATGGCGGTGTTGATCTGTTCGTCCGTCGGCTTCGGGTTTCGGCGCAGGAGCGCGGTGGCGGTCATGATCTGGCCCGCCTGGCAGTAGCCGCACTGGGCGACGTCGAGATCGATCCAGGCTTTCTGCACGGCGGTCAGCGTGCCGTCTTCCCGCGCAAGACCCTCGATCGTCGTGACCTGCTGGCCGGCGGCGGCGGCGATCGGCGTCGAGCAGGAGCGCATCGGTACCCCGTTGACGTGCACAGTGCAGGCGCCGCACTGGCCGACGCCGCACCCATATTTTGTGCCCACGAGATCAAGGGTATCGCGCAGAACCCACAGCAGCGGGGTCGAAGGGTCGCTATCGTCGACCTCAACGGTTTTGCCATTTACCGTAAGTGTGATCATGGACCCTCCGGCGATCGATATTGGAAGGTGCAAATGTCTCGCGACTAGGGGGGGTGGGGCAAGCGCTTTACGCGGCGAAAGCTGCCGTTTTCAGTAACAATTCTTAGTGAAATCAAGCGGTCGCGTTATTTCGCGAAGAGTTTAGACCGGTCATTAAACGCCTTGAACTCGAGGGCGTTTCCCGAAGGGTCTTGAAAGAACATCGTGGCCTGTTCGCCGACCTGGCCCTTGAAGCGGATGTGAGGCTCGATGCCGAACTTCACGCCGTGGGCTTTCAGGCGGTCCGCAAGGGCCTCCCACTTCGCCATGGAAAGGACCACACCGAAATGCGGCACCGGCACGTTATGGCCGTCCACCGGGTTGGTGTGCCCGTTCTTCGCGCGTGGCGCCAAGTGGGTCACGATCTGGTGGCCGAACAGGTCGAAGTCGATCCAGGCGTCCGAGCTGCGTCCTTCCGGCAAACCGAGCACGCCGCCATAGAACTTGCGAGCCTCCGCCAGATCGTCGACGGGGAAGGCGAGATGGAAGGGGTCCAGTTCCTGGGTCATGGGTCACTTATAGCGCTGTCCCGCGGGAACGCCAATGTCGCATGTCCGGCCAGGGTTGCGGAATCGGCCGCGCGCCGGCGTCGCGCGCACCGACCCGTCGAAAATCTTTGAAGGCCCCGCCCTCGCTTTGCGCGAGGGGATCGCCGCTTTGCATCCCGGCACGCATCGGGATCTCCTCTTCAAGTCCTGCTGACAGATCCGCGCAGGCCCCGCTACACTCCATCTCTTAGTCATCGCGAGGGGCGGGATATGGCGAACGTCGCTTTTATCGGTCTTGGTGTCATGGGCTTCCCCATGGCCGGACATCTCACCAAGGCGCATAAGGTCACGGTCTATAACCGTAACGCCGCGCGCGCGCAGGCGTGGGTCGAGAAATATGGGCATGCCAGCGCTCCAACGCCCGCCGCCGCCGCCACGGGCGCCGAGATCGTGTTCGTCTGTGTCGGCGACGATCCCGACCTGCGTCAGGTCATCACCGGTAAGGACGGCGTGCTGGACGGAATCGCAAAAGGCGCTGTAGTCGTCGATCACACCACCGCCTCGGCCAACATCGCGCGGGAACTCTCCGCACTCGCCAGGGGCAAGGGCGTCGGCTTCATCGACGCGCCGGTCTCCGGTGGCCAAGCGGGCGCAGAAAATGGTCAACTCACGGTCATGTGCGGCGGCGATGCCGCGTCATACGCAAGGGCCGAGCCGGTCATCGCCTCCTACGCGAAGATGTGCAAGCTCATCGGTGAAAGTGGCGCTGGGCAGCTCACCAAAATGGTCAACCAGGTTTGCATCGCCGGCATCGTGCAGGGCCTCGCCGAAGCCATGAACTTCGGCACGCGCGCCGGCCTCGACATGGAGGCCGTCCTCGCGGTGATCTCTAAAGGCGCCGCGCAGTCCTGGCAGATGGAGAACCGGGGCAAGACCATGCTCGCGGGTAAATTCGACTTCGGCTTCGCGACCGACTGGATGCGAAAAGACCTGCGGATCACCATGGATGAAGCGCGCCGGAACGGCGCGCGCCTTCCCGCGACCTCGCTCATCGATCAATTCTATGCCGAGGTACAGGCCCATGGTCACGGCCGCTGGGACACCTCGAGCCTGATGAGTCTTCTCACGGACGATTAGTCGTCTCCGGATCAATTTAGAGGCCCCGGCACGCCGCGCCGGGGCCTCTAAATACGACCGTCTCCATCGTCACGGCCGCGGCGTGTTTCCCTCCGCCGCGGCGGTCACTTTGGGCGTGAGGCGTGAAGGCTGCACGCCGGCACACTCGTAACAAGCACGCACAAGTTTTTGTGGATGGCGGCTGAAACGCATCCGCGTATCAGTCCCGGTCTTATTGCTCTTTCCAGCGGCTTGCGATGCGCGCCATCTCGCCGCCGGGCGTCCACACCACGATGGCCTTCGCGCCAGCCGCGCCGGTCTTGTGACGCACCTTGTCGGGCGGGCGCACCGTGCCGATCATGCCGGGCTTCAGGAAAATACTTTTTCCGTTCACCACATGTTCAAGCTCACCCTCGAGCACATAGAAAGTTTCGACGGAACCGTGCACATGGTCACCGGAATCGGCATTGGGCGGGAACGTGAGTTCAGCCATGTCCGCTTCCGTGCCGCCATACATCTTCGGATCGGTGAGCGGCTTTAGGACCACGCCGCCATTCGGATTCACATAGGTTTTGCCCAGCGTCGCCGGTTTGGGCGGCGCGTCGGCGGCGAGCGCCGCGGTTGTCGTCAGAAGCGCGGCGATCAGAAGATATTTCATGAAGTCCCTCCCTTGATGCTCCGGTGTCACCCATCAGTGTGACCTATCGGCGTCAAAGGAGGTAGGGGCTTCTATTTCGCGCGCGTTTCTGTTGGCCGCGAAAGACCATGACCGGCGTTAGTTTTTCGGTCGGCGTGGTTCAGCGACACCTTTTGTCAGGAACGCTTGCCCGCGATGCTTCTTGCCCATGCGTTTGCCTTCGCCGCCGGAGTTCCCGGTGCCGGCGGGTTGCCATGAGGGAATCAATTGGTGTTTGCCCGGACCGATGAGATCGGCGCGGCCCATGCGTTTCAAGGCGTCACGCAGCAATGGCCAGTTCTCGGCGTCGTGGTAGCGCAAAAACGCTTTGTGCAGACGGCGCTGTTTGAGGCCCTTGATCGTGTCCACTTGCTCGGACGCACCGCGGCGCACCGGTTTTAGCGGATTCTTGCCCGAGTGATACATCGCCGTCGAGATCGCCATGGGCGAGGGCAGGAAGGTCTGCACCTGATCGGCGCGGTACTTGTTGCGCTTCAACCAAAGCGCAAGGTTCATCATGTCCTCGTCCGTGGTGCCCGGATGCGCGGCGATGAAATAGGGGATCAGGAAGTATTCCTTGCCCGCCGCTTTCGCGGCCTGGTCGAACATCTGCTTGAACTTGTCGTAGGCGCCGATGCCCGGCTTCATCATCTTCGACAGCGGGCCGGCTTCGGTGTGTTCGGGCGCGATCTTCAGATAACCGCCGACGTGATGGGTGACGAGTTCCTTCACATAGGCCGGGCTTTTCACGGCGAGGTCATAACGCACGCCGGAGGCCACCATGACCTTTTTGATGCCAGGGATCGCACGCGCTTTGCGGTACAGCTGGATCAGGGAGTCGTGATTGGTGTTCAGGTTCGGGCAGACGTCCGGATACACACACGACGGCTTGCGGCACTTGGTCTCGATGGCTTTGTCTTTGCACGCCAGGCGGTACATGTTCGCTGTCGGGCCGCCGATGTCCGAGATGATGCCCGTGAAGCCTTCGGTCTTGTCGCGGATCTTCTCGATCTCTTGAAGAATAGACCCTTCCGAACGGCTCTGGATCACGCGGCCTTCATGCTCCGTGATCGAACAGAAGGAGCAGCCGCCGAAACAGCCGCGCATGATGGTGACGGAAAAGCGGATCATCTCCCACGCCGGGATTTTCTGATCGCCGTAGGACGGATGCGGCGCGCGTGCGTAAGGCAGCTCGTACACGCCGTCCATTTCCGGGGTCGAGATGGGGATCGGCGGCGGCGTCACCCACAACTCACGCTCGCCATGCTTTTGCACGAGGGGGCGCGCGTTGCCGGGATTGCTCTCGCGGTGGAGCACGCGGCTGGCGCGCGCATAAAGCTCGGGGTCCTTCTCCACCTGCTCGAAGGCCGGCAGGCGCACGACGACTTTCTCGCCGTCCTTGGTCTGCTTGGCGCCCTCGTCGCTGGCTTCGATGTCGTCGGCCTTGGCTTCGACATATCCATCAGGAACGGCGCTCTTCAGGATCGCGACGCCGCGCACGTCGTCCATGTCGGCGGCCTTCTGGCCCTTGGCGTAGCGGTGCGCGACTTCCACCACCGCGCGTTCGGCGTTGCCGTACAAAAGGATGTCGGCTTTGGAATCCACCAGCACCGAGCGGCGCACCTTGTCCGACCAATAGTCGTAGTGCGCGATGCGGCGCAGTGAGCTTTCGATGCCGCCCAGCACGATCGGAACGTCCTTGAACGCTTCGCGGCAGCGCTGCGCGTAGACGATGACGGAACGGTCGGGGCGTTTACCGCCTTCGCCGCCTGGCGTGTAGCTGTCGTTGTGGCGCAGGCGCCGGTCCGAGGTGTAGCGGTTCACCATCGAGTCCATGTTGCCGCCGGTGATGCCCCAGAACAACTTGGGCGCGCCCAGCTTCTTGAAGGAGTCCGGGTTCTGCCAGTCGGGCTGCGAGATGATGCCGACGCGGAAGCCTTGTGCTTCCAACAGACGTCCGATGATCGCCATCCCGAAGCTGGGGTGATCGACGTAGGCGTCGCCCGTCACGATGATGATGTCGCAGGCGTCCCAGCCCAGGACGTCCATTTCCTCCCGGCTCATGGGCAGGAAGGGCGCGGTGCCGAAGCGCTGCGCCCAGTACTTTTTGTACGAGAACAGTGGCTTTGGCGGCGCCTGGTGGGTGGGGAGGGCGATATTCATGGCCGTCTATGTGGGCAAACGCGCCCCAAGGTCAATCCGAAGGGGTCCTTATATAAAGAGGCGCCCCCGGAGCCACGTTAAATTTTTTGCCCGCAACTTATTGAAATTGTGATCAAAAACAATTCGGGCGGTGTGGGTTTCCCCACACCGCCCGATCTGTGTCTCTAAAGCCCAGGCCAGCCTAGCAGCATCTTGCCTGCATGCCGCCTCCGACGCCGAAGCGCCGGTTCTGGCACAAGGTGAAGAACTCCGCGTAAGTCGGCACCTCCTGGTCGGGATGCGTGGCTTTCAGATGCCGGATGTACGTGTCGTAGTCCGGCACGCCGCACATCAACCGGGCGGTCTGCCGCAACCGTGCAATCACTTCCGAAAGCAGGCTCGGCTCGGCCGAGACGGCGTCCGGGAAATGATCGGCAAGAAGGTTGCGGCTCTTGGCCATGTCTACTCCGCCGCCTGCGTGCGCGCCGTGCCCGGGGTGGCGTCGACCGTCACGCCCTGGCCGCCGCGGATCGCCCGGATGCCGAAGAACACCAGCGCCACGACGATCAGCATGAAGAAGGCACAGATGCCCGCGTCCAGATAGTCGTTGAACACGATGCGCTGCATCTCTTCGATCGACTTCGCCGGGGCCATCACCGTGCCCGACTCAAGGCCCTTCTCGATCATCTTGGCGTGCGCCAGGAAGCCGATCTTCGGGTCGGCGTGGAACAGCTTGTCCCAGCCCGCCGCCATGGTGCAGACCAGCAGCCATACAAGCGGAACGGCCGTCACCCAGATGCGCTTCATCTGACCGAGCTGAGCCACCAGAACGGTCGCCAGCACGAGCGCGATGGCCGCGAGCATCTGGTTGGCGACGCCGAACAGCGCCCATAGCGAGTTGATGCCGCCGAACGGATCGATCACGCCCTGGTAGGTGAAGTAACCCCACGCCGCGCAAGCCAAGCCGGTAGCCGTGAGATTGCCCACCGTCGAGGAGGTGTCGCCCAGCGTCTTGCTCGCCATGCCCAGGAGATCCTGGATCATGAAACGGGCAACGCGCGTGCCGGCCGACAGCGTCGTCAGGATGAACATCGCTTCGAACAGGATGGCGAAGTGGTACCAGAAGGCCATGGTCGCCGTGCCGCCCAGGAACTGGGACAGGATGTGCGCCATGCCAACGGCCAGGGTGGGTGCGCCGCCGGTCCGCGACAGGATCGAAGCTTCACCCACGTCGGTCGCCATCTGCGACAGCATCTCCGGCGTGATCACGAAGCCCCACGAGCTGATCGTGGTGGCCGCGCTGTCAACCGATGTGCCGATCACGGCGGCCGGGCTGTTCATGGCGAAGTACACGCCAGGTTCCAACGCGCAAGCCGCGATCAGGGCCATGATGGCCACGAAGCTTTCGCAGATCATCGAGCCGTAACCCACCGGGCGGCCCTGGATCTCGTTCTCCATCATCTTCGGGGTCGTGCCCGAGGACACCAGCGCGTGGAAGCCCGAGATGGCGCCGCAAGCGATGGTGATGAAGAGGAACGGGAACAGTGAACCCGCGAACACCGGACCGGTGCCGTCGACGAACTTGGTCATCGCGGGCATCTGCAGGTCAGGCGTGACCACGAGGATGCCGGCGGCCAGCAGCACGATGGTGCCGATCTTCAGGAAGGTCGACAGATAGTCGCGCGGGGCAAGCATCAGCCACACCGGCAGCACCGACGAGACGAAGGCGTACACCACGAGCCACCAGGTGATGGTGGTGCCCGACAGCGTGAAGAACTCACCCCATTCCGGATGCTCGGCGACATAAGCGCCGCCGTACAGCGCGAGCATGAGGAGCGCGAAGCCGCCGATGGAGACTTCCAGCACCTTGCC
>Ga0102832_1002511_pt1 | contig 11063 bp, 6 predicted proteins | sample EBPBio282013_DNA_FD_88942 | JGI IMG/M metagenome (GOLD analysis project Ga0102832, IMG submission 88942) | Wastewater treatment Type I Accumulibacter community from EBPR Bioreactor in Madison, WI, USA - Reactor 2_5/28/2013_ DNA (Illumina Assembly) | ecosystem: Engineered > Bioreactor > EBPR >... | reverse complement strand
CCTCGTACGCGTAGCCGAGGTTGTCGCGCCACAGGAACGCGATCACGACGATGCCCAGGACGCCGCTCCACGGCATGGAGACCGGGATGCTCCCCAGGCGGAAGTCCAGCCCGCCTCCCCGGCGCCCGTCGCTCATGACCCCACCGTAAGCGAGCACCCGAGGGACCGGCCCGCCGAGACGCCCGGACGCCCCACCGGCGCGCCGCACCCGCCCCGATGTCGGCGGCCCCGCCTAGGGTCTGACCCATGAGCACGTCCCCGTCCGACCCCGGCGCCCCCGCCGCGACCCTCGCCGACCCCGGCGAGGCGTGGGAGGAGGCGCCTACCCGGGTGCCGTCGCTGTCGCCCTCGCGCGCGGGCGACTTCATGCAGTGCCCGCTGCTCTACCGGTTCCGCACCGTCGACCGCATCCCCGAGCGGCCCAGCCGCGAGGCGGTCCGCGGCACCGTCGTCCACCAGGTGCTCGAGGACCTCTTCGACCTCCCGCCCGCGGAGCGCACGCTCGACCGCGCCACCGCGATGCTGCCCACCGCCTGGGACCTCGTCCGCGAGCAGGACGAGGCGCTCGCCGCGCAGCTGTTCGAGACGGCCGACGAGGCCGAGGAATGGCTGCGCACGGCGGAGCCCCTGCTCGAGTCCTACTTCCGCCTCGAGGACCCCACCCGGCTGCAGCCCGCCGAGCGCGAGCTGCGCGTCGAGGTGGAGCTCGACGGCCTCGTGCTGCGCGGCTATGTCGACCGGCTCGACCGCAATGCCGCCGGCGACACCCGCGTCGTCGACTACAAGACCGGGCGCTCGCCGGGCGAGGGGTTCGAGCAGAAGGCGCTGTTCCAGATGCGCTTCTACGCCCTCGTCCTGTGGCGGGCCACCGGCACCGTGCCGAGGGTCCTGCAGCTGCTCTACCTGGGCAACGGCCAGGTGCTGCGCTACGAGCCCGACGAGTCGGACCTGGTCGCCACCGAGCGCAAGGTCAAGGCGCTGTGGGCGGCCATCCAGCGGGCTCACGAGACGGGCGACTGGCGCCCGAGCCCGTCCAAGCTCTGCGACTGGTGCGACCACCAGGCGCTGTGCCCCGCGTTCGGGGGCACGCCGCCCGAGCTCCCGGCCTGAGCCCGGCTGCGCCGGCAGAGCCGGCAGAGCCGGCAGAGACGGCAGGACCCGGCGCTGTGGATCCGGCGGGGCGGCCTGACGGGCCGCGGGTTAGCGTGATCACGTGCCCACCGCTGCTCGCGCCCGCGCGCTCACCAAGGTCTACGGCTCCGGCGACACCCGGGTCACCGCGCTCGACGCCGTCGACGTCGACATCGAGCAGGGGCGCTTCACCGCGATCATGGGCCCCTCCGGCTCCGGCAAGAGCACGCTCATGCACTGCCTCGCGGGCCTCGACTCCATCAGCGGCGGCGAGGTCTGGATCGGCGACACCGAGCTGTCGGGGCTCGGCGACAAGGCGCTCACCCGCCTGCGCCGCGACTCCGTCGGCTTCGTGTTCCAGGCGTTCAACCTCGTCCCCACGCTGACGGCGCTGGAGAACATCACGCTCCCGCTCGACATCGCCGGCCGCAAGCCCGACCAGGAGTGGCTCGACACCGTCATCGACACCGTCGGCCTGCGCGACCGGCTCAAGCACCGGCCGAGCGAGCTCTCCGGCGGCCAGCAGCAGCGCGTGGCCTGCGCCCGCGCCCTGGCCAGCCGGCCCACGATCGTCTTCGCCGACGAGCCGACGGGCAACCTCGACTCGCGGTCCGGCGCTGAGGTGCTTGGCTTCCTGCGCCGCAGCGTCGACGAGTTCGGCCAGACGATCGTCATGGTCACCCACGACCCCGGTGCGGCGTCGTACTCCGACCGTGTGCTGTTCCTCGCAGACGGGCGCATCGTCGACGAGATGCACTCCCCCACCGCCGACGCCGTCCTCGAGCGGATGAAGGCCTTCGAGCAGGCGCGGAGCTGATCGCCCGTGCTGCGCGCCGCGCTCCGATCCCTGCTGCAGCACAAGCTGCGGCTCTCGCTGACCCTCGTCGCCGTCGTCGTCGGCGTCGCGTTCGTCGCGGGCACCTACATCTTCACGGACTCGCTCAAGAAGTCCTTCGACGCGCTCTTCGAGGCCCCGCAGCCTGACGTCTCGGTGACCGTCGCCGACGCGCTCGGCCCGGCCCAGCCCGGCGGGGGCGGCGGCGCCGGCACCGGGGGCGACCAGGCGCCCACACTGCCGGGCAGCCTCGTCGGCGAGGTGGCCGGCGTCCAGGGGGTCGAGGCCGCGTACGGCGTCGTCGCCGCCGACGGCGCCCTCGTGGTCGGTTCCGACGGCGAGGTCGTCGGCCGGGCGGGGCCGCCCGCGCGCGGCACCACCTACATGCCCGACTCCTCCATCAGCCCGCTGTCGATCAGCGTCGGGGAGGCCCCGCAGGGCCCCGACCAGGTGGCGCTGCTCGAGGCGACGGCCGAGGCCGGCGGGCTGTCGGTCGGCGACACCGTCAAGATCGACACCCCGTCCGCCGGCCTGGTCACGATGAACGTCGTCGGCCTGGTCACCCGCGGCATCTCCGGGTCCGACGGCAGCACCCTGGCGGTCTTCGACCTCCCCACCGCCCAGCGCCTGCTCCTCGGCGAGGGCGACGTCGTCACCAGCATCGCGGTCAAGGCCGAGGCGGGAGTTCCCCAGGACGTGCTCGCCCAGCGCATCTCCGCAGTGCTGCCGGAGAGCGCCACGACGACCACCGGTGCCCAGCGCAGCGCGCAGATCGCCGACCGCCTCGAGCAGACCTTCCAGTTCATCAACACCTTCCTGCTCGCGTTCGCCCTGATCGCGCTGTTCGTCGCGGTCTTCCTGATCTTCAACACCTTCTCGATGCTCGTGGCCCAGCGCACCCGCGAGCTCGCGCTGCTGCGGGCCGTGGGCGCCAGCCGTGGCCAGGTGCGCCGCTCGGTCCTCGCCGAGGCGCTCGTCCTCGGCCTCATGGCGGCGGCCCTCGGCGTGGTCGGCGGGATCCTGGTGTCGCAGGGCCTGCGCCTGCTGCTCAAGGGGTTCGGAGCCGACCTGCCCGCCGGTCCGCTCGTCATCGAGCCGCGCACGGTCGTCGTCTCGCTGGTGGTCGGTGTGGTCGTCACGCTGGTCTCGGCGTTCGTGCCCGCCCGCCGCGCCGGCGTCGTGCCCCCGGTCGCGGCGATGCGCGACGAGATCTCGCTGCCGGCGAAGTCGCTGCGGATCCGCACGGCCATCGGAGCACTGCTGCTCCTCACCGCGTTCGTCACGGCCCGGCTCGGGCTCGCGTCGACCGACGACGGCAACCGCGCATCGTCGCTCGTCGGCGTCTCCGCCCTGTGCGCCCTCGTGGCCCTGATCGCGCTCGCGCCCGTCGTCGGGCGCGGCGTGCTGCTGGTGCTCGGCGCGCCGTTCAGCGGCTCGACCGTCGGGCGCCTGGCCCGCGAGAACGGGCGCCGCAACCCCCGCCGCACCGCAGCCACCGCGAGCGCGCTCGCGATCGGGCTCGCGCTGATGACGGCGATCGGCGTCATCGCGGCGTCGACGAAGGCCTCGGTCGCCGCGGTGGTCGACGACACCATCGGCGCCGACTACGTGATCTTCGGCGTGAAGTTCCAGCCCTTCTCCCCCGACGTCTACAACGCCGTGAAGGACACCCCCGGCGCGTCCACGGTCACCTATGTGCGCCAGGTGCCGATCCAGGTCGACGGCGACCGCACGGTTCTCACCGGCGTCGACCCCCAGAAGATCACCGACGTCATCGACCTGCAGATGCAGGCCGGATCGTCCATCCCCTAGCTCGGGCTGGGTCAGGCCATCGTCGACGACCAGACGGCCAAGGACACCGGTGTGAAGGTCGGCGACAAGGTCGACGCGACGTTCGTCAACGGCCCCGGCACGCTGACGGTCAAGGGCATCTACACCGCCGCCGGCCCGTACCAAGGGTGGATCACCAGCCTGGCGACGCTGAAGTCCATCGGCGCCCGCGAGCTCGACAGCGCTGTCTACGTCCGGGTGGCCGAGGGCGCCGACCCGGCTGCCGTGCGCGCCGAGCTCGACCGCGAGCTCGAGGCGTTCCCGAGCGTCGACGTCCAGGACCAGGCCAGCCTCAAGGACCAGGTCAACACCCAGTTCGACCGGGTGTTCGGCTTCATCTATGCCTTGCTCGCCCTCGCGGTCATCGTCGCGTTCATCGGCATCGTCAACACCCTGGCCCTGTCGGTCTACGAACGGCGGCGCGAGGTGGGCCTGCTGCGCGCCGTCGGCACCAGCCGGCCGCAGATGCGGCGCATGGTCGTGCTCGAGGCCGTGCTCATCTCGCTGTTCGGCGCCGCGCTCGGCATCGCCCTCGGCGTGGCCTACGGCGCGCTGCTGCAGAAGGTGCTCGAGCCGCAGGGCGTCACCCAGCTCGCCGTGCCCGCGGGGCAGATCGGCTGGTTCCTCGCCCTCGCGGTCGTGGGCGGGTTCGTCGCCGCGCTGTGGCCGGCGGCATCGGCCGCACGGCTCGACGTCCTCAGGGCCATCGCCTCGGAGTAGCGCGGGTCAGTCCCGCGGGCTCCACTCGTACGACCAGGCGCCGAGCTGCTCGGGCGTGAGCCCCTCGAGGGTGTCGATCACCCGCACCCCGCGGCCGGGCTCGATCGGCACCAGCGAGGGCACGGCGACCACCAGCGCGCCCGAGTCCCGGCCGGAGGCGACGCCGGTGTGGGAGTCCTCGAGCACCACGCAGTGCTCCGGCTCCACCCCGAGCCGCGAGGCGGCCAGCAGGTACGGGTCCGGGAAGGGCTTGGTGCGCTCCCCCTCGTCGCCGGCGACCGACGTCGCGAACACCTCGTGGCCCACCTCGTGCAGCACCGCGTCGTGGACGGCGTCGACGAGACTGCGCCACGACGCCGACACCAGCGCGCACGGCACGCCGGCGTCCTCGAGCGCCGCGAGCAGCTCGCGCGCGCCGGGGCGCCAGTGGACCTGCTCGGTGCGCAGCTTGCGCTCCATCGTGGCGAGCAGCAGCTCCATGACATCGTCGTGGTCGTGGCCGCCGCCGGCGTGGCGGACCATGTAGGCGACCGCCTTCTCCAGCGGACCGCCGATGAGCGCCTCCTGGTGCTCGGGGCCCCAGGGCGCGCCGAGGGAGGTCATGATCTCGAGCTCGGAGTCGTACCAGAGGCTCTCGGTCTCGACGAGGGTGCCGTCCATGTCGAAGAGCGCGGCTGCGGGCAGCCTCATGTCGCGTTGAAGTACTTGGCCTCGGGGTGGTGCACCACGAGGGCCGACGTCGACTGCTCCGGGTGCAGCTGGAACTCCTCGGACAGCTCGACGCCGATGCGGCCGGGCTCGAGCAGGTCGACGAGCACCGCCTGCATCTCGACGTCGGGGCAGGCCGGGTAGCCGAAGGAGTAGCGCGAGCCCCGGTAGCCCTGCTTGGCGATGAGCGTCTCCATGTCGGGGTCGTCGTCGCCGTCGAACCCGAGCTCCTGGCGGATGCGGGCGTGCCACATCTCGGCCAGCGCCTCGGTCAGCTGGACGGAGAGGCCGTGCAGCTCGAGGTAGTCGCGGTAGGCGTTCTCGCTGAACAGCTTCGCCGTGGCCTCGGAGACCCGGTTGCCCATCGTCACGACATGGAAGGCGATGACGTCGGTCTGCCCGGACTCCTTCGGGCGGAAGAAGTCGGCCAGGCACAGGTGGCGGTCGCGGCGCTGGCGCGGGAACGTCAGGCGCACGCGCTCCTGGCCCTGGAGCGGGCCGTCGTGGTGGGCGATGACGAGGTCGTCGCCCTCCGACCAGCACGGGAAGTAGCCGTACACCACGGCGGCCTCGAGCAGCTGGTCGGTGTGCAGGCGGTCGAGCCACATGCGCAGCCGCGGCCGGCCCTCGGTCTCGACGAGCTCGTCGTAGGAGGCCCCGCCCTCGCCGCGGCCCGGCTTGAGTCCCCATTGGCCGAGGAACGTCGCGCGCTCGTCGAGGTAGGAGACGTACTCGGCGAGCTGCACACCCTTGACGACGCGCGGGCCCCAGAACGGCGGGGTCGGCACGGTGTTGTCAGTGGCGACGTCGGACCTCGCCGGCATCTCCTCCGGCGCGGTCTCGGTCGGGCGCACCGTGGTCGAGGTGACGCGGCGGCCACGGGGTGCGGGCAGCTCGGCTCCCGGCTCGCCTCGCTTGACCGCCATCACCGCGTCCATGAGCCGGAGTCCCTCGAAGGCGTCGCGGGCGTAGCGCACCGAGCCCTGGTAGATCTCGGCGAGGTCCTGCTCGACGAAGGCGCGGGTGAGGGCGGCACCGCCCAGCAGCACGGGGTACTTCGGGGCCGCCCCGCGGAGGTTGATCTCCTCGAGGTTCTCCTTCATCACCAGCGTGCTCTTGACGAGCAGGCCGCTCATGCCGATCGCGTCGGCCCCGTGCTGCTCGGCCTTCTCGATGATCTCCGAGACGGGCACCTTGATGCCGAGGTTGACCACCGTGTAGCCGTTGTTGCTCAGGATGATGTCGACGAGGTTCTTGCCGATGTCGTGCACGTCGCCCTTGACGGTCGCGAGCACGATGGTGCCCTTGCCCTCGTCGCCGGTGCGCTCCATGTGGGGCTCGAGGTGGGCGACCGCGGTCTTCATGACCTCGGCGCTCTGCAGCACGAACGGCAGCTGCATCTCGCCGCGCCCGAACAGCTCGCCGACGGTCTTCATGCCCTCGAGCAGGGTGTCGTTGACGATCTCGAGCGCCGGGCGGGTCTGCAGCGCCTCGTCGAGATCGGCCTCGAGCCCGTTGCGCTCGCCGTCCACGATGCGCCGCTGGAGGCGCTCGGACAGCGGCAGCGTCAGCAGCTCGTCGGCGCGGGCCTTGGCCAGCTCCTGAGCGTCGACGCCCTCGAACAGTGCGAGGAAGCGCGCCAGAGGGTCGTGGACGACGTTGCCGTCGGCGTCGTAGCGGCGGCGGTCGTAGACGAGGTCGAGCGCCGCCTCGCGCTGCTCGTCGGGGATGCGCGCCATCGGCACGATCTTCGACGCGTGCACGATCGCGGAGTCGAGGCCGGCCTCCACGCACTCATGGAGGAACACCGAGTTGAGCACCACGCGGGCGGCCGGGTTGAGGCCGAACGACACGTTGGAGACGCCGAGCGTGGTCTGCACGTCCGGGTGGATGCGCTTGAGCTGGCGGATGGCCTCGATCGTCTCGATGCCGTCGCGCCTGGTCTCCTCCTGGCCGGTGGCGATCGGGAAGGTCAGGCAGTCGACGAGGATGTCAGTGACCGACATCCCCCACGTGCCGACGAGGTCGCGGACGAGGCGGTCCGCGACACGTACCTTCCACTCGGCGGTGCGGGCCTGGCCCTCCTCGTCGATGGTCAGGGCCACGACCGCGGCGCCATGCTCCTTGACGATCGGCATCATCTGCTGGATGCGCGATCCGGGCCCGTCGCCGTCCTCGTAGTTCACCGAGTTGACCACCGCGCGGCCGCCGACGAGCTCGAGCGCGGCCTCGACGACCGGCGGCTCGGTGGAGTCGATGACGAGCGGGATGGTCGACGCCGTAGCGAAGCGCCCCACGATCTCGCGGATGTCGGCGACGCCGTCGCGGCCCACGTAGTCGACGCAGACGTCGAGAAGGTGCGCGCCGTCCTTGATCTGGTCCTTGGCGATCCGGACGCAGTCGTCCCAGCGCTCCTCGAGCATGGCCTCGCGGAACGCCTTGGAGCCGTTGGCGTTCGTGCGCTCGCCGATCGACAGGTACGCGGTGTCCTGGCGGAACGGCACGTGCATGTAGATCGACGAGGCGCCGGGCTCCCGGCGGGGACGGCGGGCGGCGACCTCGCGGCCCCCGACCCGCTCGACCACCTGGCGCAGGTGCTCGGGCGTGGTGCCGCAGCAACCGCCGACCAGTCCCAGGCCGTACTGGCGGGTGAACAGGTCGTGCGCCTCGGCCAGCTCCTCGGGCGAGAGCGGGTAGTAGGCGCCCTCGCCGCGCAGCTCGGGCAGGCCGGCGTTGGGCATGCACGTCAGGCCGATCTGCGCGTGGCGGGCGAGATGGCGCAGGTGCTCGCTCATCTCGGCCGGGCCGGTGGCGCAGTTGAGGCCGATCATGTCGACGCCGAGCGGCTCGAGGGCGGTCAGCGCCGCCCCGATCTCGGAGCCCACGAGCATCGTGCCGGTGGTCTCGACCGTCACCGAGACGATCACGGGGAGGTCGGCGCCCTCGGCCCGCAGCGCGCGCCGCGCGCCCACGATCGCCGACTTCGCCTGCAGGAGGTCCTGGGCTGTCTCCACCAGGATCGCGTCGGCGCCGCCGAGGATGAGGCCCCGGGCCTGCGCCTGGTAGGCGTCGCGGAGGTCCGCGTACGGCGCGTGGCCGAACGACGGCAGCTTGGTGCCGGGACCGACCGAGCCCAGCACCCACCGGGGGCGGTCCGGGGTGGCGTAGCCGTCGGCGACCTCGCGGGCGATCTCGGTGCCGGCGCGTGCGAGCTCCTCGATCCGGTCGGAGATGCCGTACTCGCCCAGGTTGGCCAAGTTGGCGCCGAAGGTGTTGGTCTCGACGGCGTCGACGCCGACTGCGAAGTACGCGTCGTGGACCGAGCGGACGATGTCCGGGCGCGTGACGTTGAGGACCTCGTTGCAGCCCTCGAGCCCTTCGAAGTCGTCCAGGGTGGGGTCCTGCGCCTGCAGCATCGTGCCCATCGCGCCGTCCGCCACGACGACACGGGTGGCGAGGGCGTCCCGGAGGGCGGACGCGCGGGCGGGATCGTGGAGGCTGCGGCCAGTCATGGTGAGGCCAGCCTATCGGCGCGGGAAGGCCACGCCGTGCGGGCGTTGTTAGCGTGGTGCCCGCGAGAACGGGCCCGGACGGGCGTAGGTTGGCCGGATCCCGGCCAGCCGGGGTGCCGGACCGGCTCGGCCGACAGGTCGATCGAGCAGCGAGGGGTGACGGGTTGATCGAGTTCGAGGGCCTCCCCGACGCGCTGCCCGACCTCGTCGATCCGGTCATGCTGTGCGCGTTCGAGGGCTGGAACGACGCCGGCGACGCGGCCTCCGGAGCGGTGCTCCATCTCGAGGACGTCTGGTCCGCGACGCAGATCGCCGAGATCGACCCCGAGGACTACTACGACTTCCAGGTCAACCGGCCCGAGATCGTCCTCGAGGACGGCGCGCGCACGGTGGTCTGGCCCACCACCCGCATCTCGGTGGCGCGGATCCCGCTGGCCACCCGCGACGTCGTGCTGGTGCACGGCATCGAGCCGTCGATGCGCTGGCGCTCGTTCACCCAGGAGCTGCTCGGCGCCGCGCGCGACCTCGGCGTCGAGATGGTGGTGACCCTCGGCGCACTGCTCGCCGACACCCCGCACACCAGGCCGGTCCCGGTGTCGGGGACGTCGTCCGACCCGGACATCGCCGCCCGCATGGGCTACGAGCCGTCGACGTACGAGGGCCCGACCGGCATCGTCGGCGTGCTGCAGGACGCCTGCACGAAGGCCGGCATCCCCGCGGTGTCGCTGTGGGCCGCCGTGCCGCACTACGTCGCGCAGCCGCCGTGCCCGAAGGCGACGCTCGCGCTGCTCGGCCGCATCGAGGACCTGCTCGACGTCCCCGTGCCCCTCGGCGACCTCCACGAGGAGGCCCGGGCCTGGCAGCTCGGCGTCGACGAGCTCGCCGCCGAGGACGACGAGATCCAGGCCTATGTGCGCCAGCTCGAGGAGGCGGTCGACACCGCCGAGCTGCCCGAGGCCTCCGGCGACGCGATCGCCCGCGAGTTCGAGCGCTACCTGCGCCGCCGCAACGTCGAGCCCCCGAAGTAGAGCCGGGCCGGCTCAGGCCAGCAGCCGCTCGGGGACGGCCCACCAGGCATCCGGCCGTCGGACCACGACGGCGCCCGGCCCCTGGGCCTCCACGCGTGCTAGCCGCAGCAGGAACGCCGCGATGCCGGCTGATCCCTGCATCCAGGACGGGCTCGGGCGGAGCAGCGGCTCCTCGGCGCGGTGCTCGACGAACCGCCAGCGAGCACCCTCGGCGTCGACGACGGCCCGGGCCAGGAGGGCGTCGCCCATCACAGCGGCGGCACCGAGCAGGCGCCGTGCCTCGTCGGTGCCATCGGCGGACTGGGCGGCGTCGAGCAGCATCATCCCGACACCGGCGGTGCCGCAGCAGAGCCCGTCGTTGTCCCAGAAGCCCGGATGACGGCGCTCGGGGACGCCGGACGCGAGCACCGAGGCGATGCAGCGCGACCGCCAGACGCCGCCATCCGTGCCGCCGACCGGTGCATCCGCACGCTGCAGCGCGGCGAACAGGTACGACGTCCCCGTGGGCCCGTGGCACCACGAGTAGGTGAACTGCTCGTAGCCCTCCTTGTAGGGGATCCGCATCGGCAGCCGGAAGCCGCCGTCGGACCTGTCGGCGAGGGCCAGCAGGTGCTCGGCGCCGGCGACCGCGGCGGCCACCCACTCCGGCCGTCCCTGCGCCGCGCCGCCGAGCGCGAGCGCGGCGGCGGTGCCCGCCGTGCCGTGCGAGAAGTTGGGCATGTCGACGTCGTGTCCGGGCGTCATCCGCCAGCGCAGGCCGCCCTCCGCCTCCTCCGCCGCGGCCATGAGCGCGAGGCAGCCGGCCTCGACGACTGCACTGCTGTGCTCGCCCCCCGCGCCGAGCGCGGCCATGACGACGCCCGCGGTACCGAGCCCGACGTCGTGGAAGACATCGCCCCCTCCTGCGAGGGTCGTGCGCCAGCCGTCGGCCCGCGCAGCGGCGGCGAGGCGGGCGACCGCGGTGCGGTCGGGCGAGCCGAGCGCCCGCAGCGCGCCCGCGAACCCGGCCAGGCCGTCGAACAGGGACGGCTCGGACGACTCGAGCGACGACACCTCGAGGCGCTGCCGGAGAGCCGCTGCCAGCTCGGCCTCGTCCGCGTCGAGAGGCCGCGCCTGCGCCGCCTCTGCCACGAGCAGGGCCAGGCCGGCCGCCCCGACGTACAGGCAGTCGCGGTCGGGCGCCGGCCCGTCGGCGTCAGGAGGCACGTGCTCGGGCACCCAGGGCCCCAGCTCGTCCCGGCGCACCAGCGCCAGCGTCCATCGCAGCGCCGCCTCGCCGACGGCGCGGTGCTCCTGGGC
>Ga0102832_1002508_pt1 | contig 11069 bp, 8 predicted proteins | sample EBPBio282013_DNA_FD_88942 | JGI IMG/M metagenome (GOLD analysis project Ga0102832, IMG submission 88942) | Wastewater treatment Type I Accumulibacter community from EBPR Bioreactor in Madison, WI, USA - Reactor 2_5/28/2013_ DNA (Illumina Assembly) | ecosystem: Engineered > Bioreactor > EBPR >... | reverse complement strand
CATGAAAGCCTGTTCGACGCCGCGTCGGATGATCTGCTGCCCCTCCCGGCGGGCATTCCTGCCGATCGCGCCGTTCTCGCGGCGAACATGGAAACGGCTCTCAATGCGATGTGGGATTCAGGCGCCGGACCGGGCGACCGGATCGCGATCGTCGGGGCGGGTGTGGTCGGCGGGCTGATTGCGGCGTTGAGCGCACGCCTGCCGGGCGCCGAGGTCGTGATCGTCGATCCGCAGCCGGCCCGCGCCTCCCTCGCTGCGCGGTTGGGCTGCCGATGGCAGGCCGATGGCGAGGGTCTCTCCGATTGCGATCTGGTGTTTCATGCGAGCGCGCAGGAAAGCGGGCTTGCGATCGCCGTCGCCGCCGCCGGACGCGAAGCGCGGATCATGGAATTGTCATGGTATGGCAGGGGTAGTGTGGCAGCGCCGCTCGGCGGATCGTTCCACGCCTTGAGGCTCACCATACAGGCGTCACAAGTGGGGGCGATTGCGTCTTCGCGACGGCCGCGTTGGACTTATCGGCGACGCCTGGCCAAGGCGCTTTCACTGCTTGCCGATCCAGCGCTCGATGCCTTCCTGTCCCATCGACTGCCCTTTGCCGAGGCACCTCACGCGCTACCCCCGCTTCTGGACCGCGGCGCCGATGTGCTGGTGCCTGTCCTCGTTTACGGAGAGCCCGATGTACTCAGTTGAAGTCCGTGATCACATCATGATCGCCCACTCGTTCAAGAGCGAGTTGTTCGGTCCGGCGCAGAAACTGCATGGCGCGACCTTCATCGTCGATGTGGCGTTTTTCCGCCCTGAATTGACCGCTGATTCGGTCGTCGTCGATATCGGTCGCGCGCATGAAGCGCTGAAGGCGACGCTCGGTCCGCTCAATTATCAGAACCTCGACGACCTGCCCCAGTTCGAGGGGCAACTGACGACGACGGAGTTTCTCTGCAAGCATGTTTTCGACTCCATGCAGCGCGCAGCCAAGGCCGGTCTCCTGGGGCCGGGTTCGGACGGAATCACCAGGATGCGCGTGACCTTGCATGAATCCCACGTGGCGCGAGCCTCCTATGAGGGCGAGCTCTGAGTGCGTGCATCCTTTCTCATTCCCGGCAACCTAGGGCGCAAGACTGGCGGTTATGGCTACGACCGGCGCGTGATCGTCGAGGCCCTGGCACAGGGCGTAACGCTTGCACCGGTGGAACTGCCGGAGTCGTTTCCCTTTCCGACGGCGGCGGACCGGGCCGACAGCCTGCATATCCTGAACGCGTTGCCGGCTGGAGCGCCGGTTCTGATCGATGGTCTGGCCTATGGTGCGTTTGATCAAACGATGATCGCTGCGCTCCGCGGCCGTGTCGTGGCGCTGGTGCATCATCCGCTTAGCCGCGAGAGCGGCCTCGCGCCACGGGACGTGGAGGTGCTTTATCGCAGCGAAAAGACCGCATTGGCCCGTGCGGATGCGGTGATCGTGACCAGTGCGGCAACGCGCGATCTGCTGGTTGCGGCCTATGGCGCAGGCAGCGATCGGATCACGGTGGCCGTCCCCGGAACGGATGAGGTTCCGCTCGCGCAAGGTTCGGACGAGGCTGCAGTGGTGATTCTCGGTGTCGGTTCGTTGACGCCACGCAAAGCCTGGACGGTGCTTCTCGACGCGCTTGCACCGCTGGCGGCGCATGCATGGCGCCTGGTCATTGCGGGCAACGGCACGGAGCGCGCGGCCCTGCAGGCGCTCCTTGGCGTAAGCGACAGCGTTCTGGTAGGCGACCTCGGACTGGGCGAGCCCCTGGATCGCGACGCCGAGGCGGGCCTCGTTCATCATCACGAACATGGCGTTGAGGCCCTTGTTCTCCGCCCCGACCAGCCAGCCCTGCGCGCCGTCATAGTTCATGACGCAGGTCGCATTGCCATGGATGCCCATCTTGTGCTCGATCGAGCCGCAGGAGACGCCGTTATTGGCGCCGACTGAGCCGTCGCTACCCAGCTTGTTTCTGGGCACGACGAAGAGCGAGATGCCCTTCACACCGGCCGGCGCGCCCTCGATGCGGGCGAGCACGAGATGGATGATGTTCCCGGTGATGTCCTGCTCGCCGGCCGAGATGAAGATCTTGGTGCCGGAGATGGCATAGGAGCCGTCGCCGTTCGGCACCGCCTTGGTCTTGAGCAGGCCGAGATCGGTGCCGCAATGCGGCTCGGTCAGGTTCATGGTGCCGGACCAGGTGCCATCGATCATCTTCGGCAGATAGGTGCGCTTGATCTCGTCGGAACCATGGACATAGAGCGCGGCGATCGCGCCCATGGTCAGGCCCGGATACATGGCGAAGGCCATGTTCGCGGCCGAGGCATATTCATTCATCACGGCGCCGAGCGTGTAGGGCAGGCCCTGGCCGCCATATTCCGGGTCCATGGCGAGGCCGATCCAGCCGCCGCCGGCATAGGCCTGATAGGCCTCCTTGAACCCCTTCGGGGTGGTCACGCTGCCGTCGGGATGGCGGGTGCAGCCTTCCTGGTCGCCGGAATGGTTGATCGGCTGGAGGACTTCCTCGCAGAGCTTCGCGCCCTCGCCGAGCACGGCCTCGATCACGTCCGCAGACGCATCGGCGAAGCCCGGAAGGTTGTTGTAGCGCTCGATGTCGAAGACGTCGTTGAGCAGGAAAAGCGTGTCGTCGACGGGTGCCTTGTAGACCGGCATCTGATCCTCCCTCTCGTCGCAAAGGCGGCGCCTGATCGCTGTCGCCGCATCAATATAGTTCATATATAAACAATCTGAGCGAAGTTGCAACCGTGACGATGCGATTTTGTCGTCTGTGAGACAACTGGCACGCGAAAGCGGGCATAAAAAAAACCCCGGCAGAGCCGGGGCTTTGTGGAGATGCTGTTGTCTTCCCGTGCGCGCCGCAGCGTGAAACGCTGCTGCGCAGACACGGGATAACGCGCGCTTGACCCCGCGCCGGAAAGCGCTGCTCAGGCTTTCGGCAGGCGCGAGAGCGAGGCTTCGAGCTCGGTGATCGCGCTCTCGATCTCGGCGCGCTGGCTGCGCAGCAGATCGAGCTGCTCCACGATCTGATCCCGGCTGAGCTGCAAACCACCGACGGTGGCTGCACCGTCGCGCGCGCCACCCTTCTTGTCTTCGTTGGCGAGCATGGCGCGGATTTCGACGAGCGTGAACCCGAGCTGCTTGCCCTTGAGAATCAAGGCGAGGCGTGCCCGGTCGCGGGCCGAGTAGATGCGCGTCATGCCGGAACGGCTCGGCGCGATCAGGCCCCGCGACTCGTAGAAACGGAGCGTGCGCAACGTCACGCCGAAATCGCGGGCGAGGTCGCTGATAGTGAAGTCGCCGGCCTGATCGACATCGGCAGCGGCGGAGCGGGTTTCATGAATCGAGGAACCCGCCACAGCCAAGCTTTGGCGTGACATGAAAGCTGCAATCCTTGCGATGGGATCGAATCGCCGCCTTCTGACGGCATCGATCGATGAAACAGTGATAGGGAAGGTGCTCTCGCTGCGTCAGGTAATACGTCGCCTTGGCGGGGTAAATTACCGTTACATGCCCCTGGAGAGAGCTTGCCCGAAGGACATTCGGAAAAAATTAACGATCCGGACTCTGCTTATTAACCTGCTGTTTACCATGCCGGCCAAATGTCGGGAACGCGCATCGGCGTCGTGGCTTCGTCAAGGGTATTTTCACGATCAGCCAAGGTTCGCGCGGAAGGTGATGGCACCAGGGGGCCTCGCTTGCCGCAGACAAGGTCCCCTTAGGCGAGCGAGATCATGGCCAATAGCTTGCCCTGGAGCGTGAAGGGCGTCGATCCCCGGACGCGCGATGCGGCCAAGGCGGCAGCCCGTCGGGCTGGCATGACCCTGGGCGAATGGCTCGACCACAAGATTCGCGACGAGAGCGACGAGGGCCCTGCCCCATCCGCACCGGAGCAGCTCGACATAGCCGCCCTGTCGGAGCGGCTGGCCCGCCTGTCACAGGGCCGGACCGACACGGCGCCGCGTCAGACCCCTCCCACCCCAGCCCCGTCGCGTGAGGCGATCGACAGCCTCGTCGGTCAGGCGGCCGCGCTCGAAAGCATGACCCGCGAAGCCAATGCCCGGACAGCCGGCGCGTTGGATTCGATCACCCGCTGGATCGAGAAGACCGAGGATCGCCTGTCGTCGAGCGAGCGCGGCTCCGCCGAGCGACAGGAGCGCGCCACCAACGTCATCGCCGACGCGATCAAGACGATGGGCGAGCGCATCGCCGAGATCGAGCGCCGCGGTGTCGAGACCCAGCAGGCCCGCGCCGAGCAGGCCCCCCGCCTCGCCTTCAGCCGCGAGGGGCTTGCCGCCGCCGTCACCGATATCCGCACGCGCCAACGCTTCCTTGACACCGACGAGGCCGTGGCCGCCCGCCCGGCTGCTGTCGCGCCCGAGCGCATCTCGGCCTTGCGCGAGGATTTGCGCGAGATCGGCTCGCGCCTCTCCTACGAGGGCCGCCGCCCGGCGCAGCCGCAGCGGCCGGCCGCTCCGATGCGCGTCGACACCAGCGCCATCGAAGCCAAGATCGGCCTCTTGGCCGATCGCCTCGACCGGCTTGACCGGCGCGACCAGTACGAGCCCCTGCTCAAGCCCCTCACCCGGATCGAGGCAGAAGTCTCGCGGCTGTCGCAGGACCGCGCCGGCGAGAGCTACCAGCGCTTCCAGCTCGAGATCGCGCATCTGGCCGCCAAGGTCGATGCGCTCGCGACCCGCGGCGGCCAGGTCAGCAATCTCGACCCTGTCCGACGCGATATCGCGGAACTTCGCGACCTCCTCGGTGCCGGCGGGCAGGACCACAAGCTCGACGACCTCTCCCAGCAGGTCGCCACGCTCGGTTTCGAGATCGTGCGCCTGCGCGACGTCCAGCCCGACATGAGCGAGTTGCGCAGCCTGGCCAACGCGATCGACGACGTGCGCGGCGCCGTACTGTCGCAGCGCGGCGAATTCCCCGGCGCCGGTCTGCTGACGTCGCTGGGCACCCAGATCGACGCCCTCTCGCACAAATTCGACGCGATCGCCTCCCAGAAGCTCGACGAGGCCCGTGGGACGCAGCAGAGCGACTATCTCGCCAGCCGCATCGACGCGCTGCAGCAGCGGATCGAGGTCCTGGCCGAGCAGGGGCCGTCGGCCGTCACCCGCCAGATCGAGGCGCTCTCCGGCCGGATCGAGAGCCTCGCAGCCTCGAACCAGCTGACCCGCATGGTCGGCGAAGGCGCGGCCGCCGTCGACCTCAACCCGATCGAACAGATGCTGCGCCACCTCGCCGAGAAGATCGACGAGGCCGGCGCCCCCGGCGCGAACGCCGAATCCTTCGACGCCCTCGAACGGCAGATTTCCGGCATCGCCAGCCGTCTCGACGAGGCGTCCGCGACCCGTTCCGCCGAAAACGGCATGGAGCGCACGCTGCAGGATCTCGTCGTGCACCTGCGCACCATGCGCGAGGAAACGGCGGCCGAGCGCGCCGCTCTCGCCCAGGCCACCAGCACGGCAGCGTCCGGCCAGGGCATCGCCGAATTGTCGAGCCTGGTCACGGGCCTGCGCGACACCCATGTCTCATCCGACAGCCAGACGCGGAACGCGCTCGGAGTCGTCCACAGCTCGCTCGAGACGATCATGTCGCGGCTCGCGAGCCTCGAAGCCGAATTGCAGGGCGAGCGGCGCCCCCAGGCGAGCGGGCTGGCTGCAGCAATGCGCTCCGGGGATGGCGTCGTTCGGCCCAACCCCGTTCCGGCTCGCGACGGCTCGAACATCTCGCTCGGTGCTGCCGCGCAGGACCGTTTCGGCGCTCCGGCAAGCGAGCCCGCCCGCACCGAGCCGACCTTGCCGGCGAGCACGGCCTTCGACATCCCGCTGGAGCCCGGCTCCGGACGCCCGCGCCCCGAGGCGGTCATCGGCGGCGCGCAGGACCCGCAATCGGTCCGCCAGAGCCTGATCGCCGCCGCGCGGCGCTCGGCCAAGGCAGCGAGCGAAGCGGCCGCCGCCACGCCCTCGCCCGCCGCAGAGCCGTCGGCGAAGAGCCCCGGCCGCCTCAAGGAGATCCTGGAGAAGCGCAAGCGCCCCCTGTTGCTTGGCCTCGCCGCGCTGATCCTCGCCATGGGCACCGCGCATCTCGTGACGACCCAGCTGCGCGGCGGCGGCTCCAAGACCGCCAACAGCGAAGCGCGCAGCTTGATTGCACCGCCCGCCGCCCAGCCGGAGGCGCCGGCCGCGCCGGCACAGACTTCCGCCAAGGACCAGTCCTCGGCGCTGCCCGCGGCCCCGCAGGATGCGTCGCCCCAGCCCGCCGCCAGCAATGCCGCGCCCGAGCGATCCATCACCGCTTCGGCCGCGCCCGCCACTCCGGCAGTCACTGAAGCGGCTCCGCCGGCACCGGCCGAGCAGACCCAGCTCGTCACCGGGATCGGCGATCTGCCGGCCGGGTTCGGCAGTGCCGGCTTGCGCAAGGCGGCTCAGGACGGCGATGCCCGTGCCGTCTACGAGCTGGCGACCAAGGCCGCCGACGGCCCGGCCAACCAGCGCGACCCGAAGCTGGCGCTGCGCCTGTTCGAGCGTGCGGCGGTCGCCGGCCTCGCGCCTGCCCAGTTCCGCGTCGGCAACATGTTCGAGAAGGGCATCGGCACGCAACGCGACCTGTCGCTCGCCCGGATCTGGTACCAGCGCGCCGCCGAGCGCGGCAACGCCAAGGCGATGCACAACCTCGCGGTGCTCCATGCCGAAGGCGCCTCCGGCAAGCCGGACTATGCCATGGCCACCGAATGGTTCCGCCGCGCCGCCGAGCTCGGCGTCCGCGACAGCCAGTACAATCTCGCCGTTCTGCTCGGACGCGGCCTCGGCGCCCCGACCGATCTCGCCCAGTCCTTCCTCTGGTTCTCGGTCGCCGCCGGCCAGGGCGACGAGGATGCCGGCCGCAAGCGCGACGAGGTGGCCCAGCGCCTGAAGCCGGAGGACCTCGCCGCCGCCAAGGGGCTGGCAGCGAGCTGGAAGCCCAAGACACTCAACGCCGCCTCGAACGAGGTGACACCGCCCGCCAAGGGCTGGGACCCCCAGCCAACCGCAGCGGCTCCCAAGCCCGCCAAGCCGTCCCGGTCCTGAGCCGCCTTGCGCAACGTCATGCTTTCGACGTGTTGACGCGGCAGGAAGAACGATCGTTTCCTGAGGCGGGCCGGAAGCGGCCCGCCTTTTCCTTTCGGAAATTCGTCTTAACCCGGACAGCGTAGTCTGGGACCCATCAGGCGCAGGTCCATGTCCATGCGCCAGCCTTGCGAGGGGTAAGCGTGCAGATTTACCTGCCGATCGCCGAGCTGCCGATCAGCGTCCTGATGGTTCTCGGCCTGAGTGGCGCAGTGGGCTTCATCTCCGGCCTGTTCGGCGTCGGCGGCGGCTTCCTGCTGACGCCGCTGCTGATCTTCCTCGACATCCCGCCGGCCGTGGCGGTCGCGACCGTCGCGGCGCAGGTCGCGGGCTCATCGATGACCGGCGTCCTCACCTATCTCCGGCGCAAGGCGCTCGACCTCAAGCTCGGCGGCGTGCTGGTGAGCGGCGGCATCCTCGGCACCGTACTCGGCGTGCTGTTCTTCAACGCCATGCGCCGGCTCGGCCAGCTCGAGCTCGTCATCACGCTGTCCTATGTCACGCTGTTCTCGATCATCGGCGGGCTGATGCTCTACGACGCGCTGCGCGCGATGCTGCGCGTCCGGGCCGGCAAGCCGGCCCGGCTGAAGCGGCGCGGCGGCATGCATCCCTGGTGGATGGGCCTGCCCTTCCGCCAGCGCTTCTACCGCTCCGGGCTCTATTGCAGCGTGATCCCGATCGCCCTGCTCGCCATCGTGATCGGCTTCATCGGCGCGGTTCTCGGCGTCGGCGGCGGCTTCATTCTCGTGCCCGGCCTGATCTACTTCTTCCGGATTCCGCCGGCCGTGGTGGTCGGCACCTCGCTGTTCCAGATCCTGGTGACGATGACCGGCGCGACCGTGCTCCACGCCGTCACCAACCAGTCGGTCGATATCGTGCTGGCCGTGCTGCTGCTGGTCGGCGGCGTGATCGGCGCGCAGTTCGGCGGGCGGGCGGCGCGCAACCTCAATGTCGAATCCTTCCGTCTGCTGCTGGCGCTGCTGATCCTGTCGGTGGGCCTGCGCTTCGCGATCGAGCTGTTCATCCCGCCGAGCGAGCCCTTCTCGGTGGTCGTGCCGGAGAGCGGACGATGAGGTGGTTCGCCGCACTCCTTGCCGCTCTCGCGATCGGTCTCGCAACCGGCGCCACCCGCGCCGAAACGCTGATCGCGGCGATGTCGAGCCACCAGATCCAGATCACCTCGAACTATACCGGCAGCCAGCTCACCGTGTTCGGACTGGTCGAGCGCGACGGCCGGACGGTCGCGCGCGGCGACCCCTACGACATCATCGTCACGGTGCGCGGACCCAGGCGCATGCTGCTGGTGCGCGAAAAGGAGCAGTTCGGCCCGATCTGGATCAACCGGACGCAGCGGCGTTTTCCCGAGAACCCGGTGTTCCTGCATGTCGCCACCAACCGGCCGATCGCGGAGATGATGAGCAACGAGACGGCGCAACGCGACCGCATCGGCCTCGTCAATGCCGAACGGCCCTCCGGCAGCTGGGTCGATCTCGATCCCGGCGCGCGGCGCTTCCGCGAAAGCCTCGTGCGGATCATGCAGAGCAAGGACCTCTACGGCTACGAGGAGCGCGGCGTCACCTTCCTGTCGAGCGCGCTGTTCAGCGCACCCGTCGACATCCCCGCGACGGCGCCGACCGGCTCCTACACCGTCGATATCGTGCTCTATTCCGGCGGCGTTCCGCTGGCGCGGCAGCAGACCAATTTCGAGGTGATCAAGACCGGCATCGAGCAGCGCCTGGCTCAGGGCGCCTATGACTGGGCCGTCCTGTACGGTCTTGCCACGGTGCTGCTGGCGCTGTTCCTCGGCTGGGGCGCGAGCGTGATCTTCCGGCGCGACTAGAGCAATTCCGCATAGGGCAGGAAGGGCGCAGAATCACCCGCCTCGACCCGTGCGGTGTCCTCGGCCAGCACGACGAGCCCATCGGATTGCGCGAGCGAGGCGAGCGAGCCGGCTCCCTCGCCGGGGTGCTTGCGCGCGATGATCCCACCTTCGGCATCCTGCTCCAGCGACACTCGCAGGAACTCACGCCGGCCCGGTTTCTTGGCATAGGCGAAGCCCAGCCTGACTGGCCGGGCTGTCGGTGGAGCATGGGTTTCGCCAGCGAGCCGGGCCAGCAGCGGACGGGCGACGAAGGCGAAGCCGACGAAAACCGCGACGGGATTGCCGGGTAGTCCGACGAAGGGCGTCCCGGCGACGCTGCCGATCGCGATCGGCTTGCCCGGCTTGATCGCCACGCGCCAGAGATCGAGCGTGCCGCAGGCGAGCACAGCATCCCTGACGTGATCGGCCTCGCCGACCGAGACGCCGCCGGAGGTGATGACAAGATCGCAATCGGCCGCCGCCTCGCGCAGCCGCTGCTCGAGGCCCGTGGCCTCATCGCGCAGGATGCCGAGATCGACGAATTCGGCGCCCGCCCGCGTCAGCATTGCGCGCAGCATCGCCCGGTTGGCGTCGTAGATCGCGCCGGGGCCGAGCGGCTGGCCGGGCTCGGCGAGTTCGTCGCCGGTCGAGAACAGCGCGACGCGCGGGCGCCGATGCACCGTGACGTCAGCTAGCCCGAGCGCCGCCAGCAGGCCGAGGTCCTGCGGGCGCAGGCGCCGGCCGGCCGGCAGCACCTCCCGCCCGCGCGCGACATCCTCGCCCGCCAGGCGCAGATTGGCGCCGCGCTTAATTCCAGCCGGCAGGACGACCGCGCCATCGCTTGCGACGACATCCTCCTGCATCACGATGGTATCGGCGCCCGCCGGGACAGGCGCGCCGGTGAAGATGCGCCAGGCACCTCCCTCCAATCGCGCCGGGGCTTCACCGGCCATCGTCCTACCCAGCACCGGCAAGCCAGTCGCCGCGCCAGACGCGAGATCGGCGAAGCGGATGGCATAGCCATCGACAGCGGAATTCGCGAAAGGGGGCAAGTCGCGCGGCGCGATCACCGCTTGCGCCAGCACGTGGCCGTCGGCTTTCGCAAGAGGCAGGTCCATCACGCCGGAAACCGGATGCACACGCGAGACCGCGTCCGCCGCGGCTTCGTCCAGCGTCAGGAGCCCGGAATCGGATCTGCCGCCGCCCAGCCGCGCCATCACGGTCCCCGCCTGCTTCGGCCGCCTGAGCCCATCGCCACCCGCTTCCTCCCGATCGATCATTCTTCATCGGCGGCGCGGCCTGTGGGGTCAAGCACCCTGCGGCATGGCGGCGGTTGCCCGGCGCCGAACAGCCGTCCTATGAAGCAGCATGACGACGATGGCCCCGACGGGCACGCCCCTGGATGCGATCAAGCTCGACCTGCGCGGCCTGAAATGCCCGCTCCCGGTGCTGCGCGTGCGCAAGGCGCTGATTGCGGCGCGGACCGGCAGCCTGCTCGTCGTGCACTGCACCGATCCGATGGCCGCCATCGACGTGCCGAATCTCGTCCGCGAGACCGGCGACATCATCGAACAACAGGGGGATGCGGACGGCGCCCTCGTCTTCCATATCCGCAAGGCGGCTTAGCCGCGACTGACCAGCCAACGGAGTCCAACGACGTGACCGTCTCCCAAGCCGATGTCCTGCGGGCGCTGGAACTGGTGAAGCTGCCGGCGAGCGGGCAATCGCTCGCCGCCTCCGGACGCATCGGCGATATCCTCGTCGATGGCGGCAAGGTGATCTTCGCCATCGGCATCGACGCGACCGAAGCCGCGGCGATGGAGCCTGTGCGCAAGGCGGCCGAGAGCGCCGTCGGCGGCCTGCCGGGCGTGACGCAGGTGCTGGTCGGGCTGACCGCCGACAAGGCCGGCCCCTCGGCCGGCATGCAGGCGCGCCAGCAGGCGCAGCGCCCCGGACCGGGCGGCGCGCCCAAGCCTGCCGGCGTGCCGGGCGTGAAGCAGATCATCGCGGTGGCCAGCGGCAAGGGCGGCGTCGGCAAGTCGACGACCGCAGCCAATCTCGCGGTGGC
>Ga0102832_1000688_pt1 | contig 11074 bp, 10 predicted proteins | sample EBPBio282013_DNA_FD_88942 | JGI IMG/M metagenome (GOLD analysis project Ga0102832, IMG submission 88942) | Wastewater treatment Type I Accumulibacter community from EBPR Bioreactor in Madison, WI, USA - Reactor 2_5/28/2013_ DNA (Illumina Assembly) | ecosystem: Engineered > Bioreactor > EBPR >... | reverse complement strand
GGCGCCGGCGAGTTCGCGATCCTCCTGCCCGGCACCGCCGTCGAGGAAGCCGTGCTGGTCGCCGAACGCGTCCGCCGCGAGACTGCCGAGATAGCGATCGCCACCGAAAACGGGACGGTCCAGTTTACAGCCAGTGCAGGACTGACCGCTGCACACATGGCCGACAGCTCCGTTGACGATCTCCTGAAGCGCGCCGCCAAGGCTCTGCATGACGCCAGGACCGGCGGACATGACCGCGTCGTGGTCGCCTGAGGAGTCCGAACACGCTGCCTCGCAGGCTGACCACGACGGTGCGTGGCGCGTGCCCGCAAGGCAAGCCGTAGCCAGCAGCGCCTAGCGCCCCTTCCAGTCGGCCTGGCGCTTGCCGATGAAGGCGTCAATGCCCTCGCCGGCGTCCTCGGTCATCATGTTGCAGGCCATCACCTCCGCGGCATACTGATAGGCGGCTTCGAGACCCATTTCGAGCTGCTTGTAGAACATCTGCTTGCCCATGCCGATAGCCACCGACGACTTGCCGATGATCGAGCGGGCCAGTTTGTCGATCTCCGCATCGAGTGCGTCGCCGGCAACCACACGATTGACGAGACCTTGCTGCTGCGCGGTCCGGGCGTCGATGAAATCGCCGGTGAGCAACATCTCCAGGGCCTGCTTGCGGCCGAGGTTGCGGGACAATCCGACTCCCGGCGTCGCGCAGAACAGGCCGACATTGATTCCGGAAGTCGCGAAACGCGCCGTGTCGGCGGCAATCGCCAGATCGCACATCGACACCAACTGACAGCCCGCTGCCGTGGCGATGCCATGGACACGCGCGATGACCGGCTGCGGCATCTGCGTCAGGGTCATCATCATCCTGCCGCAACGCCTGAACAGGTCCTGCATGAAGGCCTTGTGGCGATTGGCGCGCATCTCCTTGAGATCATGTCCGGCACAGAAGGCCTTGCCGGCACCGCCAATGACCACTACGCGAACCGTCGGGTCGGCGGCGATCGCGTCGAGTTGCCCTTGCAGGGCGGCGATCATCGCCTGCGACAGCGAGTTGAACTGGCTACCGCGGTTCAACGTCAGCGTGGCTATGCCTTCCTCATCAGCACGGAGGACGTAGGGCGCCTCGTGGTCCGGTGTCTGGGGGTTCATCCTTCTCTCCTTGGTGACTGGCTTACTCGATTGCCGCAGAAGACTTCGCCCGGTCGCGGAGAATGAACTTCTGGATCTTGCCGGTCGATGTCTTCGGCAGGGAACCGAAGATCACCCGCTTGGGCACCTTGAAACGCGCCATGTGCTGACGGCAGAAATCGATGACCTCCTGCTCGCTCGCCGTCGCGCCATCACGCAATTCGAGGAAGGCACAGGGCACTTCGCCCCACGTGGCGTCCGGCGTCGCCACAACGGCGGCGGCGATCACCGCCGGGTGCTTGTAGAGAACGTCCTCGACCTCGATCGACGAGATGTTCTCGCCACCCGAAATGATCACATCCTTCGAGCGATCCTTGATCTTCACGTAGCCATCGGGATGCATCACGGCAAGGTCGCCGGTATGGTACCAACCGCCGGCGAACGACTCCTCGGTCGCCTTCGCATTCTTGAGGTAGCCCTTCATCACCAGGTTGCCGCGGAACATGATCTCGCCCATCGTTTCGTGGTCCCAGGGCACCGGTTCCATGGTGGTCGGTTCAAGGACGGTGATCGCCTCCTGCGCATGGTAGCGAACGCCCTGCCGGCCGTTCAGGTCGACCTGCTGCGCCAGCGGCAGCTCCGCCCAATGACCATGCTTGGCGCACACCGCTGCCGGTCCATAGGTCTCGGTCAGACCATACACGTGCGTGAGGTCGACGCCGATGTTGGCCATCGCCTCGATGACCGCGGCCGGTGGTGGCGCCGCCGCGATCAGGCCGCATACCTTCTGTGTGATGCCGGCGCGCAGTTCGGCCGGCGAATTGGCCATCAGGCTGTGAACGATCGGCGCCCCGCAGTAATGGGTGACGCCGTGCGCGCGGATGGCGTCGAAGATCAGCTTCGGATCGACTCGGCGCAGGCAGACGTTGGTCCCGGCGTTGGCAGCCATGGTCCACACAAAGCACCAGCCGTTGCAGTGGAACATCGGCAGCGTCCACAGATAGACGGAGTGCGGCGGCATGCCCCAACTGATGATGTTGCTCATCGAATTGAGATAGGCGCCGCGGTGATGATAGACGACGCCCTTCGGATTACCGGTGGTCCCTGAAGTGTAGTTGAGCGAGATGGCGTCCCACTCGTCGTTCGGGCCGCGCCACGGGAAATCCGGACTGCCGGCGGCAATGAAGGCTTCGTACTCCTGGCTGCCCAGCCGCTCACCCGGACCGCTGTACTCGGAATCGTCGACATCGATCACCATGATCGGCCGCTGCACGGCCGCCAGCGCCTTTTTCACGGTCGGCGAATACTCGCGATCGGTAATCAGCACCTTTGCCTCGCCATGGTCGAGCATGAAGGCTATCGTTTCGGCATCCAGACGCGTATTGAGGGTATTGAGCACGGCGCCGGTCACCGGCACACCAAAGTGGCATTCGACCATCTCGGGCGTGTTGTTGAGCATCGCGGCGACAGTGTCGCCCTCGCCGATTCCCAGTGCGCTCAACGCCGAAGCCAGACGACGTGCGCGGGAGAAGGTCTCGAGCCAACTGTAGCGGCGCTGCCCGTGAATCACGGCCGTGCGCTCGGGATAGACGTAGGCCGTACGGGCAATGAAGGTCAACGGCGTCAGCGGCGTGTAGTTGGCCGTGTTCTTGTCGAGACCCTGTTGGTAGATGTTCTGCATTCCCAGCTCCCCCAATGAAAAGTGTCAAGTCCTTCCTACTGGCTTTCTGCCACCGTCGACCGGCAGCTTTTCAGCGTGCCACGTTTCTCCTGATCATTCAACCACGCCGCCAGCTCGCCGGCCAGCGCATCGCTGGCCCGCACCAGCGCGTTGACGCCGCCGCGGGCGTCAACGCCGGCTGCCGGCTCCTCGACGGCGACCCGCCTCTCGCCGACGATCCGATGTCGGGAATCGAGCAGGCTGGCCTGACCCCGCAGCAGGCCGCGGCTCTGCAGCGGCGTGTCGAAGACCTGCGAGAACTCCTGCAGCTCAAGGCGCAACAGGCAATTCGTCGCCGTCTGGCCACCGCTCCCGACGACCCCGATCTGCTGCCGCAGGCGCTGGGCGAGCAGCAACCCGGGAGCTCCAGCCCAGCGACTTCCCGCGTAGCTGCGCAGCTTCAAGGGATCGTCGTAGAGCAGGCGGTATTCGATGGCCAGCGAGTCGAACCAGTACGGCACCTTGACTTCGAGGGCCAGATTAGACCAATGCCCGACGTCGGCAAGATGCTGAACCGGCATGCCGAAGTCGTAGACGTCGGCCGGTGGCGCCTTGCGCGCGCCACCGGCGCAGGCGGCAAGCAGGCAGGCGACGAACGCCATCAGAAGCCTTTTCATCATCTATCCTCGCGAGTTGGCGGTGGTACAAAGCCGGCCTCACCGGGTCCGGGGGCCGCTTGCGGAACGCCAAAAATCAGGCTCTGCGGTGACTCCTCGAGCATCTGCAGCACGCGGTTGAGCTGACGCGAGCTTGCCGAAAGCTCGCTGCCGAGCTCGTTGAGGCGTGGCGCGAGCGCGCCGATCCCGCCCGGCGATGGGTCGCCGATCAGTTGGTCCAGCTTTTCGCTGACTGACTGGAGGCGGACCAGCAGGCGACGGGCTTCGACGAGTGCCGGCGCCGCCTCGCCGGCCGCCTGCTCGGCGCGGGCGAGCGTGGTCTGCAGCAGGCGAACGTTTTCCGGAGCCAGCAGCTGCCGCAACTGACGGGTCGCGGCGTTGGCATTGCCGGTCGTCGCATCGAGATTGGCCAGTATGTTCGTCAGATGCTGCCGGTTCTCGGCGTCGAGCACCTGGTTGGCACTGGTCAGGAGGTCGCGCGCCTGCCGCAGCGTCGCCGTGCCGGCATCCGACAGCTCCTCGATCAGCGACGACTGCATGGCGATGCGCGGCGACTCGCCCTCGCCGCCGACGAGAGGCGTCGCGTCGACACCTCTGTCTTCGAGCAGGATGTGGGCAATACCGGTGATGCCTTGGTAGCCCAGCTTGGCAGTCGTCCCCTGGGTGACCGGCACGGCGCGGTCCACATTGATGCGAACCAGGATGTTGCGCACATCCTGCGGATCGAGTTCGATCGACTGCACCTTGCCGACCCGGATCCCGCGATAACGCACTTGCCCTTGCAGACTGAGACCGGTGACATTCTGGCGGGTGACCACCGTGTATTCTTTGGTCGCTTCGTGCCTGCCGCCGAACCACCAGATCGACGCCAGCGCCGCCAACCCAAGCAACAGGGTGAACAAGCCGGCCAGCAGGGCATGCGAACGGTTTTCCAAGGCTAGCTCACCCCTTGTCCCATGGCCGCGGCCGCGTGCCCGGAACCGAAAAAGTTGTGGATGAAAGGATGCTCGACAGCGAGAACTTCGTCCATCGTCCCGCACGCGACGATCCGGTGATCGGCGAGCACCGCCAGACGCGTGGCGAGGCCCAGCAAGGTCGGGCGGTCATGCGTCACCATCACCACCGTGAACCCCAGCTCCTTCTGCAAGGTCGTCAGCAGCTTGATGAAGTTCTCGCTGCGATCGGGATCCAGCCCGGCGGTCGGTTCGTCGAGAACGAGCAGTTCGGGCTCCAGCGACAGCGCGCGCGCCAGCGCAACGCGCTTGACCATGCCGCCGGACAACTCGGCTGGCATCAGCCGGGAGTGCCTGGGCTCGAGCTCGACCATGGCGAGCTTGAGCAGGACCAGATCGCGGATCAGGGCCTCGTCGAGCAGGCGCAGCTCGCGCAGAGGAAAGGCGATATTGTCGAAAACCGAGAGCGCCGAAAACAGTGCCCCCTGCTGAAAGAGCATGCCGAAACGTCGGCGAACCATTCGCCGACGCTGCGGATCGGCATCGAGCACGGCGTGCCCGAAAAGCTTGACCATGCCCGCGCTCGGTGCCAGCAGGCCGACGATCTCGCGCAGCAGCGTCGTCTTGCCGCTCCCCGAGCCACCGACCAGACCGAGCATCTGCCCGGGCGGCACCTCGAGATTGATGTCGCGATGGATGACGACGTCGCCGAAGCGCGTCGACAGATCGCGAATTTCGATCGCCGGAACCGCGGCCGAGCTCCATTCCGTTGGCACGCTCACAGCGGGATGCCGAAGCTGCGCGTCATGATCGCAAAGACCGCGTCGACGAGAATCGCCACGGTGATCGATGTCACCACCGACGTGGTCGTCTGCGACGACAGGCTCTCCGTGTTCGGCTTGACGCGCAAGCCGAAGTGGCAGGCGACGAGGCCGATCAACATACCGAAAACCAAGCCCTTGCTCATGCCGATCCACAGGTTGGCCACCGGCACGACGCGCGGCAGGGTATCGATGAAGAAACCATATGACAGGTCCATCTGCAGCCGCGCCGCAATCATGCCGCCAACGATTCCGGCTGCCGAACACCAGACCACCAGCAAGGGCATCGCCACCGCCAGCGCGATGATCTTGGGCAGAACCAGCCGCAGGCTGCGCGAGACGCCCATGGTCGCCAGCGCGTCGATCTCCTCGGTCACCCGCATGACGCCGAGTTGCGCGGTCATCGCCGAACCCGAGCGGCCGGCAACCAGAACGGCGACCAGCACCGGGCCCAACTCGCGGACGATGCTGATGCCCAGCAGATTGACGATGAAGACGTCGGCGCCGAAGGTCTTGAGCTGGAGTGCCGAAAGGTAGGAAAGGACGATGCCGATCAGAAAACCGATCAATGCCGTCACCGGCAGCGCCTGCGCGCCGCTCTTGTAGAGGTTGGCGGAAAACTCTCGCCACGGAATGTCGCGCGGATGCGCGCAGAGGTGGCCGACGTCGAGAACCATCTGGCCGACCAGGGCGACCATGCCGGCAAGATTGTCGACTGCGGCAAGGGCCAGGCGACCTGGCACGAGTAGCCAGCCGAGGCGCTCGCTCGGCCTGGCCGGCAGGTCGGCAGGGATCGCCTCGACGCGTTCGAGCAGCAGGCGATGCTCGCCGGACAGCGCGAGCGATGCCGGCCAGCGCCGCCCCCAGCTTCGCCAGAGAACGACCGCCGCAGCGCTATCCAGGCGTGCGATCGACAGCAAATCCCAAGCCGCTTCACGGCTCGCCAGTTCGCGCAGGCGGGCCTCGAAACGGGAAATCGGTTGCGGCAGTGTCGCCAGCGTCCAGTCACCGGCAAGCTGCACCTGCAGCGAGTTCGCCCGATGCACGGTTTCTATGGACGCCACAGCCATTCCGGCCTCACGGCACGCCAGTCTCGCCAGCCACCGGCTTGATGCGCAGCTTGCTGCCGATGCGCCGCCAGATCAGCGTCTCCTCGCTGAGCGCGGCGGCGGTGATCGGGTTGGCCTCCAGCCAGGCAGCGGGGATATCGAGCTGGAAGCCGACCGGCGACTCCTTGACCGAAACGTCGGGCAGCTGATGGTCGTCGCGCGCACGATGCAGGAGAACCGCCAGACGCAGGCAGAACACCAGGCGCCAGTTCGGATCGCCGGCCGGCATCGCCGCCAGCTTCTGGAGCTTGCCGCGCTGTCCAAGCACGAACAGGGCCAGACGCGCCTGATCGCGCTTGGAAAATCCCGGCATGTCCGCATGGCTCAACAGATAGGCGCCATGCTTGTGAAACTCGCTGTGCGCCACGGACACGCCGATCTCATGCAGGGACACCGCCCAGCGGAGGAAGTGCACATCATTCTCGTGCTCCGGCGAGTCGAGCTTGATCAGTTGCCCGAGCAGTGCCACGGCGGTGCGCTCGACGCGCGTGACCTGACTCTGGTCGACCTGATAGCGCCGCCGAAACTGGACGACGGTTTCGTCGCGGGTATCGTGGTGTTCAAAGCGCCCGACAAGATCGTAGAGGACGCCCAGCGGCAGGGCGCCATCGGAATGCGTCATCGTCTCGATCGCCAACTCGGAGAACACCGCCGACATGATCGCGACGGCCCCCGGGAGAATCGGCAGGCGTTCGCTGCGCATGCCCTTGAGGTCCAGCGCCTCCGCCGACCCGGCCCGGATGAGCAACTGGCGCAGCTTCGCCAGACCCACGCGCGTGATACCGGTGGCCGCGTCCGGATTGAGCTCGTTGATCTCGAGGATGTCGGCGAGTTCCTGGGCCGAGCCCGACGAACCCACCGCCTCCGCCCAGCCGACGCGCTGGTAGTCGGCGGCAATCCCCTCGATCTCGCGAGCCGCCGACACCTCGGCCGCGTAGAAGCGTTTCTTGTCTACCTTGCCTTCCGGAAAGAAGCGCTGGCGGAAGCTGATGCAGCCCATGAACAAGGACTCCATCAGCAAGGGTTCGGCACCCTCGCCGATGATGAACTCGGTCGACCCCCCGCCGATATCGACCACCAGACGCCGGTGACTGGCGGCGGGCAGCGCGTTCGCGGCACCGATGAAAATCAGGCGGGCCTCCTCGCGGCCGCCGATGATCTCGATCGGGAAGCCAAGTGCCGCCTCGGCCTGCGGCAGGACGATGTGCGCATTGCGCGCCACGCGCATCGCGTCGGTCGTCACCGCGCGCACCGTCTCCGGCGGGAACCCGCGCAGCCGCTCGCCAAAGCGCCGCAAGGCCTCGATCGCACGCTGTTGCGAGGCATGATCGAGAAGCTTCTCACGCGTCAGACCGGAACCCAGCCTGACGGTGTCCTTCAGCGTATCGAGCGGATGGATCCGATTGCCAACCACTCGCCCGATCTGCAGGCGAAAACTGTTGGACCCCAGGTCGACTCCGGCAATCAGTTCGTAGCTCATGCCCGTTGTTTCTCAGCCGTACGGCGATTAGTGTGTGCAGGCCGGCAATTCTAACACCGTCGGCAACGCCTCCACTGACCTGGACAGGCTCGGTCGCCACGGCCCGGCCAAGAAAAATGCCAGAGCAATCGACCGGCAGCGTAGCGATGGTTGTAATATTCCGTCCTCGACCCACCCTCCCCGATCCATCTCTTCTGACGGAACGAACCGATGACTACAGAAGCCCCGACCGCCGATACCCCTGTGCAGCAGTCCCCGATCACCTTCCCGCCGGAATACTTCCAGAATCGTGAGATGAGCCTGCTCGCGTTCAATCGGCGCGTTCTCTGGCAGGCCAAGAACCCGCGGACTCCGTTGCTCGAACGTCTGCGCTTCCTGTGCATCGTCAGTAGCAATCTCGACGAGTTCTTCGAGATTCGGGAGGCGGGGATCAAGGAACAGTTGAAGCTCGGATCGGTGGCGATCACTACCGACGGCAAGACGGCGCGCGAGGTCTATCGCCTGGTCAGCGACGAAACGCATGCGATCGTCAAGGAGCAGTACGCGCTGCTCAACGACGAAATCCTGCCCCTGCTCGCTGCCGAAGGCATCCGTTTCGTCAAGCGCGCAGAATGGAACGCCGCGCAGCGTGACTGGATCAGCGACTTCTTCTTCCGCGAAGTGATGCCGGTAATCACGCCGATCGGACTCGACCCTTCGCATCCCTTCCCGCGGGTACTCAACAAGAGCCTCAACTTCGCCGTCGAGCTCGAAGGTCGCGATGCCTTTGGCCGTAGTTCCGGGGCAGCCATCGTCCAGGCGCCCCGCGTCCTGCCGCGGGTCATCCGGCTGCCACGTGAGCTCGGGGACGCCGAGTACACCTTCGTCTTCCTGTCGTCGATCCTGCACGAGTTCGTCCACGAGCTCTTCTCGGGCATGAAGGTCCTCGGCTGCTACCAGTTCCGGGTGACGCGCAACAGCGACCTGTTCGTCGACGAGGAGGAAGTCAAGAACCTGCGCGCCAAAATCCAGGGCGAATTGCCACAACGTCATTTCGGCGATGCCGTCCGGCTTGAAGTCGCCAACAGCTGCTCGGAGGCGATGACGCAGTTCCTCCTCGGACAGTTCAATCTCACCGAGAGCGATCTGTTCCGGGTCGCCGGTCCGGTCAATCTGGTGCGCCTGATGCAGGTGCCCGACTGGGTGGTGCGCAACGACCTGAAGTTCCTCCCCTTCACGCCGGGCATACCCAAGGCCTTGCAGAAATGCCACAGCGTTTTCGACAGCATCCGCGGCGGCGACATCCTGCTGCACCACCCCTACCAGAGCTTCAATCCGGTAATCGAGTTACTCGAACAGGCGGCAACCGACCCGCAGGTGGTGGCGATCAAGATGACCGTCTACCGCACCGGCACCGATTCGGTCCTCATGCAGTCGCTGCTGCGCGCGGCGCAGAACGGCAAGGAAGTGACGGTGGTCGTCGAACTGATGGCCCGCTTCGACGAGGAAGCGAACATCGGCTGGGCGACCAAACTCGAGGAAGTCGGCGCGCACGTCGTCTATGGAGTCGTCGGCTACAAGACGCACGCCAAGATGCTGATGATCGTGCGGCGCGAAGAAGGCAAGGCAGGCAGCAGCCTCCTGCGCCGCTACGTGCATCTGGGCACCGGCAACTACCATCCGAAAACAGCTCGTCTGTACTCGGACTTCGGTCTGCTGACCTGCAACGAAGAGATCGGCGCCGATACCAACGAGGTCTTCAAGCAGCTCACCGGCCTGGGTCGTGCGCAGACGCTGACGCACTTGTGGCAGGCACCGTTCACGCTGCAGCCGAACGTCGTCGCCGGCATCCGCGCGGAAGCCGATGCGGCGCGCGCCGGCAAGCGTGCGCGCATCATCGCCAAGATGAATTCGCTGCTCGAACCGGAGACGATCGCGGCGCTTTATGAAGCGTCGCAGGCCGGCGTGAAGATCGACCTGATCGTGCGCGGCGTCTGTGGTCTGCGCGCCGGCGTCAAGGACCTGTCCGACAACATCAGTGTTCGCTCGATCATCGGCCGGCAGCTCGAGCATCACCGGGTCTTCTATTTCTACGCCGGTGGCGAGGAGAAGGTCTATCTGTCGAGCGCCGACTGGATGGAGCGTAACTTCTTCCGGCGCATCGAACTGGCCTTTCCGGTGCTCGACCGCAAGCTGAAGCGTCGGGTGATCGCCGAGGGGCTGCAGATCTATCTCGCCGACAACACCCTGGCCTGGGAACTCGGACCCGATGGGACCTACCACCAGCGGCGCGGCTCACGCACCAGCCGGCATGCGTCGCAGAGCGAGTTGATCGAACTGCTCCAGTCCTGAATCACGGCAGGGGGGACGCCCCCCTTGCCTCCCCGCGCGCGGCGGCCCAGGTCAGGCGCGCCGCGCGCCCACGACTCCCTCGACCTGATGCAGCAGCGCCAGCGTCCGATTGAGCTGCGCCATGGTGCCGACTTCGGCGGTGAAGCTCATGTGCGCATTGCCCTGCCGCGACTGGGTATTGACCGCGATGACGTTGATTTTCTCGCGCGCCAGAATGTCCGACACGTCGCGCAGCAAACCCTGACGATCGTGGGCGTCAATCACGATGTCGGCGGCAAAGACGCTGTCCGTCTTCAAACCCCAGGTCGTTTCGATCACCCGCTCGGGATGCATGCCGCGCATGTTGGTGAAGTTGCTGCAGTCCAGACGATGGACGGACACCCCCTTGCCACGCGTGACGAAGCCGACGATGGGGTCGGGCGGCACCGGTTTGCAACAACCGGCCAGCTGGGTCAGCAAGCGATCGACGCCAACGATCAGGATGCCCTTTTCGGCCACATCGCTGTCTCGCTGCCGGCGTACCGGCAATTCGCCGACAAGGCGCTCGTCGACCGGCATGTCGGTGCCGCGTACCGCCACCTGCAATTGGCGGATGTTGAGCTTGGCCCGCGCCACCGCGATGAACAGATCGTCGCTACCGGCAAGGCCCAGCCGGACCGCCAGCTCGTCAAGACTGACGCCTGTCTGACCCATCCTCTGCAGTTCACGGACAACGACCGAACGCCCTTCGGCAAGGGTGTCCTCGAGCGCCAGACTGGCGAACCATTGCCTGACCTTGACGCGCGACCGATGGGTGAACAAGTAACCGAGCGAGGAGTTCAACCAGTCACGCGACGGGCCACCGTGTTTGGCGAGGACGATCTCGACACGTTGCCCGGTGGCCAGTTGTGTGTTGAGCGGCACCAGCGCGCCGTCGACCTTGGCGCCACG
>Ga0102832_1002505_pt1 | contig 11084 bp, 8 predicted proteins | sample EBPBio282013_DNA_FD_88942 | JGI IMG/M metagenome (GOLD analysis project Ga0102832, IMG submission 88942) | Wastewater treatment Type I Accumulibacter community from EBPR Bioreactor in Madison, WI, USA - Reactor 2_5/28/2013_ DNA (Illumina Assembly) | ecosystem: Engineered > Bioreactor > EBPR >... | reverse complement strand
CCGGCCAGTCCTGCATCGGAGCGAACCGGTTCCTGGTGCACCGCTCCCTGGCCGAGGAGTTCGGCGCCCGACTCGCGGCCCGGTTCGACGCGTTGACCATCGGTCCGGGGACAGCCGATCCGGTGCCGGATGTCGGTCCGGTGATCGACGCGAATCGGGTGACTGCGGTCACCGATCTGGTCGAGGAGGCCGTGGCGGACGGTGGGCGGCTGTTGACGGCCCGCCGCGAGCTGCCCGCCGAGGGCTTCTGGGTGGCGCCCGCACTCGTCGCCGACGTCCCGCTCACCTCGCGGCTGGCGAGGGAGGAAGTGTTCGGTCCGGCCGCCGCGATCATCGCCTTCGACACCGAGGAGGAAGCGGTGCGGCTGGCCAACGACACGATCTACGGTCTGGCGGCCGGCGTCTGGACCAAGGACATGAATCGGGCGCTGCGCATGACCGCCGCGCTCAAGGCCGGCACCGTCTGGGTCAACACCTACCGGGCCATCAGCTACATGATGCCCTTCGGCGGCATGAAGCATTCCGGCATCGGCCGCGAGAGCGGCATGGAAGCGATCCACGAGTATCTCGAGACCAAGAGCGTGTGGATCTCGACGGCTGAGGGGTCTCCCGCCAACCCGTTCGTGATGCGCTAGGCCGCCAAGGAACTACGCCAGGCCGTTTTCCAGACGGGGGACAGCCTGGCGGACGGGCTCATCGAGGCCCTCCCCTCTCCGCCCTTCGCCAGATACACCACGATCTGCTCGACCGAGTCGAAAACCTGCGTGCCCGCCGATTTCAGATCGTACCGGAGCTTGGCAGCCTCGCCTTCAGCGGGATGGGGGCGTGAACCCCTTGCTGCGGATCTTCTTCTCGAGGGCGGCAATGCCGGCAGCGGTGTTGCCCTTGTCGCACTTGTCAACGCCATCCATGATGTCGAAGCTTGGACGGTTACCGCCATTGAAGCTGCTGTCGCCCGCGTATTGGGTCGCGTAGTCAGCCAGCTTCTTGCAATAGGCCGCATCGTCGGCTTGCGCCCTGGCCTCACCGGCCAGCAGGACGGAGAGCGCAAGCAGAAAACTCAAACGAGTCATCGATCGGGTCACTCACTGCGACGATAGCGAAACGACAAGCCCTACTCGATGACGCGACGCGCTTGTTCGCTCCGTGCAGACATTAGGCCGATTTTTCGCTGCCGCCATGCAAAAGCAGGCTCATATTGCGGAGGAGGTGGCGGCGACGATCTCCCTGATGCAACTCCCGGGATTCGAGCTCGATCATCCGTTCACGATGCATTGAGAGGCAGAGAATCACGCCCGGCCTTCCTTGAGGCGGAGGACTGCCTGACGGACGGGCTCGTCGAGCCCCTCCCCGCCCTTGTCCAGATGCGCGACGATCGCGGCGCGCATGCCGGGATCCCAGAACTTCCGGAAATGCGCTGCGATGGCCGCGGCCGGATCGGCGTCGCGCTGCGGCACGAAGAACCGGCCGATCTGGTTGGCCATCGTCACGAGTTTGTCCGACGACATCGGGCCTACTCCGCCGCGACCCGCCGGCTGTGCCGTGCCTGCTCGGCATACTCCTTCTGCCACGCGCCGGGGCCGTTGGACGGCGACACCTGCACGGCGGTGACCTTGTACTCCGGGCAATTGGTCGCCCAGTCCGACAGGTCCGTCGTGACCACGTTGGCCTGCGTCTCGGGATGGTGGAAGGTCGTGTAGACGACGCCCGGCGCCACCCGGTCGGTGATCCTGGCGCGCAGGCTGGTACTGCCGACGCGGCTGTCGAGCCTGACCCAGTCGCCGTCGCGCACGCCGCGCTGCTCGGCATCGTGCGGATGGATCTCCAGAACGTCCTCTTCGTGCCACACGACATTGCCGGTCCGCCGCGTCTGGGCGCCGACATTGTACTGGGTGAGGATGCGGCCCGTGGTGAGCAGCAGCGGAAAGCGCGGACCGGTCCGTTCGTCGGTCGGCACATATTCGGTGACCAGGAAATTGCCCTTGCCGCGTACGAAGCCGCCGACATGCATGACCGGCGTACCGAGCGGCGCCGTCTCGTTGCAGGGCCACTGGACCGAACCGACCTCGTCCAGGAGATCGTAGGACACGCCGGCAAAGGTCGGCGTCAGCGCCGCGATCTCGTCCATGATCTCCGACGGATGCCGGTACGGCATCTCGAAGCCCATGGCCCTGGCGACGGCCAGCGTGATCTCCCAGTCGGCCATGCCGCTCTTCGGCGTCATGACGCGGCGCACGCGGTTGATGCGGCGCTCGGCATTGGTGAAGGTGCCGTCCTTCTCGAGGAAGGTCGAACCCGGCAGGAAGACGTGGGCGTAGTTGGCGGTCTCGTTCAGGAACAGGTCCTGCACGACGACGCACTCCATCGCCGCCAGGGCTTCCTTGACGTGGTGGGTGTTGGGATCGGACTGCAGGATGTCCTCGCCCTGCACGTAGAGGCCCTTGAAGGTGCCGTCGATCGCCGCGTCGAACATGTTCGGGATGCGCAGGCCCGGCTCGGCGTCGAGCGGGCGACCCCACATCTGCTCGAACATGGTGCGCGTGGCGTCCTCCGAGATGTGCCGGTAGCCCGGCAGCTCGTGCGGGAACGAGCCCATGTCGCAGGAGCCCTGGACGTTGTTCTGGCCGCGCAGCGGGTTCACGCCGACGCCCGGCCGGCCGAGGTTGCCGGTCGCCATCGCGAGGTTCGCGAGCGCCATCACCGCCGTGGTGCCCTGGCTGTGCTCGGTGACGCCGAGCCCGTAGTAGATCGCGGCATTGCCGCCGGTCGCGTAGAGCCGCGCCGCGCCGCGGATCGCGTCGGCCGGCACCCCGGTCAGCAGGCCGACATTCTCCGGGCTGTTGCGCGGTTCGGCGACGAACGCCGCCCAGTCCTCGAAGGCGTCGCGGTCGCAGTACTCGCGGACGAACTTCTCGTCGACCAGGCCCTCGGTGACGATCACGTGGGCGATGGCGTTCAGCATCGCGGCATTGGTGCCGGGCCGCAGCGCCAGGTGGAAGTCCGCCTCGATGTGCGGCGAGCGCACGAGGTCGGTGCGCCGCGGATCGATCACGATCAGCCGGGCGCCGGCGCGCAGGCGCTTCTTCATGCGCGAGGCGAACACCGGGTGAGCGTCGGGCGGGTTGGCGCCGATCACCAGGACGACGTCGGTCTGCTCGACCGAGTCGAAGTCCTGCGTGCCGGCCGAGGTGCCGAACGCCGTCTTGAGACCGTAGCCGGTCGGCGAGTGGCAGACGCGCGCGCAGGTGTCGACGTTGTTGTTGCCGAAGCCGCCGCGGATCAGCTTCTGGACGAGGTAGGTCTCCTCGTTGGTGCAGCGCGACGAGGTGATGCCGCCGATCGCCAGCCGGCCGTGCTTGTCCTGCAGGCGGCGGAATTCCGACGCGACCCGGCCGATCGCCTCGTCCCACGAGACCTCGCGCCACGGCTGGTCGATGCTCTCGCGGATCATCGGCTTCAGGATGCGTTCCTTGTGGTTGGCGTAGCCCCAGGCGAAGCGTCCCTTGACGCAGCTGTGCCCGCGGTTGGCCTTGCCGTCCTTGTAGGGGACCATGCGCACCAGCTCCTCGCCGCGCATCTCGGCCTTGAAGCTGCAGCCGACGCCGCAATAGGCGCAGGTCGTCACGACGGAGTGCTCCGGCGTGCCGATCTCGATCAGGCTCTTCTCGGACAGCGTCGCCGTCGGGCAGGCCTGCACGCAGGCGCCGCACGACACGCATTCCGACGACAGGAACGACTCGTTCATGCCGGGCGAGACCTTCGAATCGAAGCCGCGGCCCTGGATGGTCAGCGCAAAGGTGCCCTGCACTTCCTCGCAGGCGCGCACGCAGCGCGAGCAGACGATGCACTTCGACGGGTCGTAGGTGAAGTAAGGGTTCGACTCGTCCTTGGCCTGGTGCGTGTGGCTCTCGCCCTCGCCGTAGCGCACCTCGCGCAGGCCGACCGCGCCCGCCATGTCCTGCAGCTCGCAGTCGCCGTTAGCGGCGCAGGTCAGGCAGTCGAGCGGGTGATCGGAGATATAGAGCTCCATCACGCCCTTGCGGATCTGCTTCAGCCGCTCGGTCTGGGTCGACACGACGATGCCCGGCGCCACCGGCGTGGTGCAGGAGGCGGGCGTGCCGGGCCGGCCGGCGATCTCGACCAGGCAGAGCCGGCACGAGCCGAAGGCATCGACCGAGTCGGTGGCGCAAAGCTTCGGCACCTTGGTGCCGATCTCCATCGCCGCCCGCATGATCGAGGTGCCGGCGGGCACCGTGACGGACTGGCCGTCGATGGTCAGGGTGACCTGCTCGGTGGCCTTGCTGGCCGGTGTGCCGTAGTCGGTTTCGTGAACGAGGGACATGGCCTGCTCCTCTACTCCGCCGCCGCCTGCAGGCGCGGCCGGAAATCCTCGGGGAAATGACGGATGGCGCTCATCACCGGGTAGGGCGTGAAGCCGCCGAGCGCGCACAGCGAGCCGAACTTCAGCGTCTGGCAGAGGTCCTCGACCAGCGCGAGGTTGGCCTCGACCCGCTCGCCGCGGATGATGCGGTCCATGGTCTCGGTGCCGCGCACCGAGCCGATGCGGCAGGGCGTGCACTTGCCGCACGATTCGATCGAGCAGAACTCGAGCGCGAAGCGCGCCTGCCGCGCCATGTCGACGGTGTCGTCGAACACCACGACGCCGCCGTGCCCGATCAGCCCGTCCCTGGCGGCGAATGCCTCGTAGTCGAACGGCGTGTCGAACAGGCTGCGCGGGAAGTAGGCGCCCAGCGGGCCGCCGACCTGCACCGCGCGCACCGGCCGGCCACTCCGCGTGCCGCCGCCGATGCCCTCGACGATCTCGCCCAGCGTCAGGCCGAACGCCGCCTCGAACAGGCCGCCATGCCTGACGTTGCCCGCCACCTGGATCGGCATCGTGCCGCGCGAACGGCCCATGCCGAGCGCGGCGTAGGCGTCGCCGCCGTCGGCCAGCACCGCCGGCACGGTGGCCAGCGAGACCAGGTTGTTGATCACGGTGGGCTTGCCGAACAGGCCCTTGTGGGCCGGCAGCGGCGGCTTGGCGCGGACCTGCCCGCGCTTGCCCTCGAGGCTTTCCAGCAGCGAGGTTTCCTCGCCGCAGACATAGGCGCCGGCGCCGACGCGCAGCTCGATGTCGAAGCCTGCCTTCGCGCCCAGCACGCCCTCGCGCTCGGCGATGCGGACCGCCTCGCCGAAGACGCGGATGGCGTCGGGATACTCCGAGCGGACGTAGACGTAGCCCTTGCGCGCACCGACGGCGAAGCCGGCGATCGCCATGCCCTCGATCAGCGCGAACGGATCGCCTTCCAGCAGCATGCGGTCGGCGAAGGTACCGGAGTCGCCCTCGTCGGCGTTGCAGACGATGTACTTCCGGTCGGCCGCCGCGTCGGCGACCGTCTTCCACTTGATGCCGGTCGGGAAGCCCGCGCCGCCGCGGCCGCGCAGGCCGGACTTCGTGACTTCCTCGATCGTCGCCGCCGGTCCGAGCTTGCGGGCGCGCTCGAGGCCGCGACCGCCGCCATGGGCGCGCCAGTCGGCGAGCGACAGCGGGTCGACGATGCCGCAGCGCGCGAAGGTGATGCGGGTCTGGCGCTTGAGGAACGGGATTTCCTCCGGTGCGCCGACGCACAGCGGGTGCGCGGCGGTCGGCAGTCCCTTGGCGAACAGCGACGCGACGTCAGCGGCCGCCACGGGACCGAAGCCGATGCGGCGGCCGTCGATCTCGACCTCGACCAGCGTCTCCAGCCAGAACAGGCCGCGCGAGCCGGTGCGCACCAGTTCGACCGCGAGACCCTGCTGGCGCGCCGTCTCGGCGATGGCGGCGGCGACCTTGTCGGCGCCGACCGCGCGGGCCGCGGCGTCGCGCGGCACGAAGATGCGGGTCGTCATCGGCCGACCTCGCGGGCGATTTCGGGGATCGACTCGGGCGTCAGCCGGCCCATCGGTTGTCCGTCGAGCATCGCCGCCGGACCCGAGGCACACAGGCCGAGACAGTACGTGGCCTCGATGGTGATGCGGCCGTCCGGCGTGGTGCCGCCCCAATCGACGCCGAAATGCGACAGGACCTGCTGCGCCAGCGCCTCGCTGTGCATCGACTGGCAGGCCTCGGCGCGGCACAGCTTCAGCACGTGGCGGCCGGCCGGCCTGTCGCGGAAGTCATGGTAGAAGGTGACGACGCCATGAACCTCGGCGCGCGTCAGGTTGAGCGCGTGGGCGATCGCCGGCACGGCCTCGGACGGCACGTGGCCGAACCCTTCCTGGATGTCGTGCAGGAGGGGCAGCAGCGCGCCCTCCCGGCCGACGTGGCGCTGGATGATCTCGTTGCCCTGCGCTTCGTTCCACGCCGCCATAGGCGTTTTCTCCCGATGTTCGCGCCATTGGTGGGTGTTCACCCCCCGCCAAGCAATAAAGCAAACCGGTGCTGCGATAGAACAAATCTATCGTCTTTCGGGATTCCTTCCGGAATCTCCCATCAATAAATCAATAGGTAGTAACCGAGAGCGGCCCAGGCGCAATATATGGCGCTTACCGCAGGCCCTTCTCGAGCCGAACGGCCTCGGCGACCAGCGCCGAGACGAGCGGCGTCATTGGCTCGCGCGGCGGCACCACCAGGCCGATCTTGTGCACCGCCTCGGGCTCGACGATGGGAATCGCCCGCAGCCGCTCGGTGAGGCCCAGCGTGTCGGCCAGTTTCTCCGGCATGACGCTGGCCCAGCGGCCGGTGCGGACATGGCTGAACAGCACGATCATGGAGTTCGATTCGAGCGTCGGCTCGGGCCGCTCGCCGGCGGCGTGCAGCAGGCTGTCGATGATGCGCCGGTTCTGCATGTCCGGCGTCAGCAGGCACAACGGGATGCGGCTGACCTCGGCCCAGGTCACGCGGTCGCGGTCGCCCAGCGGGCTGTCGGCCGAGGTCAGCAGCCGGTACTGCTCGAGGTAGAGCGGCACCGCGCGCATCCGGCCGAGCGGCTCGTTGTCGATGTAGGTCAGACCGGCATCGACCTCGAGGTTCTCCAGCATCGACAGCACGTCGCTCGAGGTCCGCGACAGCACGGTGAATTTCACCTTGGGATGCTTGGCGCGGTAGGGCGTGGTGAGTGCCGAGACCATCGCCAGCGCGGTCGGGATGGCGGCGATCTTGAGGTGACCGCTCAGGCCCTGGCGCAGGGTGCGCACTTCCTCGCGCATCGCCCGGGTGTCCGACACGATGGTGCGCGCCCAGTCGAGGACGCGTTCGCCCTCGGCCGTGAAGCCGAGGAAGCGCGAGGTGCGCTGCACCAGCAGCACGCCCAGCGTGTCCTCGAGTTGCTTGATCCCGGCCGAGAAGGTCGGCTGGGTCACGCCACACTGCTCGGCGGCCTTGCCGAAGTTCTTTTCGCGCGCCAGGGCGATGAGGAATTCGAGCTTGTCGATCATGAGCCTGTCGGCGCTCGACCCGTCGCCGCGATCATTGTAAGGTTTTTCGAAATTAGCAAAAAGAAGCTGCTTCGGGAGGGGACTTTACGATGATCTTTGCGCTCCGTTCGCGCGCCGCCGGGCTTGCCCTGGGGGTTGCCGCTGTCGCCGCCGCCGCTTCCGTGTCGCCGGCCGCGGCCTGGGAGCCGACCCGCAACGTCGAGTTCATCGTCCCGGCCGGTACCGGCGGCGGGGCCGACCAGATGGCCCGCATGATCCAGGGCATCATCACCAAGCACAACCTGATGAAGCAGAGCATGGTGGTGGTGAACAAGGCCGGCGGCGCCGGTGGCGAGGGCTTCCTCGACATCAAGAACTCCAAGGCCAATCCCAACAAGCTGGTCATCACGCTGTCCAACCTGTTCACCACGCCGCTGGCCACCGGCATTCCCTTCTCGTGGAAGGACATGACGCCGGTCGCGATGCTGGCGCTCGACGAGTTCGTCCTGTGGGTGAATGCGGACTCGCCCTACAAGACCGCGGCCGAGCTGATGGCGGCGATCAAGGCGGCGCCGGCCGGCCAGTTCAAGATGGGCGGCACCGGCTCCAAGCAGGAAGACCAGATCATCACCGTCGCCATGGAAAAGGCGATCGGCAACAAGATCACCTACGTCCCCTACAAGGGCGGCGGAGAGGTCGCCGTGCAGCTGGTCGGCAAGCACGTCGACATGACGGTGAACAACCCGATCGAGGCGGTCGCGCAGTGGCGCGCCGGCAAGGTGCGCCCGCTCTGCGTGTTCGACGCCAAGCCGCTGGCCGGCAAGGACAAGGTGGCGGGCGACATGTCGTGGTCAGACATCCCGACCTGCAAGTCGCAGGGCCTCGACATCGAGTACCTCATGCTGCGCGGCATCTTCATGCCGGCCAACGCCCCGAAGGACGCGGTCGACTACTACGTCGAGCTGTTCAAGAAGGTGCGGGCGACGCCGGAATGGGCGCAGCTGATGGCCGATGGCGCCTTCAACCAGTCGTTCATGTCGGGGCCCGAGTACACCAAGTGGGTCGAGGCCGAGGAAAAGCGCCACCGCGACCTGATGAAGGAAGCCGGCTTCCTGGCCAACAACTGACGACCGACCCAAGGCGGCCCGGCCGGGAGCCCGACCGCTCCCGCGCCCTTCCGCGCGTCGCACCGAAGAGGCGAAGAAATGTCCGACTCCCCGGATGACCAGTCGACCGGGCCCCGCCAGCACCATGTCGAGGTCGCCGTCGCCGCCGGCATGGCGCTGCTCGGCGTCGTCACCATGGCCGGCAGCCTGCAGGTCGGCATCGGCTGGGGGGCCGAGGGGCCGAAGTCCGGCTTCTTCCCGTTCTGGATCGGCCTGATCGTCGTCCTGACCAGCCTGTACAACCTCGCCCGCGCCTGGAAGCACGCCAGCCGCGGACTGTTCGCCAGCTGGAGCCAGCTCGGCCAGGTGATGAAGGTCGTGGTGCCGCTCACGATCTACGTCGCCGCCATCCCGTGGCTCGGCATCTACATCGCCTCGGCGCTGCTGATCGGCGGCTTCATGCGCTGGATCGGCCGCTACGGCTGGGCGCTGACCCTGGCCATCGCCATCGGCATGCCGGTGCTGACCTACGTCACGTTCGAAATGTGGTTCCTCGTTCCCCTGCCGAAGGGGCCGATCGAGGACATGCTCGGCCTCTAGGCCGGGATCTGCTGCGGGGGACCGGGAGAGCGATGGAAGGCATTGGCGATCTGATGACGGGCTTCGCCGTCGTCCTGAGCTGGCAGAACCTCCTGTACATGGTCGTCGGCATCATCCTGGGCGTCATCATCGGCGTGCTGCCGGGGCTGGGCGGCGCCAACGGCGTGGCGATCCTGCTGCCGCTGACCTTCAGCATGTCGCCGACCTCGGCGATCATCCTGTTGTCCTGCATCTACTGGGGGGCGCTGTTCGGCGGCGCCATCACCTCGATCCTGTTCAACATCCCGGGCGAGCCGTGGTCGGTGGCCACGACCTTCGACGGCCACCCGATGGCCCAGAACGGCAAGGCCGGCGAGGCGCTGACCGCCGCCTTCACCTCGTCGTTCGTCGGCGCGCTGTTCGCCGTCATCGTCATCACCCTCGCCGCCCCGCTGGTCGCCAGCTTCGCGCTGCAGTTCGGCCCGGCCGAGAAGTTCTCGGTGTTCTTCCTCGCCTTCTGCAGCTTCGTCGGCATGGGCAAGGAGCCGCCGACCAAGACGATCGCCGCGATGATGCTGGGCTTCGCGCTGGCCGCGGTCGGCACCGACACGGTGACCGGCCAGCTGCGCCTGACCTTCGGCTCGACCGAGCTGCTGAGCGGCTTCGACTTCCTGGTCGCGGTGATCGGCCTGTTCGGCATCGGCGAGATCCTGCTGACCATGGAGGAAGGCCTGTCCTTCAAGGGCAAGGCCTCGGGTATCAACCCGGCGGTGGTGTGGCAGACCTGGAAGGAACTGCCGCGCTACTGGATGACCTCGCTGCGCTCGTGCCTGATCGGCTGCTGGATGGGCATCACCCCGGCCGGCGCGACGCCCGCCTCGTTCATGAGCTACGGCATCGCCAAGCGCACCTCGCGCAAGGGCGACCGGTTCGGCTCGGGCGAGATCGAGGGCGTGGTGGCGCCCGAGACCGCCGCGCACGCCGCCGGCACCTCGGCGCTGCTGCCGATGCTGTCGCTCGGCGTGCCGGGCTCGCCGACCGCCGCCGTGCTGCTGGGCGGTCTGCTGATCTGGGGCCTGCAGCCCGGGCCGCTGCTGTTCGTCGAGCAGAAGGACTTCGTGTGGGGCCTGATCGCCAGCATGTACCTCGGCAACGTGGTCGGGCTGGTCATCGTGCTGACCATGGTCCCGGTGTTCGCCGCCATCCTGCGCGTGCCGTTCAGCATCATCGCCCCGATCATCCTGGTGGTCTGCGCGATCGGCGCCTACACGGTGCACAACTCGGCGTTCGACGTCATCCTGATGATGGTGTTCGGCATCGTCGGCTACGCCATGAAGAAGACGGGCTATCCGTTGGCGCCGATGGTCCTTGCCATCGTGCTCGGCGACAAGGCGGAGGATGCCTTCCGGCAGTCCATGCTCCTGTCCGGCGGCCAGCTTTCGGTCTTCTGGTCGAACGGGCTGGTGACGACGCTGATGCTGATGGGCATCACGACGGCGGCAATGGGCGCGCTGCCGACGTACCCGCAAGCCGGGATCGTGGCGCCGCTGCTGCTGGTTCTGCTGCGCTTCGTCCAAGGCGCCGCGCTGGGCGGCGAATGGGCCGGCGCGGTCCTGCTGTCCATGGAACATGGTTCGCAGGAGCGGCGCGGACGCAACGGTGCCTGGGCACAGATGGGGCCTTCGCTGGGAACACTGCTTGCGATGGGTTCGATCGCTGCGCTGACGCTATGGCTGACGCCCGCCGATTTTCTCGCTTGGGGCTGGCGGATCCCGTTCTTCGCCAGTGTCGCTCTGGTGTGTTTCGGGTTGTGGATCCGGCTCGGCATCGACGAGACTCCGCCATTTCGTGCGCTGACGAGTGCCGGGGAGCAGGCCAGGGCACCGGTCGGCGAAGTATTCAGCTCGCATTGGCGCGCGCTGCTTCGCAGCGGCGGCGTGCGCATTGGCCCCGATGTGCTGTATTCGCTGACCGCGATATTCACGCTCAGCTATCTCACCACCA
>Ga0102832_1002504_pt1 | contig 11085 bp, 5 predicted proteins | sample EBPBio282013_DNA_FD_88942 | JGI IMG/M metagenome (GOLD analysis project Ga0102832, IMG submission 88942) | Wastewater treatment Type I Accumulibacter community from EBPR Bioreactor in Madison, WI, USA - Reactor 2_5/28/2013_ DNA (Illumina Assembly) | ecosystem: Engineered > Bioreactor > EBPR >... | reverse complement strand
ATGATCTTTTAATTCTTGATATGAACAGCGTCTCTAATGAACTAATCAAGCAAAGCATAAGTGATATCATTCCCGAAATCTCCTGGATATGATGAAACAACGAGAGTTCTTTGGAAGAGAAGTTTGAGATTGCTCATTTTGTGTACTTTTTTACCTCCTTCTTAGATTCCATTCATTTAACTTTTGAAACAATAAGGTATTTGTAGGCTAACATATGAACTGTATTGCCAATCAAGGAACATTTAAAGGAGAGTTCTTTTCCAACCAGTAAATCCTGCACTTGAGAAAAAGATATTGTAAGTTTCAACAATTTATTTTCCCAAAAGACTTGCGTAATCGTAACCGACTTAATAATGTGTTCCAACAAGTTAAATGAGTTTATAGGGCCTTTGATCTTGCAATTCATCGACTTGTAGTTCGTATAATGTAGATTGACCACTTTTTCCAAGAACTGATTTTGACTTTACTTGACCGATTGTATAACCCGCTGTGCCAGGTTATTGCGAGAAATTTTATCTTGGGGAAATAATTTCCTATCCTGTATTTGATAAATCATTAAGATCATTGAAACTTCCAAAGTTTTAATCAACATTAAAGGGGAAATCAAGCTCGATTTACTCTGCAAAACTGTTCACAATTAAAAGAGAGATAAAGATGCAGACAAACTTATTGATCTTCATTTTACTATCTTTATTTTTATTAAAAGGTAGATTATTAACAAAAATTATTTTTATTGGATAATTTTCGAATCAATAAAAAACATTCGAAGACTTGTCATGAAATACTTTCAAAATTTTACAAAAACTTTCAATTCTAATCATAAAAAATCTCGATAGGAGCAATTCATTAGCTTATTCCCTCAACAAACCAATTTATATATTTTTTATGAAAATCATTAATTCAAATAAGAAATTTAAAAAATGAATGATTTGATAATAAATGAAAGTTGATGATAATAATAAAAGATTAAAACAATAGATATTGATAAAAATATCACCAAGAGAATGCCTAAACATCAACAAAAGTAATACGTCGACATTCCATTTTTGATCGAATAATCACCATCAAAGTTGCAATAAAAACTCATCTCTTACAATTTACCCACTGACGCCGATGAATTGATAAAAGATCTTCTTACTAAATTGTAACAAACTGTAAAAAATCAACAACCCAGCGAATCCCAATCTTTCAACATATATTGTCTCTATTACAACTATTTCGATAAAATTGATGAAAGACAAAAATTCCCTTACGGATTCCCCAAACCCAATATTATTTAAGAAAAGTATGAAGTCGAATACAATATGTCTGCACAAACTTTGTATAATGAACTCATCTACAGATCTAGATTCGATAAATTGAAGGATTCTGATACCGTAAGAGATTTCCTTGTTTGCGTTTAAGAATCATGGGAAAACTATGACTCTATTTTCACTCATGAAGTCAAAAAGATCGATTTCCATCCAATCGTAGCATGGGATTTGTTCGAAGCATTTTTACACCAATTGAGTCAATTCAACTTCAGAATGGACAGTCTTCCAAAAGATAAACTTGATCCTAACTGTTTCACCCTTAAAGCCACCAAGGAACTCTTTACTAAGATGATTAAATGCATCCCAAAAGAATTCACCAGAACTCCATCAAGTCAAGAACTTTTCGGATATTATGCTTTATTGTCATTGGCTACTGTCGAAGTTTATGAGGGAAATTATCAACAAGCCTTGGACTTACTTTCAAGACTCTCTTTGGACGAATTACTTATTTACTCAAAATCTTTCGGTGCCCTTATTACCTTGTTCTTGACTGCCAGTTATTCTCATTTCATGCTTGAAGAGTATCACAAATCAGCAAGATTGGGTGAAATGATTCTTATGTTTTATCTTAGAAACAAAAAACATCTTTCATCAATCGAATGGCTTGTCAACAGACAATTCTAAAAATTAGCAGGTCTCCTTTGTATCAGCTACATTTTCCTTGAGTAACAACCAAAAAATATCATTATGGACATTTTCAAAAACACTGCTCTTAAATTCAAGGACAAAAAAGAAAAAGAAAAACTTATTGATAAGTATTATAAATTAAAGCAAAATGATCAACAAACTTTCACTAAACTTTTCAACCATTGTTGTCTTCCTGTCCTCGGATCTAACAGAACGGTAAATTTTTTATTTTATTTTTTAGTTGCAAGAACATCACAAGCTTGCCCTTTCCAGATTCCAAAAACTTGAATCAATTACTTTAAATTCCATTTTGAGACATTACACTCAAATTTCCATAAAAAAACTTGCTGAAATGTTAAAAACTCCAGAAGAGGAACTTAAACAACAATTGAGTCAATACAACAGCGTTAAGTCAGGTGAAAATCCCTGGGATTTGACTGTCATGAACCCACTTATCAGTCAAAGAAAAATCGTTAATATCGAAGTCACAGAAAACGATATTGTTAAATTGTACGAATATGAAGGAGCTGAGAAAAACAACATCGATGAAGATGAATGGAAACAATATCGTGAATAAGTCAGCTGGTTGGTTGAAAAAGTTCAAGCAATCTGATCACAAAAAGATGATAAATGTCTTATGTTTATACGATCAATTTTTATCTTTCTTTTTTATGAATTTTTACTTTAAGTAAAGAAATAGATTAAATTTTAAGTAAATAAATAAAACGAAAAAAAATCAATCATCATTTTCCCAATTGAGTACTTCATTATTATCATCTTCTGTGGTGCTTTCTATTCTTTTGTATTCAGGTTTTACAAATCGATCCCATTAAGTCCATGTTGGATTTTATTGTTTAAGAGTTCTTTATTCATATGCGTCTCTTTGTTAGAATCCGACCAATTTATTAAGATCAGTCAGCATATTGATGAATACACTTGCTTATTGTCTTTTATTGATGAAATTTTATAACGTAAACTGTATCTGGTTATCAGGCTTAAGTAAGTCGACCCTTAAAATAAAAAAAAATCTTACATTTGGCAAACGATATTTTCAAAATTAAAATCTAAGGTACTGTCCATATAAGCAAGACGTTGATTTTGTTCTTCATAAAAATACTAAAGCTCATATCCAGTGACTATTCCATTTCCATCTAAATCTAAAATTCTGAACCAATATTAAATGCTTTGCTCGGTTGTCTTGTCTTCAACTGCAAGAATGAACCATACAAAATCGCCAAATGTCATTTTGCTAGGTTATCTAAATCTCTTTGCTGTTTGAGTGAAAATCCTTTAGACAGTTTTTCTTGAAAGTGTATATCCCGAATATTTAGACAATTCTTATTTTTCTAAAAAGAAGTCATGATCAGAATCTAACTACCAGAATTTTATGTAGATGACATAGAAATCCTCATAACTGAAAAAATCCATATTTCTATTAATGTCAGGTTCAGTCTCAATATCGAATAAAGATTTTAAAATGTTTGACTTTTTGAATTATCTATAAGTTAATTTGTAGTCGCCTTTTCTATTGGCCATGTAAAACATACGATGGATTACACAAAGCGAGTACCAGTCTTGAAAATCGGGAGTGTCTTTCAAAAATTATAAACCTGGATGAATTTACAAAATCTCTTTGAAAAGGACTTTGAAATCATCGATTGAACAGTATTTTTTCTTTTTATCCGAACTAATGAGCCAAAATGCTCGATAATTAATTTATTTGTTTTACAACTCTTTCCAAACTTACTCGAATTAAGCTTTTTTCATCGATAATTGATCAGGTTTACCTGTGGCACGTAAAGCAAGTAAAGTTGAAAAATAATTTGGTAGACCAAGAACGTCGCATGTAAGCTTTTTGGCCATTTAATCACTTATTTAGGATTTTTATCCGATAATTGCATTAATTTGACTTCTTGAGGTTGTCTTTGTTACATTATCAACAGGTTTTCCTTTTGGAAAATAAAACTGAGGTATTTAGCTGGTTGGTTACTATAAAATTGGTTTGGAAATGAATGCACTTTGAGCCAAATTGATATTGGTTTAATTAAGGACTTTTTTCTTATTTTCTGGAATAAATTTATATATTTTACATCCATATTATTGGGGAAGCTTTGGTGGAGTGATGGTATTGCTGAAATTGATTTGTGAGGCAGTCATACTCATACTATTTTTCATAGGAACTCTGTGATGAGAAAACAAAGGATTAGGTTACCTGGATAAGTAGAAATTTACTATGATGCTTTAAGAGTCCCTTTTTGTGCTTTTTTTAGAAGTTCTTATACAGTATCTTTGTTAGAGCTGAGCCATTTTACGAATAAGGTCTACGAATATCAATGATAAAAATACATCTAATTTCTTTTTGGCGAGGAAGTACCTAATCGTTCCAACGTATCCTCCTGCATTTTGAAGTTACTTATAATTTTTTAGTAGGTCGATCATGTTCGGTTCAAAGTAAATAAGGTTGTTTTATATAAAATGTAAATTTGAAAATATAATTCTCTAATGATTGGGTAAATCTATCTAAAGATTTAAACGCAAGATAAACATTAGTTTCAAATAGTTTTTGATAAATGTGTCGACAAAAATAGGCAAAAAATAAAACTAAGATAAAGTAATTGACAATATTTCTGGTTGATAGTTGCCTTTTTATGTTCAAATTACAATCATGCCTCATTGCCTTTGTTGCTAATTTTGTAGATATTATAGTTGAGGAGTTTATCGATGAGGTCAACGTGTGAAAGGAACATTCTTCTGCAGCAGTATCTGGTGAATCCCAAAGTGTCTAATATCTTTCCAACATCTTGTTTTTCTTACATCTCTTAAGTTCTTTCCCCAACGAGTTCACAGAATTCTTCCCATTTGTGTGCAATCACTTTACCACAACTAAAACATCTGACTGGAATGATCATCTTTTTTTTCTTTCTTAGTACTCTTTATTTGTTGACTAAATTATTATTATGTTGACTTTATTGATATTTCAAACTCTATTCAATTCATTTTTATTCTTAACTTATTAAAATTCTTGAATTTCTTTTAGAATTGATGATTACTTTGAAAATTATAACATTGTGATATTAAAAATTTTTACAAGTTTAAAAATGAAGGAAAGTCTTTAAAGAAAAATCAATGCTTATCGTCAAGCCAAATCTACCAAACAATCTTTCTAAGGTTTCATTTAAGAAAAAAAGAAAAACTTACAATCAATTCTTTAACAATAAACTCAATAATAATCTTCAAATGATCTTCTTAAACTGTAAAAATAAAATAAGTATTCATCGTCAAATGACTTTAATAAAAAGCTTTAATTGAAACAGCAAGAATATTTTAGACAAATGGAGGAAATTCAAAATCTTAAACTTTAAGCCATTCAAAAAAACAACGATCTTTAAAACCTTAAAATTTAAATATCTTTTCAACGAAAAACCTACGAAAACCTTGTCGAAACTCTAAAGTAAGAAAAGAAATAAAACCAATAGTTCATCGATAAGATTGTTGAAAAGCAGTCTAAATAAATCAAAGATGTTAAAAAAATCTATTAATAAAGACTCAAAAAAAACTTTTAACATTATGAACAACTTTTATCTTAAAAGGCACAGCAAAATTAAAGAATGATTCAATTCATATCTAATAAAAAGAAATTTGAAAAGGATATCAAAGATTTGAAATAATCTCACGAAAAAGGACTGAAAGATAACAAAATTTTATGGTCTCAGCAAGAACAATAGGCTCGTGAAAAATGGTAAAAACAGAAAAAACAATAAATTACATAAAATACTTTAAAAGGAATCGAACCCTAAATTCAAAGAATAATTGGAAGTAGCAAGAATTAGATTCGTAAGATTTAATAAAAATATGAAATCTTTAAATAGTAATTCAGATAGTAGAGAGTAAAATAATACGAAAAAAAAGCCACTGAAATGAGAAACTAATCTTTTGCAGTTGTCTAAGAATAAAAGATGAGAATTCTTTCATAATATTCATAAAAGCTGAAACAACAATTTTAAGCTCTCGAAGAACAATTTTAAAAAGACAGAAGAAAAATAAGGGCTCAAAGAGAATAAGAAATCAAGCAATTATAGGAAAAAAGGAAAAATTAGACATAAGATTTTATTTCAAAAAATAAAGATTTCTATACGATTCATTTACAGGAAGTAAAATAAATAAAATAGGAGTATGAAACTCAAATAAAATAACTTGATGGTAAATTTTAGCTATAAATCTAAAAATAGGAAGATGCAATCAGAATAAAGTATAATCAAAAGCTTCAAAGATAAAGAGAAGTCAAACGTAAATAATTGTAAGAAAGAATAAAAAAATTTACAATTTCATATGAAAAAGAAAGCTAATCGATGTACGAGGACCTTGTTTAAAAAGTCGCAGTAAATAACGATTTGTATGAGAGTCAAGTAAGGGCTAGAAATGAAGAAAAAATAAAAGAAATGAGATAAAACTTCTAAAATTAAGTAAGAAAGCTTAAAAAAACTATTCAAATACTTTAAAGTAAAATATTCTCTTTAGGAAAAGAAGTTGGTTAAAAGAAAAACTAAAGATAAACAAATTAATAGGCTTTAGATGAGGTTAAAAGGTAAAACGAATATTTCCAAAGGAAACTGGCTGAATATAAAAATGATCTTATGCAAAGAAAAGTTTCTATCTAAAACAATATCAATATTGAAGATAATCCTCAAATAAAAAGTATTCGTAATCAATGGGAAGAGCAGATTAATAACATTCGTCAATCATTTGCTAATCTTCAACAATAAGTTTAGCAGTCGGAATAAATCATGGCTGAAAAAATTTCAGACCTTAGAAGCCAATACAGCGAAACCATTAACATTTTATAAAAAAACTCTTTGAAACTACTCAATATGAAGAAAAATTAAATCGCTAAATTGAAGACTGATAAAGATATGCAGTAAAAATATGGACAGGGTCTTGATTAAATGATAAAAAAACAAAAATTAATGTTGGAGAAGTATCAATAACAACAAAAAGCCATTCTAAGTAAAAAATCTTTTGCAAACAAATGAAGTAAAGCTTCTTTAATTCAAACAACTTATATTTCGTTCTATTTTTTTTTCACAACTTTATTTTAATTCTGATTATTAGACTGTTTTAAAATATAAAAATAAAATTAGAGTAAATCGTAGGAAAAAGTAGATACATATCATTAAAGTTTTTTCTCATTCATCTTAATTTAAGAAATTTCAATAAGAGATATCTTTTCTTTTTAATTGATTCTGAAAATTTGGCACCCTGACTTCATGAGAACTTCTAAAAATATTCCTTCTTCCTTGATATATTTTAGTAGGAAAAATATTTTTTAGAGACTAAAGAGTTATTTTTTCCGTAAGTTTTCGATGAGTGACACCTTGTACATATGGGAAACTTTTTTCTAAGCATAAATTTTAGAGACAGTGTCACAAAAATATTCTAGTTAGCTTAAGCTTGAAATATTTTCAACGGGTTATAAGGTTGGACTTGCCTTAGTAGGGGTATCATTGTTTTAAAGTACAATTAGCTAACAGTTCTTAACTCTTTATTTCAATTTTTCCAAAAATTCTGGTTTTAACTTGGTTAATTTTACTTTTTGTTGGATATTTAAATTTTCAGGATAAAATTTGGCAACTTTTTGTGGATCCGTTAGAATTTCTGGCACTTTTTACCATTAAAATGAATCTTATTGAAGAAAATAATCAGCAACAGTTTTTCTAAGTCTTTCCTTTCTATTTGCTAATCTGTTATCTTTTCTGTTTACAAATCCAAGGCAAATATTTTTCAATGGATCAATTCTAATTTTGTAGTAATTTTCACAAATGAACAATAACTTTCTTATTACTGACCAATTGGTACTCATTTCTTCTTCGTTGAACAATGTCTTAAAAATATTTTGAACATTATCTGTGTAATCAACATTTTTCTTTTCTATTAAATACTTGTCAATTTCCTCTGCAATTTTCAACATCTTTTTCATTTCTTTTGGTAGATGAACATTGTAAAAATATGGAAGTAAATTTCTGAGTTTTTTGAATTTTTAGTTTCTACTTTCTATGAGATTTTTTTTCATAAAATCAATTTTTTGACTGACTTTTTTTTTGTATTCTTAAATTTTTAGGGGTTGAGTACTGTCATCATGAAATTTCCATACGGTTGTATATGAAATAATTTTTTAAGAATTTTAATTTTGACCCTAATTTTTATCATCAATTATGTGTGGTGTTGAGAGTGTATCTTTCTCATTTTAAGGCCATTAAGTATTTCTGGTTGTGGAATCGATATCATCTTTTTTTGCCAAGCTTTGAAACGATTCACATTGATGGTCACTGATTGAATGATTGTAGGATTCTTGGTCATTAAATGCGGTCGACATGCTGTAATTTTGGACTGGAGACTTTTCAAGGGTTGATTTCAAAGAAGATGAGGAGAGATGAATCATGTTGAGAAAATATTAATTAATCAAGTATTTTTTGGCTCCTCATTTAAAAAGGCACTTAGAGGGAAAATTTAGGTAAATTTCTTAATATACAGTATTTTTATCGTTATTATCAAAATCAGAATCTTTTCCTACCGCCAAATTTTTCAATCGACAATTATTCCCTCTTCATTTCAAAGACTATCACATTCTTTTAAAAAAGACATACTATCGATCAAATTAACCTAGAAATCTATCATAAATAGAGTCGATTGGCTTTAGCTTAAGAATAATGTAGATAAATGCATTATGAACAATAAAAGATACAAATTAAACATAAATTTAACAAAAAAGATTTATAAAAACATAAAAGATATGGAAAGAAATGAAATATGTACTCAAATCAGAAGCTGATGGGATGAAGATTTTCATTCTTTACTGCATTTCTGAACATTTATGTTTTACCTTCTTCGAGGACACAATAGTCGACATGTGAACCTGATCCAAGATCATGATAGATACCAGCAGAGATGGCTTCAATACAAAGAGCAATAGCTTATTCTTTGGTGAGATTATCTTTATACTTGCTTTCGAAAATAGTCATAGCTTGAAGGGAACCTGAACCCATAGTGGCGAATGGAAGATAAGAATAACTGTTTTAAATAAAAAGATACTTTCCCTCAGCACTGATCATACATAAGTGTGGACCCAAAACATCATATCCACCGACAATCAAATAAGCACCGAGATGTCCTTGGTATTGATAAAGTAATTTTGAGGTTGAGACGACAAATGAACTGACACGAGTTTGTCTGCCACTGTTAAGTCTTTGAAGCTCCAAATTTGAAGATTGGAACAAGTTTACGAATTGAGTATCAGCAGCTGTGCCGGCACCACAGCAGTAAATGTTGGGTGCGACGTAATGGATTTTTTAACAGTTCTTTTCGACTACGATTGATCCTCCTGTAGCTCTGGTATCAGCTGCCAAGACGACTCCTCCATTATATTTGACTCCACAAATTGTAGTACCGGTTTTTTTATATGACAATGGCTTGATGACATTTTTTTATTGAAGAAGTTGATTTCTTTATAATTTTTTAAGAGTACCTTTGAGCGAATTCAAAGTTGAATCCTCCCATCTGTTCGGAATAGTTTTGTAATGGGTTCATTTTAAAAAATATTTAAAATCAAGCAATTATTATAAATCTTTTTATCGACTCTTATTCATTTCTATCAAATTGCATATATTTATCATTTAAACATACAATTCTAATAATATGTTATTGTGTTAATCATAATTTTTAGACTTTATTAGATTTTATGTTAAAATATTTTAAATTCAAAATGACAAAAAAGAAGAAAAATTATAAGTTTTTGTAAGTATGTTTGAAAAATGTTTTGAAAGATCTGAAATTATAACTTTACATTTTTAGTCCGCCATTAAATTATTTTTAGCTCCAAATAAATCACTCACTTTTTTTAAAGACTTTTCTTCATAAAAAATTTGAATGAACCAATACCAGATGATTTTTATTCAAATTTATAACAAAAAAGGATTAAATAATATGACAAAAAGATTTTCGACAAAATATTGAAGTATTTTTTTTATTTTTTACTATACTTTTTCAGTCAAATGACAAATACGTATTCCTAAGAACTTGAAAATTAAAGAGGATAAATATATATTGTAAAATATGAGTGATTTCAAGATATACTTACGACTGGGATGGTCTAAGATGTTCTTCTTCTTCCTTTTTTGCTTTTTTGGTACAATGCATCCACTCTTTTTCGTTTTTATGTAAAAATATAAACGATAATAAAGTAAAATGATATCACTACCATAAAAGAAGATACAATCATTGATGCAATTGCAATAATCGATATTGTAAAAGGATTCATTCCTGTGCTAAAAACAACTTTTTCAGATTTTATCAAAACCGACAAAATTAAACCTCCAATGCCTAACAGGAAAAAAATGATTTGAAAGAATGATTTTAATGGATGTTTTTTAACTTCTATGCAGATTCCAGCTAAATTTCTACAAACTAAATGATTTTTCGTCTTATAAAAAACTTCACTTTGGCATGAAGAGCATTTAAAGGGGTTTTAGCTTTACAAACTTTCTTATTTCGTTTTAATACTTTCAGACTGGATCCAATCATTGATAAGTTGTTTCATACACTTCTCATGAACTTGTTCCTCACATTTACATACTTAGACAAGCTCTTCAAATGATTTAGAAGACCTACATATACCGCATTGGTATCTTCCGCTTGTTTGCATTACAATTTAAGTCATTGAATTGTTTGAAAGATCTTTTATCAACGAAGGATTTTGTGGCCTATTCCTTCTCATTTCCTACAAAATTATTAATGAGATCTATAAAACGATTAATTTACCTAAGTAAATCTCATTAGCTTTAAAAGAAAAATCAATAAAAAATTTAGATTTTCAAATTAATTGTTAAAAAGCCATTTAAATGTGCTTATAGTCATAAAAAAGGTTAGAAAAATTATTTTAATTAAGAATCAAAGAAAAAAATGATCAAATTTAAATTTAATCGTCACAATCTCCATTATTATTTCTGATATCCAAGTGAATTTAAGATGTTTTTTGAAGTTTGTTTCTATTCCCTGTACTGTCAGCCCTTGGCCTGTCGGTGGTTATAGTTTTGTTGAAAATTTCTTGCTGAACTGACCCTTTTTTAGTGTCAAAAATGGATTTCCTCTGTTA
>Ga0102832_1001783_pt1 | contig 11090 bp, 9 predicted proteins | sample EBPBio282013_DNA_FD_88942 | JGI IMG/M metagenome (GOLD analysis project Ga0102832, IMG submission 88942) | Wastewater treatment Type I Accumulibacter community from EBPR Bioreactor in Madison, WI, USA - Reactor 2_5/28/2013_ DNA (Illumina Assembly) | ecosystem: Engineered > Bioreactor > EBPR >... | reverse complement strand
CCCCGCAACCTGGCCAGTCTGGCCGGGGCCCTGGGGGTGGATTTCCGCTTCGACACGCCCATCACCGGCATCGAGCAGGCTGGCGGACGCATCACCGGCATCCGCACCCGCGCCGGCGTGCTGAAGGCAGATCAGTATGTACTGGCCCTCGGCAGCTATTCGACCGCGCTGCTCAAGCAGGTGGGCATCGACATTCCGGTCTATCCGGTGAAGGGCTTCTCGATCACCGTGCCCATCACGGATCCGGCCATGGCCCCCGAGTCCACCATCATGGATGAAACCCACAAGGTCGCCGTCACCCGCCTCGGCGACCGGATCCGGGTGGGAGGAACGGCCCAGCTATCCGGCTTCGACCTGAGCCTGGAAGCCGGACGGCGCAAGACCCTGGAGTTCGTGGTGTCCGATCTCTTTCCCCGCGGCGGCGACATCTCCCGGGCCGAATTCTGGACCGGCCTGCGCCCGATGACCCCGGACGGCACCCCGATCATCGGCAGAACCCGCTATGACAACCTGACCCTCAGCACCGGCCACGGCACCCTGGGATGGACGATGGCCGCCGGCACCGGACGCGTGGTGGCAGACATGCTCAGCGGGCGCCAGCCCTAGATCCCGGTGGACGACCTCAGCGTCGCCCGCTACGCCTGAGGCCACCGGGGACCTCCCCATTTCCCTCTACCTCGCAGCACCCCACACCAATCCATAACGAAGGAGACACACCCATGCAGGTCATCACCACGCCCGAAGCCCCTCGCGCCATCGGACCTTACGCCCAGGCCATCGCCGTCGACGGCTGGCTGTTCACGTCCGGGCAGATCCCCCTCACCGCCGGCGGCGAACTGCGCGCAGGCGATATCGAAGCCCAGACCGAACAAGTGTTCGACAACCTGAGCGCCGTGCTGGCCGCTGCCGGCGCCTCCCTCGGCCGGGTCGTCAAGTGCACGGTCTTCGTCAAGGACCTGAATGACTTCGCCCGCCTCAATGCCGTGTATGAACGGCGCTTCGGCGACCACAAGCCGGCCCGCTCGACGGTTGAAGTGGCGCGCCTGCCCCGTGACGTCCAAGTCGAGATCGAAGTCGTCGCCCGCCTGGGTTGAGGGCACTCGCCCCTCCCCTCTGACCCGGCTGGGCCGGACTGAAAGGAATCTGTCATGACTGATGTCAACACACTGCTTGCCGAAGAAGGCCGTCACGAGGCGCGGGATCTCCACCGCGGCCTGAAGGACAGGCACATCCAGATGATTGCCCTGGGAGGGGCAATCGGCGTTGGCCTGTTCTTGGGCGCGGGACGGGCCATCGCCGTCGCAGGGCCAGGACTGCTGCTGAGCTACGCCCTGGGTGGCCTGATCATCTTCTTCATCATGCGGGCGCTCGGCGAGCTCCTGCTGTACCGCCCGGTGGCCGGCTCCTTCGCCACCTACGCGGAGGAGTTCATCGGCCCCTTCGCCGGCTTCGCCACGGGCTGGTCCTACTGGTTCACCTGGGTGACCATCGGGATGGCCGAGATCACAGCGGTAGCCGTGTATGTCCACTACTGGTTTCCCGATATCCCCCAGTGGATACCGGCGCTGGTGACACTGGCCGTGCTGTACTCGGTGAACCGCATCTCGGTGGCGCTGTTCGGCGAGCTGGAGTTCTGGTTCGCGCTGATCAAGGTCGTCACCATCGTGGCGATGATCCTGATCGGCCTGGCCATCATCTTCTTCGACCTGACGCCGCTCGGGGCCACCGCCAGCTTCTCCAACCTGTGGCGCCACCAGGGCTTCATGCCCTTCGGCATCCTGGGCGTGGTGATGACGCTGCAGATCGTCATGTTCGCCTATCAAGGAGTCGAACTGATCGGTGTCACCGCCGGCGAAGCGCAGAACCCGGAGAAGGTCCTGCCTAGCGCCACCAACAGCATCATCTGGCGCATCCTGGCCTTCTACCTGGGAGCCCTCGTGGTGATGATGGCCCTGGTGCCCTGGAGCGAACTCAAGCCCGGCGTCAGCCCCTTCGTGTTCGTGTTCGAGCGCATCGGCATCCCCGGAGCGGCGGGGCTGATCAACTTCGTGGTGATCACCGCGGCGGCTTCGTCCTGCAACAGCGGCATCTTCAGCACCGGCCGCATGCTCTACACCCTGGCCCAGTTCCGCCAGGCCCCCCAGGCCTTCGGCAAGGTCAACCGGCATCACCTGCCGGCCAACGCCATCACTTTCTCGGCAGCCCTGATGAGCATCGGCGTGGTGCTCAACTACGTCGTCCCCGAGGAGGTCTTCATCTGGGTCACGAGCATCTCCCTCATCGGCGCCTTATGGACCTGGTCGATCATCGTCATCGCCCACCTGGGCTACCGCAAGGCCGTGGCCGCCGGGCAGGCCAAGGCGGTGGGCTTCCGCATGCCGGGGGCCCCCTACATGAACTGGGTGGTGGTCGCCTTCATGGTCGCCGTCGGCGCCCTCCTGGCCCTCGACCCTGGTACGCGGGTCGCCCTTTATGTGGCCCCGGCCTGGTTCGCCCTGCTCGGCATCGGCTACCGCCTGAGCACACCCGCAAGACACCGCGCGCAGTGACCCACCCTCCCCCCTCAGGCCCGTCCGTCTGCGCCATCCCGCGCGGCCGGGCCTGCCTTCAAGAACGCCTCTCCTCAAGGACCCTAGCATGACCGATTCCCCCCCCATCAAGGCAGGCGCCCTGCTCAGCATCGATCTCGACGCCCTCTGCGACAACTGGCGGAGCCTCCGTGCCCGGCTGCCTCCAGGCGCGGGCTGCGCCGCCGTGGTGAAGGCCGACGCCTATGGCCTGGGCGCCGAGCGTGTGGCCCCGGCCCTGTATCGCGCCGGCTGCCGCGATTTCTTCGTCGCTCACGTCAATGAGGGCATCGCACTGCGCCCCACCCTGCCCGCCGATGCATCCATCCATGTCCTGCACGGCCCTCACCCCGGTGACGAGCGGGAGTGCGTGCGCCACCGGCTCGTTCCCGTCCTCAACAGCCTGCAGCAGCTGAAGGCCTGGCAGACCCTCGCCCGCGACCTGGACACCGTCCTGCCCGCCATCCTGCAGGTGGATACCGGCATGGCCCGCCTCGGCCTCGGCCCCGAGGATTTCGACGGCCTGGTCTCGGACTCCGAGGCATTGCGGGGAATCGCACTCAAGTTCGTCATGAGCCACCTGGCCAGTGCCGAAGACCAGGGAAGCCCTGTGAATGCCCTGCAGCTCAAGCGCTTCCGCGAAGTCCTGGCCCACCTGCCAGGCGTTCGCGGCAGCCTAGCCAACTCATCGGGGATCTTCCTCGGGGACGACTATCACTTCGACCTGGTCCGCCCAGGTGCCGCGCTCTACGGCGTGGCCCCGGTCGCCGGACAGCCCAATCCCATGCGCCCCGTGATCCGCCTGCAGGGCAAAGTCCTGCAGACACGCCACATCGCAGCCGGCACGTCCGTCGGGTACGCCCATACCTGGACCGCACAACGCCCCTCGCACATTGCAACCGTTGCGGTCGGCTATGCCGACGGCTACCTGCGCAGCCTGAGCAACCGAGGTATCGCCAGCTGCGATGGCGTCCCGCTGCCGCTGATCGGCAACATCTCCATGGACACCCTCATCGTGGACATCACCGACACACCGGAAGGGCGGATCGCGGAGGGTGGACTGCTCGATCTGGCGAACCCCTGGCACGGCGTGGATGCCATCGCCGCTCGGGCCGGCACGATCGGCTACGAAATCCTGACCAGCCTGGGGCAGCGCTATGCGCGGCATTACGTGGGCGACGGGGAATGACTCCGTAAGCGCCCCGGCATGAACAAACGCCCGGCATGCCGGGCGTCTTTCCAAGTACGTCGGATCGGGCGGATGCCGCGCGGCTTACTCCACCGTCACGCTCTTGGCCAGGTTGCGCGGCTTGTCCACATCGGTGCCCTTGACCAGCGCCGCGTGGTAGCTGAGCAGTTGCAGCGGGATGACGTGGAGCACCGGAGAGAGCAGCCCGTAGTGCTCGGGCATGTGCAGGATGTGCACGCCTTCGGTTTCCGGGATCTCGCTGCCGGCGTCGGCAAAGACATAGAGCTCGCCACCGCGGGCGCGGACTTCCTGGAGGTTGCTCTTGAGCTTTTCCAGCAACTCGTCGGCCGGGGCCACGGCGATCACCGGCATGTCCTTGTCCACCAGAGCCAGGGGGCCATGCTTGAGCTCGCCGGCGGCGTAGCTTTCGGCATGGATGTAGGAGATCTCCTTGAGCTTGAGGGCGCCCTCCATGGCGATCGGCCAGTGGCTGCCGCGCCCCAGGAAGAGGGCGTGCTGCTTGCTCGCAAAGCGCTGGGCCCAGCGCTCGATCTCCGGCTCGAGGTCAAGCACCTTGCCCACCGCCACCGGCAGGTGGCGCAGCTGGGTGAGGTAGCCGGCTTCCTGCTCGCCGGAGAGACGGCCATTGACCTTGGCCAGGGCCAGGGTCAGCAGGGCCAGGGCGGCGAGCTGGGTGGTGAAGGCCTTGGTGGAGGCAACGCCGATCTCGGGGCCGGCGCGGGTGATGAAGCGTAGGGCGGACTCGCGGACGATGGCGGACTCGGGCACGTTGCAGATGGCCAGGGTCTTGGTCATGCCCAGGCTCTTGGCGTGCTTGAGGGCAGCCAGGGTGTCGGCGGTCTCGCCGGACTGGGAGATGACCACCACCAGGGTGTCGGCCTCGGGCACGGATTCGCGATAGCGGTATTCGGAGGCGATCTCGACCGTGCAGGGGATCTTCGCCACGGACTCCAGCCAGTAGCGGGCGGTGAAGCCGGAGTGGTAGCTGGTGCCGCAGGCGAGGATGAGCACCCGCCGGGTGGCCTTGAGCACATCCACGGCCTCGGCGCCGAAGATCTGCGGGCTGATGATGCCCGCGCCGGCGATGGGTTCGAGGGTGTTGGCCAGGGCCTGGGGCTGCTCGAAGATCTCCTTCTGCATGTAGTGACGGTACTTGCCCAGCTCGACCGCATCGGCGGACAGGCTGGAAATGCTCACCGGGCGATCGACCGGGGTGCCGTCCTGCAGGGTGACGCGGTAGCCGTCGAGGCGCAGCTCGGCGACGTCGCCATCTTCGAGATAGACCACTTTGCGGGTGACCTGCAGCAGGGCTGCGGTGTCGGAGGCGGCGTAGTGGCCGTCCTCCCCGATGCCCAGCAGCAGGGGCGAACCCTTGCGGGCGACAATGGCACGGCTGGGGTCGATCTCGGCGATCACGCCGATGGCGTAGGCCCCGACCAGCTCGGCCAGGGTCGCGCGCACCGCATCGAAGAGGTCGGGGAAGGTCTTGAGCTTGTCGTGCAGCAGGTGGGCGATGGCCTCGGTGTCGGTCTCGGACGAAAAGACGTAACCCTTGGCCTGGAGCTGGCTGCGCAGCGCCTCGAAGTTCTCGATGATGCCGTTATGCACCACGGCGACGCGGTCGGTGGCGATAGGATGGGCATTGCGCTCCGACGGCTTGCCGTGCGTCGCCCAGCGCGTGTGGCCGATGCCGATGGTCCCGGGCAGCGGCTCTGACGCCAGCCGGGCTTCGAGGTTGACCAGCTTGCCCTCGGCCCGGCGGCGATCGATGTGGCCGTTCACCAGGGTAGCGACGCCCGCCGAGTCGTAACCGCGATATTCGAGCCGTTTCAGCGCGTCGACGAGCAGAGGCGTGACGGGCGCTTTGCCGATAATGCCGATGATGCCGCACATAGGAGGGGGTCCGGACTGGGGGAGTGGCTACTTTTTCTTGCCGCGCTTGGCCGCTGCCGCACGGGCCTTGAGTTTCGCACGAAGCGGCGCCGCCCGCCCCTTCTTTGTGACCTGTCGTGCCCGCCCGAAGGCCAGCGCGCCGCCCGGGACATCCTCGGTCACGACGCTGCCAGCCGACACGTTGGCGCCTTTGCCGATGCGGAGCGGCGCCACCAGGGAACTGTTGGAGCCGATGAAGACATCGTCTGCGATGACGGTGCGCCATTTGCCGAAGCCGTCGTAGTTCACGGCGATGGTGCCTGCCCCGATATTGCTCGCTGCACCAATGTCGGCATCGCCAAGATAGGCCAGGTGGTTAGCCTTGGCGCCGCGCCCCATGCGCGTGGCCTTGAGCTCGACGAAGTTGCCGATATGAACATCCTCGGCCACCTCCGAGCCCGGCCGGATGCGCGTGAAAGGCCCGACAATGGCACCGCGCCCGATGCGGGCCCCTTCGATATCGCAGAAGGCCTTGATCTCGACGTCGCGGGCGATCTCGACGCCCGGACCGAAGCGCACGTTAGGGCCGATGACGATATCGCTGGCAAGTTTGGTATCGGCCGACAACCAGACGGTGTCAGGATCGATCATCGTCACGCCGCCCATCATCGCCGCAGCGCGCAGGCGCTGCTGGAGGGCGCGCTCGGCGACCGCCAGCTCGGCCCGCGAGTTGATCCCCTGGAACTCCGCCTCCTCGCCCTCCACGGCGATGGCCTTGTGGCCGGCGGCGCGCGCCAGGGCGACCGCGTCCGTGAGATAGAACTCGCGCTTTGCGTTCTTGTTCTTGATGCCCGCAAGCAAGTTGGCAATCAGACGCCCATCCAGGCACATCACGCCGGAATTGCAGAAATCGACGGTCCGCTCGATCTCGTCCGCATCCTTGCTCTCGACGATCTTCTCCAGCATGCCGCGATGGAGGATCAGCCGGCCATAGGGTGAAGGATCGCCGGCGACGAAGCCCAGCACGCCCACGGCCGCGCGCTCCTTGGCGCAGGCGGACAGCAGCCGTTTCAACGAGGCCGACGTCACGAGCGGCGCATCGCCGAACACGACGAGGACGGGGCCGGCATGGCCGCGCAACGCACCGAGGGCGGCTTTGGCCGCATCGCCTGTGCCTAATGGCTTCTTCTGCACCACGGTCGCATGCGGCGCGAAGGCCGCCATCACGTCGCGGGCACCAGGTGCAACGACCCCGACAATGCGTGCTGGCTTCAGAGCCATCACATTGGCCAGTACGTGCCGCAGCATCGGCCGGTTGGCCAACGGATGCAGGACCTTCGGCAGAGCCGATTTCATGCGCGTGCCGGCTCCGGCGGCCAACACGACCACAGCGATAGGCGATTTCATGTCCCGTCCGATGCCATGCGGCTGGCAGCCGGGCAAGGCGGATGTGCTAGAGGAGTCTGCATGGATACCGACAAACTCGTCACCACCCGTTTCGACACCGTCCTCTACGACCTCGACGGCACCCTGATCGACAGCGCCAAGGACATGGAACTGGCCGTCAGCCACGTCCTGGCCGACCACGGCCTGCCGCCGGTTTCGGAGGAAGATGTACGGATTTTCATGGGCCAGGGCAGCAAGGTCACCATGGGCAAGGCCTTCGCCAAGTACGGCAAGGTACTGGACGATGCAGCGCTGAGCGCCGTGACTCGCGAGTTCGTGCGCTATTACGAGGCCGACCCGATCAGCAATACGACTGCGTTTGCTGGCGTTGCAGAAGTCGTGGCCCACTTCGCCCGGCTGGGACTGAAGCAGGGTGTCTGCACCAACAAGTTCGAGAAGCCCTCGCGCATCATCCTCGAGCATCTGAAGCTGATGCCGCCGATCAGCGACGTGGCCGGCGCCGATAGCTTCCCGGTGCGCAAACCCGACCCCCGCCATATCCTGATGCTGCTGGAACGGATGGGCGGCGATGCGAAGCGCGCCGTCATGATCGGCGATTCGATTCACGACGCCGAGGCCGCGCGCCGCGCCGGCATCCCGGCCGTGCTGGTGAGTTGGGGCTATACGGCGAAGCCCGCCAGCGAACTGGGCGCCGATGCCGTGATCGACCGTTTCGACGCCCTGCCCGAGGCGCTGGCCGGGCTTGCATCGGCCCGTTGACGGCCAAGCCCGCCTGCCCTATACGCGCCGCTTCCGGGCGCTTAGCTCAGCGGGAGAGCACACCCTTCACACGGGTGGGGTCGTAGGTTCAATCCCTACAGCGCCCACCATCATTCCGGACGGCCCCGAGGCGAAAGCCTCGGGGCTTTCTTCATGGTGGCGCGGCCCGGCGGGTTGATGCAGATCAACGGGACCGCCGGCCGGATTCTTCAGGATGGCCCGGCTCCCTCGCTGGTTGGTCTCGCCGGATGTCCGCTGCCCCCTCGCCTCTCCCCCCGACCGACCGCTTGGTCGACGTCGAGGACGGCTACCGCGTCTGGACGCGCAGCCTCGGCGGCGAGGCGCCCGACGCGGCGCCGCCGCTGCTGATCCTGCATGGCGGCCCCGGCGTCCCGCACGACTACCTGGAAAACCTCGAGGCGCTGGCCTCGCCGCGCCAGCGCGTCGTGTTCTACGACCAGCTCGGTTGCGGAAAATCGGACCGGCCCGACGAACCCGGGCGCTGGCAGGTGCCGCGCTTCGTCGCCGAGATCGACCGGGTCCGCGCCGCGCTCGGCCTCGACCGCGTCGTGCTGCTGGGCCAGTCGTGGGGCGGCATGCTGGCGATCGAGTACATGCTCGGCCGGCCGGCCGGCGTGGCCGGGCTGATCCTGTCCAACACCACGCCCAGCGCGCCGCTGTTCGAGCGCGAGGCGCGGCGGCTGCTGACGCTGCTGCCGGCCGAGGTGCAGGAAACGATCCGCCGCTGCGAGGCCGAGCATGCCTTCTTCAGCGCCGAGTACCAGGCCGCGATGATGGTCTACTACGCGCGCCACGTCGTGCGGGTGCAGCCGATGCCCGACTTCGTGCAGCGCTCCTTCCTCGGCGTGGGCCAGCCCTACTTCGTGATGTGGGGCAAGAGCGAGTTCAACGTCACCGGCAACCTGCGCGACTGGGATCGCACGGCACGGCTGGGCGAGATCGCCGGCCCCGTCCTGCTGATCTCGGGCGAACACGACGAGTCGACCCCGCTGGTCAACCAGGTCCTGCAAGACGGCATCCGCGGCGCCGACTGGCGCCTGATGCCCGGCTGCTCCCACTTCTGCCATGTCGAGGCGCCCGGCCCGTACCGGGCGCTCGTGCTCGAGTTTCTTGGAAAGGTTTCCAGCCGATGAGCATCACCCTTCGCACCGGCGACCGCCTGCCGGACTTCGCCCTGCCCGGCCTCGATTCGATGCTGCGCAAGTTCGTGTGGTCGTTCGTCGGCCACCCGGTCGCCCTGCTGGTGATCGACGACCTGGCCAACCTCGATGCCGCGCAGTTCGCCGCGCTGCGCCAGTCCTGCGCCAAGGCCTCGGTGACGCTGGTGACGCTGGCCGGCACGCCGGTCGCCGCCGCCGCCGAGACGTGGGCGCGGCTGGGCTGCCAGCCCGAGGACCCGCTGCTGCTGTGCGACCCCGAGCGCAAGTTCATCGGCCACCTGCTCGACCAGGGCGGCATCGGCCTGGCGTCGCCGACCAAGCTGCGCATGCGGGTGATCGTGCTCGATCCCAACCAGCGCGTGGCAACGACCTTCGATACCCGTGCGCTGCCCGCCGCCGCCGAGGCGATGCAGGCGGTGGCCGACGGCGTGCGATCGACCGGCGGCAGCGAGATCGCGCTGCGCGCCGCCATGGCGCCGGTGCTGGTGCTGCCGCGCGTCTTCGAGCCGGAATTCTGCGAGCAGCTGATCCGGCTGTGGGGCAAGGGCGACCACAAGGACACCGGCGTCTCCAGCCGGTACGGCAACGTCAACGTCGCCCGCCTGAAGCAGACCGAGGACTACACGGTCGTCGAGCCGATGATGCAGAAGCAGATCTCGGACCGCCTCGCCTACCGGATCGGGCCGGAACTCACCAAGTGCTTCGCCTTCGACCGGCAATTCACGTTCGATGCCCACGTCGTGCTGTCGTACAGCGCCGAGGGCCAGCACTTCTTCGGCGCGCACCGCGACAACGGCGCGCCGAGCACCGCCGACCGCGCCTGGGCGGTGTCGCTCAACCTCAACGACGACTTCGAGGGCGGCGAGCTGGTCTTCCCGGAATACTCGGGCGTGCGCGCCATCCCGCCGACCGGCGCCGCCGCGGTGTTCTCGTGCAGCCTGCTGCACGAGATCCTGCCGGTGACCCGCGGCCGCCGCTTCGCCCTGACGACGTTCTTCCGCGTCAAGTGAGGCTCTACGCCGGCCGCTTGCCGGCGTAGGGCTCGTTGATGCCGTCGAGCGGCCAGATCGGGCGGCGCAGGCGGGTGAACTTCAGGCGCGAGATGTCCGGCGAGCAGATGCCGCCGGAATCGACCACGATGACCTCGCGCGCGATCGGCTCGTAGGCGGCGCGGAAGTGCTGCACGCTCTTCACCACCACCACGTTCTTCGTCGCCGGGTCGATGCCCTGGCTGAGGAAGACCTGGCGGTCGATCGTCTGGATGCGGTTGGAGATCGTCACCACGTCGATGCCGCCGATCCGCAGCACCGCCGTCGGGCCCATCACCGTCTCGACCCCGGCGTTCATCGGCCCGTCGTTGCGGAAGGTGCCGTCCGACAGCATCTTCACGGCGGCCGTCGCCTTGACCGGCAGGCCCATCGACGGGTCGGTGTGGCCGCCGAGGCTGACCTCGATCTCGGCCCCGACACCCGCCTTCATGGCCTGCTGCACGGTGCCGGGATCGAAGATCGTGCCGAAGGCGACGTCCTCGATGCCGGCGTCGAGCAGCGCCTGCAGGACCGGGGTGGTGTCGTTGTAGCCGCCGCCGCCCGGATTGTCGGTGCCGTCGGCCAGCACCAGCGGTCCCTTGCCGCCCTTTGCCCCGGCACGCGCCGCGGCGACGCCGTCGGCCACCGGCCGGTAGTTGCTCTTCGCCCCCTCGTCGCGCCGCTTCCACATCTCGTCGATCAGGCCGGCCGCGATCTCGCGCGCCCTCTTCTCGGCGCCGGGCTCGTGGCTCACGGCAATCGACGGGCCGGTGTAGGGAATGTCCGACCACGTGAATCCGACCTGGATGCTGACCACGTTGATCCCCGGCTCCTTCTCGGCGGCGTCGGCGATGGCCAGCAGGTCGCGCATCAGGCCGGGCGCGGTCGTCCGGCCATGCTCGGCGCCTTCCAGCATCGCCGGCTGCACGAGCAGGCAGCGCGGCTTCCGGTGGCCGGCCATCGCCTCCTGGACCAGCGCCGCGGCCTGCACCGCGCGCTCGTAGCCGTCGATGTGCGGGTAGGTGCGGTAACTCACCAGCGCGTTGGCATGGCGCGCCATCTTCGC
>Ga0102832_1002503_pt1 | contig 11095 bp, 17 predicted proteins | sample EBPBio282013_DNA_FD_88942 | JGI IMG/M metagenome (GOLD analysis project Ga0102832, IMG submission 88942) | Wastewater treatment Type I Accumulibacter community from EBPR Bioreactor in Madison, WI, USA - Reactor 2_5/28/2013_ DNA (Illumina Assembly) | ecosystem: Engineered > Bioreactor > EBPR >... | reverse complement strand
TGACAACTTCCCTACGACCGTGACTTCGCCGGAGCCAACCGCCCCGCCGCGCTGGCGATGCCGCTCATCTTGGTGCGGATAAGCTGCGGGAACAGCGCCACATAATCCGCCAACGGCCATGACGTGCCTGTCACCAGCGTCGCCTTGCGGGTCACGGCGCTGCGGAAGTCCTCCGCCGTCCGCCCCACGAACTGGGTGCGTCCGGTACCAATCGCCGCCAGTGAATGACCGTCACTGTTACCCACAATCGGCATGTGGAGCTTGGCCGCCAACCGCCGGGCGAGCAGGTTATTACCGGGGGTCACTGCCCCCGCGTTATGGACTTCAATCGCGTCAATCCCCGCCTCACGGATCACTTCGGGGTTCCGCAGGTAGCGGTAGCACGCCTCCGCGCAAACCACCACCTCAAACGGGTGCGCGAGGATCGCCATCCCGCCCTGCTGGTGAACAGCGCTCACGGTTTCCTTAAGCGACATGCCCGCGTTAATCGTGCGTGTCACCCACAGCGCGAGGACGTGTCCCTCGGCGCTGGTGACTTCCACACCGGGGATAATATCGAACGGGTAATTATGGCGGTGTTCATACGCCCATAGGCTGGAGTCCATCGCGTCGTGGTCAGTAATCGCGATCACATCCAGCGTCCCCATGCGGGTGATGTGGTTGAGAACTTCTTTGACGGTGTTAAAGCCATCGCTGGCGGTGGTGTGCATGTGAATGTCGGCGAAACCCACAGTGTTGTTCTTTCTCTGGATTGTGCGGGAAGTGACAATCGAAAGAATAAAAATCTCGCCTAACTGCCGCCTATCAACCGTTTGTTAGGGGTTATGAGTTTTTAGTGAGTGGTTTCAGGATAATATTACTATCTACTCGTTTTCGACTTCTTCAATCATCTGACGTAATACGGTCGCACTTATATCCGACTGCTGAGATTTTGCGTAAATGGTGATAAGAAAAATGTGGGTTTTAGTTTTCACGTAATAAATGACACGATATCCACCACTTTTCCCTTTTGATTGATCGGTACTAGGTAAGCGCACTTTATAAACTTGATGCTGTAAGCCTTGAATTCGGTCGCCAAGGATTTCCCCTTGTTCCAATCTTGCGATCAGAGACTGAACATCCGTAGTTACATGAGGATATTTCTTCTGGAGTTGCTTAAGTGCTTAACAAAAAATCGGGCGATGTCAACGCGAGTAAGCGGATTAGGGTTCCTCATTCAGCGCATTCAAAAGTTGGGAAGCGGGAATTATGTTTCCCTCTAACATATCACGCCAGCCCTGTTTAAAACCTTCAGCAGGGTTTTCAAAAATAGCTTCATCCTCGGCTTCATCATTTGTATTCGAGTTGGGTAGCTCAGGTAGTGTATTAGGATTCATTTAATGCCTCTCTACACACGCTTCGTTACAAAATTGTACAATAATCCGTATGACTTGCGTGGATAATAGGCTGTGGACGACAATAGCCAGATAACACTGAGGTAAAGATCATGTCCCTCTACCCCTTCCTGCTCAACCCCTCGCTCCACGTCAAAGTGTGGGGCGGGCGTAAACTCGAAACCATTATGGGCAAGCATCTGCCCACCGACGAACCCTACGGCGAGTCATGGGAAATGCACGACACCGCCACCGTCGCTAACGGGCCGCTTGCCGGACGAACGCTCGGCGACCTGCTCAAAGAATACGGTCACGCGCTGGTCGGGAGTAAAAATGACCCCGCCGAAGGCTTCCCCCTGCTGGCGAAAATCCTCGACCCGTCCGATTGGCTCTCGGTACAGGTTCACCCCAACGACGAGCAAGCCCGCGAACTCGAAGGCGACCCGCGCGGTAAAACCGAAGCGTGGTATGTGCTGTACTCGGAGCCGGGTGCAAAGCTCGTCAAAGCCGTCAAACCGGGGACGACCCGCGAGGCGATGGCACAGGCCATCCGCGACAACACGCTCGAAAACTTGCTCGTCTACGATGAAGCCGTGGCCGGTGACGTGCTGCTGAACAACGCCGGTGGCATTCACGCGCTGGGGCCGGGCATCGTCATCTACGAAATCCAGCAGTCGTCGGATGTCACCTACCGCCTCTACGATTGGGGACGCATGGACTTGAACGGACAGCCGCGCACCCTGCACATCGACAAAGGCGTGAAGGTCTCTAATATGGAGGTCGTCCCGCCCATCACCCACACCGCCGGAAACACCATGCCCGTGGTGAATGTCGTCCAGTCGCCGTACTTCGTCACGCTGCTCCACCAGTTAAACCCGCGTAATGGTACGCGCATCACCCTCGACACGCACGGCGACCAGTTCCACATCCTCACGTGCATCGAGGGCGAAGCGACCGTTACCGCCCGTGACACCAGCGTCAACTTCAAACTCGGTCAAACCGTTTTAGTCCCTGCCAATCAAGGGGAATATACTTTATCGGGTACGGCGCGGGTGCTGCGTTCATTCCAACCGTAAAAGGGGAAGCCTGACTTGAAAACGTATGCCGTCATCTACGAAATCGGGCGCGGCTGGCAAATGGGCAAGCCGCTGGAAGATCAGCCGCTCGCGGAGCATGGCGAGTGGCTGCGCTATCTCCATCAGCAGGGCATCCTGATCGAGGGCGGCCCCTATCTGGACGACTCAGGTGGGTTGGCGCTTATCCGTGCCGAGAACATCGACGCGGCGTGGGAAATCGTCGAACAAGATCCCGCTGTCGTCAATGAAATCTTCGTACCGGAAGTGCATCCGTGGTTTCAGGGCAATTGGGGCGAATAATGTATAATAATCGTGCCGTGATTGAGGAGACATAGAACATGATGAATGATGCTCCTGTCAGCACTTTATTTGATGAGATCACCGATTTCCTAGCCTTGTCGCCTACGTCCGATCAAATTATCGCCTACCGTCCTTCGACAATGCTTGACGACAGATTACACGACCTATTAGATAAACAAAGCGAAGATGAGCTAACGGGTAGCGAAAAGGCGGAGTTGGATGAGTTTATCCAGATGAACCATTTCCTAACAATATTGAAAGCGAAGACTCGACTCAAATAATATATGAATCACCTCGCACTCCTCACCGACACGCCCCAATCCGGCGACACCCACGACACCGCCTACGGCCTTTCCGCGCCAATTAGCTCACTGGATGGCGGCCTTCTCGTCACCAGCCCGACCGCAGCCGACCCCCGTGCTACTATCCGCGCACTAAAGGATTTGGGCGCGACTCACGTGTGGCTGTGCGAGTCGGTCGGTGCGCTTTCCCCGCTGCTCGAAACGGGCGATTGGGTCGTGGCGGACGACTACATCGACGGCACACGCGGTCAGCATTACACCTACTTTAACGAGAAGGCGGGCGGCTACGTCCAACAGGTTCCACCCTTTGACCCTGCCAGCCGCGAGGCACTCATCACCACCTTAGGCACCTTACCGTCGCGCCGCTTCAAACGGGGCGTTTACGTCTGCGTCAGTAACACCCGCCTCGAAACGCCTGCCGAGGCCGCCTTCTGGTCGCGTGCCGGTGGGCATGTCGTCGGGCGCTGCCTCAGCCCCTACCTGACCCTCGCCCGTGAACTCGAAATCGCCGTCGCTGTCCTCGCGCATGTCACCCGCGAAGGTGGGGCAGCCGGTGAAAGCACAGCGATTGAGCAGTATAAATCCACCATACGGCAGGCATGGGCAGTACTTTAGTTAAAATGTAATAAATAGATCGTCGGGATAATTGTCTTTACTTTTGTAATGTGCTATAGTGACCGCTAGATAATGTTTTCTAGATGCGTATAAATAGGGCGAATTGAACGCTTATGCCAGCTAGTAAAAAACCTTCTAACTCCGCTTCACCGTCGCTTCCAAATAAAAAAGCGGCATGGCTTGATGCTCCTCTCCCACAATTTTCTGACCTCGAACTCGCCCAACTCATGGTCGACCAAGGCTGTTACCCCTCCGTAGAAGATGCCTATATCGAAGTCCCCGAAAACAAACTCAAAAACGTCAGTGAACGGGCTAATGACTATCTAATGAATTATTTTTCGTCCTTTTTTTGGCGCAATTCTCCACTCCCCTCCCCGAAAAAATAAAAGTAGTTTATAATCTCTCAAACCAATTACAAACTTAAAACAAATTGACTCATAATGTCGTCAGTTTGTTTTTGCTTGATATTGACTGGACGAATTATTATGGCTTTAACATGCATTGAGAGGGTAGAAAAGGTTCTCGACCAGTGGAAAAAAGAGGGGGTAATCAGCCAGCGGTTAGCCAATCAGGCGGTTATTCAGTTTAAAGACACTCTATTTGGAACTGGGCGTTTTACCAACATCATCGAAATCATCGGGCCGAATATCAAAATTACCGTTCGGATGTTTGCCGGTTTGGAAGGAGACAGCCATTCCTTACAAGCCGCATACGCCTATCTCCTGAATCTGCCAGCGATTGATGCCACCGTTACTATCCAGCGAGACATCGAAAGTGGTAACGTTGGCGCTTCGGTTACCTTTCCCTGCGTCGCTAACTTACATCAACTGGAAGATAGCATGGGGCATCACGTCAATACGCTCACCACATACTTGGAAGCCCGCTATGATCGCATCGTTCTCGAGCTACTCGAACTCGGTGTTACCTTTAAGCGTGGGGATTAACGGACATGAGCCAAGTATTTATCTCCTATCAACACAATGCCTACACGTTTGTTGTTGATGATTTGGTGAAGCGTGTCGAAAAAGAAGGGTTTACTGCTTGGTGGGATGACCACATTCGGGCAGGGCACGACGACTGGCGGCAAAAAATTGACACGGAAATTGAGAAAGCGGCAGTCATGCTCGTAGTCGTCACGCCGGATGCTGTCGCGTCCCAATATGTCACCTACGAATGGTCTTACGCGCTGGGGAAAAATAAGATTGTTATTCCGCTGACGTACCAAACGGCTCCGGTGCATCCGCGCTTAAATACCCATCAAGCCCTCAACTTTACGGACGCACGGACACGCGAGTGGAATGAACTGACGATAGCCCTGCACGATTATCTCGATCATCCAACCGAACAAGTAGCGCCCCTCAACAATCTTATTTCCAAAGACGCGCTGCTGGATGCTCTAGCTGACTTGTTATGCACCAAGCGTATTGTTCAGACTGATCTCAACACCTTCTTGAATCAATCTCTCATTTCGCCGCTTGATATTGCTGAGGTCCGGCGGCGCAGCTTAAAAACGACTAGCCTACCACCGGGTTAGGGAATTCCTGTTCGTAAATCCAGCGCAGCATATCGTCCTTCGTCAGTACACCCACAGGCGTTAAAAGCTCAAGCACGACCAGTTGGTCAACGTGCGGCGCATGTTCAAACTTGCTTCGGGCATCCTCCATATAGTCTTGCCTCATCACTGCAATCAACGTCTGATTACCCACAACATCACGGACAATTCCATCCTTGAGTAAGATCGTGTTGTATAAACTGATGATGTCACTTCGAGTGATAATCCCCGCAATTTGGACACCGCCGCGCAGAATCACAAGGTGGGTAAACTGGTGCTTACCCATCATTTCGAGCGCATCCAACAACGGCGCTGTCTCACCGATGTACTGAAAATTGGTTTGCATATAGTCACGAACACGAGCCATGAAGCCCTTCCTCAGTCACCACAGGTACAAAATAATGAATTTATATAAAAGGAGCGACAGTGTACCGCGATTTATGAAAGTATGCGATGGCTTGACTCTGCTCCCCGCGTTCGACTATACTGTCCCTCATGATTAACTGTAATGGTTCCCCCATGTGCATGATGCAGCGCTTACGTCAGGATAGACGCAGGCGATTGCCCCGTGCGTGGTAACGAACCCAACACCGGCAACCCGAAACCGTCTGTCCTAATAAGGCAGGCGGTTTTTTGTTGAAGTTGTCAGTTGTCAGTTTACAGTTAAAAAGCGAAGTCTGTGTAAGTCAAAAGGTCGTTAAAAAGCATGTTAAGCGAGACGTTTTTAGCCCAACTGGTTGAAGTTATTTTGACCCGGAGCGCATTTTCGGGTGTTGAGGGGCGCTGGATTCAGGCGGTCGGCTTAACGGGCAGCCACGCGCGGGGCAGCGCCACCCCCTACAGCGATGTGGATATTCACGTCTTTGTGCCAGCGGAAGACATACCCGCTTATGAAGTGTACGCTTTACGACGCTTTGAAGATCACCTGCTCAGTATCAGTATCGTAACGATGGCGGATAAACGTGCCGAACTCACCCGCCCCGAATCCGCCATCCGCACCGTGCCGGGGCTGCGGCAGATGCGCGTGTTGTATGAGGCCGAAGCCGGTGTCTTGCAGGGTTTGGTGCAAGCCGCGCATGACTTCCGGTGGGAACCACTTCAACCCGCAGCTAACGCTTTCGCCAGCCGTCACCTGTGCGGACTCGCGGAAGAAGCCCATAAAGCCCTCAGCGGCCTCTCGCGGGACGATGACTCGACCACACTGTACGCGACTTACGGCTTGGTGCTTGGTCTTTCGGATGTGATTGCGGTGGCGCATGGGCTGCTGCAAGCAACCGAAAATATGGCTTTCCAGCAGGTAATGGACTTTATGGGTGGTCACTCAACATGGACATATGCATTTCGCACAGCCGCCGGGTTTGATCCACAGGCATCAGTAGCATCTCGCGGTCGTGCTGGCGTGGCACTATATACGCAAACTGCCCGGCATTTACACGCTATAATTGAGCCGCAGCATCAGGATGTCATCAACAAAGCAGTCGAACTTATCGACGCATTTATCAGAACTGAAACCAACAGCTAAGGAACACTGACGAACATGACCCAACCCAAAACGATTCACGTTTCCGTCGCATGGCCTTATGCCAACGGCGATTTACACGTCGGGCATCTGGCAGGCGCGTACTTACCGGCTGATATTTTCGCCCGTTACCACCGCCTCAAGGGTAACCGCGTGTTGATGGTGTCCGGCTCGGACAGCCACGGTACTCCCATTTCGGTCGAGGCCGATAAGCGCGGCATTCCGGCGCGGGAAGTGTTCGAGCATTATCACGAACGCTTCTTGCTGACGCAGCAAAAGATCGGCATCAGCTATGACCTGTTCACGCATACCGACACCGAAAACCACCATAAGGTCACGCAGGACTTTTTCCTTAAGCTGCTGGAAAACGGCTGCCTCTATAAAGAAACCCAGCAGTTAATGTACAGTGAGTTAGAGAAACGCTTCCTGCCCGACCGCTATGTTGAAGGCGAGTGCTACATCTGCCACTACGCCAACGCGCGCGGCGACCAATGTGATAACTGCGGCAATTTGCTGGACGCGACCAAGCTCATCAACCCGCGCAACAAGGGCAATCCAGCGGATAAGCTGATCGTGCGCGAAAGCGAACACTTCTTCCTCGACTTAGGCCGCTTCGAACCGGAATTGATCGAGTATCTGAACAAGCACGAGTCCCACTGGCGGACGAACGTTGTGCGCTTCAGCCGCAACTTCATTATGGATGGGCTGCACGGTCGCCCCATCACCCGCGATATTGATTGGGGGGTGGATGTGCCGCTGGAAGGCTGGGACAACAAGAAACTTTACGTGTGGTTCGATGCGGTCATCGGCTACTTCTCCGCCAGCCTCGAATGGGCGAAGAACAACGGTCAGCCCGACGCATGGAAGGATTGGTGGTATAACCCCAACGCCGAGATTTACAACTTCATCGGCAAGGACAATAAGCACTACGATGCGCCGCTGCAGCTGCCCTATGACGTACCCGCTAACGAGTTCATGAACATCGAAGGCGACAAGTTCTCCAAGAGCCGCAACTGGGCGATCTGGCTGCCGGATATTCTGGAGCGTTACCAACCGGACGCAGTACGCTATTACACCGCCGCCACCTTCCCCGAAAGCGCTGACAGCGACTTCAACTGGGACGGCTTCTTGAACCGCGTCAACGGCGAACTGCTGGCTGCGTGGGGCAACCTCGCCAACCGCATGTTGAGCTTCGCCTACAAGCGTTACGATGGCAAGGTGCCAACCATCGACATCGGCGCGTTGATCGAAGCCGTGAAGCTGAAAGAAGCGCTGACTCAGGCGATGGGGCTGGTGCGCGAAAGTAACGCTTACCTTGATAAGCGTGCCCCGTGGAAAGCCATCAAAGAGAATCCCGACGATGCTGCGCTCTCGGTCTATACGGTGCTGCGCGTCATCGACAACCTGAAAACTATTCTCTCGCCCTTCCTGCCCTTCACCTCGCAAAAGGTGTACGAGTTCCTCGGCTACGATGGGCAGTTGTTCGGCGAGCAGAAGATCGAAACCTATGAGGAAGCTACCCGCCCGCACAAGGGGTTGATCTACGACGGCAGCAAGGCCATCGGCACATGGACCAAGAGCGACCTCAAGCCGGGTCAGGCGCTGCGTGAACCCGCGCCGTTGATCGTCAAGCTGGAGCCGGAAATCGTGGATAAGGAACGCGCTTACCTCGGTGCGCCCCGCGAAGAACATGACATCGTGGTGTAAGGCGGGGATTTAACGCAAAGGCGCAAAGACACAAAGGACGCAAAGGGGTGTATCCGAAAGGCTACGCCTCTTTTTAAAAGATTTGGAGGGCGCAAGGATGACCGATCAAATAGCTATTCCAATCAATTATATTGAACGCAAACCTCAATCCGATTACTATCGCATCATCGGCAAGGGCGTTACCGTTGAGTTTCTTTCGACCCTGCTCGATAAGCCTGAATGGACGATAGAACGAATCTGCGCCGACTATGATCTCACACCCGCAGAAGTTCACGCAGCGTGGTCATTCTATTACGATCATCGAGAAGAAATTGACCGCCGATTGCAAGATGCTGCTATCCGTTTCGACTCCAAACGTGAGAAGAATGCTGACAAGTACAAAGCGGTGAAGAAGCGGATCTGATTACGCAGAGACGCAAAGCACGCAAAGGGGTGTATCGGGGGACGGTATGCTCCTTTTTGTTTTGGGGAAATAGGAGGCGAGAGGTGTATTAGAGCAAAAGAATAAACAACTCTAAGGAACACGTCGATTGCGAACGATAAATGTGTCTCGCTTTCGCAAGTCTGTCATGGTATATGCCATTATCTTACTGGTGATTGCCGATTTATTCCTCGTTATGGCGCTGATACCAGACATATTTAACGGGTACTCTATTTACCCCTTCATACTTAATTTCGACCGCTTACGATCACAATTAGCTTGTTTCATGATTCCAATCTCAATCGGAATCATTATTAGCGCAGCATTGCTCTGGAAAGTGGAACATGCCATTCATCCGATCATCGTTGTAGCCCTTTTAGCAGCCAATATGATCGCATGTTGTGCACGTTTTACTGGATTGGGTTTAGCAACTAGAGAGCAAGCGAGTATCCAATTTGGGACTCATATTTACAATGTTATAGCGACTGAACAATACGCTGGACCCGGTGATGCTCGTTGGATAACACTATATGAATGTGACGGAAATAATTTTTTATGCCGAATTATTACTCATAAATATGTCCTTTCCACCGATGCAACCCTCATCCCCGACCCCGCCGCGCACACGGTTACGCTGGCGATCAACGGCGAGGCGGTGTACGTGCATCAGGTGAAGTAAGTGTTATTTGCACTATAATGGTTGCAAAAGCGAAAGGAATTGAGAATGGCGCAGCTTTTTCTCCTCGACACACCTGTAAGCGAAACCGAACGCGAACAGCTTAAAACACAAGCACACGAACGTGGTTACAAAACGGTCGGTGAATATTTACTCGCACTTGCTAAAGCGGATGCTCAACTAACCTCTGTTGATGATGAAAGTGATGACGAGGTTAATGTTGTAAGCCAACTACGTCATGCCTTGGAGGACGTAAAAGCTGGTCGTATTTATCCTTATGACAAACTACGTGAAATGATAGAAGATGACGAAACCAGCGATTAATGTTAGCTTCGCGCAGAACTTCATCAACGATATTAAGCATCTTAAAAAGAAATATCGGCATGTTATAGATGATGTCGACACACTTGTGGATCACTTACGAAAAGGGGAAACCCCCGGCGATCAAATTCCAAATGTGGGCTATAACGCTTACAAAGTTCGGCTGAAAAGTAGCGATCTCACAAAAGGCAAAAGTGGCGGTTTTCGGATTATCTATTATCTCGAAACCAAAACAGATCGCATATTACTAACCATTTACGTTAAAAATGAGCAAGCAGATATAAGCTCGAATGAAATTGCCTCTCTAATACGCAAAGTCCTATCTTCTAACAACTAATCTCTTATTGCTCCTCCAAATCAACCGCGAAGCCGTGTACGTGCATGAAATGGAATGAATCAAGAAGCGCTTTTAACTCGCTCTTTTTCACGATTGCTCTGTATCTCGCTTACTTGATCTACAGCTTCTTTGTCTACTATTTCTAACAGACGCATAATCGCCTGATCGTTGGTTAATGCCCGCCCCATCCTTACACCTTCTTTGGCTGCGAAAATATCAAGAGCAGCTTTTGTTTTTATGCCAAGTCGTATGGTTATGTGGTTCATTTTGCTTACCTTACGCGCTGTATATGCAAATGCATAACAGTGTACATTTGACTCTTATGCATAAGTGTTCTAGTATTTATAAAATTGCACTCCTTTAAGCATAGCATATAACTATTTAGCACCATATTGATGGAGGATTAACCATGTCTCAGTTTCTCGATTCAATTTCATCGGATAAAGATCATAACAGTCAATTACCATTGCCGCTTGTAGTTGCCCAAAAATGGAAATTTTCACTTTCGTTCTTAACTGATGATCATGAAAGATTTTATGCAGTACAGGACTGGATTCAGGGTTTGACTGATACGAAAGAAGTACGCAAGATTTGGAATGATATTCAACGTAAAGGTAATTTACCTGAGTTGTCGGACTCAATCCGACAACTGCCTTATAAAGCGAAGGATGGCAAAACCTATCAGGTAGATCATGCAACCGATAAAGGTTTATATCTGATTGCACAACATTTACGCAGCACAAAAGCGCGTCCAGCTTTGGCAGCAATCAAACGTTTTCTCGCAGAAGCAGGTGTTTTCACCGACGAAATCCGCCGTGCGCCTGAAACAGCGCTGACATCTGGCGCGATGACACCTGACCAAGCGATTGATGCGGCCATTGCGATGTACCGCGCTA
>Ga0102832_1002501_pt1 | contig 11103 bp, 6 predicted proteins | sample EBPBio282013_DNA_FD_88942 | JGI IMG/M metagenome (GOLD analysis project Ga0102832, IMG submission 88942) | Wastewater treatment Type I Accumulibacter community from EBPR Bioreactor in Madison, WI, USA - Reactor 2_5/28/2013_ DNA (Illumina Assembly) | ecosystem: Engineered > Bioreactor > EBPR >... | reverse complement strand
GGACTGTTGTTGACCAGCGGCTGCAGTAAATCCGATTCCAACGGCGGGGCGGACAATTCCGGCGGCAAAAAAACCACCATCGCCTTGATGCCCAAATCGAAAGGCAACGCTTATTTCATCTCGTGCAAAAAAGGTGCGGACAAAGCCGCCAAGGAGCTTGGGGTGGATCTGGTTTTTGACGGCCCGACTGATCCCGATCCGGCCAAGCAGAATGAGATCGTTGAAAACTGGATCACGCTGGGCGTGGACGCGATCGCTGTGGCTTGTGAAAATCGCGAGGGCATCTCCACCGCCTTGCGCAAGGCCAAGAGCAAAGGCATCAAAGTCATCACCTACGATGCGGATGCGTTGCCGGATGCGCGCGAATTCTTTGTGAATCAAGCCACGCCTGAAGGCATCGGTTTTGCCTTGATGGACGAAGCCGCGCGCTTGTGCGGAAACGAGGGTGAATTCGCCATCATCACGGCGAGCCTCACGGCGGCGAACATGATCGAATGGCAAAAGCACATCGAAGCGCGCCGGGCCGACAAATATCCGAACATGAAGATGATTGCGCTCCGCCCCTGCGACGATCTGAAGGACAAGGCGCAAAGTGAAACCACAGCGCTGTTGAGCGCGAATCCCAACCTCAAATGCGTCATGGCGATTTGTTCCCCCGGTGTCCCCGGTGCTGCCGAAGCGGTGAAGCAGGCCGGCAAAACCGGCAAGGTCAAAGTCCTCGGCCTCGGTTTACCCAATGAAAACAAGCGTTACGTCCACGACGGCGTCACGGACAGTGTGATTCTCTGGAATACCGAAGACCTCGGCTATCTGACGGTGTACGCCGCGAACGCGCTGGCCAAGGGCGAATTGAAAGCCGGTGATCAAAAACTCAAAGCCGGAACGCTGGGCGAATTCGACGTCAATGGCGACAACGTCATGCTCGGCAAGCCGTTCATCTTTAATAAAGCGAACATTGACCAGTTTGATTTTTGAGCGGGAAGTTTTTAACCGCTAATCTACGCTCATCTTCGCTGATTGTTTTTATCAGCGTGGTTCAGTGAAGATTAGCGGTTTATTTTTTGCCGGATTTGGTGTAGGAATTTCGCGGTTGCGCACGTGGCGGAATTGGCAGACGCGCCAGACTTAGGATCTGGTACCGTAAGGTGTGAAGGTTCAAGTCCTTTCGTGCGCACCATCAATTTACTTCCCACAGAGATCGTAAACGCCTTTCCGGGTGACCTGCAACTTGCTGCCAGTGGCATGGGCCAGGTTTTGGAAAAACTGTTCGAGCTTCTCGGGATTGGCTGATGTCATTTGATCGGGCAGCCGATGGACATCGCCGCGATATTCCACCGGCCAGACGCCCTCGGGTGTGATCGCCGATACGCTGCCGCTGGCTTTAGCTCCATCCTTGAATTCAAGAACACACTTGATTGTCAGCATAATTCCTCCGGGCTGTGATGAATGATTGATGATGGCACATCGGCGGAGCAACCGCATGTCCCCTTTTTGGCCAATGCAATCTGTCCAAGCGAAACCGCGCCGGGGATTTGATTCCCCGGCGCGGTTGGATGAACAGATCTGGTTCTGGAGCGTAAACCTGGGTGAATCTTTCTATTGCCTGCCTTGATTGTTAAGGATGGGCTGGATGTCGAGGCAGAATTGCTTGTTCACTTCGGCCAACATTTCCGCGTAATTGAAGTCGTCTTTCATCACATAAAGCCAGGAAATGTCCTTGCGCGGCGTAGCATGATAGACTTTGGTGAGCAACGCTTTCTCTATCTTGGTATCCGTCAATGTCAGCTCGACGGATAAATCATTGCTCGTGCTGGCGGCCGGAAAGCCGATCAACCAGAGCAGCGGGCCATACACACTTAAGCCATACGAAATGACACAGCCCTTGTACTTGGTGCTGAGGATTTTTCCTGTCACGGCATAATCGCTGTCTTCTTTTCGGAAGGTGAAATAAGCGTCGGCAAAAACCCCGGTTTTTCTGAGGTCTTCCGCCAAGGCCTTGGGATAATCCTCTGTGGGCTTGTAATTCAGCCACATGCCGGAAGTGATATGCATCTGGGTGCCTTCGGGAGCGCTCAAGTCCTGCCAGCCGACGGGCATCAGCGGGATCATATACATCATGACGGCGTTGCTGTTTTTATTTTCGCGGGCATCGTCATAGGCCAGCACGGCGATTTTTTTGCCCGAAGAACCCGGGGCCGGAGGATAAGAATTGGCCCGATAGACCCAGGCTTTTTGATTGGCACAGCCTGCGGTCATCAACACGGAGAGAATTAACAGGAGTTGTGAGATCGTTTTTATGGTTCTCATAGAATTCGCTTTTGGTGGATGATGCGAGTAGCGAGACCTTGAAGAAGCCGCCAATCAGAGTCAAGCCCCGGTAAAAATATAAGAGCAACTGGGCGTTGGCATTAAACGCTGGCGATTGACTCGGGTGGTTTTCTTTGCCGCACTTTGAATCAAGAGCGGGCAGGTTGTTGCTGGCCTGAGTTCTTTACGCGAGCCGTCGCACATGCGGGCCATCAACGGTCAGCCTTATTGTCCCGCTGAAAGACCAAGGCCTGATTTTGAAAGCAGAACAGTTTGGGCGGAACAGATTTTATCTTAGATCTGCAAATTGATTCCGGTCATCCAATTCGTTTCGGAGCCGGGCCAGTTCGGTTTTGAGATCTGCCACCAATTGTGTGTTGGCACGGTCAGCGACGATATTCTGCAATTCCTTCGGATCCGTTTTCAGATCGAACAATTCCCACTGATTGATCCGGTGGAAGTAGATCAATTTGTAACGTTCTGTGCGCACGCCGTAATGTGGCTCGGTGCCGTGTTCGTTCGGATAATGGTAGTAGCGATAATACCAGCTCTTGCGCCAGTCATCGGGTGGCTGGCCGGCGAACAATGATTTGAGGCTGCGACCTTGAATCTCGGTTGGGACGGCCAGCCTGGCAAACGCCAAAAATGTCGGGGCAAAATCCACGTTAAGAATCATCGCATCACTCACACTGCCAGGTTTGATGGCGGGCGGATACCTCACCAGGAACGGCATCCGGATGGATTCTTCATACATGAACCGTTTGTCGAACCAACCGTGGTCGCCGAGGAAAAATCCTTGGTCGGAGGTGTAAATCACGATGGTATTGGTTGCGAGTCCGGTTTGGTCGAGATAATCCAGCAGCCGCCCCACGTTGTCATCCACCGAAGCGACGCACGCGAGATAATCTTTCATGTAGCGCTGGTATTTCCACCTCTTAAGTGCCGGGCCTGACAGCTTGTTGGTTTGGCCATTCTCAACAACTTCGAGTTCGGAATCCGTGCCGCGTTTCCATTCCGTGAGGTTTGTGCCGCGCAAACCGGGCGGGGGCGGAGTTTTCAAATCAGTTCGATTCAGATCCCGTCCGACACGCATGATCGCCGTGCGCGCCGCGTCGGAACGCGTGGCGTAATCATCATTCAATGTCTCCGGCTCGGGGATGACTTGATCTTTGAATTGCGCGGCGTGCTTGGCGTCGGGCGTCCATTCGCGGTGTGGCGCTTTGTGATGCGTCATCAGGAAGAACGGCTTGTCCTTCGGGCGATTTTTCAAAAATTCCAACGACAGGTCGGTGATGATGTCCGTGGCGTAGCCATTGATCTTTTTGCGCTGCCCCATCTCCACGAGGACGGGGTTTTCATAAAGCCCCTGACCGATGAGCGTGTGCCAATAGTCAAAGCCGGTCGGGTCGCTTTGCAGGTGCCACTTGCCGATCATGCCGGTGTGGTAACCCGCCGCTTGCAATGCCTTCGCCACCGTCCATTGGCTGCCATCGAAGCGATTGAACACCGGCACGCCGTTTTTATGACTGTATTTTCCAGTGAGGATTGTGGCACGACTTGGCGTGCAGATGGAATTCACTGCGAAGCAGTTGTTGAAGCGTAATCCTTCCTTGGCGAGCCGATCAATGTGTGGCGTCTGATTGATCTTGCTGCCGTAGGCGCTCACTGCGTGCGCCGCGTGATCATCCGACATGATGAACAGGATGTTCGGGCGGGTGGCTGAGGCGGCCATAGCGGGAAACGCGGGCGGGATGAATCCAATTACAACCAGGAAGGCAATGGCAACGCGGTTCATGCCGATAGCCTTGCGGTTTGTGATCGCAGCGGCAAGTCCAGATCGCGGCAGTGCAGAGGCGGGCGAGATTAGAATGAGCGCGGAAACTGCAGGCGGTTTACTCCAGCGCCGGACGAGCCCGGAGGGAGGGAAAAGATTCCGGAGGTTCGGCCCCGATCACCACTGCGGTTCAGAGCGTCGCGAAACTGCGCGGTGGTCAAGGCTTGAACGCTGCCATCCGCGAATAGCACGTTGCCTTGCTGGCGGTGCTGGTTGTCCTGCCAGCCCAGCGCGGTAGCGGGCCAGAATAAATTGGTCCCCGCACTGGTGAATTGGTTTCTAGGCGTGGCTTGATTGACGCCGTAGCCAAGGTTGTGATCGCCAGCCAGGATCATAGTCGGCTGATACTCCGAAGCATCAACCCCCACAAAGTAGCTGGTGCAGGAATCACTGTTGAAGCCTGCGTTGGTTGCACTGTCATTGCCGAACACCTGCGTCGGGTAAACGTGGGGATTTACCTCGGCGGGACAATACAAGAATTTTGGCGTCGCCAATTCATTGGACATTACTGCGAAGATCCCAAAGACCCCGCGGGGACCGCTGACCGGATAGTTCGCGCTCCAAACGGTCGGGCCGTAAGCGCTCGCAGCTATTCCTACTGCAGACGACGCCCCACCTCCGACCGGCGCGACCCACATCGGCACCCGGCCTTGGTGATTGGCAGTGTAGGAACGGAACGCTACGCCAACGCGTTTGAGATTGTCGCTACAATGAAGGCGTTGGACGCCGGCTTTGGTTGTTGCAAACGCCGGCAATCGCGTCAGCACCAAAAGTGTGAGAACGGCAATGATGATCAGGAGTTCAATCAGCACGAAGGCCGCCTTTAGCTTCGGATGCATTTGTGTTTTTTTCATGACGGCGGTCGGTTCAAATGCGCGGGAACTGTAATCGGTTCACGCCAGCTCCAACCGAACCAGGGGCCAAACTAAAAGGTCCAATCGAACTGCGGCCTTGATCCCCGGTTTTGTTCAACATGTCCCGAAACTGCGGGGTGGTAAGGGACTGAACACTGCCATCGGCAAAAGCCACGTTGCCTTTTTGCTGGTGTTGATTGTCCTGCCAGCCGATCGCGGTGGCGGGCCAGAACGAGTTTGTGCCAGCGCTGATAAATTGGCTGAGGCGTACTGCTTGGTTGGCACCGGAGCCGAGATTGTGGTCGCCCGCGAGCATCATGCTTGGCGCGTTTTCATTGGCATCAACCCCGACAAAGTAGCTGCTGAACGAATCGCTGTTGAAGCCTAGATTGAAGACAAAATTGGACATGGTGGAGTTGCCAAAAATGGCCGCCTGTCGAATGTTGGGATCGAATTCCGACGGGCAATAGAGAATCTTTGGAGTAACCAACTCGTTGGACATAACTACGAACATTCCAAAAACTCCGCGCGGGCCAGAAGGGGGATAATTGGCCGCAAATGCAGTGTCAGAGTAAGTGTTTGCCAAGGTTCCTACCGCAGTAGAGGCCCCACGCTGGCTAGCTGGATAGGCCATCGGCATCAAGCCGTTGTGGCTTTGCGCCCAAGTCCGGAAGGCGATGCCCACTTGCTTTAGATTACCGCTGCAATTGACCCGTTGGACTTTAGACTGCGTGTTGGCCAGCGCTGGAAATTGCAAGATCACTAGAATCGCGAGCACCGCGATGACCACGAGTAATTCGATTACGGTGAAGGCTGAAGCTTGGGGCGCGTGTGGCTTCTTCATTGGTCAGTTGTTTTCCCGGGGCGAGCTGCTGGGCGAACTCTAATGGACCGCGACAGGCTGTCAAACTCGTTTTAGAAACGAGTCCATCAATGTGATCAACGATCCATCGGGACAACTACGTAGCAGCATTGGTTCGAACCTCGGGCGAAACAATATGAATTTTCGCGCCGTCACGAAAATGACTTGTCGGGTTTCGCAAAGTTCGCGATGGTGGAGCTCGGGTCAGCCATCGGAACCAAATGGGAACAATTCCAGCCATGTTCGCCTCTGCCAAAACCTCCACATGTTTTCCACGCGTCGCGCTCATTGTTGTCATGACCGCCTTGGGCATTGCCCCCGCCCCTCAGGCATCGGGACAGATCATCGTGACTTGGGGGCAGAACAACTCCGGTGTATTGAGTGTTCCCGCAAGCGCGAGCAACGTGGTGCAGGTGGCTGCCGGCGGTAATTTCAGCCTGGCTTTGCGCGCGGATAGCACCGTGGTTTCGTGGGGAGCGTTGTCGAGCGTTCCCGCCGGCTTAACCAATGTATCCAGTATCGCCGCGGGGGTGGCACATGGGGTGGCGCTGCGTACCGATGGCTCGGTAGTAGCCTGGGGTGGCAATACGTTCGGGCAGACCAATGTGCCACCCGAGGCCGTAAATGTAGTGATGCTCGCCGCAGGCTACCACCACAACGTCGCCTTGCGGGCAGATGGGGTGGTGATCGCATGGGGGAAAAATAGTTTTGGGCAAACGGATGTTCCGCTCACGCTGAGTAATGTCGTTGCGATCAGCGCCGGGATGGATCATAGCCTGGCGATCACTGCGGACGGGCAGGTGGTGGCATGGGGCGGGAACACCGTCGCCCCGTTCAATGCAGTAACAAATGCGGTACCCAGAACGGTAAACGATCTGATCGCCATTTCAGCAGGCGCATCGCATAACCTAGGTTTGCGCGCGAACGGTCGGCTGTTTATCTGGGGCGACCTGAATTCTCTGCCGAACTCGCCCGCTGTGGTCACCAATATCGTGGCGATCACTGCGGCAACGAATTTCAATCTCGCCTTGCGCGCAGATGGGCGGTTGTTCGGTTGGGGCTCGGGCGTGGTGACCAATGTGCCACCGACCGTCTATGATGTAGTTTCGTTTGGCGCAGGAACGGCCCACGCGATTGCACTGCGTTGGACTGGTCCGCCGCGCTTGTTCGCCGGTCCGGCCCATCGCCGCATCGCGTCGGTGGGAGACGCGTTGCCATTACTTGCCCGGGTCGGTGGCGCCAGCAATTGGATTTCGCAATGGTTCGCCAATGGCAGTCTGGTCGCGACTGGGACGAATCTGGCACGCCCCAGTGTGCCGACACCTTTCAGCACCAACGAAATCGGATATCAAGTGGTGGTGACGAATAACTCCGGGGTCGCCACAAGCGCGGTCGCGCAAGTGCGGGCGCGTTGGTTGAATATTTGGGGGGACAACATTTCCGGCCAACGGGAAATTCCGGCTGCAGTGGTGACGCCGCTCGCGATCGCTGCTGGTGGATTTCACAATCTCGCCTTGCACCTCGCGTTGCACGCGAACGGCACGGTGGCGAGTTGGGGACTTTATGATTCTGTGCCGGACGGATTGAACAATGTGGTGGCCGTTGCGGCCGGGGCGGAACACAGTCTGGCCCTGCGCGCCGATGGAACAGTGGCCGCTTGGGGCGGAAATACGTTCGGCCAAACCAATGTGCCGCCAGGCGCAACCAATGTCGTCGCCATCCGTGCGAGTTATTACCACAACGTTGCCCTGCGGGCGGACGGAACGGTGGTGACTTGGGGCAAGAATGTTTTTGGCAACACCGATCCGCCGCCGCATTTTTCCGCCGTAAACAGCATTGCCATCGGCGAAGATCACGTGGCGGCGTTGGTGAGCGCGAGTGTGCCGCAGTTCGGCGCCCGGGTGCAAACGGCCTACGCAACGACTGGCGGCCCGGTCGTGCTTCAAGCACCTGTCCGGGCCGGTCATCCGCGCAGTTTCCAGTGGTATCACGAGGGCAATCTGATTGTCGGTGCGACGAATGAGTTTTTGTTTCTGACGCACCTGGATGCGGCGGCCAGCGGCAATTATGTCCTCACGGTGACCAACGCATTTGGCCAACAGACGAGCGATCCCATCCATCTGGTGCTCACATCGCCCGTTGCTCCGTTTGCCGCCGTTGGAGCGTGGGGAGATGGTCTGGTCGGTCAGACCGCCATTCCGGCGGAGTTGCATGATCCGCGGGCGGTGGCGGCGGGTGCATTTCATGGGCTGGCCTTGCAGGCGGATGGCATCGTTCGCGCGTGGGGCAAAAATAGTGACGGCCAAACCAATGTGCCGCCGACGCTGACCAATGCCATCGCCCTGGCAGGCGGCAGCCATCATAGTCTGGCACTGAAAGCAAACGGCACCGTGGTGGCGTGGGGCCGCAACTGGAGCGGCCAAACCAATGTGCCGCCGCAGGCCACGAATGTCGTGGCGATTGCCGCCGGGTATGCGCACAGCCTCGCGTTGCGCGCCGATGGGACGCTGGTGGCATGGGGCGACAATGAATTTGGCCAGGCGGCGGTTTCTTACCTCGCGCAGGATGTCGTCGCTATCGCGGCCGGTTACTATCACAACCTCGCGTTGCGCGCCGATGGCCGCGTGGTGGCTTGGGGGCTGGATGACAACGTGCCGGCTGAAGCAACTGGGGTGACTGCGATTGCCGCAGGTTGGCGCCACAGTCTGGCGTTGCGGGCGGACGGGACCGTGGTGGCGTGGGGCGATAACACACACGGGCAAAGCACTGTGCCGAGTGCGGCGACCAATGTCGTGGCGGTTGCCGCCGGCTGGTATCACAGCATGGCGCTGCGTGCGGATGGAGAAATTGTCGTCTGGGGTCGCAACGCGTACAGCATTGCGGAGCCGCCGGCCGGATTGTTGAACGCCGCCCGGATTGCCACCGGCGAAGGGCACGGATTGGTTCTGGTCAATTGGGGGGTGCCGGGGTTCAGTTTCCATGCGCAGCAAGTGGTCAGCACTTTGGGTGGGCCGGCGGTGCTCGCGCCGCCAGTGCAAACGTCGCTACCAGCAACTTTTCAATGGTACCACAACGGAACGCTTATCAGCGGCGCAACGAACCGGCAACTCGTGCTATCTGGTTTGCCGACCAGCGCGAGCGGTAGTTATGTGCTCGCGGTGACCAACTCAATCGGTGGCGCGCTCAGTCCGCCGATCCAGCTCGTGGTGCAACCTCAACCCGTTACGCTGACCGCGGTCGGCGCCTGGGGCGATGATTTGTTGGGGCAGACTTTTGTTCCTCCCACGCTGACGAATCCGCGGGAAGTGGCGGCGGGCGCTTTTCATAGTCTCGCATTGCAGGCAGATGGAACCGTGGTGGCCTGGGGCAAAAACACCGATGGCCAGACGAACGTGCCTCCGGCGCTCACAAATGTGATCGCCATCGTGGCCGGGGCAGATCACAGCCTGGCACTGCAAGCAAATGGCAACGTCGTCGCATGGGGCCGCAATGGAGCCGGCCAGACGAATGTGCCTCCGGCGGCTACGAATGTGATCGCGATCGCTGCGGGTGTCGTTCATAGCGTGGCGTTGCGTGCAGATGGATCGTTGCTCGCTTGGGGTGGAAATAATCATCGGCAAACGCAACTTCCAGATACGACCAACCGATACCTTGCTGTGGCGGCGGGGTATTATCACACGCTGGCGTTGCGCACGGATCATCAAGTGGTGGCGTGGGGATCGCAGCAGACGGTGCCGACGACCGCGTCCAACGTCGTAGCGCTGGCCGCTGGGTGGGAACACAGTCTGGGGTTGCGCGCCGATGGTAGCGTGGTGGCGTGGGGCGATAATTCCTATGGTCAATGTAATATTCCGGCGGCAGTGACCAACGTTGTGAGCATTGCGGCCGGGTATGGTTATAGCGTGGCGCAACGGCTGGATGGGGCGGTGCTCGCCTGGGGCACCGGCGCGTATGGTATCACAAATGTTCCCGTGGGTTTGCAGAATGTCGCGCGAGTCGGCGCGGGCGAACACCATGTTGTCATCCTCGTGGAGCGCGGGCCCGCCCGGTTCGTGAAGCTACCGCAGCCGAATACGAATCATGTCAACGGCACGGCATTGTTCTGCGCCGAAGTGCGCGGGAGCACGCCCGTTTTCGGCCAATGGTTTCAGGATGGCACGCCGCTGCTCCATGCCACCAATCGCCAGTTACTCCTGACAGGTTTGCAGCTCGCGCAGGCCGGCGATTATGTCTTTCGGGCGGCCAACGCAATCAGCAGCACTTCCAATCCGCCCGTCGCCCTGAGCGTTTTGGCTTCGCCCGCCATCAGCTCCGAACCGCGGCGGATTTATCATCCGCCCGGCGTGCCGCTCCATCTCGGAGCGATGGCGCTCGGGGCGGCCCCGCTGCATTATCAATGGCGCTTCAATGGAGTTGTGTTGTCAGAAACCGTGCGTATCAGCGGGACACAAACAGAAACTTTGACCGTCAACCCGGCGACCTATGGCGAAAGTGGCGACTTCAGTCTTGTGGTCAGCAACGCTTTTGGAATGGTCACCGGCTTGGTGGCTCAAGTTCAAATGACCCCGATCGTTGCCTGGGGCGACAACTTCTCCGGCCAGCTTGAAATTCCTGCGGGGTTGAGCAATGTCGTCGCCGTATCGGCTGGGGCGCAGCACAATCTCGCGTTGCGTGCCGATGGCAGTGTGGTGGGCTGGGGCGACAATTCCGCCGGACAAACCATTGTCCCAACTGCGGCGCAAAACTCCGTGGCGGTGGCGGCGGGGGGAACGCATAGTCTCGCGTTGTTGGCGAACGGAACAGTCGTGGCGTGGGGCGACAACACGAACGGGCAATGCAACATTCCGGCCAGTGCCACCAATCTGGTTGCCATCGCCGCTGGCGAGGCCCAGAGCGTGGCGTTACGGGCTGATGGCGCCGTGCTGCTATGGGGCCGTAGTGTGTTTGGGCAGCCGAATGTATCCCAGGTGCTCACGACCAACGCCGTGGCCATCAGTGCGGATGCCCGGCTCGGTTTGTTTTTGCGGCCCGATGGTACGATGTCACCAACGTGGCTTGGTGTATCCAATCTCGTGGCTCTTGATGGTGGCGGTGGACATACCCTCGTGCTGATGGCTGATGGAGCTCTGTCGTCTGCGGGCAATAATTTCTATGGACAAAGAGATGTGCCTGAGTTCAGCCATGCAATTGTCAATTTCAGTGCGGGTGAGGACCACAACGTCGTTCGCTTGAGCGACGGCGCGGTG
>Ga0102832_1002500_pt1 | contig 11105 bp, 4 predicted proteins | sample EBPBio282013_DNA_FD_88942 | JGI IMG/M metagenome (GOLD analysis project Ga0102832, IMG submission 88942) | Wastewater treatment Type I Accumulibacter community from EBPR Bioreactor in Madison, WI, USA - Reactor 2_5/28/2013_ DNA (Illumina Assembly) | ecosystem: Engineered > Bioreactor > EBPR >... | reverse complement strand
CCTGATACCTGCTTTAAAGACGGTGACAGGAAGAACAGGCAAAATTTCAAAAGATAAGTTTATCGAAATTTTGAACGGGTTAGGTTTGTAAAGAACTAAGTATATGGATGATTATATAATCGGTAAAATGTGTAATTCATCACATTCACTTGATGACTTGATTTTTTCAACTCTTTACCAAGAATAAAATCAAAAGGAACAAGGTTAAATATAATGAATGATTGATTAGATTCTATCTTTTTTACAATAAAAAAATGACAGTTATTGAAGAAATGACAGTCTTTTAATAAAAGAAAAATTATCAATTTTAAATAAATTTATTAATTGTGAATGAAGTAATGAGTTATTTTATATTTATTTTAATATGAAGATATAATTTTCAATCGTTTAAATTAGTTTTATTTAATTAAAGATTTTAACGTAAAATTAAGAAAGAACCATAGTGTGAAAAATATAAGTTTAATTAAAAACAGATTGAATCTTATTAGTTTCTTTTTTATCTCATCTTAAAATCTCTAACAGTTTGAGTTTATTTTCTACATCTTTCATGGAACTAAGTCCAAGCTGTACAGGCTTGTACTCAGTAATGTGCTAGAGTTTAGAATGTTTGGCAAAGTATTCGGGATTGTTAAAGTTATCAAGTAACAAACAGTTCAGTTGATAATAAGTTGTAATAAAGTCCAACCTTAAGAGTTATTGTTTCCATGGGGATGGCAGTTATTCTTCAGTAAAAGTTGGTGCTTTCTCTTGCAACTTCTTCCATATGCCTCGAATTTCATCCAAAGCTAAGCTAACACCCATAATGGACAAATTTTAGCTTCTCATCAAATTATTATCTGCAATCGAGGTCATCTTTCTATCCTTCTGTACAACCTCAATCCATTCTTCAAAATCCTTTTTGTTTTTTGTGTACTTGTTCGTATAATCGTCAAGAATCTTTATGTACTTTGTACTTTATTATTTTTGGGACAGGAACTCCTTCCATCCATTTATTAAAAGCAAATTTTCACCCTGAAAACTATTTTTTAATGTATTCAGCTGAGAAAGTAGCTGTTTACAAACAATGAATCGAAGATTTAATGTTGATCGACCACTGTCTGTAATTCTTGGAAACATTTCGTTTAATTTGTACAGAAATCTCATCCAATTAATCTGACAATGTAACTGTTTTTAAGAACTAAAAGGGCTGAATGCGTTATTTCTGTGATGAAGTTGTTTGATTTTATTTTTTTAAACATCTTCGTCGGTAGTAATGTTTTTTAACAGAAACTTTTCGCTTCTCATTTGGTCAATGTTATTCTCATTCGTACTTGTTCCCTTTTTTAACAATTGAGGAACGCCATTTTCACAAATTCTCACAACGAATGGATGTTTAGCCAATTATGACAATGACATTCTTTTATTTTGATCGACTACAAGACATTTTCTTACAAAATCTTTCAAATCTTAAGATAAGTTTTTAAGTAATGAAATGTTATTCTTATTGATCTCAATTTTTAGCTGATCTTCTGTCGAACAGTTCCATGGAACTTTACCGTGTAAGACTTCGTAAATTATCACTCCTACTGACCAGATATCGTTTTTTATTGTGTAAATGTTAGAATTTAATGCTTAAGGACTCATGTACAAAGGTGACCCTACATTGACAGCTTACTTCGAATTCGCAGTTACTCTTTTGGCAAATCCAAAATCAGCAATTTTAGTTATTTTATCCTTAATTAGTAAATTAGCAGGTTTAAGGTCTCTATGAAGAAATCCTGCTTAACCAAAGTTCCTGAATCCTTAAATAAAATCACGAATTATTGGTATGGCTTATTATTATGGAAGTTTGACTCTCTTTTTGATGAGAGTTTCCAGATCCCCTTCATTGCAAAATTCAGTGATAATGTAACAGTTGTTAGCTGTACTGTAAATATCGTGACATTTGAGAATGTTGGGATGGTTTAACTTTTTCAAAGCATCAATTTATCCTTAAAGCATTTTTTTTTAAGGTTTTCCTTGGATGCTTTTGATATCAATGACTTTTATTGCGACTTGTTCTTTTGACTTTTAGTTGATGCCTTTGTAAACAACAGAGCTAAAACCCTTACCAATGATATCTTTGAGTCCATATGAGTAATCCTCTATTTTTTTACGTAGATCATTATTCGAATAGAATTGTCGATTCATTTTTCTTTATTTTATCAAATTAAGACTTAATAATTTGAATAATAACGATTTAAAGTGGAGTTTTTGATTATTGCATTGATTAGTATAAATTAAAAATTTAGAATGTTTGAATTTATGAGACTTATTGTTTAATTTAATATAATTTCAGGCAGAATCTAATTATCTAGTCTCGACCTTTATAAAAGATCAAAGAACACTGTAAAATTTCAGCAAATTTATCTAATAACAATTACTAATACTGAATAAGTAAAATAGTTTGTAAATGAACAAATCTAATCGAGATTATCAACGAAATCGAACCACCAATTCCAATAATCAGGATTTTATTTACTACAACAAGGTCTCTAAGGATCTTTCGAAATCCCCAAAGTTCAAAAAACAACCCAAATACAATGAGTAAATCTAATCAACTAACAATCATTCCAAAATACAAAGCATGAAAAATACCCTCAATACTTTATTCGATCCATCCACTAAAAATATCTCCAAATCTTTTCATAAAAGCGTCGCTGATTATGATTTCAGACGAAAAACCTAAATCCCTAAAAACTCCAAAAGTGTATATGAATAGGACAATATTAATGCCAACTTTAATAATAAACTTTAATTGCTGACATCAAAACTTAGGCAAATTGCATAAAAACCTCATTTTTCTACACATTAGGACTCAAAAAAGTCTTCTTATAAACACTCTTCAAGACCACATGAAGATACTTATCTTGCAAATATGTCTTTGATTCATAAAGCCTCAGAACAAAAACATAATTCCAAGTTTGAAGAACTTTTTTTGCAATAAAATAAAAAGATGATTGAAGATAAAAAGTCGAAAACTAAAGGAGGTCATAATTTTTCTCAACAGCTTTCCAAAAGCAAAATTTTATTTTCGAGCTCACTTTATGATAAAAGCTATCAAGACATAAGTAATTCAAATTCTAAAAGCAGCAGTATTAAAAGATAGGCTAAAGGATTAAAAAATGAAAGGAGCGTTGCAACTTTCAACTTGTCTGACAAAAATAGTTATTAAGTTTAAATTTCTCAAAGACCACGAGGAAAAACAGTGACTAATATTTTACAGAGTCCATTAACTTTAGAAGACATCGAATAAACCAAAATTAAAATTAATTCAAAGGTCTAAAATCGATAACCTTCCAAAAGTTTTCAGTATGATAAAAAGGCATCAAAATCGACAATAATAAAAGAAAAAGTTTTACTTGAACCCCATATAGTAAAAGTTTTGAAGCCTCATCGAGGACCGATTACATCAGTGATAATAAATTCTGACGGTAAACGGTTTCTTTCTGCTTCTAATGATTACTCAGTTAAGTAATCAACTTTAGATGGTGTCTTTACAACAATCAGAAAACATGAAGGTCGAGTAAATGTTATGAAAATGATAGATGATAAACTTTTTACTGGAGGGAATGATTGTAAAGTTAAATACGAAAAGTAAAGTTTTTTATTTTCATCTCCTGTCCTTTAGGTTTATCCTGACTAAAAATCTGGCATCAATGTCGGGACAAGTTCTTCTATCTAACTCTTTGATTTAACAAAAAGAATCACTACCAAAAATATCAAAGTTAAAACAAAATTCTATAATTTAATCCAAAAAATTAATAAACAAGTCTACTTTTTAGACAATCATAGTTTATCTGTTATCGATTGGAGAGTCCCTTTCTCTTTGATCAATTTAATCCAAGAAGAAAATTTTATCTAAAATTGGATTTCAGATCCGTATACACTCAACTTTTATCAAATTAGAAACAAAAAGTTAATCTACACTAACAATTCCAAATCAACCAACCAGCATTATGATTTCTAAGGGGAACTTAGAGACTATTGTTGGAAAAAAGATAAGGTTTATTTTATGACTGATAATGAACTTAAAGTCTTTTAAACCAAAAAAAGCGAATTTTTATAGAAAAATTCATACTCTTTGGATACTTTTAACTTAAGACCAACAAAAATCCATGTGAAAAATGACCTATGGATATGCGGCACATGTGAAGGAAACTTAATAGTAAATCAGTTTAGGTGAACAAATAATTTCCTTCATTTTGCGGACATAAACCAAAGCAATGATTTTTTCATAATTTTTCATTTCTTATGTCATTTTTTATCAAAACAAAATTTTCATCAATTAAAAGATTTTAAACGAGTTTAAAGTTGAAATAGAGATATTTATCAAGATTATAATATCAATATAATAACATGGGAGTTGCTGAAAAAATCAAGTAAATCGAGGATGAAATCAACAGAACTCAGAAAAACAAAGCTACTGAGTATCATATGGGTCAACTTAAAGCTAAACTTGCCAAATTAAGAACCCAACTTCTTGAACCAAAAACTAAAGATGCAAAAGGAGAAGGTTTTGAAGTCAGCAGATTCGGTAACGCAAGAGTTTGTATGATTGGTTTCCCTTCAGTCGGTAAATCAACTTTGTTGTCCTCAATTACTGATACTGCCTCACTTTCGGCTGCCTATGAATTCACAACTTTAACCTGTATTCCTGGTGTAATTAATTACAATGATGCAAAAATTCAATTGTTAGATTTGCCAGGTATCATTGAAGGTGCCGCTTAAGGAAAAGGTAGAGGTAGACAGGTCATTGCTGTTGCTAAAAACTCAGATTTAGTTTTGATGGTTTTGGATGCTACTAAGGCCGAAGAACATAAAGTAAAGATTTCAAGAGAGTTGTAAAAAGTCGGTATCAGATTAAACAAATCTCCACCTCAAATTCAAATTACACCAACCAAATTCGGAGGAGTCAGATTAAACAGTACCAAAGCTTTAACACACCTTAATTAAAAAGAAGTAAAGAACATCCTTTCTGAGTATAAACTCCACAATGCTGACGTTCTTATTCACGATGACAGTACAGTCGATGATTTAATCGATGTTATTGAAGGTATTTTTTTAGTTTATTTCAGGAAACAGAAAGTTTGTGAAATGCGTTTATTGCTACAATAAAATCGATACTATTTCATTGTAATAAGTTAACTCGTTGGCTGAACAACCAAACACTGTTGTTATCAGTTGCAACATGAAACTTAACTTCGATGGATTACTCTAAAAAATATGGGAACAACTTGATCTCGTAAGAGTTTACACTAAAAAACCCAATATGCAACCCGATTGGCTTGACCCCATCGTTCTTACCAATGACAGAAATGGATGCTCCGTTAAGAGTGTCTGCTAACAGATTCATAGAGATCTTCCTAAATAATTCAAATACGCTAAAGTCTGGGGAAAGAGTTGTAAGTTTATTCCTCAAAAAGTTGGTCTGAACCATATTTTATAAGACGAGGATGTCCTTCAAATATACAAAAGCAAGACTAAGGGTCAAATAAAGAAATAAAAAATTAAAGAAAATGAATAAGGAGGCAAAAAGTAACCAGCTAAAAAGAAAAAGAAGTGACCTTTTAACTTTATTGATTTAAATTGTGATCATCTATAGTTTTTTAGATTCGATTAATTAAAAATGCCATAACTTTGAGAAAAGGTAATTAAAAATCAGATAATCTGACAACATTTTTTATCCATTTTTTTACTGGTTTTATAAAACTGCTTTGCTCCTTCAGACAAGTCTTTACTTTTCTATACAAGTTTGTCTAAATCGCCTTGGGTCTATAACAATTTTTTGACACTGTCGTAAAGAACGATTTTAGTTTACTAGACTTTAGTTTGTGCGAGAGTTAATTTGTCAACTTTAGAAGGGTCTTGGTACTATTTGAATAATTTAGAAATTTAAGCAATTTATAACTGTTGGTCTTCTTTGAAGTTTTTCCATTTGTCACCCATTTTTTAAAAGAAGATTTAAAGAATTTTGTTAAGATAACCAAATATGATTCTTTCTTTGTTTTCATACTATTTTCCCACGAATGCATAGGCTGCGACTGGTTTTGAAGACATTTGAATATGACACATTTTGTCTTCATGTATAACGCTGTTTCGAGTATGTTTTTGCAAGCAAGGGAAAGCTTATCGAACGAGAAACTTGAAAGAATTTTTTACTTAATTTCTGACTACGAAACTAACTGATGAGATTTCATAATCTCTTTGGACGATGATTACCTGTTTAGTTTCAGGATTTTGAACTGCAATCATTGATGCAAATATCGTCATTTTGAATCAAAATTATTAACTTTATCATTTCTTATCTTTTTATACTAATACAATTCCTTTATTGCTAGTAAAATCTGTGAATTTGAATTTCGAAATAAACTAACAAAAAATACTTTCTCCATAAATTAAATTTCTTATTTTTGAGAAGCTCAAATGAAAAACAAAATCCTTCAAATATTTGTCCTTTTTGAAAATATATTGTCAATTTTTATCTTTGAAGTTAATTACATGCAAAAATATAAAATATCATTCATCGAATTCAATGAATAAAAAATGCTTTCATAACGTCAATAAAGACAAATCGACAAATCTCCTTGAGTTCTTTTATTTTTATTGATTTTCAAGAGAAAATCCTCTGCTTTTTGAGGTGTATTATGGCCAGTGAATTGATTGAAGGAATTAATATGCCTTGAACTGTTTGAACAACTGTTCAGATCTCTTCTACGCTATGATTTTTTTTATATCGAAAACATTTTTTAGTATGGACTTTATTTACCATGTTATTTTTTATCAATAAGTTCTTCAATTTTAAAAGCTTGAATTTGTAACATTCTTAAAAACTCTTAGTTTTAAGCTTAAAAGTCTGTCATTTGCTTGCTGATAAGTTATTATTGAGTTTAAATAATATTTTGAAGAATTTAAATTTGGCCAGATTGATCTCGATTAGTTTTGGATTACATTTCTCTTTTTGATAAATTCACCTTATCTGAATTCATTACGTTCATTTAAGATCGAACTGTTGATAAACTTTTTTAATTCTTTAAAGCAAAAACAGTTGATTGATTTACTTTTATTTGTTACTATAATTTGAACTGCAAGACTTAAATTTTCGTTTCATAAAGACTGAGTTTTTCCTAAATTACAAATATTTTACTTTGAGATCTTATGATTCTTTTTTGAAGTTCGAAATCTTTTTAGCTTATTGTTAAATTTTTTGGTTCAATGCATCGATTTTTTACTTGTATTATTTTTACTTATAATCAATAAAGACTTTATTATTGGGTACATCATTTTTGTTGTAAAAAATATCTTTGATTCTTCTGATGTTTTTGTTCAGGATCATTTTCAATTATATTTCCTATGTATTTATTTGATCGTATATAAAATTTAGCTCTTTTATTACTCTTTGTATGTCTTGATCTGGATTATGTTCAGAATGGGTTTTTTATCGATGTGTCACATGCTTAGGAGAAACCAGAACTTTCCCATTACTAAAAAGAGATTAGTTTTATTTATTATCCTTACTCTTTGAATCATAGTTTTTCTTTTGTATTAAACTGATCTTTTTGGGTATCTGTTTGAATTCACAAAAACTAGACTATCTTGTTAAAAGTTTAAAGGAACTGTTAACGTTTTTTCTTAAATTGTCTAAAAGATCATTATTGGACAAGAATGAAGAGTTGCTTCCTTTTTTCTGACGTACACTTTTCATCAATTACTGTTATTTGTTTTTATTAAAATTCGTTAAATTTTTTTATCTTTTTGTTTTAAATTTTTAGTAAGTTCATTATAAAAATTTTTAATAATAAATATATTCAAAACTTTGAGATGAATCAATTTCTTGAAATTATAGATTTTTAGGACTTTCCTTAATAAATTTAAGTTATTATGATTCTTTTTTAATTGATAAATTTTTAGTTATTTTAGCATCTATTTTTTTTTGTTAAAAAGTTTGTATTATTTTTTTATTTTTCTTTTCACACTAAGCTTTTTTTTGCTTTTTTTTAATCAATGACTTAAAATATGATAAAAGTCAAAGTATTGGCAATAGGTTTCTTAATTAATCTTGGAGCCAGGCCCCTTAGCCAATCTCCAGATTATTTCAAAGTTATTACCTCTCTCACAATCATATGCTTTTAGAAACTTATGTCTTCTTTTAAACCCAAAGTTTGAATTCTTGCTCTAATAAGTTAAAAGGGATGAGTAACAGCTGTGGCAAAAATTCCAGCTACAATTCCAGCTCCAAGTTTTGTTAAACTATACTTTTTGAATTATTCATACAGCATATAATAGAATCCTGCAAAAAAGCCTTCTTTGTAACAAGAAATTAGACATCCACTAAAGTAACCTTTAAAACCTTCCCTCCTGTAAATATCAGCAACAGCCCCATGTAATGAGTTATACCCATGAAAATCTGCAAGCTCAAATCTCGTCTCAATAATATTTAATGGGTTTGTGACTATTGTACTTATGATTCGAGAAATGAAAGAATTGATAAAATTGTATTTGGCATGCTGATCTTATCTCTCCAAGTATTTTAATGTTCCAAAAAAAGAATAGCATCCTAAGGCTGCTTTAAAAACGCCTGCTACCAATCCTTTATAGAACCCCTTCCAGCCATCTATTTTGTAAATGAAATTGGATGCCAGGCCAATATTCACTGCAAAATTACCTCTTAAACTGAGTGTTTGGGGAGGTATCATCAATGCCATTTTAATATTTTCAAAAGGCTGAAGTAAGGCTGTAGAAATTATTCCACTTAACATTCCTAGGAGTCCATTTTGACTGATCATTATAATTTTCATAATCAAAAATCAATACACCTTATTATAAATTTCTCAATTAAAATTTTAAAAGTATTTTAACCGATTACCCAACTACTTAAAATATTTGACACCAGTATCCACTTTTCAAAATTTTCAAGAATTTATTAATTGAATTTAAATGATTTTTTACAATATAAAATGGTAAAATAAATAAACAAAATCTCATTTTGATTGTTGCTTAAAATTTTTATACTCATTCTTTTTCTCTCTTCTAACTCTGTCTCTTCCATTTTTGTCAAGTTCTTTCTTTCTGATTCTGACTTATTTGGGTGTAACTTCAAGAAGTTCGTCATCTCTCAAATAACAGATGGCTTCTTCAATTGACATGATCTTTGGTGGAATCAAAATAATTTTTTCATCGTGAGCATGAGTACGAACGTTGGTAAGTTTCTTTTCTTTTGTTGGGTTCACTTCAAGATCTTCTTATTTGTTGTTTTAACCAATAACCAAACCATTATAAACTCTTTGACCGGCTTTGATAAACAAAGTACCGAATTTTTAGACTTATTTCAATGAATAAGGTGTTGTAACACCGTCACACATACTGATCAAGGCTCCTTTAGGATTTTTCTTCAAGGGTCCTGAATAAGGTTTGTATTAATGGAATGAAATTTTGATTAAAGCTGTTCCTTGTGTTTCATTCAACAATTCGGTTCTGATACCGATTAAAGCTCTTGTTGTACAGAGGAATTCCATTTTTGTTTTATCTCCTTTATTTTCTGAAGAAAGATAGGTTCCTTTTCTGTGATTCATCTTATCTAAAATCAAAGCAGTGAATCTGTCTTAAATTTCAAAGATAATCCTTTCGACTGGTTCAAGGAGTTATTTAGTCTTTGGATCTTCCTTGAAAACGATTTCAGGAGGAGTGACTGAAAATTCGTATCCTTCTCTTCTAATTTTTTCAAGAAGTAAACCGATGTGTCTTTTATAAAATAAAAAATTTACAAATCGCCTCGACCTCTAACGACAATAGAGTTGGAGTTTTGTCCAGCGCTTACGAATAAAGCGACATCATTTTAAGCTTAATCTTTAAATCTGACTTTCAAATCATTTAAAGTCAACTTTGATCCTTATTTACCTGCAAATGGTGAAGTATTGACGTTGATTGAAACACCCATCAAAGGCTCATCAATTTTTAAGCAAGGGATAACTTTTTAAGGGTGTGATTCTTCTACTAAGGTATGAGTAACCTTTGAATTTGGGAAACCAGCTATTGAAACAATATCACCTGCAATGGCTTGAGTAAGTTAGATTTCACTGAGTCCAGTTTTTTTTGAAATTTTAGTTACTTTTCCGTAATCAATCAGTTTTCCATCTTGATCGTAAGTTTTTAATTATTTTCCGACTTCAACAATTCCGGAGTTGATTCTTCCGAGAAGCATTCTACCAAAATAAGCGTTTGGTGAAGTTTGAGTAACAAGCATTGAGAATGATTTTTCTTTTGAAGGAACTGGATGTGGAATATGGTTGATAATTCCTTTTAAAATGCATTCGATATTGACTCTTTCATGACCAAGATTTTCAACAGCCCATCCATTTTTACCAGAAGAATAATAAATTGGATATTCAAGATAGTGATCAGGACATTATAAGTCACAGAACATTTCGAACACTTCGTTAACAACTTCTGAGGTTCTTGCACTTGGTCTATCAACCTGAAATTATTGATAAAAGTTACCTTGTTAATAACAACTAATGGTTTGATGTTTCTTTCAAGAGCTTTTCTGAGAACGAACTTGGTCTGAGTCATTGGACCTTCAGTGGCACAAATAATTAAGCAAACACCATCGACCATACCCATAATTCTTTCAACTTCACCACCGAAATCATGATGGCCAGGAGTATCAACAATGTTAATTTGATGTCCATTGTAGTTGATGTTGGTGCATTTTGACAAGATAGTAATACCCTTTTCTCTTTCAAGTTGGTTTGAATCCATGGCGCATTATTGACTAAAATCAACGCCACCAAATCGGAGCATAGTATCGACAAGTGTTGTCTTACCATGATCGACGTGAGCAATGATGGCAATGTTTCTGATTTTTTTAACCATTTCTTAAGCATTTTCGATTGATTAGGCCACCTTACTGAAAAAAGAAACTGGTCTCTTTGTCAAATAAGATGATGAATGAAGAGTCTTGAAAGAGAATCTGTTGAGGAAATTTCCCAGCATTTATAATTTTTAATACTGACTAAATTTATAACTGAGATAACAGAACTTCAACTTTATCAAAATTTAAATTATTCGATTTATTTATTAACCGCATT
>Ga0102832_1002499_pt1 | contig 11106 bp, 10 predicted proteins | sample EBPBio282013_DNA_FD_88942 | JGI IMG/M metagenome (GOLD analysis project Ga0102832, IMG submission 88942) | Wastewater treatment Type I Accumulibacter community from EBPR Bioreactor in Madison, WI, USA - Reactor 2_5/28/2013_ DNA (Illumina Assembly) | ecosystem: Engineered > Bioreactor > EBPR >... | reverse complement strand
AAGCGCGCGTGCGCCGGGATCGACACCACGGGCGGCGTCGAGCCCGCCTGGGGAGTCACCGGGGCCGAGGGCTCGGACGGCTCCGAATCGCCGGCGTCGGAGGTCGCGACCACGGTGAACGAGTACGCGGTGCCGTTCGTCAGCCCGTCGATGCTGCAGGCGAGGGCGCCCGTCGTCGAGCAGGTGGCGCCGCCGGGTGATGCGGTGACCGTGTAGCCGGTGATCTCCATCGAGCCCGGGAACGGCTCGGACCAGGAGACCTCAGCGGCGCCGTCGCCCGCGACCGCGGTCGGCGCCTCCGGGGAGTCGGGCAGCATGAGGTAGACCAGCGCGTAACCGTCGTAGTCGCCGTCCGGGTTCGGCTCGACGTCGACGTACCCGTCCTCGCTGACGAGGCTGGAGCCGCCGCCTCCTCCCGATCCGCTGGAGTTCCACTCGCAGCCGCCACCGCCGCCGCCGTAGTAGCCCCCGCCACCGCCGGCACCGGTGTAGCGGCACGAGGCGTGGGTCTGCCCGGCCCCGCCGACGCCGAGGGCGCCGTCCGCCCCTGATCCGCCCGACGCGCCCGGGCCGAATCCGTCCGCGCCGACCCCGCCTGACTCCTGCGTGCCGCCGCCACCGCCGAGGAGCACGACGCCCGAGGTCCCGTCGGAGCCATCGAGGCCGGCGTCGCCGCCCCTGGTCCCGCCGGAGCCTCCGCCACCCCCCGCCACGACGACTCGATCCGTGAGCGCGGTGCCGCCGATCCTGATGTCGGTCGCACCTCCGCCGCCGGCACCCGAGCCGTTGACACCCGTGGTCCCGCCCGCTCCACCGCCGTTGTACCCGCCGGCCGGCGTCGCGCCGTCGACGTTGGTGCGGATACCGCCGGCGCCGCCGATGTAGATGTCGAGGGTCTCGCCCGGGGTCACCACCAGCACGTCGTCCACGTACGCGCCAGCACCGCCGCCGCCGAGCATCGCACCGCTGCCGGCGGCGCCCCACAGCTCCACCTCGATGCTCGTGACGCCCGCCGGGACGGTCCAGGTGGAGTGGCCGGGGATGTCGAACGCCCACTCGGTCTGGACCGCCGACGCCGGGCCGGCCGCGGTCAGGCACAGGCCGGCGGCCAGGGCCAGGGAGCCGGTAGCCGCGACCACGGGTCGCAGCGAGCGAACGTGCAGGCGCGGGGACATAGGTGCTCCTCCCGAGACGGCTCACCACGGTGGGTGAGGCAACGGCTACAGGGTGCTCCCAGCTCCAGCGTGGTTGCGCGACGGCGATGCTGCTCCTGACCCGTCGTCGCCGTCTGCTGCGTCACACTGCCCGCCCGGCATCGTCGGATCCCGTCGCGGTCCTGGCTCCTTGCTCGCCGGGCCAGCAGGGGACCCTCAGCCCAGGGGCAGCACAGCGTCGCCCACGCGGACCGGGCCCGGCTCGACGACGGCGGAGTGCACGCCGAAGGGCAGCGGCTCGGTCGTGGCGATGTGCCCGCGGCCGTCGGCGATGAGCTTGAGGGTGTCGAGGCTCTTCACGCCGGTGTCAGGGTCGTGCGTGGTGATGGCGCAGCGGCCGACGTTGCCGGCGGGCACGATCACAGCACCGCCGATCCGCACGCGGCGCCCGATCCACGAGTCCTCCTCGTGGGCGCCGACGCCGTCGACGGTGAAGGTCATCCGGAACCGCCGGCCGTCGACCGACCCGACGCCCGCCGCCTCTGCAATCGCGTCGAGGGCCGACTACGACTGCAGGGTGACGACGCCGTCCTCGCGGCGGTCGATCCCCTCGCCGTCGGCCAGCGCGATCAGGCGCAGCGGCTCACCCGCCAGATCGCTGAGCGCGCGCGCCCAGGGGCCGAGGACCAGCCGGCCGCTGCGCGGCTCGCCGTAGAAGACGCCCTGCACCTCGTCGCCGAGGGCGACGTCGCCGTCGAGCTCGGTGCCGTCCGGCAGCCCGAGCGACAGGTAGCCCTCGCGGGAGTCGAGGGGGCGTACCTGCACGAGGGGGCCGAACCGCTTGCCGTTGGCGAGCTTCCCGTTGCCGTCGAGGAGCGCGTAGCGGCGGTCCCCGGCGACGCCGGCGGTGGTCAGCTCGACCGACGAGGGGTGCACGAGGCCGAGCCCCTTGACCGGGGCGATCGCGATGGCGCAGACGGTGGCGGGCATAGCCTCAGTATCCCGGTCAGGCACCCAGCCTCCGGCGCGCGCACTCGAGCAGCCGCGCCTGCTCGCGCTGCCGGAACGCGTCGATGCCCGGCAGGCCGGGCATCGGACGGTCGCGCAGCGCCGCGAGGCTGGCGCCGAGCGAGAGCACGAGGTCGGTGATCGCGTCCTGCAGCGCAGCCCCCGACGGCTCATGCGGCTCCATCGCGACCACATCGGCGGCGAGATCGTCGAACGACGGCGAGGTCGCCCGGTGCACCGCCAGCAGCACCTGGTCGATCCACGACGGGCCCGACCGGCTCATCCCCCAGTCGACCGTCACGCCCGAGCCGTCCGGGCGCACCAGGAGGTTGTCGTCGCGGATGTCGAGGTGCACCCACGACGACGCCGGCATCCGGGCGGCCAGCGAGGCAGTTCGAGCCAGGACGTCCTCCCGCTCGGCGACCAGCCACTCCGGGAACATCGACGGGTCGTGGTCGAGCGACCGCTCGATCCGCCGGTGCCAACGCGCGGACGTGGCGGCCATGTCCGGCCCGTCGAGGCGCACGGGGTCCGGGGTGAGCTCGCGCGACTGGGCGACGACGGCATCGCGCAGGGCGGCCATGTCGCGGTCGTCGTCGAGGTCCGGATGGCGGCCCTCGACGTCGTCGAGCAGCAGGACGGTCCACGTGCCGTCCTCGCACGTCTGCAGCAGACCGGCGCGGTGGGGCGCGGCTGGCAGCACCGAGAGGACAGCCGCCTCATGCCGGAACAGCTCGGGCGTCTGCGCGTTGACCTCGTCGCTGACGGCCTTCACGAAGGCCCGCGAGCCGTCAGCTGCGACCACCCGCGATGCGACGCCGGCGGAGAAGCCGCCGGCCTGCGTACGGGCCGAGGCGACGGGAGAGCCCAGGGCGTCGTCGACCCACTGCCGCAGGTGCGACGGCAGGCTCTCGAACGGGATCCGGTCGCCGCCGGCCGCGCGCACCCCCGTGGTCATGCAGCGATGATCGCGACGGGCGACGCGCGACGCACCCGGTTATCGCTACGGCAGGTCGCCCACGAGGTCGGCCACCGAGCGGCGGCGGCCGGTGTAGAAGGGGATCTCCTCGCGCACGTGCAGACGGGCCCGCGAGCCCCGCAGGTGGCGCATGAGGTCGACGATGCGGTGCAGCTCGTCGGCCTCGAAGGCGAGGATCCACTCGTAGTCGCCGAGCGCGAACGAGGCGACGGTGTTGGCCCGGACGTCGGGGTACTCGCGCCCCATCTGGCCGTGCTCGACCAGCAGGTCGCGGCGCTCCTCGTCGGGCAGCAGGTACCACTCGTAGGAGCGGACGAACGGGTAGATGCAGACGTACTGCCGCGCCTCCTCCTCGGCGAGGAACGCGGGCACGTGCGACTTGTTGAACTCGGCAGGGCGGTGCAGCGCCATCTGCGACCACACGGGCTCCAGCGTCCGGCCGAGGGCGGTACGGCGAAGGCGGTGGTAGGCGTCCTGGAGGTCGTCGGAGGATGCCGCGTGCATCCACACCACGATGTCGGCGTCGGCGCGCAGTGCGGCGATGTCGTAGAAGCCGCGGACGACGACGTCCTTCGCGGCCAGCTGCTCGACGAGCTCGTCGACCTCGCGGACGACGGCCGTGCGGTCCTCCGGCAGCGGCGCGACGGCCTTGAAGACCGACCAGCTCGTGTACCGGATCGTGGTGTTGAGGTCGCGCGCGACCTTGCCCTGCTGCGGGCGCTTGCCCTTGCCGGTGGGGGTGTCCTCAGCCATGACGCCATTCTCCGTCCTGGCCGAGCCGCTGGCTCACCCGGGCGGCCGCGACCTCGGCGCGGTTGATGCACGCGGCGATGCCGACGCCGTCGAAGGCCGCACCGCAGACAGCCAGCCCGGGCAGCGACTCCAGCGCCTCGGTGATGCGCTGCGCGCGGTCGACGTGGCCCACGGGGTAGCGCGGAAGCCCGCCGCCCCAGCGGGTGACGCGCACGGCGGCCGGACGTGCGCGTCCGAGCCGCGCCACGAACGCGACGTCGTCGGCGGCGAGCCTCGCCAGCTCGTCGTCGTCGCGCTGCAGCACGGCCACGTCGTCGGCGTGGCCCATCGACGCCCGTACTGCGACGAAGCCCCGCGCGCTCGCGGCGTCGTCGATCCACTGCCACTTGTGCGACGCGAACGTGGCGGCCTTCACCGGGCGCAGCGCGTCGGACGGCGTCAGGTAGCCGCTGCCCTCCGGGACGTCGCCACCCGGGAGGTCGTCACGCCGGTAGAGCATCGTCACCACGGCGACCGAGGTGGTCTCGATCTCCGACAGCTCCGTCTCGGCCTGTACCGACAGGCCCTTGACGAGCTTGGTGGCGACAGGCGCCTGGACGGCGAGGATCACGGCGTCGGCGAGCACCTCGCGCGTCGCGTTGGCAGCGCCGACCTCCAGCCGCCAGCCGCGCGGGGCACGGCGCAGCGTGCGCACGGTGGCGCCGGTCTCGACGACGGCGCCCGCGCCCTGCAGCCGCTCGCGCAGCACCTGGGGGATGCGCCCGATGCCGCCGCGGACTCCGGCGAAGACCGGGCCCGCGGTCACGAGGTCGTTCGAGCGGGCGCGGGTGCTCTGCGCCGCCTGGAGCAGCGAGCGCTCCCCCTTCGCGGCGGCAAACAGACCGGGAGCCGCAGCCCGCATGGAGATGTGGATCGGGCGGTCGGCGTACACGCCCATGAGCAGCGGGGCGACCAGCCGCACGACCACCTCCGGGCCGAGGCGGCGCCCGACGTACTCGCCGATCGACACGTCGTCCTTGATGGCCGTCTGCGGGATCACATGGTCGAGCGGGATGCGGGCCAGGCCCTGCGGCGAGACGACGCCGGATCTCGCCAGGCTCGCGAGGTCGGTCGGCACGCCCATGACCAGCCCGCTGGGCAGCGGCACGAGCTCGGGATCGAGGAACAGCCGCGGCGCGGCGGCCGTGGGGTGGACGAGGTCGTCGCCGAGCCCGATCTCCTCGATGAGGCGCACCGCCTCCGGCCGCGTTGCCAGGACCGACTCGGCGCCCTCGTCGACGGCGACGCCCTCGATCTCGCTGACCCGCAGCTTGCCCCCGACGTCCGGCGAGCCCTCGAGCACGGTGATGTCGAGGTCGTGCCGGAGGCGGGCCAGCCGCCAGGCTGCGGCCAGGCCGGAGATGCCGCCGCCGATGACGACGACGTGCGGGCGACGGGCGGCGCCGGGCTCGGTCGCGGAGGTCTGCGGGACGTCGGTCGGGACGGTCACGGGGCCACTGTGCCACCTGCCGCCGCCGTGGCCGATCCGAGACCTCCGGGCCGGAACCGCCTGTGCCGCCCGTCACGTCGAACCGCCGGGTCGCGGCCCGTCGGGCCGCCCGTCGAGGGGAGCCGCACCATGAGCCGCACCACCCGCACGCGCCGCACCGCCGCCCTGATCGCCCTGCCCCTCGCCGCGGCGGCCCTGGCCCTGTCCGGCTGCTCCGCCGGCTCGTCGTCCACGGCCGACACGGCCGGCGGGCCGGCCTATGTGACCGACGGCGGCGAGAAGGCGCCCGTGCCCGAGGGCGTGCCGGCCGTCGACGGCGAGGGCCGCACCGGCGGCGAGCCCGCCGACGTCGTCACCGACCGCAGCGTGATCGTGCGGGCGGACATCGCGGTCAAGGTCGACGACCTCGCTGCCGCCGACGCCGGACTGCAGCGCATCGTCAACCGCTACGGCGCCACCATCCAGAGCCAGACGACGAGCTCCGACGGCATGATCGCGCTGCCCCAGGCGGACCGGCCCGAGCTGGCCACGTGCCCGGAGACCGGGTGCCCCACCGCGTACTCCGGCTCCGTCACGACGCTGCGCGTCAGCAACGACGACGTCGACGCCGTCCTCGCCGACCTCGAGCGCCTCGGCGTGAAGGTCAGCTCGATGCGCACGTCGCAGGACGTGACCGGCGAGGTCGCCGACGTGGCCTCGCGGCTGGACAACGCGCGCCGGTCGGTGGCCCAGGTGCGGGTGCTCATGGACCGCGCCACGAAGCTCTCGGACATCGTGCTGCTCGAGGCCGAGCTGACCAAGCGGCAGTCCGACCTCGAGGCGCTCGAGGCCCGGCAGCGGGTGCTGGCCGACCAGACAGCGCAGGCGACCATCACCGTGCAGCTCATCGACCCGCAGGCCCCCGCGCCCGCGACGGAGCCGGACTCCGGCTTCCTCGCCGGGCTCGCTGCGGGCTGGGGCGCCTTCACGGGCGCCGTCGTCGTGGCCCTCACCGTGCTGGGGGCGCTGACGCCGTTCCTCCTCGCCGCCGTGCCGGTCGCCCTGCTCGTGTGGTGGCTGGTCCGCCGTGGGGCGCGGCGCCAGGGCGACGAGCCGGTCGAGGCGCCGGCAGCCTGACGCTGGGCGTCGTGGTGCAGGAGCGGGTGCCGACCGGCGTGCACGTCTCCGACGCCAACCTGAGGTACCTGTCGGCGAAGGTGTCGCACACCCAGCACACGATCGCCCTCCCGTTCGCCGGCTGATCGGGGCACGGCTCCTGGCGTGCGGAGCCGCCCGCTCGCTGCCGGCTCAGCGCCGGGTGGCGCTGTGCACCTGCTCGACGACGCGCGTGATGACGTCGGGGTCGGTGTCGGGAAGCACGCCGTGGCCGAGGTTGAAGATGTGGCCGGGAAGCCCGGCGGCGTCCTCGAGCACGCGGCCGACCCGCGCGGAGACGGCCTCGGGCGAGGAGAACAGCGCCGCCGGGTCGAGGTTGCCCTGCAGCGCGACGCCGTCGCCCACCCGTCGCGCCGCCTCGGCCAGCGGAACGCGGAAGTCGACGCCGACGACGTCGGCGCCCGCGTCGCGCATGTCGGCCAGCAGCTCGCCGGTGCCCACGCCGAAGTGGATGCGCGGAACCCCGAGATCGGCCACGGCGCCGAGAGCCGCCGTGGAGTGCGGCAGGACGTACTCGCGGTAGTCGCGCGACGGGAGCGCCCCCACCCACGAGTCGAAGAGCTGGACGGCGCTGGCGCCGGCGAGCACCTGCTGGCGCAGGAACTGCCCCGCGATGCGCGAGAGCCGGCCGAGCAGCGCGTGCCAGACCTCCGGCTCGGAGTACATGAGCGCCTTGGTGCGCGCATGGTCGCGGCTCGGGCCGCCCTCGACGAGGTAGGACGCCAGGGTGAACGGTGCACCCGCGAAGCCGATGAGCGGCGTGCCGCCGAGCTCGCCGGCCAGGGCGGTGGCGGCCGCAAGGACCGGCGCGACGTCGTCGGGCTCGAGATCGCGCAACCGGTCGACGTCTGCGGCGGTGCGGAACGGCTCGGCGACCACCGGCCCGACGCCGGGCACGATGTCGAGGTCGACGCCGACCGCCTTGAGCGGCACGACGATGTCGCTGAAGAAGATCGCGGCGTCGACGCCGTGCCGGCGCACCGGCTGCAGCGTGATCTCGACGACGAGGTCGGTGCGGAAGCACGACTCGAGCATGGGGATGCCCGCGCGCACCTCGCGGTACTCCGGCAGCGACCGGCCGGCCTGGCGCATGAACCACACGGGGGTGACGGGGACCGGCTGACGTCGGGCGGCCAGCACCAACGGTGCGGACGACGTGCGGCCGTCCACGAGCGGGTGGTCGGCGGGAAGACCTGCCGGGCTGGGGGCGCTGGCGGGCTGGAGGACGGCGTCGGTCACGCTGGGGATCGTCGCACCGGCGGCCAGCGGGGTCGAATCGGCGTCCGTCGGCGCGCCCTGCGCCGCGGCGGCGGCGGCCCGACCTACGCTCGCCGCATGAGCGTCCGCCGCGACCACGGCGGCGACACCCCTCCGGTGCCGCCGTCCTTCGCGGCCGCGCTGGCCAGCATCCGCGCCGTGACGCTGCGCCCGGAGATCTCGCTCGAGGAGACCCCCGCGCCGCAGCGCCTGTCGCCCTACGCCGTCGCACTGCAGGCCGAGGTGGTCGTCGACGACGAGGAGGCCGCCACCGGCCGGTTCGTGCTGCTGCACGACCCCGCGGGGCAGGAGCCGTGGGACGGCGAGTTCCGCGTGGTCACCTTCACCAAGGGCACGGTCGAGCTCGACATCGCCTCCGACCCCATGCTCACCGAGGTGGCGTGGTCGTGGCTGACCGAGGCGCTCGACGATCGGGGCGCGCAGGCCCGGGCCGAGTCCGGCACGGTCACGCGCACGGCGTCGCAGTCCTTCGGCGCGATCGAGGACCGCCCGCCGAGCGGCGACGTCGAGATCCGGGCCAGCTGGACGCCCGTCACCCCCGACGTCGGAGCCCATCTCCTCGCCTGGGCCGACGTGCTCTCCCGCGTGGCCGGCCTGCAGCCGCTGCCCGCGGGCGTCTCCACGCTCCCGCTGCCGCGCCGCCGCTAGTCCGCCGTCGTCGCACGATGCCACCGGGCCGCGCGGCCTGGTGGCGGCCTCGGCACAGCGTCTGCGCAGGTCAGCGGCCCCTCCACCCGATCGGGTGACCCGTCCGATGGCCCCGATCGGTCAAGACCCCGCCCGGTCGGGCCGATAGGGCTCTCGTAGGCCGGGTGCGAGATCCCCGGCGACGAACGAAGGGGTCGGCCGTGGTCGCACTCGTCGAGCGCCAGTCGGCGGCGGTTCCGCTGCCGCGCGCTCGTTTCAGCGCACTCGTGGTCGCGGAGTCCGCGTCCCGCCGCCAGGGCCTGTGCGGCCGGCTGCGCATGCTCGGCGCCCGCGAGGTCGTCGAGGCCGCCAGCGGCACCGAGGCCCGCGTCCGCGCCGCCTACGACGGCCCGCGCGACCTCGTCGTCGTCGACGGCGCCCTTCCCGACGGCCCCGCCCTGCCCCTGCTCGCCGACCTGCGCGCCGCCGGCTGGCGCCGCGTCGTGCTGCTGACCGTCCGCGACGACCCGTACGCCGTCCGGGCCGCGATCAACGCCGGCGTCCGCTGCTACGTCGTCACCCCCGAGGAGACCGAGACCGGCCCCGCCGCCCCCGTCGCCCGGATCCGCCCCCGCGGCGGCGCCCCCGACGAGCTCTCGGCCCGCGAGGTCGAGGTGCTGCAGCTGGTGTCCGAGGGCCGCTCCAACAAGGAGATCGGCGAAGCCCTCGGCCTCTCGGCCCTCACGGTCAAGAGCCACCTCGCCCGTATCGCGCGCAAGGTCGGCACCGGCGACCGCGCCGAGATGGTCGCGCACGCCATGCGCGCCGGGCTGGTCCGCTGACCCGTCCACCCGCACCGTACGAGGGCGCTCCGGCCGACTGGCGGGGCGCCCTCGGTGCGTCCCGGGGGATCCCGCGCCCCGGATCCCTATCCTGTGCCCTGTGACGGAGGCCGGGACGCGCGACGACGCTCCCGCTCCCGACCCCTCGGCCGCCCCTGCGCGCGAGGTCGTGGCGCTGCTCGCCCCGCGCGACGGCGTCCCGCCGGTGATCGTCACCCCCCATCAGCTCCGCGAGGCCGCCGCCCTCATCGCCGCGGGCACCGGGCCGCTCGCCGTCGACGCCGAGCGCGCGTCCGGCTACCGCTACGGCCAGCGCGCCTACCTCGTGCAGCTGCGGCGCGAGGGTGCGGGCACCCACCTCGTCGACCCCACCGCCCTGCCCGACCTGCAGCCGCTCATCGAGGCCGTCGCCGGCACCGAGTGGGTGCTGCACGCCGCCTCCCAGGACCTGCCCTGTCTCCGCGAGCTCGGCCTCGAGCCGGCGTCGCTGTTCGACACCGAGCTGGCCGGACGCCTCCTGGGCTACCCCCGCGTGGGGCTGGCCGCCCTGCTCGAGGAGGTGCTCGGCTGGTCGCTGGCCAAGGAGCACTCCGCCGCGGACTGGTCGACCCGCCCGCTGCCCGAGCCGTGGCTGCGCTACGCCGCGCTCGACGTCGAGCTGCGCTTGCTGCACCCACGCCCGCTGCAGCTCAGGTCGCATCGCGCGCCTCGCCGAACCAGGCGTCGAACTCCTCGCGGGGAACCTTCACGTGCTCGACGTCGAGGTACCGCCGCGCAAGGTCGAGGCGACCGTGGGCGAGGCGCTCCTCCTCTGCGCGGAGGTCTTCGCGGAGCGCGAGCAGCTGCTTCGCGCTCGGGAGCAGCGCGTCGGGCCCCGAGGCCTTCGGCTTGAGGTCCTCGACGCCCGTCTGGATGCCGGCGAGCGTCAGCGTGATCGGCCGCTTGGTCCAGTCGTCGCCGATCTTGCGGAACTCCCGGTTGAAGATGTCGCCGGCGAGCAGGCGCCCTTCCTCGGGCGTGAGCACACCAACGCGCACGAGCCGCTCGACCATCTCCGTCATGCGCTCGGGGTCGCGCGTGACCGGGGTCTGCGAGCGGAACCGCCAGAAGCGCAGGCCCATGTCGGCGAGCACCTTGCGGTTCATCAGGAAGTCGAACTCGTCGCGCTCGGGCTGAAAGACCTGGTCCTCAGCGAAGCGCAGCGCGCTCTCGGCCGTGGCCCGGTTGAAGTCCTTGCTCTCGCCGCGGAGCATTCGCGGGAGACGGAAGGCGCCGCCGACCTTGTCGATGTTCCGCTCGTCGTAGACCTGAAAGAGCGCGTCCTGTTGCTGAGCGTCGGTGAGCGGTCGGAGCTCAATCTTCGCGCGTCCGCCGTCGCCGGCGCCCGAGCCGTCTGCCTCGAGGATGAGGATCTTGTGGAAGTTGGCCTTGCCCTTGAGGTTCTCCTCGATGAACCGCTCGATGCGCGGAACCGACGCGTCGGAGAGCCGGCCGCCGGAGACCAGGAGCGCCATCGGCGGGACGCTCTTGTTTTCGAAGTAGAGGTAGTTGACCTCCTCCATCTGCCGCGAGCCGAGGACCGAGAGGAGCGTGCCGACCCAGCGCGGCACTCCGTACGGCGAGCGCGGGGAGTGGATCGCGAAGTGGAGCAGCTCGGTGGCCGGGCCGTCGGTCGCGTCGGCGGTCTTGAGCGACGAGACGTCGGGGAACGCGGCGCCGGTGTTGCGCGAGATGACACGCGGGTCGCCGAAGGACTTGAAGAAGGCGCGCTCGGTGCCCTGGATCTGCTCGAGTCGACGGTGGACGGTGTAGCGCCCACCG
>Ga0102832_1002495_pt1 | contig 11116 bp, 10 predicted proteins | sample EBPBio282013_DNA_FD_88942 | JGI IMG/M metagenome (GOLD analysis project Ga0102832, IMG submission 88942) | Wastewater treatment Type I Accumulibacter community from EBPR Bioreactor in Madison, WI, USA - Reactor 2_5/28/2013_ DNA (Illumina Assembly) | ecosystem: Engineered > Bioreactor > EBPR >... | reverse complement strand
CCGTCGCGGCTGGCGAGAATCGAGACGAGGTAGGACTTGCCGGCCTGGCTGGGGCCGAACACGCCGACGCACATGCGCCGCCGCGCGGCGCGCGCCAGCTTGCGGCTCTGGTTGCGAACCTTCTGCAGCTCGGCGACCAGCGACGGCGCCTGTTGCGCCACGGTCGGCGATTCGGCGGCGGCGTTCTTCAGCCACGCCACGCCCTCGCTGGCGGAGACGGCCAGCGCCTCGCAGTCCTGGGCCAGTTTGAGATCGACGGTGTCCATGGTCACCCGGTCTTCAGCATGCCGGTATCGAGCCAGTAGCCCTCCCGGCGCGGCAGCGTTTGCAGGCGGAGCGTCAGGCGGTCGAGCGCGACGGCGCGGCCGTCGCGGTTGGTCACCTGGCGCAGGCGGAAGCGCTCGACGTCGCCCGAGTCCTTGTCGCGCGGCTTGACGCGGGCCAGCGTGACGCGGAACGGCGTCTCGCGGGCGTGGCGCTCGGCGTACTCGGGCTTGGCGAATTCCAGCGCGTAGAGCCGGGAGGCCGGCCAGCGCACGAGGTCGAGCTGGCGGGCGCCCAGCCACATCGGCCCCCGGAACTCGAACGGCTGCTCGGGCAGCTCGTACTCGCGGTTGTCGAGGTCGACGTCGCGGTAGACGAGGTCCTCGCGCTGCAGGCGACCGCCGCCGTCGAGCTTGCCGATGAACTTGGCGATCGAGCGCGAGCGCAGCAGGTCGGAGCGGAACGAGAAGTCCGGCAGCTGCGACTGGGCCAGGGCCGCGATCATCGCGCCGACCGCCACCGTGGTCTTGGGATCCTCGACGCGCAGCCGGGCGTCGCGGAACGGGTACCACGCGCCGACCCGGTACTCGTGCAGCGAGATCACGCGCTCCGGCGGCAGCGGCAGCAGTTCCATCAGCAGCGCGCGGATGCCAGGCAGGCGCGACGGCCGGCCCGACAGCAGGAGCACGTCGCAGTCGTAGGCGTGGACGATCTCGGCGAGCGGGGCCAGCACGCGGCCCATCTCGGCCCGCACCGTCTTGTCGATGCCGGGCAGGTCGACCGGGAACACCGTGGCGCGCAGGTCGAAGGCGCGGGCGCCGCGCTTCTTCGCCGCCTCGTTGACGAAGCTGACGACTTCGTCCGACGGCCGGCTGCCCTCGGGGAAGAAGGATTCGTAGGCGCGCGGCTCGGCGGCCGCCGCGCCGGAGGCCGGGTCGTAGCCCTCGGCGGCGCGCATGAACTCGAGCGCGATCGGGTGGGCGACCTGCAGGGCGAACTGCTGGCGCAGGTTGCGCTGGATCACGTCCTCGCCGCCGCGATCGCCGCCCAGCAGCTCGGCCACCAGGTCGGCCGGGTTGGCGATGCCGGCGGCGCGCATCGCCGCCTCGATCGGCGGCAGCACGTGTCCCTGCACGACGCGCAGCAGGATGTCGTCGCCGGCGACGCTGAAGCCCTCGCGGAAGCGCTGCTCGGGGAACAGCGTCACCGACGTGCCCGAGCCTTCCAGCCCGTAGGAATTGACGATCAGGTCGGTGGTGCCGCCGCCGACGTCGATGCTGGCGATGTTGAGCTTGCCGTCGAACGGCTTGCCGCGCGGTCGCGACGTGACCTGGAAGAAGCGGCGGGCATCGCCGCCGAAGTTCCGCGCCACCTCGGTGTAGAGGTAGACCAGTTGCGTGCACGACGCCTCGTCCCAGTCGGTCAGGACGCGCGGCGCCGGCGCCGCCGGGTCGTCCAGCTTCCAGCCCAGCATCATCCAGACGAGGTCGCGCGCCGCCTCGGCGCGCTTGCGGAAGATCAGGCGCTCGGCCAGCGGCATGCCGGTCGGCAGGGTCAGCACGATGCGGCGCAGGCGGCGCGGCGTCTCGGCATGGGCGCGCCGGCCGCGCTGCTGCGGCGAGTTCATCAGGGTGAGCGCCTGCAGCAGGACTTCGGACAGCACGAAGGTCATGATCGACGAGCGCGAGTAGAGCGGCTCGAACACCGGCAGGTGGTCGGCGCTGTCGGCCTCGGGCTCGACGAGGTGCAGGGGCTCGCCTTTCTGGTTGATCAGCTGCGCCATCGGGCCGGCCGCCGCCGGCATGGCGGTCTGGTCCTGCGCGTAGGCGACGTTGAAACGCCACTCGCGGGCCTGCGGTTCCTCGTCCCACAGGTAGCGCTTGGGGCTCGACATGCCGGTGTTGCCCTCGGTGCCGCGCCGGCGCGCCGCCAGTCGCGTCGCCTCGGGACCGACCCGCGTCATGGTCGGCCAGACGAAGGCGTCGGCGCGACCGCCGAGCCGCGACAGGTGGTTCTTGCCGAACCAGGCCTGGGCGAACTCGACGCGCGATTCGAACGGCCGCGCGTGGACGATCTCGGGATGCGAGAGGTCGCGCAGCGACAGTTCGTAGGAGTCGTTCAGGTTGACGCCCAGCTCGCCCGCCGCCTCGATCAGCAGGCCGCAGGTCCGCGAGTTGCCGACGTCGAGCACGAGGTCGACCTCGATCGCGCCGCGGCCCGGCCGCTCGGCGTCGCCGACCAGCTTGATCGGCGGGAAGTGCACCGCCTCGGCCAGCAGGCCGAGGAAGGCGAGGTAGCGCGCGGTGGCTTCCTGCGGCTTCTGCTTGATGTCGCTGTCGATCTCTTCCGCGGTGGCGCGCGGGTGCAGTTCGCGGAACAGCTCTTCCAGCCACTGCGTCATCCAGCCCTGGCGCAGCAGCCAGTGGTTGGCGCGCTGCTGCGGCGCCAGCGAGAACAGCGCGCCGGCGGTCACGTCCTTGGGTGACGGCGCGAGGTAGGCGCGGCCCTCGGCCTCGGGGATCAGGCCGGTGTCGAAGGCCAGCACGCAGCGATAGCGGTTGCCCTGCTCGTCGCGGTAGCCGGCGCCGTAGCGCGCCTCGAGGTCGACGACGCGCACGCGGGCCCAGTCGGCCGGGCCCTCGCGGTACTGGTTGTTGGGCCGGACCTGCAGGAACGGCACCGGCACCCACTTGTCGAGGAACGGCGCCAGCGCGTCCTTGGCGGTGACCACCAGGTTCGGCTCGGCGGCGCGGCGGCGGCCGTTCTCGACCACCTCGTATTGGCCGCGGGCGTCGTCGAAGTCGAGCTGGACGAGGTCGTCGACCGCCTGGGCGGCGGCGGTGTCGTGGAAGCCCCACTCGCGCACGCGCAGACGCGCGACGTCGAAGCCGAAGTCGAGGAACTGGATCCCCGAGCGGGCGATCAGCGTGGTCGGGCTGGGGTAGCTCGGCAGGCGGGCGAGGTCGCTCATGTCAGGCCACTAGATGTTCGACGGGGTGAACAAGTCAACGGCCGAACTGCACATTGTACGAGCGGTTGTCGCCGGGCTGGCTGCCGCTGCACTTGGCCACGCCGTCGGCGCCGACCTCGCAGTTCACGGTATTGCGGGCGTAGGTCTTGCCGTCGCTGCAGCGCGGGTTGGTCTTTTCCTCGATCACCAGCTTCTGGCCGTCCCAGCGCGCCTCGGCCGGCGCCTCGCAGGTCGCGCCGTTCTGCTGCACGAAGGTGACCTTGCCCTTGCCCTTGTCGTCGAGCGTGTAGTTCGGTCGCAGGTCGCGCTCGCCGGTCGCGGTGGCCAGCCCGGTGCGCGAGCGCCAGTCGCCCTTCAGGAACGACAGGTCCTGCTTCTGCTTCGACTCCGGCGGCACGACCATCGGCTTGGGCTCGGTCTTCGGATCGTTCTTCGCGGCGTCCTTCTGGCCATCCTTGTTGCCGTCGGGGCCGTTCTTCGTGTCGGCCTTGTCGACCTTCTTGTCGTCCGGGCCCTTGAGGTTGCCGGGGCCGTTGCCCGGTGCCTTGTCGTCGGGCAGCGCGCCGCGCTCGATCGGCGCGGCCCCGGCCACGACACCGCCGACCCCCGGCACCAGCACGGCGGCGGCGCAATCGGCGCCGCGGCGCGAGGCTTCGTCGGTCAGGCGGGCCAGTTCCATCTGCAGCGCCTCGTTCTCCTGCTGCAGCGTGTCGAAGCGCGCCTTCTGGATCTCGGCCGGCTGGCGCACGGCGAGCGACAGCGCGCGTTCGCGCGCCTCGGCCTCCAGCCACGGCTCGATCCGCGGCAGGTACGGGCGCACCAGCCAGGCGAGGAAGGCGAGCAGCAGGAGCAGCAGCACGGCCAGCAGCAGCCACTGCCACCAGGTCGAGCGCGCGGGACCGACGATCGCGGCGGCGGCCGGCGCGGAGGCGAGCACGGCCTCGGGACGCGCGGCGACCGGCGGCGGCGGCACGCGCGGCGCGACGGCCGGCGGCACGGCCAGGAAGGCGCCGGGCAGGCTGGCCTCGGCGGTGAAGCCCCAGAAGGTCATCACCGGCTTGCCGTCGACGACGTACAGCGTGTCCTCGCCGGGCGCGGTCAGGGCGTGGCGCAGCAGGCGGGCGAAGTTGCGCTCGGCGGCGGAGCGCTCGGGCGCCTCCATGCCGTCGGCCAGCGTGCTGATCTCGGCGTGCAGGCGCTGGACGTCGGCCAGGACCGCGTCGCGCGCGGCGGGGTCGAGCTCGGCGAGGCGTCGCGGCGTGCCGTCGAACGGCGCGTACCAGTCGATGCGCTGACCGGTCGGGTCGACCTCGGGGATCGCCAGCAGGTCGGCGTGGCGGCGCGACAGCCGCGCGGCCACCGCGGTGCGCAGCTGGCCCGCGGCGCGCCACACCGGGTCGCCGGCCAGGCCCAGCGCGCGGTAGCGCTGCAGCGGCTCACTGACGAGAAGGGGTCCTGCGGCCATTCCAAGTCCTCAGCGCGGGCAGACCATGGAGTACGTCCAGCGCGTGCCCCACATCTCTCCCGTTACGATCACGTCGACTGAATAATCCCCCGCCACCGGCTTCCAGTCGAAGCCGAATCCGCCGCGGCCGCTGCGCGGGCCGCCGGTGCCGGCGAGCACCTGGCCGCGGTACACGACCTTGATGTCGTCCGGCTTGACGTAGAGGTTGTAGTTGATCGCCACGAAGCCCGGCTTGTCGCCGAGGTAGTGCTTGTTGCGGGTCACGCCTTCGCCGCCGGAATCGCCCGACCAGTTGCACGGCAACTGGCCCGGCGGCGGCCGGTTGATCGGCGGCGCCTTCGGCTGCTCCGGCGCGGCGGCCTGCTGTTGCGGCGGCGGCGGCGCCTTGGCGACCGGCGGGGGCGGCGGCTTGGGCGGCTCGACCGGCTTGCACATCGCGACCTTGTCGCGGATCTCGGTCTCCAGCGCCGCCAGCTCGGCCTTCAGCCGCTCGTTGTCGCCCTGCGCCGAATCGAGCGAGGCCTTGAGCAGCGGCGTCGGGTCGGGCGGCGCCTCGGGCGCGGGCGGCGCCGGCGTCTCCAGCATCGCGACGTTGAGCGACGGATCGACCGGGGCGCAGGTCCGCAGCAGCCACGAGGTGAGCAGCAGCAGGAGCAGCAGCATCAGGCCGAACAGCAGCGCGGAGAGCCACGGCGCCCAGGCGAGGCGGCCCGGCAGGACGGCGGCGGGCGCGCTTGCCAGCACGGCGGCCGGCGCGGGCGTCGCGACGACGGGCGGCGGCGGGGCCGGCACGGGGACCGGCGGCGGCACGTAGGGCTGCAGCGCGGCAAGCGCGTCGGATTCGTAGCCCCAGGCGGCGATCACCGGCTCGCCGTCGACCACGAAGATGAAATCGTCGGACGGCCGCACGGTGGCCAGCGCCAGCGACTGGCCAACCAGGCGGGCTTCCTCGCTGCCCGACATCTCCTGCAGCACGCCGCCCAGCGAGCGGATCGCCGACAGGCGGGTGTCGATGGTGTCGAGGATCGCCGCCTGCTGCGCGGCGTCGAGCGCCGCGAAGGCCTGCACCGGTCCGGCGCGGTCGGCGTACCAGTCGATGCCGTCACCCGACTCGTGCATCTGCGGCTCGGCCAGCAGGCTCGCGGTCTCGTCGCCCAGCCGGCGGCGGATCACCGCGCGCAACTGGCCCGCCACCGCGTGCAGCGGATCGCCGCGCACGCCCAGCGGCCGAACGCCCAGTCGAGTCGTGAGGATCAGGGTGGGGCGGTCGCCCATGGCCTTCCGTGATTCCGGGGACCGCCATAACGCCCGCCGAATCCGACGGGATTATGTTCGATGCGAAAGTATAACCCAAGTCATTATGACGGGCAACGGCAGGGAATTATTGCGTACCGTGGAGGGGGTTCATTTCGTGTGCATGCACTGCTGGCAATCTACCAGCGCAGCAGGCGCCGCCCGGCCAGCGCGCCCAAGGCGACGATCGGCACGGCGGCGAGGCTGTACCAGGTCATCACGAACAGCGGCGAATCGTCGAAGCAGTGGAAGGCGTAGAGCAGCGCGCCGCTCGCGGCCGCCAGCAGCCCGGCGGCGGCGCCGGCCAGCGTCGGCGAGGTGGGGGCGCCGCGACGCAGCACCAGCAGGGCGGCGGCCAGCGGCGCCAGCGACAGGATCGGGATGAAGGTCAGGCAGAACCGCGCGTTGCTGCCGACCAGGCGTGTCGACCAGCTCGCGGCCGGCGACACGACCAGCTCGACCGCGACCAGCCCGGCGGCCAACGCCAGCAGCGGCAGCAGGCGGCGCAAGGCGCGCGGCCCGGCGGCCGGGTTGGCCAGCGCGCGGCACGCGCCGAACGCCAGCACGACCGCGAACGCGACCAGCACGATCTTGAGGTCGAAGCGCCAGGTCGCCAGCGCCGCGCCCAGGTCCTTGCGCACACCCAGCTCGATGGCGAAGACGACCAGCGAGACGAGGCCGCCCAGCGCCAGCGCGCCGGCCAGCGCCGTCGCGATCGGCCGCGACGGCGCGGCGCGGTCGGCGACCAGCGCGTCGATCAGGCGGTCGGTCTTCATGCCACGTCCTTCCGGTAGAGGGTGGCCAGCGTCTTGAGCGCACGGTGCAGCGCCACGCGCACCGCGCCCTCGCTCATGCCGAGCCGCGTCGCGACCTCGGCCGAGCGGCGGCCCTCGATGGTGATCTCCTCGACGATGCGGCGCTGCCGGGCCGGCAGCCCGCCCAGCATCCGCCGCGCGTCGAGCCCGTCGCCTGCATCCTGCCCGGCCGGTGCGGCGAGGCTGTCGCCCAGCGCGTCGAGGTCGAGGTGGTCGTGGAAGCCGCGGCGGCGCAGGTGATCGACCAGCTTGTAGCGCGCGATCGCCCGCACCCACGGCTCGAGCGGCTGGCTCTCGTCCCAGGTGTCACGCTTCAGATGCATCGCCAGCAAGGTCTCCTGCACGATATCCTCGAGATCGGCCGGGCCCCGTCCCGCCGCGGCCAGCCCCCGGCGCACGACCCCACGCAGCCACGCTGCCAGCTGCAGGAGCAGTCGCCGATAGGCCTCGTCGTCACCGCGCCGGGCCTGCCGCATCAAGGCGGAGAGTTCGTTCGGGTCGCTCAACGAGGTCCGTCTTCCTCTCTTCGGTGACGGGTTCGTGAACGTTACAGGAAAAAATCTCCGTCCGTCGACGTAACGCCGCGGCAATTGCCCGCGAATGATCGAAGGCGGGCATCGAGCTCGCCCATTCGAGGAGGCACTGCCATGGACAAGCGTACCCTGATCGTCACCGCCGCCGCCGTGTTCGCGGCCACCACCTTCGCCACCACGTCGTTCGCAGCCGGCGTGAAGTGCGTCGGCAACAACGCCTGCAAGGGCCAGGGCTCGTGCAAGAGCGCCAGCAACGCCTGCAAGGGCCAGAACGCCTGCAAGGGCCAGGGCTTCACCGAGACGTCGACCGCGCAGGACTGCATGGCCAAGGGCGGCAAGACGATGTGATCCGCGTTTCCTCCCTGCGCGTCAGCGCGGGGAGGTGTCGCCGTCATCGGCGACGGAGGGGTCACGGGCAACACCACCCCGGCCCATGACCCCTCCGTCCGCTGCGCGGACACCTTCCCTTCGCGGCGACCGCGAAGGGGAGGAAAGCGTTGTGAAGAGGAACCTCATGATCACCGTGCTCTACGACTGGCCGCGCATCGTCACCGGCTGGTTCACCTGGTTGCCGCCGCTGGCGATCCGCGTCGTCGTCGGCTGGGTGTTCCTGTGGAGCGGCTGGCAGAAGCTGCAGATCCTGCCGCGCATGATCGAGAACTTCCGGTCGTGGGGCATCCCGGCGCCGGAGATCCTGACGCCGCTGGTCTCGGGCATCGAGTTCGCGGGCGGCCTGCTGTTGCTGGTCGGGCTGTGCACCCGGATCGTGTCGATCCCGATGATGGTCGTGATGATGGTGGCGATCGCATCGGCGAAGTGGGGCGACGTCGATTCGCTGGAGACCCTGCTCGGCTTCGAGGAAGTCTCGTACTTCGTGATGTTCGGCTATCTCGCCGTCGCCGGCCCCGGGCCGGTGTCGCTCGACCACTTCATCCTGAAGGCGACCCGGCAACGGCCACCGGCCGAGTACGGCGCCTGAGCTACTTGGTCAGGATCAGCTTGTTCGAGGCGGTGAGGCGCAGGCGATAGGTGTCGGCGCCGTGGCGAATGACGAGTTCGCGTGCGCCCTTCATCAGCGTGGTGCTGTCGACCGACGCAGGGACAACCGATGGACCGGGATCGGCCGGCCCCTGGGCGGCATCGTCGGTTCGAGCGCGCGGCGTCATGGTCTGTTCAATCCTCTAGATTTCACTTGCGAATGATTCTCATTTACATAAGGTTCGATGCCTGTCAACGCCATTGGACCCGGTGAAGCCATGCACATTGCGACGCGACGAGACGACACCGCAGCGGGACGACCCCGGCAGGGCTGTGGCCGACCCGGCTGCGCCTGCGCGCTGCCCCTTGCCGACCGCTTCGTGCTGTGGGCGGTGCGCCAATGGCAGGCGGATCGGGCGTTGCCGCAGGAGGGGTCGACCCTTCACCGCGGCTTCAAGATGGCGGGGGTGATCGCGACCCTCCCGGACTTCGCGATCGCGATGGACGCCATCCAGTTCGGCGCGCGCCGTGCGCTGCATATCCACCGTCCGGACTGTCCCGGGGTGGGCCAGGACGAGGCGACGTTGGTCGCCTTGTGCGGTCTCGCGCAGGCCGCGATGGACCGTCCGCTGACGGCGTCGCTCGACATCCTGATGGCGCCGGCCGCCTCGCGGGTCGCCGCGGCCCGGCTCAAGACTTTCGCCCTCGCGCTGGCGGACGCCGGGCTGCGACTCGCGCCGTCCGCCGGCGAGGGCGGTGGACGACTGAACTAGCGGCGCGGCCTCGTCACACCTCGATGCGGCTGCCCAGTTCCACCGTCTGGTCGGCCGGCAGGCCGAGGAAGTCGCTGGGACTGGCGGCCAGGCGGCCCAGCGCGAAGAACAGGCGTCGCTGCCAGCCCGGCAGCAGGGCCTGCGGACCCCGCACGATGTTGTTGTGGCCGATGAAGAACGAGGTGTGCACCGGGGCGAGCGAGATGCCGTGGGCCGCCAGTCCCTCGATGTCGCGGCCGACGTTGGGACTCTCCATGAAGCCGTAGCGCAGCACGGCCCGCCAGATGCCGCCGCCGAGGTCGGTGACCTCGAGCCGCTGGCCGGGCGACACCACCGGGTCCTCGCCCGACTCGATCGTCAGCAGCACGACCTGGGCATGCAGCACGCCGTTGTGCCGCAGGTTCTGCATCAGGGTGCCCGAGCCGCCGTCGGAGAAGGTGGTGAGGTAGATCGCCGTGCCGGGCGTGCGATGCAGCCGGTGCGGCTCGATGGTCGCGAGCAGCGTGTCGATCGGCAGCGCGCGCTCGCGGATACGCCGCTCGACCGCGTGCCGGCCGCGGTACCAGGTCCACATGGCGACGAACAGCAGGCTGCCGATCGCCAGCGGCACCCAGCCGCCCTGGACGAACTTGGTCATGTTGGCGGCGAACAGCGCGCCGTCGACGGTGAGCAGCAGGGCGAACACCGGCAGCGCCGCCAGCCACGACCACTTCCAGCCGCGGATCGCCAGCGTGAAGACGAGGATGGTGGTCACCAGCATCGTGCCGGTGACGGCGATGCCGTAGGCCGAGGCGATGTCGGGCCCGGTGCGGAAGCCGAGCACGATGCCCAGCACGCCGGCCAGCTGCAGCCAGTTCACGGCCGGCACGTAGATCTGGCCGAACTCGCTGGACGAGGTGTGCAGGATGCGCACGCGCGGGCTGAGGCCGAGCAGCGTCGCCTGCTGGGCCATCGAGAAGGCGCCGGCGATGGTCGCCTGCGAGGCGATCACGGTGGCGAGCGTCGCCACGACGACCAGCGGGTAGAGCGCCCACGCCGGCGCCATCCGGAAGAACGGGTTGGAGACCGCCGCCGGGTCGGTCAGCAGCAGCGCGCCCTGGCCGTAGTAGTTGGCGAGCAGGGCGGGAAAGACCGCGACCAGCCAGGCGGCGCGGATCGGGTTGCGCCCGAAGTGCCCCATGTCGGCGTACAGCGCCTCGGCGCCGGTCAGCGCCAGCGTCACCGCGCCCAGCGCCACGAAGGCGCCGGCCTTGTGGCGCCGCGCGAAGTCGATTGCATGCAGCGGCGACAGCGCCTCCAGCACCTCGGGATGGTGGGCGACCTGGCGGGCCCCGAGCAGGAACAGGATCAGGAACCAGGCCAGCATGACCGGGCCGAACAGGTTGCCGATGCCGCCGGTGCCGAAGCGCTGGACCGCGAACAGGCCGACCAGCACGACGACGGCGATCGGCAGCACGACCGGCTGGAACTCCGGCGTGGCGACGTTGAGCCCCTCGACGGCGCTCAGCACCGAAATCGCCGGCGTCAGCAGGCAGTCGCCGTAGAACAGGCAGGCGCCCAGCATGCCGAGCAGGACGTAGGCGTTGCGGCGGCGATCGCTCATCGCGGGCGCGCGCGCGACCAGCGCCATCAGCGCCAGCACGCCGCCCTCGCCGTGGTTGTCGGCGCGCATGACGATGAAGACGTACTTGAACGTGACGACGATCACGAGCGCCCAGGTGATCAGCGACAGCATGCCGAGCACGTTGTCCGGCGTCGGCTGCAGCCCGGTGAAGGCGCTGAAGCAGGTCTGCACGGTGTAGAGCGGGCTGGTGCCGATGTCGCCGAACACCACGCCCAGCGCGGCCAGGCTCAGCCCGGCAAACCGCTTCCGATCGTCCCCCAAGCACTCCCCCGCGTTGCCGGGGAGAGTCTATGTCGGCGGCGACGGCGTGCAATCGGAAAGGATGGGACCGCGCGCGTCCCGCGCGCTCATGAGGCGCGCGGGACGCGCGCGGTCCCAGGGTTCACACCTCGATCCGGCT
>Ga0102832_1002494_pt1 | contig 11125 bp, 7 predicted proteins | sample EBPBio282013_DNA_FD_88942 | JGI IMG/M metagenome (GOLD analysis project Ga0102832, IMG submission 88942) | Wastewater treatment Type I Accumulibacter community from EBPR Bioreactor in Madison, WI, USA - Reactor 2_5/28/2013_ DNA (Illumina Assembly) | ecosystem: Engineered > Bioreactor > EBPR >... | reverse complement strand
GAAGCCGGCGCGGGCATGCCGGCGGCCGAGGTGGATTTCAGCGCGTTGCCGGTGGGCGCCGGCATCGGGCGCTTCGTGATCACGTCGATCCTGGGCCAGGGCGGCTTCGGCATCACCTACCGTGCCCGCGACGAGCAGCTCGGGCGCGAGGTCGCGATCAAGGAGTACCTGCCGGTCTCGCTGGCGATCCGCCAGGACGGGGTCACGGTGCTGCCGCGCTCGACCAAGGCCGCCGAGGATTTCACGTGGGGCCGCGAGCGCTTCGTCGCCGAGGGCCGGACGCTCGCCAGCCTCAACGACGCGCCGGCGATCGTGCGCGTGTACGACTTCCTCGAGCTGAACGGCACTGCCTACATCGTCATGGAGCTGGTGCGCGGCGAGACGCTGGAAGATCGCATCAAGCGCCAGGGCAAGCTTTCCGCCGACGAGGTGAACGCGCTGCTGTGGCCGTTGCTCGACGGTCTCGAGCAGGTCCACAAGACGGGCTTCCTGCACCGCGACATCAAGCCGGCCAACATCCTGCTGCGCGAGGACGGCAAGCCGACGCTGATCGACTTCGGCGCGTCGCGCGCGGCGATGGCCGGCCGCACCACGGCGATGACGGCGATCTTCACGCCGGGCTATGCCGCCGCCGAGCAGATGACCGCGGCCAAGCAGGGACCGTGGACCGACATCTACGGCCTGTCGGCGACGCTCTACCACGCGATCACCGGCACCGCGCCGCCCAGCGCCTTCGATCGCATGCTCGACGACGAGTACGCGCCGTTGACCCGCCTGGCGCCCGCCGGGTTCCCGCCGGGGCTGCTGATCGGCCTCGACGCCGGTCTCGCAGTCCGCGCCGCCGAGCGGCCGCAGACGATTGCCGGCTGGCGGTCGATCCTCGGCCAGAGCGAGGCGGCGGCGTCCGACGCCACGGTGGCGCTGGGACGGGGCGCGGCACCGGCCCCGGCCCCGGCCCCGGCACCGTCGGCGTCGCGGGGGACCGCGCCGGCCGCGCCGCCGCCGGCGAAGAGCCGGACCGGCCTGTTCGCCGCCCTCGGCGTCGCGGCGCTCATGGTCCTGGGCGGTGGCGGCTACCTCGCGATGGGCGAGCGCGCGGCACCCAGGCCGGTGGCGTTGCAGGAAGCGAAGGTCGAGGACCTCGAGAAGGCGCTCGACGCGCGGCGCAAGGCCGACGCCGAGGCCGCCGACAAGCGGCGGGCGGAGGAAGACGCGCAGAAGCAGGCCTCGGCCGATGCCGATGCCAAGCGGCGCGCCGACGACGAGTTGAAGCAGGCCGAGGACCAGCGACAGAAGGCGGAGGCCGAGCTCGCCCGCCTGCGCGAGGAACTCGAGGCCCAGAAGAAGGCGGCGGCCGAGCAGCGCGAGCTGGCCGACGCGCAGGCCCGGCGCGCCGCCGCGGAAGAAGCGCGGCGCAAGGTCGAGGCCGAGATGGCGGCGCTGAAGGCGGCCGAGGACGAGGCGCGGCGCAAGGTGGCGGTCGAGGCCGAGGCCAAGCGGCTGGCCGACGAGGCGCTGGCCAAGGCGCAGGCCGAGCGCGCCGCGGCCGACGCCGCCGCGCAGCAGAAGGCGGAGGCGGAGGCGAAGCAGAAAGCCGAGGCCGATGCGAAGACGCGGGCCGAAGCGGAAGCGCGCGCCGCCGACCGCAAGACCGCCGAGGCGGCCGAGACGGCGCTGCGGCTGTCGATGGCCGACCGCCAGCGCTTGCAGGTCGCGCTGACCGCGCTGGGCTTCAATACCGGCGGCAGCGACGGCGCCTTCGGGCCGCGCACCCGCCAGATGATCGCCGGCTGGCAGAAGGGCCGCAGCGAGCCCGATACCGGCTTCCTGACCGCGGCGCAGCAGCAGGCGCTGCTGCGCGACGCCGCGCCGGCCGTCGCGAAGTTCGACGACGACCAGAAGAAGCAGGACGAAGAGGCGAAGAAGAAGGCCGAGGAAGACGCCAAGGCGAAGGCCGCCGCCGCGGCCGCGCCGCCCGCTCCCGTGCCGGCGCCTCCGGCCGCCGCGCCGCCGCCGGCCGCCGCCGCGGTCACGCCGCCGGCGTCGAGGGGCGGCGTCAATCCCTTCGACGGCCGCTGGACCGGCACGGCGCAGTTCGGCGGCAGCGGCCGCAACGAGGCGCTGTCGGTCGCGATCCAGAACGGCACCGGCAGCAGCGGCTGGCGCGTCGGGCGCTGCGGCGCCAAGAGCAGCAGCTACACCGTCAACATTACGAACGACGGCAAGTGGTCGGTGCACTTCGAGGGTTTCAACAACGACTGCGTCCCGCAGAGCAACACCTTCAAGGGCGTGTTGCAGGGCAACATGATCCAGTTTCGCTGGTCCGGCGGCCAGAACACCTTCACGCTGAGCAAGTAGGCGCGCGATGAACGAGGCCGCCATCGCATCGATCGAGACGATGGCCGATCGCATGGACACCGACCAGGCCGACGGCGCCCTGCTGGCCGGCTTCACCAAGCGCCAGCCGAGCGTCGAGGAGCGGATGGCGGCGGGCAAGGCCTTGCGCAAGACCGTGCCGCGCCAGGCCCATCGCACTTTCGATCCCGGCCGCGACCGCACCGACCCGATCGAGATCCTCGAGCGGCAGAACGCGACCCGGGCGGCCAAGCTGGTGCCGGTGCGCTACGGCCGCATGCTGGCCTCGCCCTTCGCCTTCCTGCGCGGCTCGGCGGCGGTGATGGCCTCCGACCTCGCGCACACGCCGGTCAGCGGCTTCTACGTCTATGCCTGCGGCGACATGCACGTCTCGAACTTCGGCGTGTTCGGCTCGGCCGAGCGCGAGCTGGTGTTCGCGATCAACGACTTCGACGAGGTCTTCCCCGCGCCGTGGGAATGGGACCTCAAGCGGCTGGTCGCCAGCGCCGCCGTCGCCACCCGCTTCATGGGCGGCGATCGCGCCGATTCCGACGAGGCGGTGATGGGCATGGTGCGGTCCTACCGCAAGCGCATCGCGCGCTACGCCGGGATGGGCCACCTCGAGGTCTGGTACGACCGCATCGACGAGCGCACCGTGCTCGACAGCCTGTCGCCCAAGGTGCGGCGGGGCGCCCAGCGGATCATCGACAAGGCGCGCGCCAAGGGTCACCAGCGCGTGCTCGAGAAGATGACCGAGCAGGTCCAGGGCGAGCATCGCATCGTCGAGGATCACCCGGTGATCGTGCGCGAGACCCACACCGCCGACGGCATCCCGATCGGCGAGGCGCTCGACGGGCTGCTGCGGTCCTACATCGGGTCGCTGACCTACGACCGCCGTCGCCTGCTGGCGCGCTACCGCATCGTCGACGTCGCGCGCAAGGTGGTAGGCGTCGGCAGCGTCGGCACTGGCTGCTGGGTCGTGCTTCTGATGGGCAACGACGGCGACGACCCGCTGTTCCTGCAGGTCAAGGAGGCGCAGTCCAGCGTGCTCGAGCCCTACGCGCGCTTCACGCTGCCGTTCGACAACCACGGCCGCCGGGTCGTCGTCGGCCAGCGCCTGATCCAGGGCTCGCCCGACATCTTCCTCGGCTGGGGCGAACTCGAACACCGGCAGTTCTACGTGCGGCAGCTGGCCGACATGAAGGGCGGCGTCGACATGGTCGAGGGCGATCGCGACGGCCTCGACGGCTTCAAGGAATACTGCCGGCTGTGCGGCTGGGCGCTCGCGCTGGCCCATGCCAAGTCGGGCGACCCGGCGCTGATCGCCGGCTACTGCGGTACCAGCGACGTGCTGGACGAGGCGCTGGCGGTGTTCGCCAACGCCTATGCCGATCGCACCGAGCGCGACCACGCCGCGCTGCAGAAGGCGCGCCGCAGCGGCCGCATCGAGGCGATCGACGACCGGCGCTGATGGGACCGCGCGCGTCCCGCGCGCTCATGGGGCGCGCGAGACGCGCGCGGTCCCAGCTCCGTCAATCGACCTTCAGAAGCCCCGTCGCCTGCAGGTCGGCGATCATCCGGTCGTCGGCGCGCAGGGTCGCCAGCAGGGGCTCCAGCGCCACGCCCTCGGTCTCGGCGCCGAGGCCCGCCATCTTCTCCCTGAAGGCCGGGTCGGTGGCGGTCGCGACGACGGCCTCGTTCAGCTTCCTGACCACCGCGGGCGGCGTGCCGGCCGGTGCCATCAGGTAGAGCGGCGTCGTGGCGGAGAAGTCCTTCACGCCCATCTCGGCCAGCGTCGGCACGTCGGCGAGCTGCGGCGAGCGCCTGGCGGTCGTGACCGCGATGGCGCGCAGCTTGCCGTTGCGGATGTGGCCGATCGAGGCCGGGATCTGGTCGATCACCGCGTCGATCTGGCCGGCCAGCAGGTCGTTCAGCGCCGGTCCGTTGCTCTTGTAGGGCACGATGTTGAACGTGACGCCGAGCGCCTTCTGCAGCTGCAGCAGCGCCAGGTGGTTGGTGCTGCCGTTGCCGGGATGGCCGATCGTCACCGTGCCCGGCTTGGCCCGGAGCGCGGCCAGCATCGCCGGCCAGTCCTTGTAGGGGCCGTTGGCGTTGACCACGATGTCCATCGGCGAGGTGTTGAGCAGCGCGACGGGAGCGAAGCTGTCGAGCGTGTAGGGCGGCTTGCCCCCGGTCATGCGCGGGCTGACCAGGAACGTGCCGGTCGAGCCCAGCACCACCGTGTAGCCGTCGGGCGGCGACTGGCTGGCCGCCTCGGCGCCGATCGCGCCGCCGGCGCCGCCCTTGTTCTCGACGATGACCTGCTGGCCCAGCCGCTTGGGCAGCGCCTCGGCGTAGAGCCGGCCGGTGAGGTCGGCGTTGCCGCCCGGCGCGAACGGCACGATAAGCTTGATCGGCTTGTCGGGGTAGGCGGCCTGGGCGTGGGCCCCGGCGGTGGCGGCGAGGACGAGCCCCGCGGCGATGACGGTGCGGCGCTTGAGCGACATGTGCGTTTTCTCCCTGCCGGCGAGTATGCCGCGAAGCTCAGATCGCGCGCCAGAGCGGGCGCAGCGCCAGCAGCACGACGAGCCCCAGCCCGCCGGTCAGCGCCGTCGCGGTCGACGCCCCCACCAGGTTGGCCAGCCAGCCCAGCCACAGGAAGCCGAGCGGACCGGTGCCGATGCAGACCGACAGCACGCCCATGATGCGCGGCCGCATCTCGACCGGCGCGGCGAGGTAGACCAGCGTCGCCTGCAGGGTGGCGAAGGCGGCGCCCGACAGGCCGGTCAGCAGGAGGCCGGCGGCCGCCGGCACGACGCCGGGCGACAGGGCGAAGATCACGACGCCCAGCTGGTAGAGCGCGACGCCGCCGACATAGGCGCCGGCGTGCCAGCGCGGCACCAGCCGCCACGCCAGCAGGAGCGCGCCCACGAAGGCGCCGACGCCGTCGATGCTGGTCAGCAGCCCGACGCCCTCCGGTCCGAGCGCCAGCTGGTCGCGGCCGATCACCGGGATCATGCTGGTGAACGGCCAGCCGAAGATGTTGTAGACGATCGTGACGGCGAGGATCGCCGCCAGCCGGCGGTCGCCGCGCACCGCGGCGAAGCCCTCGCGCATCGAGGCCCAGACCGGCGTGCCGTGGCCGCTCGGCGTGTTGCGCGCCGCCACCGCGAGCGTCGCGCCGAGCGCCAGCAGGTAGAGGCCGGCGCTCAGCAGGAACGCGCCCTCGATGCCGGCGATCACCAGCACGACACCGCCCAGCGTCGGGCCGATCATGCGGCTGACGTTCATCGCCACGATGTCGAGCGCCATGGCAGTGGCCATGCGGTCGCGGCCGACGCTGTCGCCCATCATGGTGCGGCGCAGCGGGTTGTCGGTCAGCCAGCCGAAGCCGTTGACCAGGCTGCCGACCGCGAGGTGCCAGACCTGCAAGAGACCGAACGCCGCGATGACCGCCAGCACCGCCGAGGTCAGCGCCAGCAGGGCGATCATGCCGGCCAGCATCAGGCGCCGGTCGAAGCGTTCGACCACGACGCCCAGCCAGGCCCCGAACAGCCCCATCGGCAGGAGGCGCAGCATCGTCACGACGGAGACGAGGAACGGCGAGTCGGTCTCGCGATAGACGATCACGCCCATCACCACCGTCTCGAGCCAGCGCACCACCGAGGCGACCAGCCCGACCGACCACAGGCGCCAGAAATCGGCGGGGTAGGCGCGGGACGTCACCGGTCGGCCGGCACTGTCGGCGCCTCGCCGTCGATGGTGCAGACCAGCCCGTCGGCGTGGAAGTCCATCCGGGCCTCGCCGCGCAGTTCGGCGGCCAGGGCCTGCCGGATCATGCGCGTGCCGAAGCCGGTGCGGCCCGGCGGCGTGACCGGCGGGCCGCCGTGCTCGCACCACGACAGGCGGAAGCGCGGTCCCTCGACCGTCCAGCGCACCTCGACATGGCCGTCCGGGAGCGACAGCGCGCCGTACTTGAGGGCGTTGGTCACCAGCTCGTGGACGGCCAGCGACAGGGTGACGGCGGTGCGGGGTTGCAGGCGCAGCGGCGGACCGTCCAGCCGGACGCGCTCCTCGCGCGGCTCGAGCAGGCGCAGCGAGGCGCGCAGCACCTCGTCGAGGGCGGCGCCCTCCCAGCTGGCCTCGGTCAGCAGGCCGTGCACCGCCGCGAGGTTGAACAGCCGCTGCGACAGCTGCTCGCGCGCCGCGGGCTCGACGTCCTTCAGGGTGACGTTGGCGATCGACTGCACGATCGCCAGCGTGTTCTTGACCCGGTGATTGAGTTCGTCGAGCAGCAGGCGCAGCTGCGACTCGTAGCGGTGGCGCTCGGTGACGTCGGCGGCGACGCAGACCGAGCCGACCGGCACGCCATCGGGGCCGCGCAGCGGCTCGGCCCGGATCAGCAGGGTGCGCCGCTCGCCGTCGTCGTGCACGAGGTCCATCAGCTCGTCGTCGATCGTCTCGCCCCGCAGCGCGCGTTGCAGCGGCAGCCGGTCGAGCGGGAGCACGGCGCCGTCCTGTTCGAAGCGGAACAGCTGGTTCGGCGCGACCGAGAGCAGGCGCTCGTCCGGCGGCACGCGCAGCATCTCGGTGGCGCGCCGGTTGCGCGCGATCATGCGGCCCGCGGGATCGTTGGTGAACCACACCGCGACCGGCACCGTGCCCAGCACGGCCTCGAGCTCGGCGGTGCGCTGGTGCAGCGCCGCCTCGGCGTCGCGGCGGTCCGAGACGTCGCGCAGCACCGCGCCGATGCCGTCGCCCAGGGGAAACACGCAGTAGGCGACCAGCCGCGCGCGCATGGTCGACAGGATCTCGCCCTTGAGCAGGCGACGCGTCGCCATCGCCTCGCGCAGCACGCGGCCACGCTCGTGCTCGCGGTCCCATGGGAAGACGTCCCACACCACCCGGCCCAGCACCGTCTCGGCCGGCCGCTCGAAGTAGCGGGCGGCCTCGTCGTTGAACAGCACGAAGCGGAAGTCGCGGTCGAGCGCGTAGAACGGCTGGCCGATCCCGGCGAGGATCTGGTCGAGCAGAAGCGCGGCGTCGGGCAACGGGGCCATGGTTGCAGTGTACCGCGCCCGGCGCCTCTTGCTAGAGAGACGGGGACAGACGGGGGAACTTGCGTGAAGATCACGGCCGCCACCTACAACATCCAGTTCGGCCGCGGGATCGACGGCGTGTTCGACATCGACCGGACGGCGCGCGAGGTCGCCGGCGCCGACATCGTGGCCTTCCAGGAGGTCGCTCAGCACTGGGCGCGCAATGGCTGGCAGGACCAGGCGCAGGAACTGGCCGACCGGCTGGATTTCCACCATGTCTTCGGGGCCGGGTTCGACGTCGCGGCTGGCGGGCCGCCGGGCGAGGCCGTGCCGCGAGACCGCCGCCGCCGGTTCGGCAACATGGTGGCCAGCCGCTGGCCGATCGAGTCGAGCCGGACGATGCTCCTGCCCAAGGTGGCGCTGGCCCGCTTCTACGACCTGCAGCGCTGCATCGTGGAGGCGGTGGTGGCGACGCCGGCCGGCCGGCTCCGGGTCTATTCCCTGCACCTGACGCACGTCTCGTCGGGGCTGCGCCTGCCGCAGGTGCGCACGCTGCTCGACTTCGTGGCCGACGCGCCGGAGAACGGCGCGCCGTGGAGCGGCGAGCCGGTGCCGGGCTGGACCGAGGGGCCGGAGGAGCCGGCGCTGCCCGAGCCGGCGCTGGTCATGGGCGACATGAACTTCACCGCCGACTCGGCCGAGTACGCGCTGGTGTGCGGCGAGAAGGACCCGGGGCTCGGCCGCATCGTGCGCCGCAGCGCGCTGCGCGACGCCTGGGTGGCGGCGGGCCACGCCGAGGACGAGGGCGTCAGCCTGCGCAACGAGTACCTGGGCGAACTGCGCATCGACCACGTCTTCGCCACGCCGTCGGTGGCCCGCCATGTCGCCGCCATGCGGATCGACGAGACGGCGCGCGGCTCCGACCACTACCCGGTGTTCGTCGACCTCGAGGTTCCCGGGACGGGCTTCTAGTCGCCTAGTCCATCACGATCGCGACGCGGCCGGTCACCGAGCGTTCGAGCAGGGCGCGCATGGCGTGGTCCGCCTCGTCGAGCCGGAAGGTACGATCGACGTGCGGCCGGCACTGGCCGGCCTCGCACCAGCCGCGGATGCGCTCCATCAGGGCGAAGGTGCGGTCGGCCTGTTCGAAGCGCGCGTCGTGCGGGCTCCAGCCGACATAGTAGCCGTAGTTGAAGCCGGTCACCGCGATGGTCTTGACCAGCAGGATGTTGGCCGGGATCTGCGGGATCGTGCCGCCGGCGAAGCCGATCGGGCAGATCCGCGATTCGACCGCCATGCAACGCAGCGACTGGGCGAATACCTCGCCACCCACCGGATCGTAGACGCGGTCGACGCCGCGGCCGCCGGTGATCTTCAGCACCTCTTCGCGGAAGTCCTGCGCGGTGTAGTCGATCACGTGGTCGGCGCCGTGGGCGCGGGCGAACGCGGTCTTGCGCGCGCCGCCCGCGGTGGCGATCACCGTGGCCCCCAGGATCTTGCCGATCTCGACCGCCGCCATGCCGACGCCGCCCGCCGCGGCATGGACCAGCAGCGTCTGGCCGCGCTGCACGTCGAGCGCCACCGGCCAGGTCAGCGCGCCGGCCGAGGTCGGGTAGGAGATCGCGAGTTGAATGGCCTCGACGAAGCCGACGGTGCGAGGCTTGGGGAAGACGTTGACCTCGTGGGCGACCGTCTCCTCGGCCAGCCCGCCCCAGTCGAGCACCGCCACGACCTCGTCGCCGACCTTGAGCCGCTTGCAGGCGGCATCGACCTCGGTGACGACGCCCGAGACCTCGGTGCCGGGCGCGAACGGGAAGGGCGGGCGCCGCTGGTACTTGCCGGCGATCACCAGCGTGGTGGCGAAGCTGACGCCCGCCGCCTTGATGCGGATGCGCACCTGGCCGGTGCCAAGCGGCATCGGCGCAGTGTCCTCCAGGACAAGGTCCTCCGGTCCGCCCCAGCGGCGGCAGATCATCGCTTTCATGGCGGGCTCAGGCTCCCAGCGCGCCGACGATGGCGACCGAGCAGACGTTGCGCGCCGGGAAGCCGCCGAGGTTGTGGGTCAGGCCCAGCTTGACATCGGGGCGCTGGCGCGCGCCGGCGCGGCCCTGCAGCTGCAGGTACATCTCGTAGATCATGCGGATGCCCGAGGCGCCGATCGGGTGGCCGAAGCACTTGAGGCCGCCGTCGATCTGGCACGGCACCTTGCCGTCGGCGTCGTAGAAGCCGTCGAGCACATCGCCGACCGCGCGCCCCTCCGGCGAGATGTAGAGGTCCTCCAGCGTCACCAGCTCGGTGACCGAGAAGCAGTCGTGGCATTCCACCAGGCTCAGCTGCTCGCGCGGCTTGTCGATGCCGGCCTCGCGGTAGGCGCGACGGGCGGCGACGCGCGCCGTGGCGAAGTAGCTGCCGTCCCAGGTGTTGTACTGCTCCTCCTCGCCGTTCGAGCCGGCGATCTGCAGCGCCTTCACCGTCACGAGGTCCTTCTTGCCGAGCGAGCGCGCGATCTCGGGCGTCGTCACGATCGCCGCGGCGGCGCCGTCGGACACGCCGCAGCAGTCGTAGAGTCCGAGCGGGTCGGCGATCAGCGGCGCGTTCAGCACGTCGGCCTCGGTGATCGGCCGCTGCAGGTGCGCCTTGGGGTTCTTCGCGCCGTTGGCGTGGCTCTTGACCGAGATCCGGGCCATCGCGCGCTTGAGGTCGTCGCGGCTGACGCCGTGCTTGGCGCGGTAGGCCGAGGCGAGCTGCGCGAAGCTGCCCGGCGCGGTCAGGTTGGACCACCACAGCGGCGGCAGCATGCCGGCGTTGAGGCCGGGCAAGCCCCCGAAGCCGGTGTCCTTCAGCTTCTCGACGCCCAGCGCCAGCGCGATGTCGCAGGCGCCCGCCGCGACGGCATAGACGGCCGAGCGGAAGGCGTCGGAACCCGACGCGCAGTAGTTCTCGACGCGGCTCACCGGGATGTAGTCGAGCCGCAGCGTCTCCGACAGCGGCAGGCCGGACTTGCCGACATTGACCTCGTCGAGGCAGGTCGACAGCCAGGCCGCGCCGACGTCCTTGCGGCCGATCCCGGCGTCGCCCAGCGCCTCCTCGAAGGCGCCGACCATCAGCTCCTCGGCGCCCTTGTCCCAGTGCTCGCCGAAGCGGGTGCAGCCCATGCCGAGGATGGCGACCTTGTCGCGGATGCCCGAAGCCATTGTTGTTCCTCCCTAGGCGATCTTGACCGGCAGCGCCTTCACGCCGCGCAATATCAGCGAATCGTGCCACTCGGGCGGCCCGCCGGCCAGCCGGATCGACGGCAGGCGCTCGGTCAGGCGGCGGGCGGCGATGATGCCCTCCAGCCGGGCGAGCGGCGCGCCGAGGCAGAAGTGGATGCCGTGGCCGAAGGTCAGGTGCGGGTTGGTCTCGCGGCCGATGTCGAAGCGCTCGGCGTCCGCGAACGCCTCGGGATCGCGGTTGGCCGCGTTGGCGAAGGCGAAGACGCGCTGGCCGGCGCGGATCGTGCGCCCGCCCAGCTCGAGGTCGGCGGCGGCGATGCGGGCCAGCGCGCCCGACGGGCCGTCGTAGCGCAGCCATTCCTCGACCGCGCGACCGGCCAGCGACGGGTCGGCGGCCAGCCGCTCCCACTGGTCGCGGTGCTTCATCGAGTACAGGAAGCCGTTGCCGATCAGGTTGGTCGTGGTCTCGTGGCCGGCGAACAGCAGGAGGATGCAGGTGCCGATGATCTCGTCGGT
>Ga0102832_1002492_pt1 | contig 11131 bp, 5 predicted proteins | sample EBPBio282013_DNA_FD_88942 | JGI IMG/M metagenome (GOLD analysis project Ga0102832, IMG submission 88942) | Wastewater treatment Type I Accumulibacter community from EBPR Bioreactor in Madison, WI, USA - Reactor 2_5/28/2013_ DNA (Illumina Assembly) | ecosystem: Engineered > Bioreactor > EBPR >... | reverse complement strand
GGGCCGCAGCAGCGCGTCGCGCAGCGCGATGTGGGTCGGGAAATCCATCATGCTGGTCATGTGCGGGACGTGGCCGCTCGCGTTGACCTTGCCGCGCTGCCAGTGGGCGACGACGAGCGGGTTCGCGCTCCATTCCTCGCCGACCATCGCGAAGTCCGGGTACTCGTCCATCACCGCCTTCGCCCACGTGCTCAGGAATCCGGCATCGGCGTAGCCGAAGGTGTCCTCGCGGATGCCCGACAGGCCCGCGGTCTCGATCCACCACAGCGTGTTCTGGATCAGATAGCGCGCCAGGTGCGGGTTGCGCTGGTTGAGGTCGGGCATCGAGGCGACGAACCAGCCGTCGGTGAAGCCGGCGCGGTCTTCCGGCGCGGCGTGCAAGTCCTGGATCGTGGTGCGGCGATGGTTGGTGGGCGCGAACCTCGCTTCGTGGTTGATCCAGTCGCGGCTGGGCAGGTCGCGCATCCACCAGTGTTCGGACCCGATGTGGTTCAGCACCACGTCCATGATCAGGCCGATGCCGTGCGCCCGCGCCTCGCGCGCAAGGGCGATGTAGTCGTCGTTGCTGCCGAAGCGCGGATCGATGTGGTACAGGTCGGTGATCGCGTAGCCGTGGTAGGACTGCTGCGGCTGGTCGTTCTCCAGCAACGGCGTCGGCCACAGCTGGGTGAAGCCGAGCCCGGCGATGTAGTCCAGGTGCGCGCGCAGGCCGGCGATGTCGCCGCCGTGGCGCCCGAACGGCGCGCGGCGGTCGGGGCCCTCGCGCAGGCCGGCGACGGCATCGTTGCCGGGATCGCCGTTGGCGAAGCGGTCGGGGGTGACGAGATAGATCGCGTCGGCGTTGCCGAAGCCGCGCGGCGGCGCCGGCCCGCGCGCATCGAGCCGCCAGGGATGGCGCGCCGCCACCGCATCGCCGTCGAGGAGTTCGAGATCGAACGTGCCCGGCGCCGCGTCGTCGGCGATGTCGACGGTGATGAACAGGTAGTTCGGATTCTCCGCCGGCTGCGCGCCGACGATGCGCACGCCCGGATGCGACACGCGCGGCGACAGCGCGCCGATGCGCTCGCCGTGCACCATCAGCTCGACCTGGCGATGCTGCATGCCGACCCACCAGTTCGCCGGTTCGATGCGGTCGATGGTCGCCGCCTGCGCGGACAGGCCGGTCAGCAGCAGGCACAGCAGCAGGCACAGCTTCAGCGCCGGTCTCGGCATCGGTCGGCTCCGGTTCCTCGTCGATGCCGGCGAGGCTAGCCGTGCGCACGCGGCCACGGCAACGGCGGATGCGATGAATTCGTATGCAGGCCGGCAGTCGGGCGCATGCGGCATGGACGCCGTCATCCCGGACGCAGTGGGGGATCCGTCCTTCGGTTTGTGCAAGGCCACCGCAGATCCCTCACTGCGTTCGGGATGACAGCAAAAAAATGATGGAGCGAGGTCTGGTCCATCGCATGCGCGGCACGCCTGCGTTCCAGCACCGGCACGCCGCGCGCGGCTGAGCCGGTCTATAGTGCCGCCTTGCGATCGCCGGGGGCCGCCCGCACATCGCCGACCCCGCCCGAGCGATTGCCCATGTCGAGTCCCAGCCACGCCGGCGATACGCCGATCACCCAGCGCGAGCAGCTGGTCGCGGTGCTCGCGTCCGGCGAGAAGCCGCGCGGCGATTGGCGCATCGGCACCGAGCACGAGAAGTTCGGCTTCCGCCTCGACGACCTGCGCCCGCCGGCGTTCGACGGGGAACGCGGCATCGAGGTGCTGCTCAAGGGCCTGGTGCGCTTCGGCTGGGCGCCGGTCGAGGAGCACGGGAAGGTGATCGCGCTGCTCAAGGACGACGCCTCGGTCACGCTCGAACCGGCCGGCCAGCTGGAACTGTCCGGCGCGCCGCTGGAGACCATCCACCAGACCTGCCGCGAGGTCAGCACCCACCTGTACGAGGTGAAGGTCATTGCCGACGAACTGCGGCTGGGCTTCCTCGGCATGGGCTTCCAGCCCAAGTGGCGGCGCGAGGACATGCCGTGGATGCCCAAGGGCCGCTACCGGATCATGCGCGAGTACATGCCGAAGGTCGGCGGCCTGGGCCTGGACATGATGACCCGCACCTGCACAGTGCAGGTCAACCTCGACTACGCCTCCGAAGCGGACATGGTGAAGAAGTTCCGCGTCTCGCTGGCGCTGCAGCCGGTGGCGACCGCGCTGTTCGCCGATTCGCCGTTCACCGACGGCAAGCCCAACGGCTTCCAGAGCTACCGTTCACACATCTGGACCGACACCGATCCGCACCGCACCGGCATGCTCGATTTCGTGTTCGAGGACGGCTTCGGCTACGAACGCTATGTCGATTACCTGCTCGACGTGCCGATGTACTTCAGCTATCGCAACGGCGAGTACATCGACCTGGCCGGCAAGTCGTTCCGCGCGTTCCTCGCCGGCGAGCTCGATGGTCTGCGCGGCGAACTGCCGACGCTGCGCGACTGGAACGACCACATGACCACCGCCTTCCCGGAAGTGCGGCTGAAGAAATACCTGGAGATGCGCGGTGCCGACGGTGGCCCGTGGAACCGGCTGTGCGCGCTGCCGGCGTTCTGGGTCGGCCTGCTCTACGACGATGCCGCGCTCGACGCCGCCTGGGACCTGGTGAAGGATTTCAGCCGCGAGGAACGCCATGCCCTGCGCGACGGGGTGCCCCGGCACGCGCTGAAGCTGCCGTTCCGCGGCGGGCGCGTGCGCGACCTCGCCGGCGAGGCGCTGAAAATCGCCGCCGCCGGCCTGCGCCGCCGGGCCCGGCTCAACGGCAAGGGCGTCGACGAATGCGATTTCCTGTCGCCGCTGCTGGAGGTGGTCGAGGCCGACCAGACCCCCGCCGAGCGCAAGCTCGCGCTGTTCCACGGCGAGTGGAACGGCGACATCGACCGCGTGTTCCGCGAGTTCGCGTACTGATCGCATCGCCGCGATCCTGTCCTGAAGGACAACGATCGCCGCGCGCGGCGCGCGACGGTTGCGGCAGCAACCGATGCTGCGCTGCGTCACGAAACGCGTTAACGTCTGGCCGATGAACATTCCCGACGGCCCGCTGCGCGAACCGCTCGATTTCGCCGAGACCGATACCCTGCTGCGCGACGACGTGCGCCGGCTCGGCGCGCTGGTCGGCGAGGTCCTGGCCGAACAGGGATCGCCGGCGCTGCTCGCGGAGGTGGAAGGCATCCGCCGCGCCGCGATCGCGCGCCGCGAACAGGGCCTGCCGGTGGACGCGCTGGCCGACGAACTGGCGCGGGTGCCGCTGGCCGACGCCGAAGCCGTGGTGCGCGCCTTCGCCACCTGGTTCGGCGCGATCAACCTGGCCGAGCGCGTGCACCGCATCCGCCGCCGCCGCGACTACGAACGCAGCAGCGGCGGCCAGCCGCAGCCGGGCGGGTTCGAGGCCGTGCTGCGCGACCTGCAGGGCGACGGCGTCACCTTCGAGGAACTGGTGGCGACGTTGCCGCGGCTGTGGGTGGAACCGGTGTTCACCGCGCACCCGACCGAGGCGGTGCGCCGGGTGATGCTGGAGAAGGAGCGCGACATCGTCGAGCGCCTGGTCGAGGACATCGACCGCACGCGCACGCCGGTGGAACGCCGCGCCGACCTGGAGCGCATCCGCCTCTCGCTCACGTCCGCCTGGCAGACCAGCGATGCGCCGGCGCAGAAGCCGACCGTCGCCGACGAGGTCGAGCACGTCGGCTACTACCTCGGCAACATGCTCTACCGCGTGGTGCCGGTGTACTACGAGGCGTTCGCCGATGCGGTCGAGGCGGTGTACGGCCGCCGCATCGAGCTGCCGCAGGTGCTCCGCTTCGGCACCTGGGTCGGCGGCGACATGGACGGCAACCCCAACGTCAACGCCGACACCGTGCGCGCCGCGCTCGACGCGCAGCGCGCGCAGGCGATCGAACGCTATCGCGCCGACCTGCGCGCGCTGGGCAACACGCTCACCCAGTCGCTCGGGCGCGCCGAGGTCGACGCGGCCGTGGTCGCGCGTACCGACGACTACATCGCGCGCCTGCCGCAGGCGGCCGCGCGCTTGCGCCCGCGCCTGGCGGACATGCCGTACCGGCGCCTGATCGACCTGATGAAGGCACGGCTGGCGCTGGCCGCGTCCGCGGAGGCGGGCGGTTACGCCGGCGCACGGGAGTTCATTGCCGACCTCGAACTCATCGACGCCAGCCTCACCCGCCACCGCGGCGAGCACGCCGGCCGCTTCGTGCTGCGGCGCCTGCTGTGGCGCGCGCGCACCTTCGGCTTCCACCTCGCCGCGCTCGACCTGCGCCAGGACTCGGCGGTGCACGATGCTGCGCTGGCCGACCTGCTCGGCGACGCCGACTGGGCCGCGCGTGAGGCCGGCGATCGCACCGCACGGCTGCAGGCGCTGCTGGAACGGCCGCCGCAGGCGCCCGCCGCGCCTGGCGACGTGCTGGCCTCGACGCTCGACGTGCTGCGCACCGTGCTCGACGTGCGCCGCAGCCACGGCGTCGCCGCGATCGGCCTGTACATCATCAGCATGAGCCGCAGCGCCGCCGATGCGCTGGCGGTGCTGGCGCTGGCGCGCGTCGCCGGCTGCGTCGACGGCGATGCCGTCCCGCTCGACATCGCGCCACTGTTCGAGACCGTCGACGACCTGCAGGCCGCGCCGGGCGTGATGCGCTCGCTGTTCGAGGATCCGGCCTACCGCCAGCACCTCGCCGCGCGCGGCGACGAGCAGACGGTGATGCTCGGCTACTCCGACAGCGCCAAGGACGGCGGCCTGCTGGCCTCGCGCTGGACGCTGCAGCGCGCGCAGGTGGAGTTGACCGAACTGGCCAACCGCTTCGGCGTGCGCATCATGTTCTTCCACGGCCGCGGCGGTTCGGTCAGCCGCGGCGGCGGCAAGACCGAGCGCGCGATCATCGCCGCGCCGCGCGGTTCGGTGAACGGCTCGATGCGCGTCACCGAACAGGGCGAGGTGATCCACCGCAAGTACGGCATCCGCGCGCTGGCGCTGCGCAACCTCGAGCAGACCACCGGCGCGGTGCTGCGCGCGACGCTGCGCCCGCGACCGCGCGACCCGCGCGAGGAGCAGTGGAAGGCGATCGCGAAATCGCTGGCCGCGGACTCGCGCGCGCACTACCGCGCGCTGGTGCACGAACATCCGGACTTCCCCGACTACTTCCGTGCCGCCACGCCGGTCGACGTGATCGAGCGCCTGCAGATCGGTTCGCGCCCCTCGCGCCGGCGCGACGGCGGCATCCACAACCTGCGCGCGATCCCGTGGGTGTTCGCCTGGTCGCAGAACCGTTCCGGCCTCACCGGCTGGTACGGCATCGGCCACGCCCTGTGCCGCGGCGTGCAGCAGCACGGCCAGGACGCGATGGCGGAAATGGCGCGCGACTGGCCGTTCTTCGCCGCGGTGCTGGACGACGTGGAGATGCTGCTGGCGAAGTCGGACCTGGCGATCTTCGAGCGCTACTCGCGCCTGGCCGGCCCGCTGCACGACACCTTCCATCCCGGCATCGCCGAGGAGTTCCTGCGCACCTGCGATGCGATCCTGCTGCTCAAGCAGCGCGACCGCATCCTCGCCGACGACTACCGCCTGCGCCTGTCGATCCGCCTGCGCAACCCCTACGTCGATCCGATCAGCCTGCTCCAGGTCGACCTGCTGCAACGCTGGCGCGCCGGCCACCGCGGGGACGACGACCTGCTGCGCGCGCTGGTCACCACCGTCAACGGGATTTCGGCGGGGATCCAGAACACCGGCTGAGGCATGCACACGGGAAGATGAGGCCACCGGTGACCCGCCGCCTTCCGTGGCCGGCAGGGGCCGCCGCGGCCTTCCCCGCCTGTGCCACACTCGCGCCGTGCGCAGGGTTTCCCGCCAGCGCGCGCGGCACGGGGAAACAGGGCATGTCGCAGGAGTCGCAGCACGCACCGGTGACGCAGTGGCTCGCGCGCGCCCGCGATGGCGACGCGCGCGCGCTGGAGGCGGCCTTCGCATGCGTCTACGACGAACTCAAGCTGGCCGCGCGCGCGCAGCTGCGCCGCAACCGCGGTGCGTTCGAGACCACCGTGCTGGTGCACGAGGCCTACCTCAAGCTGGTCGGCAGCCAGGCGCTGGCGCCGAATGACCGCCACCACCTGCTCGCGCTTTCGGCGCGGGCGATGCGCCAGGTGCTGGTCGACCATGCCCGCAACGTGCACGCGCTCAAGCGCGGCGCCGGCCAGGAGGCGGTGACCCTGACCGCGCGCATCGGCGCGGAGGAACGCGCGGCGGTCGAGGTGCTGCAGCTGGACGAGTTGCTCGGCGCCCTGCACAAGGCCGATCCGAGGGCCGCGCAGATCGTCGAATTGCGTTACTTCGGCGGATACGAGGAAGAGGAAATCGCCGACATGCTCGGAATCAGCTACCGCACCGTCCGCCGCGACTGGCGCAAGGCGCGCGCGTTCCTGCTTGCCGGGCTGGACGCGTGAGCGGCGGCGAGGGCACGGGCCGCCGTCAGCGCGCGCTGGCGATCTTCGACGCGGTGGTCGACTTGGCGGCCGTCGAGCGCACGGCACGGCTCGACGCGCTGTGCGCCGGCGATGCCGACCTGCGCGCCACGGTACAGGCGCTGCTCGATGCGGACGGGAGCGCCACCGAGCCGTTCTCCGGCGATGTCGCGCAGTGGGCCGGCGCGATCGCCGCGGCGTCGCCGGACGCGGGCGCGCGCGCGGGCGAGCAGGTCGGTGCCTGGCGCGTGACCGGCCTGCTCGGGCGCGGCGGCATGGGCGCGGTGCATGCAGTCGAGCGCGCCGACGGCGCCTACGTGCAGCGCGCCGCGCTCAAGCGCGTGCACGGCGCGGAGCTGTCTGCCGCCAGCCGCGAACGCTTCCTGCGCGAACGCCAGGTGCTGGCGCGGCTGCAGCATCCGCACATCGCCACCCTGCTCGACGGCGGCTTCGATGCACAGGGCGATCCCTACTTCGTGATGGAGCGCGTCGACGGCATCCCGATCGACCGCTGGTGCGACGAACAGCGGCTGGGCCTGCGCGACCGCGTCATCCTGTTCCTGCAGGTGCTCGATGCCGTGCAGTACGCGCATCGCAACCTGGTGGTGCATCGCGACCTCAAGCCGTCGAACCTGCTGGTGACGCCCGACGGCCAGGTGAAGCTGCTCGACTTCGGCATCGCCCGCGAACTGGAGCAGGCCGGGTTGGCGGCAACCGCGACCGCCGACCGCGCGATGACGCTGCAGTACGCCTCGCCCGAGCAGCTGCACAACGAACCGATCACCACCGCCACCGACGTCTACCAGCTCGGCGTGGTGCTATACCGCCTGCTGACGGGGCGGCATCCGTTCGGGATCGAGGCCGACACGCCGCTGGCCCGGCAGCTGCAGTCGCTGAGCGGCGATCCCGAACCGATCACGCGCAGCGCGAGGCACTCCGATGCCGACGCCGCGGCGCGCCGTGGCGAGTCGCCCGAATCGCTGGCGCGCGCGCTCGACGGCAGCCTCGGGGCGATCGTGCATGCCTGCCTGCGCCGCGATCCGGCCAGCCGCTACGCCTCCATCGAGGCGCTGGGCAACGACCTGCGGGCATGGCTGGACGACCGGCCGGTGTCGGCGGCATCGCCGGGGCGCGCGCAGCGCACGCGACTGTGGCTGCGCCGCAACCGCGCGCTGGCCGCGTCCGTCACCGCGGTGCTGTGCGCGCTGGTCGCCGGCACCGGCATCGCGCTGTGGCAGGCGCACGAGGCGCGCGAACAGGCGCGCATCGCCGAGCGCGAGAGCGCCAGTGCGCGTGCGGTGATGGCCTTCCTCAGCGACACGCTGGCTGCCGCCTCGCCCGACCAGGCGATGGATACCGAAGTCAGCGTGCGCCAGCTGCTGGACCATGCCCGCGTCGAGCTGGACAAGCGCGGTGCCGTCGATCCGCAGGTGCGCCAGCCGGTGCAGCTGATGCTCGGCAACCTGTACCACTCGCTGGGTGACATGAAGATCGCCGCGCAACTGCTGGAGGCGGGGTTCGAAGGCGTCGAGCCCGGCAACGCGCAGGACGCCGCGGTGCTGTCCGACCTGCTGGCCAGTTACTCCGCCGCGCTCAACGGCATGGGCCGCGGCAAGGAGAGCCTCGGCCTTGCGGAACGAGCCGCGCAGTGGCAACGGCGCTTCTCCCCGGACGATCCGCACGAGCGGTTGAAGGCCACGGTGTTCCTGGGCTCGGGCCACTACAACGCAGGCGATTACGCACAGGCCGCTTCGTTCTGGCAGGACGCCATAGAACAATCGGCAGCGATGACCGATCCGCCGGTGGATGCGGTGATCGACGCCTACCAGATGCTGGGCGGCCTGATGAACTTCACCGGCGAGTACGCGCGAGCCGAGCAGTTGGCCGACAACGGTCTTGGCTTTGCCGACGCGCACGGCGTACCCGCGCAGGCGCCGCTCCGCGTCAACCTGCTGCGGGCCAAGGCCGAGGCGCTGGATCTGCGTGGCGATCCGGTGGCCGCCGAAACGGTGATACGGCAGGCGATCGCGCTGCAGCAGCAGACGGTCGGCGAGGGCGGCAGCCGGCTGGGCACGCTGTACAACGCGCTGGGCATTGTCCTCAACAACCAGGGCAAGTACCGCGACTCCATCGCCATGCTGGAAAAGTCGGAGTCACTGGGAGCGCAATCCGCCGGGTCGCCCACCGAAGCCGCCATCAGCCGAAACAACATCGCCGCCGTGCATGAAAGCGCGGGTGACTACGCGCACGCGATCGACCTGTTCGAACAAAGCCTGCAGACGCTGGGGGAGGCGGGCGTCGCGCAAGACGACATCGTCTGGCGTCGCGCCGAGCGCAGCTACGCTCGCTGCCTGGGCCTGGCTGGCCGGTTCGCCGATGCGGAGGCGCGGTTGCGGCGGCTGCAGGACCAAGCCCGTGCGCTGGAGGGCGAGGATTCGATGGAGTACGCGTTCGTCACCTGGCAGCGGGCCGTGCTGGCGCGGCGCATGGGTGATCACGTGCAGGGCGAGCCGCTGCTGGCGCAGTCGCGGGAACTGTGGGCGGCGCTGGCGCCGCCGGCGCATCCGATCTTCGCGCATGCGCTGCGACTGCAGGCGGCGTTCGAGGGCATGCGCGGCGACCAGACGGCCGCGGAACGGACGCAGCGCGAGGCGATGCGGCATTTCGAAACCGGCGGCGTGCTGCCCGTGGACCTCGCGATCGCGCGCGCCGAACTGGCCGGCATCCGCTTGGCGCGCGGTGATCGTGCCGAAGCGCGCAGGCTGCTCGGCCAGGCCTTGCCCGTGCTGCGCGATGCGCTGCTGCCGCAGGAGATCAACCGCGCCGCTGCCGAGGCGCTGGCGAAGCACCTCGGCGCCTGAAGCGTCATTCCTGCTCGCAGGGATCGGTCGGCGTCAGCGTGTACTTCTCGGTTCCATTGGCGCAGCGCGTGCCCTTCGGGGTTTTCACGCAGCCCACGCCGCTGCCGTTCATGGTGCCGCCGTTCTCGTCGGCCGAGACGGTATAGCCGGTGCCTCCCCACACGGCGAAGCCGCTGATGCTGCCACTGTAGGAATAGCTGCCGCCCTGCGCGCTGGACGGCGTGAACGTCATCGTCACGCCACTGCCACTGATGGTGAAGGGCTTCTCAAGATCGCAGATGGTGCCGCTGCCGTGGAAGGCGCCGCCGCCGCCGGACGCGTGATAGGCGCGCTGGGCCTTGGTGTCGAATTCGGCAGTAGCCTTGCCGACGCCGCGCTTGCTGCGCGATTCGAAGGCGATGCTGGCCGATTTGTCCTTTTCCTCGGGCGCCTTGTAGGTGTAGGTGGCGTCGGCGCGGACCTTGCCGCCGGGTTCGATGCTGGACCCGCCGCTGAGCGTCGCGGTCACCGAGCCGCCGGTCGGCGCACCATCGGACCTTGCGCGTGGCTTGGCTTCGACCTTGAATGACGTGCCGGGCGTGACGCCCGTGCGCTTGCCGGGGCTGCTGGTGACCTGCAGGTCCACGCAGCGCCCGCTTTCCCAGCCCTTCTTCGCGCCCTCCAGCGCCTGCAAAGCCGCCATCTTCGCCATCTTGGCGATGCCTTCGGCTGACTGCATGGCCGCATCGTTGGCCTTGCCGCTGCGCTTGTTGACCTTGCTGCCCATCTCGCCGCGACTGGTGGACAAGGTGTCGGTGATGTCGACGAAGCTGCCTTCGTAGTTGTCGAAGGTGCGCTGGTCCACGTGCACGTCCATGTCGATCTGGTCGTCGATCAGGTTGGCGTCGTCGTCCAGGTACTTGTCGAGGTCGGCGCTGACCTTGACATGGGCGCCGGTGCCGGCCTGCCCGCTTGCGCGGATCTCGGATTCCGAGGTGAAGCTGACATTGACCTTGCCCGAGGCATCCGGACACGTCGTGATGTCAACCTTGGTCGTCACCTTGCCCTGCAGTCCGCCCGGCAACGTGCCCTCGAACACCGTGGTGCTGCTGGCGTGGCTGTCGTCCCATTGCATGCTGAACTGCGAGCCGTCGCCCGCGGTCTGCGAATGACTGCCGGTGGTCTCGCCGTTCTGTTGCGCGCGATCCCACGTCTCGATCGCCGCGGCATTCTGCAGGCCACCAGTGATCAGCGACGTGGCCAGGCCGGAGTAGCCCAGGTCGATCCCGGTGTAGGCCATCGGCAGCATTCTCGGCAGTTCATCCTGCAGACTGCGCGCCTTGCGTTCGTAGGCGACGAACAGTTCGCGCAACGCGGCCTCGCCCTCGGGCCACTCCACCAGCACACCATCGACTCCGTCGAGCGAGGTGCCCGACATCAAACCGATGTAGCGCTCGTTCACTCCGCGAGCGTGGCGCCGACGGTGGCCGCGGCGTCGAGCTGGCCGCGGATCTGCTGGGCGATGCCGGCGAAGCGCTGGCGCGCCGCCGGGCTCAGCTCGATCGCTTCCGAGGCCTTGGCCATCGCCAGCGGGTCGACCTGCGCGCCCTGCACCTTGAACTCGAAGTGCAGGTGCGGGCCGGTGGCCCAGCCGGTCGCGCCGACGGCGCCGACGCGCTCGCCCTGGTCGATGCGCTGGCCCACGCGCACGTCGATGCGGCTCAGGTGCGCGTACAGCGTGGCCTTGCCGTTGCCGTGCTCCACCTCGACGACGTTGCCGTAGCCGTTCTGGCGCCCGG
>Ga0102832_1002487_pt1 | contig 11164 bp, 10 predicted proteins | sample EBPBio282013_DNA_FD_88942 | JGI IMG/M metagenome (GOLD analysis project Ga0102832, IMG submission 88942) | Wastewater treatment Type I Accumulibacter community from EBPR Bioreactor in Madison, WI, USA - Reactor 2_5/28/2013_ DNA (Illumina Assembly) | ecosystem: Engineered > Bioreactor > EBPR >... | reverse complement strand
TGGCCGCCGGCGGCGACGTGGCGAGCGGCGTCGTCGTGGGGGCCGCCGGCGTCGTCGTGACCGGCGGCGTCGTGGTGACCGGCGGCGTCGTGGTGACCGGCGGCGTCGTGGTCGAGGACGGCGGGCAGAGGATCACGTGCGAGATGCTCTTGCCGTCCGATCGCGCGTAGGCGACGCCCGCCGTCGGATCGACCCACACCTCGTTGGCAGCGGCGTCGGCACCGGCTTTGAGGACGAGCAGCGACGCCGGCTGCACGAGCAGGTACGGGGTGTCGACCGGCTCGTACTTCACGCCGAGCGGCTCGCCGTCGGGCCCGGTGCCGCAGAAGAACTCCGGCTGGTTGGCGGCCGAGGAGAACGGAACGGTGTAGTCCGGGGTGCTGTCGACGACGACGTCGGCGGACGCCGTGGCGAGCAGCGGCGCGGCGACGAGCGCGGCGCCGAACGCAGTGAGGAACGCGGCGACAGCCGCGCCGGAACGAGCTCGGGGCGAAGGCATCGAGGCTCCCACGGTCGGCCGGGCGCAGCCCGGATGGCGCTGGACCGAGGCCGGTCTCACCACTGGCTCGCCGCGACCGCTCCCCCTCCGGGGACCGGTGACCGTCGTGCGGTCGCGGGTCGGCGCCTCCTCGCGGGAGCCGCCCGCATCGGGACCGTGCAGCCGGCTTCCGAGGAAGGAACGGCGCCGGCCGGCGCACGGTTACACACCGCTCCCAGGATCAGCCGTTCGTCCTAGTGGCGGTGGGACGGTGGGCGCAGCGCGTGACCGACGACGCGGGCACCGACCACGCCCGGCGGGCAGGACCTGGATCAGCTGGCGACGGGGAGGACCGTGGCGGGCTCGGCGTCGCGGCCGCGCAGGGTGGGCAGCGGTCGCAGCGACGGGCGACGCACGTCGGCGCTGCGCCCGGCGCGGCACTCGGTGCACCAGGCCTCGGAGCCCTGGCCCACGACGAGCACCGAGGGACGGGCGTAGGGGACGCGGCAGCGGGTGCAGATCGTGATCACGGCACCAGTCTGGTGCGTCGGAGGGGCTCCTCGCGCCGCGCTACGCGGGAGGTGTGGGCAGTCCCACACCGCAGATGTCGTGCAGGTGAACGGATCCCGGCCGCCGATGACGACGAGGTTGCCGGCGGCGACCGGAGGTGTGCAGACGAGCCGGTCTGTAAGCCGGGTTCTGTCCCGGTCGCGAGCGACCGGGGGCGACCATCCCTCTAGGACTGCCGTCGCCGGCAGCCTCGTGCGGTCTACCCGCAGGCTCGGACGGGCCGTCCTCGAACGCCTGCGCAGGAGGCGAGCCTCCCTCTTGACCTTGCTCCGGGTGGGGTTTGCCGAGCCACGGCCGTCACCGGCCGCGCTGGTGGTCTCTTACACCACCGTTTCACCCTTGCCGGCGCCGAAGCACCGGCGGTCTGTTCTCTGTGGCACTGTCCCGCGGGTCACCCCGGGTGGGCGTTACCCACCACCCTGCCCTTCGGAGCCCGGACTTTCCTCAGCACCTCGCGGTGCCGCGGCCGCCCGACCGGCTCGTCTGCCCCACCAGGGTAGCGGCGCAGGCGATCCGGCTCTCCCGCGGACGGTGCTGGCTCAAGCCCGGCTCAGGGCCGGATCAGGCGCAGATGCGCAGAATCTGCACCCTCGGTGACACCCGCTGCGCCGACGGGATGACGCTCGACACAGGGCTGCTCCGAACGAGGGACAAGCGCAGCGTCACCGTTTCCGTCGGACCTGCCGCGACCGCGAACCTTGACGTGCTCGCTCCTCCACCGGGAACGAGCACGAGGAGGCTTCGACCCGCGACCGGAATCGGTCACCGCTCCCGCAAGGGGACGGTCGCGGCGAGCCAGTGGTGAGACCGGCCTCGGAGAGCGCCCCCCACTCGTTCCCCGATCGCGAGGTCCCCCCATGAACCGCACGCTCGCCCGTACCGCCGGCATCACCGCCGCGACCCTCGGCCTGGCCGTCGCCGGCCTCCCCCTGGCCCTCTCGGCCACCGCGCACGGCCACGACAACGACCACAAGGTCGGCGTCTGCCACGCGACGTCGTCCGACACCAACCCCTACGAGTGGATCGTCGTCGACGAGAGCTCGGCCACCTACAAGGGCCACCTCGAGCACAAGAACCACCCGAACAAGACCTGGAAGTCCACGGTCACCTGGAACGGCACCACCTACCACCGCGGCGACGCCAAGCCCGACTTCATCGGCGGCGGCATCACGCAGGGCTGGTGCGAGGCCCCGACGACGCCGGACTGCGACGACCGCGACGGCCACGACCACCACGACTCGATCGCCCGCCAGGACCACGACGGCGACGACGAGCGCTGCGAGGAGACGACGTCGCCGACGCCGACCCCCACGGAGACCACGCCGTCGGAGACCCCGACCGAGACGCCGTCGGAGACCCCCACCGAGACCCCGACCGAGACCCCGACCGAGACGCCGTCGGAGACCCCCACCGAGACCCCGACCGAGACGCCGTCGGAGACCCCGACCGAGTCGGAGACCTCGACGCCGTCGGAGACCCCCACCGAGACGCCCACCGAGGACCCGACCGACCCGGTCGAGACCGGCAGCGTCGACCCGACGTCGGCCCCGGCCACCACGGACGCCGCGTCCGAGGCCGCCTCCATCCCCGCGACCGGCGGCGGCCAGCTGGCCCACACCGGTGCGACCTCGATGCTGCTCACCCTGCTCGGCCTGGGCATCTTCGCCCTCGGCGTCCTGGCCACCGTCGCCTCGCGCCGGCCGACCCGCTCGCACTGAGCCTGACCGACCCGCTGCCCGGCCGGACCCGCGAGGGCCGGCCGGCGCGGCACCGGCCCTCGCACCCGGCGCCACCGATGCCGCAGGGCCGACCCACCGCACGTCCCGCGCAGGTCCTCATCGGTGGAGGGGCGCGCGGGCGCGATCGAGCCGCTCTGGATCGGGACGGCGCGAGAGCAGGGACGGCCCCGCAGCCTTCGGGCTGCGGGGCCGTCGCCGTCGTCGGGCGACGACGCGCGCTCAGACCTCGGCGAGGATCTGCTCGCGGAGGATGTCGCCGTGGCCGACGTGCCGGGCGAGCTCCTCGACGAGGTGGGCGTAGATCCAGCGCAGCGTGAGCGGGCCCCGCCGGTTGTGCAGCGCGAGGTCGTCGAGGGCGAGGCCGGACGCGATCTGCTCGGCCTCGCGCACAGCCGCGAGGTAGTCGGCCCGCAGCGACTCCGGCGTGTCGGTGTCGTCGAGGATCCAGCTCTCATCGGCGTCGTACGGGATGCCGGCCTCCTCGCGCGACATCCCCGCGACCGTGACGTGGAACCACACCTTCTCGACGAACACGCAGTGCTTGACGATCGACGCCGGCGTGGTGAGCGACGGGACGAGGTGGCGGCGCGCCTGCTCGTCGGTGAGGCCGTCGAGCAGCGCGAGGATCTCGAGCCTGTTGTCGTGCACGAAGGCCTCGAGCTGCGTGCGTTCGTCGGCGACGAGCGCACGCTCGCTGCGGTAGTCGTCGGCACCGGTCATGCCGCGAGCCTAGCCAGCCGCCTCAGCGGGCTCGGCCGGCTCGAAGGACACCTCGCGCCGGGCGACGTCGACGCCGACGAGCCGCAGCCGCACCCGGCGGCCCAGCCCGAGCCCGCCGCCGCGCACATGGGTTCGCACGGCCGGCCAGTGCAGCTGCACCACGTCGTGGTCCTTGCGCTCGTCGACCACGACGGCCTGGTACTCCTCGCCGATGTGCGGCTCGAGGATCACCGCCTCGACGAGGTCGACGCAGGCGCGGTCGAGGGCGCGGGCCCGCTGCTCGGCGCCGCGCATCTCGTCCGGCAGCGCAGGCAGGGCGTCGAGCACCCACGACGGCACCGGCTCGCCCGACGCCACCGACAGGCACACCTCGGCCGCGTAGCGGTCGACGAGCCGCCGCAGCGGCGCGGTGACGTGGGTGTAGGGCGCCGCGACGGCGGCGTGGCGCAGCACGTCGGGCGCGTCGTCGTCGACCGGCCGCTCGACCACCGTGTAGCCGGCGGAGCGCAGCAGGATGGTGACGAGGTTGAGGAAGGCCGCGTGGGCGGGCGGGCGCGGATCGAGAGCGCGCACCAGCTCGGCGTAGGAGACCTCGCGAGGCCAGTCGATGCCGAGGCCCGCCGCCGTGCGGCGCAGGGACTCGTAGTCGGCCTCGGACGCGGCCGGCATCGTGCGCACGATGCCGACACCGGCGTCGAGCATGAGCCGTGCCGCGCACATGCCGGTGAGCAGCGAGATCTGGGCGTTCCACGACTCCACCGGATGCGGGGCCCGCATCGCGAGCCGGAAGCCGGGGCCGTCGGCCTCGATCTCCTGGTCGGGCACGACGACGTCGATGCCGCCGCGCTCCACCTCGAGGTCGCGGCGCAGAATTCCGACCTCCCGCAGCAGCTGGAGCGGCTCGGGGGCGGTGCCGTCGTCGAGCGCGTGCTGGACCTGCCCGTAGTCGAGCTGGGCGGTGCTGCGGACGAGCGCCCGCTCGACGTCCACCTCGACCGGGCGGCCGCCGCTGTCGAGGTCGATCCTCCAGAGGACGGCGGGCCGCACCTGGTCGGGCAGGAGGCTCGCAGCCCCTTCGCTGAGCACGGCCGGATGCAGCGGGGTGCGGAGGTCAGGGCTGTAGAGCGTGACGCCTCGGCGATGGGCCTCGACGTCGACGGCTCCGCCCGGCCGGACGAAGGCCGCGACGTCGGCGATGGCGTAGAGCACCCGGTAGCCCGTGCCCGAGCGGGCGATGTGCACCGCCTGGTCGAGATCGGTCGAGCCGGCGGGATCGATGGTCACGAAGGCGACCTCGGTGGCGTCGCGCCGCGGCCGCCCGTCGGGGGCGAGGGCCTCGGCGGCACCGGACCGCGCCGACTCCTCCGCCTCGGCGAGGACGTCGTCGGGGAACGAGCGCGGCACGTCCTGCTCGTCGCGCACCGCCTGGAAGCCCGCGCGCAGCAGATCGCCCTGGCGGGTCTGGGCGCGCAGCCACCGGCGGGTCACCTGTGCAACCTACGTGGCGGCGGCGGATGCGGCAGCCGCTCGCGGACGGGGACTGCGGCTCCCCGGCTCTGCGCTGCGCCGCGACGTGGGCGAGGATCTGTCCGTGCTCGTGCTGCTGCCGCCCTCCGAGGGCAAGACGCCGCCCCGCCGGGGCGCCGCCCTCGACCTGGCGTCGCTGTCGTTCCCGTCGCTGACGTCGACGCGCGAGACGGTGCTCGACGCGCTCGTCGACCTCGCGACCCGGTCGCCCGAGAGGGCCCGCGCGGTGCTCGGCCTGTCGGAGCGGCAGACCGACGAGCTCGACCGCGACGCACGTCTCCTCGACGAGCCGTGCGCCCCGGCGAGCCGCATCTACACCGGGGTCCTCTACGACGCGCTCGGACTGTCGAGCCTCGACGCCGCTGCCAAGCGCCGTGCGGGCCGCAGCGTGGTGGTGCAGAGCGCGCTGTTCGGAGCCGTCCGCCTGGGCGACCGGATCCCGGCGTACCGGCTGTCCGGCCAGTCGGTGATCCCCTCGGTAGGGCCGCTCGCCGCCCGTTGGCGCGACCCCCTCGCGGCCGCCATGACGGAGGCCGCCGGCCGCGGTCTCGTCGTCGACCTGAGGTCGGGCGCGTACGCCGCGCTCTGGAAGCCGACCGGCGACGTCGCCGGGCGCACGGTCGCGGTGCGCGTGCTGCAGGAGATGCCCGACGGCAGCCGTGCTGTGGTCAGCCACTTCAACAAGGCCACCAAGGGCCGCCTGCTGCGCCAGTGGCTGCTCGACGGCGCCGATCCGCGCGACGTCGACGAGCTGGCAGAAGCGTGCGAGAAGGCCGGGGTCGTCGCCGAGCCCGGGCCGCGCCCCAAGGCCGGCGCCGTCCACCGCCTCGACGTCGTGGTGCCCGACCTGTGACGGCGTCGTCCGGGGGGACGACGTGATGTGGAAGGGCGCCGGGATCCTCGGCGCGCTCGTGGTGCTCGTCGGCGCCGTGCCGCTCACGACCGCGCGCGACGTGGTCGTGCGGCTCGCCCCGATCCTGCTGTTCCTCGTGGCCGTCACCGTCCTGGCCGAGCTCGCCGACGAGGCGGGGGTCTTCGACGTCGCCGCCCGCGAGTGCGCCCGCTGGGCGCGCGGGTCGACGCTGCTGCTGTGGCTCCTCGTCGTCGTGCTGGCGACCCTCGCCACCGTGTTCCTCAGCCTCGACACCACGGCCGTGCTGCTCACGCCGGTCGTGCTCGCGCTCGCGCAGCAGCTCGGCATCGCAGCCCTCCCCTTCGCGATGACGACGGTGTGGCTGGCCAACACCGCGTCGATGCTGCTCCCGGTGTCGAACCTGACGAACCTGCTCGCGCAGGACCGCCTCGACCTGAGCACCCTCGGCTTCGCCGCCATCGCCTGGCCCGCGGCGCTCGTCGCCGTCGTGGTCACCGCGGTGGTGCTGCTCGTGCGCTACCGCCGCTCCCTGCGCGGCCGGTACGACGTCCCCGAGGTGCCGCACGTGAGCGATCCCGTGCTGCTGCGCGTCGCCGCGGCCTGCTGCCTCCTCCTCGGCCCCCTCGCCGTCGCCGGCGTGCCTGTCGCGTCGGTGGCGACCGCACTGGCCGCCGTGCTCGTCGTCGCCTTCCTCGTGCGTCGACGCGGGTCCCTGCGCTGGTCGCTCGTTCCCGGCCATCTCGTGGTCATGGTGGTCGGGCTGTTCCTCGTGGTCGCGGCGCTGCAGGCGCGCGGGCTCACCGACCTGCTCGTCGGGCTCACGGGCACCGGCGACGGGCTCGCCGGGCTGCTCCGGCATGCCGGCGTCGCCACGGTGTCGGCGAACGTCGTCAACAACCTTCCGGCCTACGCCGCGCTCGAGCCGACCGCCGACGGCACCCTCCCCGTCTTCGCGCTCCTCGTCGGCGTCAACTGCGGGCCGCTCGTCCTGCTGTGGGGATCGCTCGCCACGCTGCTGTGGCGCGAGCGGTGCACCGCGCGCGGGCTCCACGTGCCGTGGCAGCACTTCGCCGGCGTGGGGCTCGTCGGGGTGCCGCTGGTCGTGGTGGCCTCGACGGCGGCGCTCGCACTGGCAGGCGGGTGACCGCGACCGGTCCCGCGTCGCCACCGCCGGAACGACGGCCTAGCCTCCCCGTCGGGGGCTGGACGGAGGAGGAGCAGTGCTGCGACGGGGGATGCGGGGGCGCGATCTGCGACGCCTGCGCGACATGGTCGAGGGCAGCCGCCGGGTGCTCGTCCTCACCGGCGCCGGGGTGAGCCGTGCGTCGGGACTGCCGACGTACCGCGGCAGCGGCGGCATCTACGAGAACGCCGACATCGAGGCGCTGCACCATGCCGAGGGCCTGCCAGGCACGCTGCCGGCCCTGTGGGCGTTCTGGGGGCCGCGGCGCGCCACGATCGGCGACGCCGCGCCCAACGCCGCGCATCGGGCGATCGCGGCGTTCCAGGCGGAGTCTCGCGCCTCCGGGCGCGAGGTGACGCTGGCGACGCAGAACGTCGACGACCTCCACGAGCGCGGCGGCAGCACGCAGGTCGCGCACCTGCACGGCAGCCTGTTCCGCACCCGCTGCTCCGATCCGTCGTGCTCCTACGGGGTCCGCGACGACAGCACCCCCTACGCCGAGCCGCCGCTGTGCCCGGAGTGCCGCAGCACCTACCTCCGCCCCGCCGTCGTGCTCTTCGGCGAGCCGCTCGACGTCGGCGCCCAGCACACGGCGCGGCGTGCGGTGCGCGACTGCGACCTGCTGATCGCGGCGGGCACCTCCGGCGAGGTCAGCACCGCGGCGATGCTCATCCGGTACGCATCCGATGTCGGGGCGCTGCTCATGGCGGTCGACCCGGCGGAGTCGGTGCTGCCGCAGTTCGACGTCCACGTACCGATGCCGGCCGAGGTCGCGCTCCCCCAGCTGCTGCCGGGTCAGCAGGTCGCGAAGCGGTAGCCCGTCCTGCCGCGCGGCAGCAGGTCGCGGTCGCGCAGCACGATCGAGATCGTCCCTCCGCGGGCCGAGCAGGCACGCCGGAACCCGGCCCAGCCGCCGTTGTCGGTGTACTCGATCTCGACGACGTGGCGGCCGTAGACGCTGGTGAACCGGCCGCACTCGCCGAAGGCCTGGCACTCCTCGACCACGGCGAAGTCGAAACCGGTCGAGGCCCGCAGGGCGAGCATGCCGACGTCGTTCTTCTGCGCCACCGCCAGCCCGCGGGAATGGCCGAGCCGGACGATCTCGGCCGCCAGGGCGGCGTTCTGCGCGCGGGTGAGCCGCCCGCCCGACCGGGTCCAGGAGTCGAGGTTGTCGGGCTCGACCGCACGGAAGCCCTTGTCCGCACAGCGCGACACCCACCGCGACACGATCGCGGCGATGTCCGCCCGCTTCGCCGCCGTGCGCGTGTCGAGCAGCATCTCGTCGGGCCAGCCCGGGTCCACGACCGGGCGCCCCGAGGAGCCGCGCAGCACGAGGTCCGGATGACGGGTCAGCCACCAGGTGCGGTAGCCCGGCTGGGTCTGGAAGGCGTTGACGTAGCAGATCGAGTAGACGCCGGGCGCCGGCCGGTCGGTGACGTCGCGCGTCACGAGCCGGACTCCCGGCGGCACCGTGTACCCGCCGCCCAGCTGGTAGTCCACGGGTGCGTCGACAGGCGGCAGCACCGCAGCGCCGGCCGCCGTCCGCTCCTCCGGCGACGGGGCGCCCTGGGCCGGGGCCGCCGGCACGGCGACCGCCGTGAGCGCGGCGATCAGCACCGCCGTTGCCGTCCTGCCCGGTCGCACCCGCCCATCGTGGACCCGCGGACGCGCGCCGCGCGTCCGCGTTCGACCGGACGGCGCAGCGCCGCCGCGGACGGAGGTCAGACCGTGACGGCCGACATCTCGGCGAGGGCGGTGATGACGGCGGCGTGGTCGAGCACGACGCCGTCGTCGTAGCGGCGCATGCCGCGCGAGAGCAGCCCCGTGCCGGGGTCGCGCGCCTCGTCGACCACGCGCCTGGCCCAGGCCTCGGCGTAGGCCCGACGGCGCAGGCGGCCTTCCGCAGACGGCAGACGTACGAGCTCGCGCACGAGGACCGCGTCGAACGCGGCCGGGTGCTCCCACAGGGCCTCCAGCGGGAACGCGGCCATGGTGCGGTCGGCCGCATCAATTGCCTCGCCATGCCGCCCGAGCGCGCCGAGCAGGCCGACGAGCAGCCCCTGGTTGTAGGCGTGCACGGTCGGATCGACCGAGCCGTCGGGCCGCAGGTGGTCGCCCACGAGGCCGGCGTCGCCGCGCATCGAGAGCAGCAGGTCGGCGCACGACGCCGCGAGACCGTCGGCCGGCCCGCCGTCGCCGCGCCACCGTGCCGCTGCCAGGCCCACGGCACCGGTCGAGCAGGCGTGCAGCGTCGGCGAGCCCTCGACCCAGCGGATGCCGGTGCCGCGCCCGGGCACGTCCACCGCACCGGTGCGCAGGAAGCCCCAGGCCCGCCGCGCGAGCCGCATCGCAGGGTCGTCGCCGAGGTCGAGCAGGGCCAGCACCACCCAGGCGTCGTCGTCGTAGTAGCGGCGCCGTGCGCCCGGACGCTCGGCCCACCCGTCGCCCCAGCGGTAGGCCTCCAGCATCCTGAGAAGCCTTGCGGCAGAGGCGGAACCGGGACCGTCGACGAGGACTCCCGCATGCAGTACCTGCGAGAACGGCCACAGCGCGGTGCGGCGCAGAGCGCGCGGCTCGTACACGCCGGCCGGCGGCAGGCGCCGGACGCACCGGCGCTGCAGGGCCGCCCACTCGTGGCGCGCCTGGTCCGCCCACGCGAGCGGGCCCGGCGCCGGGCCAGCGGTCACGGAGTCCAGGCGTGGATCAGGCCGGCGAGGTGGCCGGTCTCGGCGAAGCTGCGCATCGAGGCGTTGCCGTCGGCGTACCAGGTGAGCGTGGTGATCGACGCCGGCGCGAGCTCCATGCGGTTCATCGACGGCAGCGGTGCGTCGAGCGCGTGCGCGGTGAGCGCGCGGATCGAGCCGACGTGCGCGGCCACGGCGATGCGCGCCCCGCGGTAGCGGTCGAGCACCTGCTGCAGCGCGGCCCCGACGCGGGAGTGGATGTCGCGCAACGACTCGCCGCCGGGCGGCGCGACGTCGGGCGAGCCCAGCCACGCCTCGAGCTCCTTCGGCCAGCGCGTCATGACCTCGGCGAAGGTGGCGCCGTCCCACTCGCCGAAGCGGCCCTCCTCCAGCCCGTCGACCACAACGGGCTCGAGCCCGAGGGACCGGCCCAGGATCTCGGCCGTCTGGCGGGTGCGCAGCATCGGCGAGCACACGAGGACGTCGGCGCCCCCGCGCGCGACGAGCTCGGCAGCTGCGGCGCCGACCTGGGCCCGGCCCTCGTCGACCAGCACCGTCTCGCCGACGGGCGCGCCGGTCTCGTCCACGATCCGGGGACGGTCGGAGGTGATCGGGAGCGGCTCGTCGGCGGTCCAGCGGACGACGTACCGACCGGGCTCCACGGCCGTGACCGACCACTCGCCGCGAGCGGAGGGCTCGGCCCCGCCCGGCTCGGCTGCCGCGGGGGCGGTCCCCGCGGCACCCAGGCCGAGTGCGGCCGACAGCGCGAAGGTCACGAGGGGCATGCGTAGGCGCACGGCGGTCTCCGATCGAGGAGTGGCGAGTCGTCGTACTGTAGACGCGCCGGAGCGCGGAACGGTTGCGCTCATTCGGCGCGCCGATCCTTGACGCGGATGGTGACTCGGTAGGTCTGGCCAAAGTAGCGGACGCGGAACGTCACCGACTCCGTCTTCTCCTCGAGCCGGTCCTTCCTGATCGGCATCGAGAACTCGGCCGACCGGCGGCCCTTGGGGACGCGAAGGTAGACCATGAGCTTCGCCTTGTGGAGGTACTTCTCCCTCAGCATCGCGTCGTGGTCCTTCAGCCACTTCTTGGGTACGTCGGCGGTGTGCAGCGGTCGCCCCGGTCCCTTGACGGCCCTGACGTCGACCGAGGTTCGCTCGCCGGCGGACCTGGTCAGCCGGAACTTCAGTCGGATGCGCTCGCCCTCCGCGACCTCGGTGTCGACCACCTCGACCTTCAGCTTCGGCGCGGGCTCGTCCTCCTCGACCGTCAGCGTGCCGAGGTAGGAGTCCGTCATCGCGCCCTGGAGCGGGACCAGGCGGTGTCGCTCGACCCAGTCCTCCGACAGCCACACGTTGTCGCGGGGGTGTTCAACCTTGAAGCTCG
>Ga0102832_1002486_pt1 | contig 11174 bp, 4 predicted proteins | sample EBPBio282013_DNA_FD_88942 | JGI IMG/M metagenome (GOLD analysis project Ga0102832, IMG submission 88942) | Wastewater treatment Type I Accumulibacter community from EBPR Bioreactor in Madison, WI, USA - Reactor 2_5/28/2013_ DNA (Illumina Assembly) | ecosystem: Engineered > Bioreactor > EBPR >... | reverse complement strand
TTCCCGTAGAGTAATTTCCCGCAGAACTCGCAGATTTACCCGCAGAACTCGCAGAACGTAGAGTACACCGTGTACTCAATATGAAGAAGTTAGGTGTACTCTACGTTCTGCGAGTTCTGCGGGAAATTACTCTACGGGAAATCTACAGGAAACAAGTTCCAAAAAATAAGATCCCGAACCCTGGCTTTGGCCAAAATTCGGGATGTCTCCTGTTTCAACAGCGCATTCGGTTCAATTCTTCGCCTTAAAGTCGTATTTCAGTCCCCAGTACTCCTTCAGCACCATTTTCACCGAACCTACCGACACGGGCGATTCGATGAGCACCGGAATACGGTTCTGGTCGTCGGACACCCACACGGTCATTTTCGCGTCGTCCTTGAACACGTTACCAGCAATGAGCGTAGGCTGGAACTTGAGGGTATTGTATTTGCCCATATTGTGCACTTTCTTGCGCTCCTTGCCCATGTATTTCATTTTCAGGGGAAACTCCTCCTTGTCCATGAACACGCGGAACGGGATGGTATAACCGGCCTGCTGGCTGGCAAAGTCGTAATTGCGCAGGTTGTACAGGCTCGACAGCACATCGTGCACGCAGTCCTGCACATTGTGCTCCGTTTTGGTTTCGGCGGCGCCACGGTGGTCGGCGCGTATAACCGTCATCTTGCGGGCGGCCTGGTTGAAGGCGATTTTTTCAAAAATATGGTAATCGCCCTCATTCACGCTGCGCTCCGAATAATTGGGCAGCAGAGTATTTTTGTCTACCCAGGAATCGTAGTCGTCTTTCACGGTGTAAAACCACTCGTATGAATCGTAGGTTTCTCCGCGCGCCGAGTAGTGATACTGGTTGCCTTCGTCATACACACGGAAGGTGACCTCGCCAGCGGCCAGCCATACGAAGTTCCAGTTGTAGTATATCTTGTAGGTGAGTTTCTCGTTGTGCTGGAACGTATTGTTCGAGTTGCTGCACGGCTCTACGTTTTCGGCTATTTGTTCTTCCACGAACTGGTGTCCGGGAACTGTAAATGCCATGGAAAGCAGGGTGGCGCAAAACAAGACTATCTTAGTCGTCTTCATATCCAAGAGTTTTGGTGATGTTGACGTGAAACAGTGAAAAAGTACCAACTAACGCAGGCAAAATCAGGTTTATTATCCAGAGAATAAAGGTGGCTGCCAGGCTGCCAAGTTCATTGCCGCCAAAAAACGACCAGACAAAAACAGCCAGGTTGCCGCGTACCATCAAACCCGCTACTGCTGGTAGCGGCACGATGGTTTGCAGCAGGTAAATAGTAGCCACACCTGCATAGGCGCCCCAAAAGCCCGCCTGAATGGAGAAAAAGTGCAACAAAAGCACGTATTGTGTGGAATAAATAGCATATCGGACAGTCGACCATAACAGCAGCAACAGCAGATCGCGGCGGCGAAACTGCTCCAGCAAAGCCACATCGCGCAGGTAAGGTTTCAGCCTCCGGAGCCAGGGAATGCGCCGCGCAATGGGCACAATCTGACGGATGTTAAAGAATATGTAATACAGTATTCCAAGTCCGAGCAATGCAAAGGTCGTCACTGTTTGCACATCCGATTCGGTCCAGTTCAAAAATGCGCTGGCAAACCACAAGCCGCCCAACACGCCGCCGGTGAGCAAAATCAGGTATTGTGCAACACCTCCCACCGCATTCACCAGCAAGGATTTCCAGTGATTTTCAGGGCGCACAAACAGCAAGCGCCCGGCGTATTCGCCCATTCTGTTGGGGGTAAAAAGGGCAAAACTGATACCGGAAAGCACCGCATAGTAAGCGCGGGACAGAGAAAGTGGTTCGTAAGACCGTAAAAAAGGTTGCCATTTCAGGGTTTCAAAAAGCCAGTTGAATGGCATCAGCAGCAGCACTGCCGCCAGGAGGACCCAATTGGCTGTGCTGAATTGTTGTACAAAAACTTCGTACAGGGTAGCCAGGTTTTTTCTCGATTCCAGTTCGAAGTACAAGGCTACGGCGAGGGCCAGAAACAGCCCGATTCTAAAAACAAGGTTGAGGTGTTTTTTGGGAAAAAGCCGCCTTCGGGCGGCGGCGATAACCGAAGACTGGGTAGGCATGTATGTAGGAGGGGGATTGCCGGTTTGCAGACTTTTTTTTGCCGGACAAACCGGGCATAAAGAAAAGATGGGCAACCCTCCACCGGAGAATTGCCCATCGGTTGATGTTCTTTATAGAAACCGATTCTTAGAAACCGGCATCTTTGTTGCCTTTGAAAGTGCCTTTGCCGGCTTCTTTACCTTCCGGGCGAGCCATTTCAGTCTGGTCTTTAGCCACCATGAATTCAACGCGGCGGTTGCTGCTGCTGGAACCGGCTACCGGAATCAGCGGCGAGCCTTCACCTACCCAGTTGAGGATCAGGCGCTCGCGAGCGATACCATGTTGCGAAACCAGGAATTCGATAGCGGATTTGGCGCGGTTGTAAGACAATACGTTGTTGTATTTTTCAGAACCGCGGCTGTCGGTGTGACCAACTACCACTACTTTGATCTCCGGATTTTGCTTCATAACAGAGGCTACCTGATAGATTTTTTCGTACTCGCTGTAACGAACTGTGTAGTTGTTATCGCTGAAGTAGATCATCGGCAGGAACCAGTTGCTCAGGCCAGGCTGCGTCGGCAGTTTGAAGTTTTTCAGTTTTGCGTCGACGATGTCGTTCACCTGCTGTTCGGTGGTGTATTTCGGCAGACCTTGTGCTACACCATCCATGTTAACAGAGTAACCTGGAGGAGAGTAAGGTTCTTTGTCTTTGTAGTCGGCTACTTTGTCGCCATCGCTGTCGAGGGTTACACCTTTCGAGTCAACGCGGGCACCAGCCGGGCTGTTGTCTTCGTCGTCGATGGCATCGATGATACCGTCGCCGTCTGTGTCGGTCGGATCGTAGATCGGGCGTGCTTCCAGTGCAGCGATAGCGTCAGATACTTGCGCCAGCGGGTTGCTCCAGTACAGTGGTTCAACTTTAGCCATACCGTCTTTCGTTTTGCCGCCGAGGTTGAAGTTCAGGCGAACGTTGGGGTAGTGCCAGTTGTCGCGGTAAGTCGTCTGGTTGTTGTTGATGTTGGCTTCAGCATCGAGGCGGTCTGCTTCGCGGCCGAAAACCGTTGCAACGGTGTACTCAATAGCGAAGTTGAATTTCGGAGATACACGGAAACCGATGCCGCCACCGAAGTCAACATAAGGCACTGTAGCGCTGATGTCGCCGTTACCAGGAGCAGTAGCACCCTGAACCAGGATGTTTTCGTAGTCTACTTTGAAGTTGGAAGCACCGATACCTGCAAAGCCATTGAGCAGAATTTTGCGCATGGGTTTGTCGAAGCGGATGTTGTTCAAAGCGGCTACCAATTGAGCGCCGCCACCGATCCAGGTGGTTTTGGAAGTACGGGTGTCGTTGGTACCACCGCCTTCGTTTTTAGCCTGACCGAACATACCGTTGGCACGGATAGAGAAGATATGGTCAATCGATTTGCGCACGTGCAGACCGCCACCGAAACCGAGTTTGGAATCGAGGTCGCCAGCAACAAAAGGCAAACCGACGTGAACGCCAAGTTCCCATTGGTCCTTAGGGGTAAAAGAGCGGTATGTGCCGCCACCGGTTGTAACCTCTCCTGGTGTCTGCGCATTAATCCCTATATACGCAGCGACGAAGAGTAATACTAATGTTAATTTTCTAACCGTCATAGGGTTGTAGAATTTGAATGAGTGAATGTGTTAACAGCTTGAGGTCAAGCGATGTGTTGTTTTGACAAGTTACCTGAAAACGGCGGGATTTGTTGGAAAAGAAAAGCGGATTAAAATGAAAAATGTTTAAATTCCAAGTTTTTTTAGGGCCAAATATAAGGCGCTCGATGAAATTTTATTTGGCGCAGTATTATTTTTTCTAACATCTTCGAGAGATTGGCGTATTGTAGCGGACGTATCTCCGAAAATTGCGGCGTCTGTCATGCGCGCGTCCGGCTGCATCAGGTATGCAAAAACCCGTGCCATACCGCAGTTTGCAATAAAATCGGGGATAACACCGGTATGCTCGTCTGCATACTTGGCTGTCGGCCCGAAAAACACCTCATCGTCGATAAACGGCACATTCGCGCCACAGGCAATTACTTCCACACCACCTGCTAAAAGACTGTCAACTTGTGCACGCGTCACTAATTTGGACGCCGCACCCGGAATAAAAATATCGGCGCCCAGTTCCCAAATGCGTTGATTTGCCTCTTCAAATGGCATCAAATTACTTCCTGCAAGTTTGTTGCCATTTTTGTTAATAAACAAATTTTTTACCTCAGAAAGGGTAAATCCTTCCTCAGAAATCAACGCTCCATCGCGGTCAATTATCCCCAATATGCGCACACCTTGCTTGGCTAAGTAACAGGCAGCAGCCGATGCCACGTTGCCCCAGCCCTGGATAATGGCCGTTTTGCCCGCGGGTGTGCACTGGTGGTACAGGTCGTAAAAATGGCGTACCGATTCGGCCACGCCGTATCCGGTGATCAAGTCGGCCACGGCATATTTGTCCGGACCGCCTTCGGGCACGTATTCGGTATCTTCTACAATTTTGGTGCAGCCGTAGCGCAGTTGGCCGATCAGGTTGATCTGCTGCCCTTCCGAAGGGTGCAGGTGGCCACGCACGATGCCTTCCTGCGGGTGCCAGAGCCCAATCGCTTCGGTAATGGGCACTACATCCTTGATCTCGTCTACATTGAGGTCGCCGCCGGTGCCATAGTAATTTTTCAGCAGCGGCAACACGGCCCGGTACCAGCGCTCCAGTACCCCCCAGCGATCGGGATGGTGGGGATCGAAATCGATGCCGCTTTTTGCGCCGCCGATGGCCGGCCCGCAAACGCTGAATTTGATTTCCATGACCTTGGCCAGCGAAACAACTTCTTCTTTCGTCAGGCCCTTGCGCATACGCGTGCCGCCGCCTGCAGCACCGTTTCGAAGCGAATTAATAACAACCCAGCCCCGCGCATCGGTCTCGCTGTCGTTCCATTCAAAAACGATTTCGGGCTTTTTATCCCTGTATTTGGTTAGTAAATCATCCATTACTGCAAAATTTGGTGTGGTGTAGGCAAAAACGGCGCAAAAGTAGAAAAAAACAAGGCCAAAAAACAGTTTTGAAAACTTCCCTACTTTTGGCCGTTCAGCGGAACACGCGTGTTTCGCCATTCCAAACGATCCAACCAACGCACAAACCTCTTTCCCATGCTGCAAAACTGGCTCAAAGCGCTGCCCGCCTCTTTTTTCAAATGGGCCGATAACTTGCCCGAAGATCGGCTGGGCCGACACCTTGTGCCGTACAAGAGCGAACTTCCCGACCTCAAAAAAGTGAAAGTGGTACTCATCGGCGTAGGCGAAAAAGAGTCGAACGCCGTACGCGAGTCCTTGTACCGCACTGCCTGGAATTTTCCTGCAAACGAAATTGCCGACCTCGGCAACCTGCGCAAGGCTGATTCGGCGCAATTGATTCCCGTAGTACACGAACTGCTGAGTGGCAAGGTCACGCCTGTTATTCTGGCCGCACCGGATGCTATGGCACGTGCTCAGTTTCTGGGTTATCAGGATGCCAAAGCGCTGGTCAACCTCGCAGTTGTCGACGAGCGTGGCCGGTTCGGCCATCCCGACGAGGTGTACACCAATTTGCTGACGCCCCGCCATCCACTCCTGTTTCATTTTGCTGCTATTGGTATTCAGGTACACCAGACAGCGCCTGCACAATTTGATTTTCTGAGTAAAAACTACTTCGATGTCGTCCGGCTGGGCAAATCGAGGGCGGCGATCGAAGAAACGGAACCGGTGCTGCGCGACGCCGATTTGCTGTCTTTCCACCTCGGGGCGCTCAAACAGGCCGATGCGCCGGGCGTATCTGCGCCTTCGCCTTCCGGGTATTTTGCCGAAGAAGCCTGCCAACTGTGCCGCTACGCGGGCATGAGCGACAAACTCACTTCTTTTGGGATGTATGGTTACGACCTTGCCCGCGACCGCGACGGGCAAACGGCCCAGGTGAGCGCTCAAATGACCTGGTACTTCCTCGATGGTTTTTTTAACCGGAAAAAAGACTACCCGGTTTCTACGGCCGGACTCACAGAATACGTGGTCGATTTCAGGCAGTTGCACTACCAGTTGACTTTCTGGAAAAGTGTAAAAACCGGCCGCTGGTGGATGCAGGTGCCTGTGCCTACCCGTAAAAAGCACGAACGGCACCGACTCATTCCCTGCTCTTTTCTGGATTATCAGGCTGCCTGCCGCGAAGAATTGCCCGAACGGCTGATGCAGGCGCTGCACCGTTTCGGGTGAGCAATTATCGACCAAAAGTTTTCCACAAAGCCACCTGATTTCCTACGATTTGTTTTAAATTTGCCGGCATGATACCTGCGGCTGCACTATGCAGCATTTAACTCCTTCCCATGCCACAATTCGCACACCTCCACTGCCATACCCAGTACTCGTTGCTCGACGGAGCGGCCAGTATTCCTTCGCTTTTTAAAAAAGCGGCTGCCGATGGTATGAAAGCCATTGCCATTACCGACCACGGCAATATGTTCGGCGCGTTTCAGTTTGTGGCAGAAGCCGCCAAACACGAAGGGGTGAAACCTATTGTGGGCTGCGAATTTTATGTGGTGCAGGATCGGCACCGGCGCAACTTCACCAAGGAAGACCGAGACAAACGCTACCACCAGTTGTTTCTGGCTAAAAACCCGGAAGGGTATAAAAACCTGGTAAAACTGTGTTCGCTCGGATACATAGAAGGATTGTACGGCAAATACCCGCGTATCGACAAGGAACTGATCCTGCAATACCACGAAGGCCTCATCGCTACCACCTGCTGTATCGGCGCCATGGTGCCCCAGGCCATTTTGAGGAAAGGCGAGGAGGAAGCAAAAAAAGAATTTGAATGGTGGCTCGATCTCTTTGGCGAAGACTACTACATCGAAGTGCAGCGCCACCAGATGGCCGAACAGGACAAGGTGAACGAAGTGCTGCTGCGCTGGGCACAGGAGTACAATGTGAAAGTCATTTGTACCAATGACTCCCACTACGTCGACCAGAAAGACTCCAATGCCCACGATATCCTGCTCTGCGTCAACACCGGCGAAAAACAGGCTACACCTGCCATACGCGAATTCGTGGAAGAAGGCACCGTGATGAAAGGCGGCCGTTTCGCTTTCTGGAACGACCAGTTTTATTTCAAAACGCAGGCTGAAATGGGCACCCTGTTCAAGGACGTTCCCTTCGCGCTCGACAACACAATGGAAATTGTGGACAAATGCGAGCACCTGAAACTAAAAAAGGACATCCTGCTGCCCAATTTCATCGTGCCGCAGGAATTTCACAGCCAGGATGATTACCTGCGCCACCTCACTTTCGAAGGCGCCAAAAAACGTTACAAAGACCTCACGCCCGAGGTGGAAGACCGCCTCAACTTCGAACTCAATACCATCAAAACCATGGGTTTTGCCGGCTACTTCCTGATTGTAGCCGACTTCATCAACCATGGCAAAGACATCGGCGTGTTCATCGGTCCTGGCCGCGGATCGGCCGCAGGGTCGGCCGTTGCCTATTGCATCGGTATCACCAACATCGACCCGATCAAGTACCAGTTGCTGTTCGAACGTTTTCTCAACCCCGACCGCAAATCCATGCCCGATATCGATACCGACTTCGACGACGAGGGTCGGCAGCGCGTAATCGATTACGTGGTCGAAAAATACGGCAAACAGCAGGTAGCCCAAATTGTGACTTACGGCACCATGGCGGCCAAAATGTCAATCAAAGACGTGGCCCGCGTACTCGACCTGCCGCTTGACCAGGCCAATGCGCTCGCCAAACTGGTACCTGAAAAACCCGGCATTTCGCTCAAACGGGTGCTTACCGCACCTCTGTCCGGTGAAAACTCCCTGGTCGAAAAGGAAAACCTCGTAAGCGAAGACATCGAAAACGCCAAACGGCTGCGCGAACACCTCGCCGCAGAAGACACACCCGAAGGCGCAGTCCTCAAGGAAGCCATGGTACTCGAAGGCTCGGTACGTGGCACCGGCATCCATGCGGCCGGTATCATCATCGCACCGAAAGACCTGACGGAAATCATTCCCGTAGCCACTTCCAAGGAAACGGAACTGCTAATTACACAGTACGAGGGCTCTATCATTGAGGACGCCGGCGTTATCAAAATGGACTTTCTGGGCCTCAAAACGCTCACGATCATCCGCGACGCCCTGGCCCTCATCGAGCAAAACCACGGCGTAAAAATCGATATCGACTCCATCCCGCTCGACGATAAAAAAACCTACGAACTCTATCAACGCGGCGAAACCAACGGCACCTTCCAGTTTGAAAGTGCGGGTATGCAAAAATACCTGCGCGACCTCAAACCCGACAAGTTCGACGACCTGATCGCTATGAACGCACTGTACAGGCCAGGGCCGCTGGAGTATATTCCTGATTTTATTGCCCGCAAACACGGCAGACAGGCGGTGACGTACGACTTGCCGGATATGGAGGAGTATTTGAAGGATACGTTCGGAATTTGTGTAACGGGCGACACGCTGGTTTTTGATGCGATTTCAGGCGCCCGGGTGAGGATTGATCAATTGAAAGATCGGGTAGGTGATTTCTATGTCCAAGGAGTCGATGAAGCCCTGAATCCACGAAAAGGGAAACTAAGTTACTGGGTTTGTAATGGGGAAAAAGAGGTGTTTAAGGTAAAACTGAAAAATGGGTCTTCCGCCAAAATGACTTCCAACCATCGCGTTTTGACAGAAAATGGATGGCGCGAACTTGGGCAACTGAAGCCTGGTGATAGAATTGCCATACCCAGAAAATTGGAAGCAGAATCGCCCAAAGCATTCGATCGAAACAAACTACGCGTGCTGGCCTATTTGTTGGCTGACGGTTCGCTCACTTCTTGTGGCCCTACAGCAGACTTTATATCAAAAGATCAGGTATTGATTGATGAGTATCAAAAGTGTCTCACTTCTTTTGAGCGAGTTCAATCCAGTATTTTGATGCAGGCAAGAGGTGTATCAAGAGTAATGGTAAAAGGAATTCATAAAACTCATTACCATGAACCGAACGCTCTTGTATCTGCTTTAAGGGAATGGGGGTTGAAGACAACTGCAGGAGGATGCTGGTCTGGCGATAAATTTGTTCCGGAGTTTGTGTTTGAATTGACGGACGAACTCATCGGCTTCTTCCTGGCTTCCTTGTGGGATTGCGACGGTCATGTGGGTGTGAAAATTTGCACATTCAAAACAATCTCTTCCAAACTGGCCAACGACGTTCAGACCTTACTCCTGCGCCTGGGTATCCACTCTACTACTTACGAAACAACCTACTACAACCACAGAAGGAACGAGGAAATTACGGCCTTTCAGGTATCTGTTTACAACCTGAAATCATTTGCAGAAAAAGTAAGTCCTCATCTCGTTTTAAAGAAAATGTCGGGGCGAAGCGCTTTTCAGGAAGAGGCAACCGATAGTGTTTCACGTTCAATCTTCTTTGAGGAACTGGAAGCAGCGTGGACTGGTTCGCAACGATCTCTGATGCAAGCACATGGTCTGAGCCGTCAGCATTTTAACACTTTAAACAAGTCTCGATCTCGAATCGCCAGCCATGTAGTGGCTCCTTTGACCAACAGTCTCGTACTACCTCAAACCCAACAGAACCTGAATGTTCGTTGGGAGGAAATAAGCGAGATTACCCCTGCTGGTATAGAACATGTTTACGATATCACTGTAGATGATATACACAACTTTGTAGGCAATAATATCATCCTGCACAATTGTGTCTATCAGGAACAGATCATGTTGCTTTCCCAAAAACTCGCAGGCTTTTCCAAAGGAGATGCCGACGTGCTGCGCAAAGCCATGGGTAAGAAACAGAAGGCTGTGCTCGACAAAATGAAGAGCCAGTTTATTGAAGGTGGCAAGACCCGAAACCACCCCGAAAAAACCCTGGAAAAAGTGTGGACCGACTGGGAAGCCTTCGCTTCCTATGCCTTCAACAAATCGCACTCTACCTGCTACGCCTTCGTGGCCTATCAAACGGCATACCTGAAAGCGCACTACCCTTCGGAATACATGGCTGCTACGCTCACGCACTCGCAGTCCAATATCGATAAAATTACCTTCTTCCTCGAAGAGTGCAAGCGCATGGGCCTGCCGGTAAAAGGCCCCGATGTGAATGAATCGCAGATCAATTTTTCGGTCAATAAAAAAGGGGAAATCCGATATGGTATGGGCGCCGTAAAAGGTGTGGGCGAGGCCGCCATGCAAACGATGATCGAAGAAAGAACCGCCAACGGCCCCTTCAGGGACATTTTCGATTTTATGCGGCGCATCAACCTGCGCACCGTCAACAAACGGGTGATGGAAAGCCTGGTGTACGCCGGTGCATTCGATGGCATGGGGCTCTCGAGGGCTGCGTTTTTTGCAGAAACGGACAAGGACGTGCCTTTTGTAGAAAAACTGCTCAAATACGGTTCGGCGTTTCAGGGCGACAAAATCATGTCGGTCAATTCGCTGTTCGGTGACCTGTCCGATTCGGTGAGCATACCGGAGCCGGTCGTTCCAAAAGCAACCGATTGGGGGCTCATTTTCAAATTGCAGAAAGAAAAAGAGGTGGTCGGTATTTACCTCAGCGGCCACCCGCTCGACGATTTTCGGTACGAATGGGAGCATTTCGCTTCGCCATTGGCCAATATCGACAACTTTAAAGGCCGCAAAGTGAATGTGGCAGGTTTCGTGCTGAAAGCCGAACACCGGATCAGCCAGAAAGGCACCGGATGGGGCAAGTTCACCATCCAGGATTATACCGGCTCGCTGGAAATCGTCATGTTTTCGGAATCGTACGCCAAGTTCAAAACCTTTTTTGAAGAGGGTACCAGCGTGTATGTAGAAGGCGAATACAAGCAACGCTACAATTCGGATGAAATGGAATTCCGCGTGCAAAACGTGCGTCTGCTCGAAACCATCGGCGAAGAAAAAACCTCATCCATTACCCTGAAAATTCCCGTTGAAAAACTCTCCGCGGACCTGATCGACCGCATCGAAAAACTATGCCAGGCACACAAAGGCAAGCACCTGTTGCGCATGGAACTCATTGATTATCAAAACAAAGACAAAATGTCATTCACCTCGCAAACCCGCAAGG
>Ga0102832_1002484_pt1 | contig 11185 bp, 11 predicted proteins | sample EBPBio282013_DNA_FD_88942 | JGI IMG/M metagenome (GOLD analysis project Ga0102832, IMG submission 88942) | Wastewater treatment Type I Accumulibacter community from EBPR Bioreactor in Madison, WI, USA - Reactor 2_5/28/2013_ DNA (Illumina Assembly) | ecosystem: Engineered > Bioreactor > EBPR >... | reverse complement strand
GTTTCGCCAGCAGGAGGTCGGCTTTGGTCTGGTAGCGCGGGAGGGTTTCGGCAGCCCACCGATAGAAGCGGCGGGCGCTGTCGTATTCGCCAGCGGCATCCATGCCATAGGCGATCCACATGCCGTCGCGGAGCCATGAGTAGCCGTACTGCGAAAAGGTTGGCGAGGCGACAACTGCGCCGTTGGCGCTTTGACCCGCGAGGATGATGGCGATGCTGGTGTCGATCAAGTTGGACATACGTGTTCTTTCGATATTAGGGGTTATAGAGCCACGGGTGCCCTCACCCCTAACCCCTCTCCCTCAGGGCGAGGGGAACAAAGACCGGAATCTAAGCGTACAAATTACCTGTCATTAGCATAAATAGACCCCACCCCTTGCCCCTCCCCGTAGTAACAGGGAGGGGAACAAAAACAGGAATTTTAAGGGTGCGAATTTGCCTATTTTTAGCATGAATAGACCCCACCCCTAGCCCCTCCCCGTGGTAACAGGGAGGGGAAGGAGAGGCAAGGGCGCACAGCCGTGCGCCCCTACGGAACCTTGTGTTACTGAATGAGCGCGTCGATTTCGGTTTTGGCCTGATCGAGCGCGGCTTGAGCGGTCAGTTCACCATCGACAACCTGCGTGAGCAAGGCGTTCACCGCATCCTGCATTTCGCTCTGGCGAACGATGACCGGCGGCGTAACCGGGCTTTCAAGCGCGGTGAATACGGCGGCGCGGTTAGCGGGCGGTGTCTGCTTCAGGTAGTCCTCGAAGTAGGCGGGTTCGTCGAGGGCGGGGAGTTCCCAACCGGCGGCGACACGAACCTTCGCAACGGTTTCGCTGGAGGTCAGGTATTCGGCCCACTTAGCGGCGGCTTCCGGCACTTCGGTGGTGGCAGAGACGGCCACGCCGTTGGCGAAGAAGTGGTGCGCGTGCTGGTTGATCATCGGCTCAAGCTGCACGTCCCAGTTGAAGGGGGCATCAGCAAACGCGCCAAACATCCAAATGCCGGTGACGATCATGCCGAGCTTGCCACTGAGGAACAGTTCCGAGTCGGAGACACCGGAGAGGTCGGCGGCGGTGGGCATGAGACCGCTGGTCTGGAAGCCAGTCATGAGTTCAAGGGTTTCGACGCAAGCGGGTGAGTTGATGGTCGACTCGGTCATGTCGTCGTTGAAGAACTTGCATTCGCCGTTCTGGGCGGCTTTCTTGTAGAACTCCCAGAATTGGACGGGCGAGAACAAGCCCCATGTGTCGTCACCGAGGGCTTTGATGGCGGTGGCGGCAGCGATGGCATCATCCCACGTCCAGTCGGCAGTCGGGTATTCGATGCCCGCTTGATCGAACAGGTCCGCGTTGTAGAACATCAGCACATCGGAGAAGGATTCGGGCAGCGCTAACTGCTTGCCGTCGTAGGTAAAGGCTTCCAAAGCGCGGGGGTAGTAGGGTGCTTCAGCATTGACCATGCTGCCCACATCGAGCAGGGTGTCGTTGGCGGCGTAGGTGACGAAGTTTTCGTAGTTCAGTTCGAACACGTCCGGCGCGTCACCGCTGGCGATGCCGGATTGCAGCAGGGTGAAGTAGTCGGCGAAGGGCGCGGTTTCGACCTCGATGGTGATACCGGCGTTGTCGGCTTCGAAGCCAGCGATGATTTCATCGAGTTCTTCGAGGTAATCCGGCGCGGCGGAGAAGGTGAAGTAGCGAACGGTGGTGGAATCCTGTGCGGCGACAGGGGCGATCAGGCCGAGAGCTAAAAGAAAGACCAACGTCATACTTAAGACAGTCAATTTACGAGACATATTCCTTGTTCCTCTCAAATAAACGATTTACAAACGCAACACGTTGCGTGAGCAACCTAACCTTTGATTCCGCTGGAGATCACACCGCGCACGAACCAACGCTGTGCCAGCAGATACGCCACCAAAATCGGCAGCACTGTAATGACCGCCCCCGCCATCACTATATTCCATTCGGTGAGGGCGCGCGGCCCCGCTTGTAAGGTCGCTAAAGCAATTGGCAGAGTCGCGACCGACTCTTTACGGGCGACGAACAGCGGGTACAAGTAGTTATTCCAGTAGCCCATGAAGCTGAAAACGGCTAAGGTCGCCAGCGCGGGGCGGGAAAGCGGCAGGATAATCCGCCAGAAAATGGTGAAGTGATTCGCACCGTCCACGAAGGCGGCTTCCTCGAAGTCTTTGGGGATGGTGAGCAGCGCCTGACGCAGCAGGAAGGTACCGAAGGCGCTGAACAACCCCGGCACGATGAGCGCCTGATAGGTGTTGACCCAATCGAGCTGGCGGATGAGGATGAACTGCGGCACGACCAGTACGACCGCCGGAACCATCATGGTGGCGAGGTAGAGCATGAACACCGTGTTCCGCCCGCGCCACTCCAAGCGCGAGAAGGCGTAGGCCGCCATCGCCGCAACGAGGATTTGCCCGACCGTGCCGACCAGCGCCACGAAGAGGCTGTTAAAGAAAGTGCGACCGAGGTCAATGCGGTCGGCAAGCTGGGTGTAGCTGGTGAACGTCAGCGGATTCGGGATGAGTTCCGGTGTCGTTTTGAGGATGTACTGCTGCTCTTTGAGGGATGTACTGAGCATCCACAAGAACGGCAGCACCATCAAGGCGACGATGACGATCATCAACAGCGCCCGTGCTATGGATGTGAACCCGTTATGGCTGACGACGATCCCTTCGCCGTGTTTGGTAGATTGCATGGTGCCAGCCACCGCGTTACTGTGATTCATAGTAGACCCACCGTTTCTGGAGGCGGAACTGGACGAAGGTGATGATGAAGATCAGGATGAACAGCACCCACGACAGTGCCGAGGCATAACCCATGCGGTTATAGCTGAAGGCGTTCCGTACCACTTCGGTGACAATCACCCGCAACTGACGGTCGGCGGCACTATCGGTCATCGGCATGAGCCAGACCTGCTCAAACAACTGGAAGTAGTTAATGAGTAAGGTGATGGCGACGAAGAACATGGTGGGCGACAGCAGCGGCAGGGTAATACTGCGGAAACTGCGCCAACGTCCCGCCCCGTCGATCTGAGCGGCTTCGTAGTAGGTTTCGGAGATGGATTGCAAACCGCCGAGGTACAACAGGGCGATATAGCCAACATCTTTCCAGATGCTGGTGATGACCATCGCGTACAGGGCGGTTTGCGGCTGGAACAACCAATCCGGCCCTTGAATGCCCAGCAGCGCGAGGCCGTAGTTGATGAGGCCGTAGGAAGGGTTGAAAATCCACTTCCAGATGAGGGACACGACCACCCACGAGGCGACCACCGGGAGGAAGGTCGAGGTGCGGACGATAATCATGCCGCGCACCTTCTGGTTGAGCAGCAGCGCCAGCCCCAAGCCGATGACGAACACCGACGGTACATACAGCACGACGAAGGTGAGGGTATAGCGCAGCGCACGCCAGAAGTCCTGATCCTGAAGCAGTTCTTGGAAGTTCGCCAAGCCAATGAACTTCGGCGCGGAGAGCATGTTCCAGTCCTGAAAGGCCAACCACAGCGAGGCGATGATGGGGTAGACGATGAACACCAGCAGGCCAATTAAACTCGGCGCGAGGAACACCGCTACCCATTTCCATTTTTGAAAACCGCTATTCCAAGTCATGTCGAATGTCTTTCAGGTTTTGCAACTTTTTTCACTAGTTGAATAAACTCAACTCAAAAAAACTTATACCCCGACTGTATCCAGTTCACGCGCCGAGGTGCGGAATAATTCTTGCAGCACGAGGCTGGCCGCGCCGCGCGCCCACGCATCATCCCCTAATGGCTCAACGTGCATTTTAAGTCCCGCGCTCAAGGTGGACATGGCGTTGGCGTACAAGCCCTGCCGCATCGGTTCGAGCAGCAGATCACCGTAGCGCATCCCCTCGCCGCTGAAGATGAGCAACTGCGGGTTGAGGACGTTCACCAGCATCGCGATACCATAGCCGAGGGTTGCCCCCGCCTGCCGCACCAAATCGAGAACAACAGAGTCGCCAGACTGCGCGGCGTGGAAAAGCTCGTCAATGGTGTTGAAGTGGCGGTCGTGTTCGGCAGCCCGCCGCAGCAGCCACGGGTCGCCGACGAAGGTTTCGAGGCAGCCGCGTTTGCCGCAGTCGCAGGTGTAGCCATGCGGGTCGATGACGGTATGCCCGAACTCACCCGCGCCGCCCATGCCACGATACAACTGGCCGTTGACGACGATGCCGAGGCCGATGCCGCGCCCGACGGTGATGGTCAGGAAATGGTTGCTGCCGACACCCGCGCCGTAGAGTTTTTCGACGAGCGTGAGGGTGTTTACATCATTGTCGAGGTAGACAGGGAGGATCGTGCGCTGTTCGACCATATCGGCGAAGGGAACATTCGACCATCCGAGAATGGGCGAGGTGTGGCAGACACCGGTTTCGGCATCGACAATACCCGCCATGCCGATGCCCACGCCGAGCAAACGGCTGCGCTGGATGCGCGACTCGGCGACAAGGCGGTGGATACCATCGGCGACGCGCTGGGCGACGGCCTCCGGCTCGATACCGGGGTTTTCCAACGTCAGCCGCCCGATGACATCCGCGTCGAGATTGGTGAGGGCAAAGGTGATGTGGTCTTCGGTCAGCTTCGCGCCGACGACATATGCGCCCTCTGGTTGCAAGGCCAGCAGAATGGGCGGACGACCACCGCGCGAGTCGCCTTCCTGCTTCTCGTAGATGAGGCCGCTGTCCACCAACTCGCGGGTTAAAGCCGTAACCGCGCCGACGCTGAGGCCAGTATGACGCGAGACATCCACACGCGAGATTGACCCGTGCTGGCGAATGCTGTTGAGGACAAGCGCTCTATTCTGGACTCGCAATAACTTCTGTTTATGCATACTTATTTCATAAGTTGAAAAAACTATCTGAAGTATAACGGAAATTACAATCGTGTCAAGTTATTGCGAATAAAGGGAAGCAAAAACAGGCGGGGATACTGCTGATGAGGGTTCGTTAGAGCTATTTGAAAAGTTGATTTTTTATACAGACGGACGCGCTGTCTCGCGTCCCTACATAATTCGAGAACTCATCTTCGTAGGAACTCGATTGCCAAGTTCTATGATTTATTAGGAAAATCGCGGAGGACAGGCAGCAAGCGCTCGATAATCGCCTCGCGGGTGTGGCGGAAAGCGGCGAGTTTGGTGGCATCGTCGCCTAGCACCGCAGCCGGATCGGGGAAGCCGATATGCAAGCGCTTCCCCTGACCTACCCATACCGGACAGTGTTCCGCTGCGTCATCACAAACGGTAATTACCACATCAAAAGGCTGACCGATAAACCCGCTGAGGTGCTTGGGGTGGCTGCCTGATGTTTGAATGCCGACCTCAGCAAGGGCAACCAGCGCGAAGGGATTGACCGCTGCGGCGGGCTGGGTTCCGGCGCTGACGGCTTCCCACGTATCGCCAAGCCGCGCGTTCACCAACGCTTCCGCCAACTGTGAGCGTGCCGAGTTTCCGGTGCATAAGATGAGTACGCGGCGTTTCATGTGTTTATGCCTTGATAAAGAGTTGGTTGGGTTTGGAAGCGGCATAAGCACACCTCCGCCCCGCATAGATTAGGCTTTATCGGCGGTGATGCGGGCGCTGTAGACGCGCGGCATTCCGGCTTTGACTTCGATGATGCCCTCGGCACTGCTCTTATCCACGACCTGAATATTCGTAAAACCGGCCTCGCGCATGTAGCCGGTGTAAGTCGAGACATCAATCGCGCCGGTAACGCACTCTGCCCATTTGGTCGTATCCGCGCGGAGTTCGGCGCTAAATTCGCCTTCGGTTACGATGTCGCTGACGGCGATGCGGCCACCGGACTTGAGCACACGGAACGCCTCGCGGAACACGGACTGTTTATCCGGCGACAGGTTGATGACGCAGTTGGACATAATCACGTCGATGGTGTTGTCCTGCACGGGCAGCGCTTCAATTTGGCCGCGGCGGAACTCGACGTTTTGCACACCCATCTTGAGCTTGTTGGCGTTGGCTTTGTCGAGCATGGCGGGAGTCATATCTACCCCGATAACGTACCCGTTTTCGCCCACCTGCCGCGCCGCCAAGAAGCAGTCAATTCCCCCACCGCTGCCGAGATCAAGCACGGTTTCGCCGGTGTGCAGCCCAGCGATGGTAACGGGATCACCGCAGCCCAGCGAGATTCCCGTAACGTCGGCTGGTAAACCTTCCAGCATACCGCTGTCGTACAGTTGGACATCACAGCCACAGCTATCGCCTCCACAACATGAATTGGCTTCCCCACTGGCAATCGCGCCGTAACGTTCCTTCACCACATCATGAATTTCGATCACATCAGACATCTTCACCCTCCTATATATTGATACTCATCGATATATCTCCTGAAATAAAAAGCCCCGAAAGGCTATGAGATAGCACTCAATGGAATGGTATCGTCCGGCACGATCTGCATGGCCTGCCCCGGATTGAACGCCCGAACCAACTGACCACAGCACAACGTCACCTGTTCCTGATTCAAGGTGTAGAAGCGCTGCCGCCCTTCTTGCCGCGCGTAGACGAGGTTGGATTCCTCGAGTTCGCGCAGGTGGTGGCTGACGGTGGGCTGCTTGACCTTGCCGCCGAGTTTATCGACCACATCATTCACACTAAGCCACACACAGCACACGTGCTGCATGATCTCGTAGCGTATAGGGTCACTAATGGCTTTGCCGAAGGCGATTTCAGAAGTTATCATAACGCTCATTATATCGACAATCATCAATATGTCAAGCGGTTAAAAAGGGTTTGCCAACGACAAACCCCAAATGAAAGATTATTCCTTTACCGTCGACCAGAAGATGCCCGCCAAGCCTGTATTGCTATACTAGCGTTCAATCCATTCAACCGCGAAATCGCCACTTGACCTGCATTGATAAAACTATCCGGTTGGCTCTATATGCAGCGCCCTATTCAGGGTAAAGTGTGTTTTTACCTTCATGCACATCACCGGAAAATGGAATGACTGACATCAAACACACCGTCTTGATCGCCTCGTATCTGGAGCCGGAACTGGTCGAGCAAATCCGCAGCGAAGTGCCGCAGGTCGAGATTGTTTACCGCCCTGACTTGCTGGGTAAGCCGCGCTACATCGCCGACCACAACACGCCCGTCAACCGCACACCGGAGCAAGAGGACGAGTGGCAGGCGCTGCTGGCACAGGCGGACATCCTATTCGACTTCGACCACAGCCATGTGAAAGATCTGCCGCAGTTTACGCCCAAGTTGAAGTGGATACAGGCGACCAGCGCGGGCATCGGGCAGTTCGTGAAGCAGAACTACGCCACAACCGGCTGGAAGTTCACGACCGCCAGCGGCGTTCATGCCCGCCCCCTCGCCGAGTTCGTCATCCTGTCGATGCTGTTCTTCGCGCGGGATTTCGAGTATTTGCAGCGGTCGAAGGCGGCGCACCATTGGGCGCGGAACGCCACCACCGAATTAGCAGGGAAAACGCTGGCGATCATCGGCCTCGGCAAGATCGGGCAGGAAGCGGCACGGCTCGCCAAAGCGTTCGATATGCGCGTCATCGGCAACCGCCGCAGCGCGAAGGCCGACGGCACGATGCCGAACGTCGACGAACTCTACCCACCCGGCGACCTCTCGCCGCTGCTGACACAGGCCGACTACCTGCTGCTCATTACGCCGCACACGCCGGAAACCGAAGGCATGATCGGCGCGGAACAGATTGACCAACTGAAAAAGGGTGCAGTGGTCATCAACATCTCGCGCGGGGCGGTGATGGATTACAAGGCGCTGACAGCGGCGCTGCAAAATGGTCACCTGCGCGGCGCGGCGTTAGATGTGTTCCCGGTTGAGCCTCTGCCTGCCGATGACCCACTGTGGGATATGCCGAACGTGATTGTTAACCCGCATTCCGCCAGCACCGCCGACACGGAAAATGCCAAGATCACGCGCATTTTCATCGACAATCTCAAGGCGTATCTGGCGGATAAGCCGCTGCACAACCTGCTGGATGTGGAGCGGTATTACTGACCGATAAGCAGCAAAAGTTGACGAGGTACGCAGCATGATTCCCAAGATACATCTCGCCCTCGATAACTGTTTCGCCTCGAAACGCTGGACGAAGCCGCTGGAATGGATGCAGATCACGGCGGACATGGACATTCGCTGCATTGAAGCCAGCGCGGACAACGAATGTGACCCGCTGTATAACACGCCGGAGACGCTGGGGAGCTGGGTTAACGCGGTCAAAGCGGCCTCCGAGCAAACGGGTGTGAAGGTCGTCAACCTGTATTCGGGGCATGGCACCTACGCTACGCTCGGCCTCGCCCATACTGACCCGCGCATCCGCGACCACATCCAGCACGACTGGCTGGAACCGATGATCCGCAACGCCGCCGCGCTGGGTGCGGGGTTGGGTTTCTTCTGCCACGCCTTCCCGCAGCCGGTGCTGGCGCATCCCTCGCTCTATGCAGAGGCCGAAGCTGACCTGTTCGAACGTCTGGCGGAACTGGCAGTGGTGGCGGCGCAGGAAGGCTTGAGCAGCATCTCGGTCGAGCAGATGTACACGCCGCACCAAATCCCGTGGACGGTCAGCGGGGCGCAGCGCCTCCTGCGGGATGTATACCAACGAGGGAAAACCCCTTTCTACCTGACGCTGGATACCGGACACCAGATCGGGCAGCGGCGTTACCTGCTGCCACAACCGCCAGACATTCAGGCGTATATCGCCGCCCTCAACACGGGCGCAGCACCACCCGCCGGTTGGTACGGCGTGCTGCCCACAACAAACGCGGCGGTTACCGTGGACAGCCTGACGACCTCTATCCGCCAGCACCCTTACCTGTTCGCGGCCTACGAGGACGGAGACCTGTACCACTGGCTGCGGACACTTGGCGGTTACTCGCCCATTATCCACTTGCAGCAGACGGATGGCACAGCCTCCGCACACCGCCCGTTCACGGCAGCTAACAACCAGACGGGCATCGTTGATCCGGTGAAGGTGCTGCGGGCGTTGTGGGCGGCTTATCAGGAATCAGCAGACGGCGCTTATCCACCACCCTGCGCGGATATTTACCTGACGCTCGAAATCTTTAGCGGCACGGCAGAGTATCCCGCGCAAATCCTCGCGAACCTGCGCGAGTCAGCAGCTTATTGGCGGCACTTCATCCCGCAGGACGGCCTTCTCCTGAACGAGTTAGTCGAGCGTATATCGTAGGGGTTAGCCTTGACGCATCTGTATCTCATCCGCCATGCTGACAATATTGATGGACTGATCGACGGGAAGATGGGCGATCTCGGCCTGTCACCGGAAGGCATCACCCAAGCGGAACGGCTGCGTGACCGCCTGACACATACGAACGAAATCAAGCCGGATGTGTTTATCGCCAGCCCTGAACGCCGCGCCAAAGAAACTTCTGAAATCATCGCGCCAGCCTTTGGGCTGCCGATCACCTTTGACCGCGACTTCGAGGAATGGCGCAGTGACGACGGCAGTATCGAGCCGGATGCGTTTATGCGGCGCTGGGCTGAAGTGCCGAAAACACAAAAAGCCTACTATCGCTGGATCGAAGGATTCGAAAGCCGTGCCGAGCTTGGGCTGCGTGTGAGTTCGGCACTCAACCGCGTTATCCAGCAGCACGCGGGCAAAACGCTGGTGATCGTGACTCACGGCGCGTTTTTACAAATGTCGTTCGGTTACTTTTTCGGTTACGGGGAAGCGGTGATTGACCGCGCCATACCGGAAATCCGGCGTACGTCGATTACGCATTGGTATCAAAACGAGGGGCAAGACCGCTGGAACCTCGAACGCTCTAACGATTATCATCATTTACTCGATTAGCCGCTAAATGTCTGTCGCAGGTTGCGCCGCCGCAGGATAACCCAGATGACGACCGGCGCACCGATCAGCGAAGTCACGGCGTTCAAGGGCAGCACGGTTTGGTTCCCCGGCATCTGCGCGATCATATCGGCTACCAGCGCCAGTATGCCGCCCATCAACACGGTCGCGGGAATAAGTGCGCGATGGTCGGATGTGCCGAGAAGCGCACGGCACAGATGCGGTACAGCCAAACCAAGGAAGCCTATTGGGCCGCAAAAGGCGGTGACCGTCCCCGCCAGCAGCGCGGTACTGGCGATAATCAGCAGCCGCCCACGCCGGACGTTCATGCCCATACTGCGGGCGTAACCCTCACCGAGCAGCAGCGCGTTCAAGGGCTTGCTGAGTAAAAACGCGATCACGATGCTGACAAGGATCACGGGAATGAATATCGGCATCTGCCCCCACGTCACCGCCGCGAAGCTGCCGAACGTCCAACTCATATAGGCTTTGATGCGCTCGGTGATACTGAAGTACAGCAGCAGCGTCACGACGGCGCTCGTCACGTAGCCGAACATCAGCCCCAAAATCAGCAGCGTCATCACGCTTTGCACCCGTGCCGCCACGCTAACGACGATCATCAGCGTGAGCGCCGCGCCGAGGAAAGCCGCCACCGTCAGGCCGAGGTCGCCGGTTAGCCCTAACCCTGCCAGCAGCACCGCGCCGGTCGTGCCGACACCCAGTACCACCAGCGCCACGCCCAAACTCGCGCCGGAACTCACGCCCAGCACGAATGGGTCGGCTAATGGGTTGCGGAACAAGGTCTGCATCTGCAAGCCGCTGACCCCCAGCGCCGCCCCGGCCAGCAGTGCCGTCAGCGCCTTCGGCAGGCGGAAGTCCAGCACAATCGTCGTCCATGTCGCGCGTGCCGGTATGCCGCCTGTAAGGATGGTCAGCACATCACTGACCGGAATGTTGACCGAGCCTAACGCCAAGCTGAGGATGAACGCGCCGACCAAACCCAACGCCAAAACAGCCAGCCACTTGTTACGGGTGGCTGATAGCGAACGCCGCATCACGGTTGAGGCAGCGGCGGCTTGGCGAAGGGGTGTCTGTGTGGTCGTGTCCATAATCCTGCTTACGAATTCATCCCAAGAACGGTTAAAACAGCCTTGTCCATGCCGCGGCTCTCGCGGTAATCCAAGCCAAACGCATCGTCATAACCCCACAACGTCCAACCGATGTTGTAGCGTTCGAACGCCTTGCGAACATCTTCCAGCCACTGCAAACGGTCGCTGTAGGGCGCGACCAGCGGATACACACCAAACTCGTTAGTGGTGATCGGTACGCCGTGCTGCGCCGCCCAATCCGCCGCCTGCTTCACCCGCCTGTCAATGGTGT
>Ga0102832_1002483_pt1 | contig 11187 bp, 7 predicted proteins | sample EBPBio282013_DNA_FD_88942 | JGI IMG/M metagenome (GOLD analysis project Ga0102832, IMG submission 88942) | Wastewater treatment Type I Accumulibacter community from EBPR Bioreactor in Madison, WI, USA - Reactor 2_5/28/2013_ DNA (Illumina Assembly) | ecosystem: Engineered > Bioreactor > EBPR >... | reverse complement strand
AACGCGGTCGTCACTCCGGTAGACAAACCCTTCACCTTCATCCGGCAGCTCGGTGATCGGCTGCACCAGCTTCGGCACGATATTGCCGAATAACAGGTGGATGCCCGTCATGTCTTCATCAGTGGTGTGTTCCAGTTCAACATCGTGTTTCGGCTCGTAATCCACTTTTTCTTCCGGTGCGCGGCACCAGATTTCCTGCCGTGCGTAGATCGCATAACTGGCTATACGCATCGTTTTGAAAAGCGGTGCGCTCTCCTCCACCTCTGCCGTCAGCAAATGTGCGCCACGCTTCCCTGCTTCAGCCGCCATCGCGTCCAGCACATGCAGCCATGCTGTATCGTCCTCGTCCTCTTGGGGCGCGGGTGCGACGTAGGTGATCTGGGCATAGGCATCGTCCTGACGAAGGCGGAATTGACCGGCAACTTGTTGGTTTTCGGTGCGGGTGACCATTGTGTAAACACCCCGGTAAGGCAGCAGCAGGGTGATGAGGCCGGAACTTTGTGCGCCAGTCGCGTCTGTATAAAACAGTTCGCTGTCCAGCACCATACCGCCGCTTTCACTCAGCCGTCTTACTAAGGGAATGTCCACCAAGGTCACGGCGCGGGTTTCCGCCGTGTCACGTACTGGCATAAAACCTCGTTCGGTATGAACCAGCCAACACATGCCCCAACTGTAGCACCGGACTCCTTACAATTCCCTATGGTGGGAAATGAAGGGTTAGGGGAGATGTTTGTGCAGGGTAAATCGTGGAAGTACACAATACCCTTATTGTAGCACGCATGAGCGCCCCTGACTATTCGTCCGCGCTGTAGTTGATGGCTTATACCGAACAAGCATACGCCCTTATCATAAGCATTATATAAACATTTTTGGGTTTTCAAAGGGTCAAATCGGTTCAAATTTTGGATAATGGATCGAAATCGGTTATATGATGTCGAGGTGTTGGCGACTTCACCAGCCTATGTTAAAGTTTGTAGAAATTAACGAACTTATCGAAAAGTGTTTTTATGCAAGCCTTCGAAATCGCTGATTTATTGACCCGCCAGTCTGCCAGCGGTTCGCCCTACTTAGAATTTTTGAAGCATCTCAGTCTCAGCGTCGGCCTCTACGTCCTGCCAGCGGGCGGCATGGATGGGCAGCAGCCGCATACCGAAGACGAGGTTTACTATGTGGTCAGCGGCAGGGGCATGTTCCGCCACGCGGACGAAGACCGTCCGGTACAAGCTGGCTCAGTGCTGTACGTCGCGGCCAACGTCGAACATCGCTTTCATTCCATCACCGAAGCCCTTCAAATCATCGTCTTTTTCGCACCCGCTGAATATACGAATCGGAAACCCTAAATTTGCCTCCAAACAAAGGCGAAGTGGATTGAACATATTGCCGTGGCTTTGGGTAAATACACCAAATTGCCCGTTAAAAAATCGTCGTTAGGCTTGGTTGCTCCTATCTCACGATAAGGGTATCATTCGCGCAAATGTGCAGTTTAAAAATTGTTTAGCCGTTTTAAGGAGTCAATGATGAAACGTCGTTTGTTACTCGTTTTAACGCTGATGTTGGCGCTCTCCCTTGTGGTTGCGCCCACACTAGCCCAGGACCGCAAAGTGGTAACGGTGAGCTATACGCAAGAACCGCTAACACTGAACCCCCTCTACGTCACCCAATGGTTTGCCACCAACGTCATCGACATGCTGCTCACCCCGCCGTGGTTTATTGACGACAAGCAGCAGGCCGTTCCGGTACAAGTCACCGAAATCCCCTCGGTTGAAAACGGTGGCATCAGCGAAGACGGTACAGTCATCACCCTTAAACTGCGCGACGACCTCAAGTGGAGCGATGGCGAACCGCTGACCTCGGCGGATTATGTGTTCACCTACGAAATGATTATGGCCGACGGCAACACCGTCAGCTCGCGTGATCCGTGGGAAACCAAGGTCGCCAGCGTGACCGCGCCGGACGCGACCACCGTCGTCATTACCTTTAACGAGTCCTTTGCCCCGTGGCTGACCGCCCTGTTCACCGCCTCACCAGCCATGCCGGAACACACCCTGCGCCCGATCTTCGATGCCGAAGGCACATTGGATGCCGCCGAATGGAACAAGACCGTGAACCCCGGCAGCGGCTCATTCATCCTGAACGAGTGGGAAACCGGCAGCTTCCTATCGCTCGTCCCCAACGAAAACTCATTCGCGGGTACGCCCAAGTTGAACGAAGTCTTCTTCCGCATTTTGGCGGATGACGGTACGTCCCAGAACGCGGCTCTGACCACCGGCGATGCCGACATCGGCGTATTCCTAACCGCAGGCGACGCGGTTGAACTTGAAGGCGCAGGCTTGGTTATTTCGCAGGTGGCTTCCGGTTACAACGAAGGTTGGTACCTGAACGTTAACCCCGATACCGCTCACCCCGCGATGCTCGATGTCAACGTGCGTAAGGCGCTGGTCATGGCCTTCAACCGCCAGCAAATTGTGGACGATCTGCTGTTCGGTAAGACCCGCGTTGCCACCAGCTACTGGGACGGTTCGCAGTACGTTCGCCCGGATGCCAAACCTTACGACTACAACCCCGAAGAAGCTGCCGCCATGCTCGACGCGGCGGGTTGGGTCGATAGCAACGGCGACGGTACCCGCGATAAGGACGGTACGGAACTCGTACTGCGCTTCATCGCCAGCCAACGCCAGATCCGTAAGGACGTGCAGGCTGTCGTGCAGCAGGCATTTGCCGAAATCGGTGTCGGCGTAGAGACCAGCAACTACGACAACTTCTTCGATACCTACGGCGAAGGTGGCCCGATGTCCACCGGCCAGTATGACATCGGCGAATACTCCGGCTCGTCACAGTTCCCTGACCCGAACACCGCCGATTTCCTCTGCTCGGAAATCCCCTCGGACGAGAACCCGGAGGGTGCAAACTGGATTGGCTACTGCAACGAAGAACTGGATGCACTGTTCCAGGAACAGCTCAAGACGACCGACCCCGCAGCCCGTGTCGCCCTTTTCCAACAGATCGACCAGATCATTTTTGACGAGGCCGTGTGGGTGGGCGTGTGGTACGACGCAGACCTGTGGGCAACCAACGCCCGCGTGATCGATGCCAAGTACAGCGGTGCTGATCCCTTCTGGAATGCAGTCAACTGGGACGTAAGCAGCTAACCAAACCAATCTCGAAAGGTGGGGCGGGATTAACCTGCCCCATTTTGTTTGAGAAATCTCCGCTTCGAAGGAGGCCAGTTTATGGGTCGCTATATCATCCGGCGTTTACTCCAAGCTATTCCGCTCGTGCTGTTCGTCAGCCTCACCATTTTTACGCTGCTTCAAGCCACCGGCGACCCGCTGGCGACAATGGGCGGGCGTTCCCCCACCAAGTCCGAAGATAAAGCCCGGCTTCGGCGGCAGCTCGGCCTCGATAAACCTCTGCTGGAACAATACCTGTACTGGCTGATCGGCAACGATTGGGCGAAGTTCGACCGCGACGGGGACGGCATCGCCGAGGCCCCCGGTACCCGCTACGGCGTGCTGCGCGGTGACTTTGGCACCTCCATCGTCACCAAGCGCCCGGCGATGGAAATCATCGTCGACCGGCTGCCCAACACGCTGTTGCTCATGGTTACGGCTGAAATTATTACGCTCTTTTTCGCATTGATTATCGGGGTCATCTCCGCCGTCAAACAATATAGTATTTTTGATAATGTCCTCAGTGGCTTTTCATTTATTACCTTTTCCATGCCCATCTTTTTGGTCGGCTTTGGCTTGCTTTATATTTTCGCCGTCAAGTTCCGCGAGTGGGGCTTGCCTTACCTGCCCACCGGCGGCATCTTCGACCCGCAGGAAGGCCGCAGCGTCAGCCAGCTTGCCCTGCACATGATCTTGCCTGTCGCCACCATCACCATCATCAGCGTGGCGGGGTACAGCCGTTACGTGCGCTCCAACATGCTCGAAGTCATCAACTCCGACTATATCCGCACTGCCCGCGCTAAAGGGCTGACCGAACGCAGTATCCTCTACCGCCACGCCTTTAAGAACGCCGCCCTCCCGCTGGCGACGCTCATCGGCCTCGACCTGCCGTTCCTGCTGGGCGGCGCGGTCGTCACCGAGCGTATCTTCGCGTGGCCGGGAACAGGTCGCCTGTTCCTCGACCATCTCGAACTGCTCGACTATTCCGTCCTCATGGGCTTGCTCATGCTGATCACGGTCGCGGTCGTGATCTTCCAACTCTTGACCGATCTCATGTATACGTGGCTCGACCCACGCATCCGCTATTCATAAGGGGCAGTGTTATGGCAACCGCAACCGTCAAACCTGTCCGTCTCAACTTGGTCGAGGGCGAGGCACAAGCTCAATCCCCGACCCAGCGTGTCATCAAACGCTTTGTGCGTCACCGTGCCGCCATGTTCGGCTTGGTCGTCTTGATCGGCGTACTGGCTTATATCATCGTCGGCTCGTTCATCTTTACCGAGGCGCAGGCCAACTACAACGACACCAGCATCCGCCTCCAAGCCCCTTCCGCCGAGCATCCCTTCGGCACCGACCGTATCGGGCGCGACATCCTCGCCCGTACCATCTACGGCGGGCAAATCTCACTGATGATCGGCTTCCTCGCGGTGGTGGTTGAAGTCGGCTTGGGGACTGCCGTCGGCGCAATCGCCGGTTACTACGGCGGCTGGATTGACGCGATCTTGATGCGGATTACCGAAGCGATGTTGAGCATCCCCTCCCTGCTCCTGCTGCTGGTGATGGCGAAGTTCTTTGCCGGTAAGTTCGCCCCGATACCCTTCTTCGGGCGCACCCTCAGCGGCAGCGTCATTATTATCATCCTCATCCTCGGCCTCACCAGTTGGATGAGCCTCGCCCGCATCGTCCGCTCGAACGTCCTCTCCATCAAGGAAACCGAGTTCGTGCTGGCGGCGAAGGCCCTCGGTGTTCCGAACTGGCGCATCATCATCAACCACATCCTGCCGAATACCTTAGCCTCGATCATTGTATCCCTCACCCTCGGCGTGGCGACCGCCATCTTGACCGAAGCCTACGTCAGCTTCCTCGGCTTGGGCGTGCAGTCACCGACCGCCAGTTGGGGCAACATGCTCACCGAGGCGCAGGAATTCACGGTGATTAAAAACGCGCCGTGGTACTGGTTCTTCCCCAGCCTGCTCATCCTGCTCACCGTCCTCAGTATCAACTTCGTCGGCGATGGCCTGCGAGATGCCTTCGACCCCCGCTCGGACAACAAGGTCTAGCCCCCTTAAACTTACGATATTGCCTAACTGAATCGTTTCCCTCCCCGATTGCTATGGGGGAGGGTTAAGACTTTCTGCCCATTTTCAACTTTCAGGTTATACTTCCCCACATACACTTGAAAGTCGCCTATGCAGTTCATCTCGCGCATTCCATCGGCGCTTGCCATTCGCCCCGGCGAAGGTCGGCTGGTCAACCTGCTCCTCTGCCACTCGTTCTTCGTGGGCGTGAACCGCGTATTTTTGCTCTCGGTTTCCACCAGTCTCTTCCTCACCGAATACGGCGCGAACACCTTACCCTATATCTATATCGCCACGGCACTAGCTAATGCATCGGTCGGTTTCCTTTATGCGTGGCTCGGCAAACGGGTTTCGTTCGTCAAACTGCTGGTCGTTAACCTTGCCTTTCAATTCATTCTGGTGGCGGGGTTTTGGCTGCTGCTCGGCTCGACAACCGCCCAATGGCCGATCATCGCCTTTATGATCGCGCTCGAACTGCTGTGGCTGCTCACCAGCCTCGAATTCTGGTCACTCTCCGCTCGCATCTTTAATATTCAGCAGGGCAAGCGGCTGTTCGGGGTCATCAGCGCGGGCGAAACCATCGCCTCCATTATTGGCGGCTTCTCGATACCGCTGATTGTCAGCAGCATTGGGACGCACAATCTTCTCATTCCGGCGCTCTTAAGCATCTTAGCCTCGCTCGTACTCATCCTGCTCATCAACAGGCTCTATGCAGACCGGCTGGCAAACCACCACAACGCGGTTGAACCCGGTTCGGTAGAACAGCGCACCGTCAGCCCCCTTAAGAATCGTTATATTCTACTCATCTTCATCTTCTCGTGCATCGCCACGATTTCCTATTATTTTCTCGACAACGCCTTCTACGGCCTGACTGAAATCCACTTTCCCGGTAACGACGGCCTCACCAGCTTCCTCGGCGTTTACTTCGCCATCGTCGCGCTGGCCCAGCTTGCCTTCCAAACCTTCCTGAATGCCCGCATCATCAACCGTGTCGGCATCACCACCGCCATCATCCTCGTTCCGGTAATCGGCACACTCATGCTCGGTGCAACGGCTGCGGTCAGCCTGTTCGCGGGTACGGCGACCCTCACATTCCTGTTCATCGCGGCTGCCCGCTTGGTCGAGTACGTCATCCGCGACACCATCACTACCGCCTCACAGATGACACTTTACCAGAGCCTGCCCCCTACCACCCGCCTCCAGACGGAAGCGCAGGTCGAAAGTTTCATCGAGCCAGTCACCACCGGCCTCACCGGTATCTTGCTCCTGTTCGTACTCGATGGCCTCAAGTGGAACGTTATCCACCTGATCTACCTGTCAATGTTTATCGGCCTCGTATGGATTGCCTCCGCCACGCTGCTCAGTCGCGAATATCCCAAAGCACTACTGCAAGCTCTGAGTAAGCGCCGATTAGGAAATGCCCGTGTGCCGGATGACGATTTTTCGGTCGCGGCGCTCCTTAAAACACCGTTGGAGGAGCGCGATGCGGACGACGTTCTCTACCTCCTCACGCTCGCGGACGCGAACACACTGCCCCAACTCCTACCGCGCCTCCTCGATCACCCCGCGCCTGAAGTCCGGCAGGATGCACTCACCCGCATCGAAAAGCTGCACCTCACCAGCGCGTGCCGGTTCGTGCGCCAGCGCCTCACCATCGAAAGTGACCTCACCGTTCGAGCGGCGGCCATTCAAACAGCGGCAGCCATTGACCGTGAGTTCGCAGCCGAGCAAGCGGTTGTTTACCTCGACTCGGATAAACTCCCCCTACAAATCGCCGCCATCTCCGGCCTGATGCGCTCCGGCCTCGCGGGTGAAATCGCACTGGCGGATAACCGCCTTCAAAAACTGCTGGATTCACCGAACCCCGAAGAACGCATCGCGGCTGTTCACGCCATCGGGGACAGCCACATTACCCACCACGTCCCGTCCGTCCTGCGCTTACTTGAGGACAGGAATATGAAAGTTTGCCGTGCGGCCTGCCACGCGGCGGGTAAACTGCGCGATCCGTTATTGTGGCCCACGCTCCTCAACAATTTGTCGGTTGGAACGGTGCAGTCAGCGGCGCTGGCCGCACTCAGCAGCGGGGATGCCACCCTACAGCCTTACCTGACCGCCCAATTCCATGCGGTACGCGAAGGCTACGAAACAGGCAAACTGCGCCGGCGGAACCTCGCCAGCCAGCTTATTCGGATCGCCAACCGCTTGGGCGATACGGCGCTGCTCGCGTCCCAGATCGACTTCCCCGAACCGGCCATTCGCGGGCAAGTCCTCGCGGCGCTGGTCAGCCTGAAGTCTCATATCCGTGATGCCGAGATAGTCAAAGCGCGGATACAGGCCGAAATCCAAACCGACTTGCTCTACCTTCAGGGCTTGGCGCTGGTTAAAGACGACACCGAACTTTACGACAGCCTGTACTATTTACTCGACCGGCTGCGCGAGCGCGTTTTCGCCCTCTGCACCCTGATCTACGACGCGGCGGCGATGGCGCGTATCCACATCGACTACCACAGCGAGTCGGAAGCGCGGCAGAGTTACGCGCTGGAGATGCTCCACGTCACGCTCACCCACGACATCCGATCATTGGTGATCGCCCTGCTCGACCATCACATCAGCGAGCATCGCGGCCTCAACACCTTACTCGCCTTCTTCGGCGAAACAGCGCTCACTCGCGACCAATGGCTGGAACAAGTGCTGACTTCCGACGACAGCCCATCATGGCTCAAAGTCATGACCTTATCTGGCATCCTCGCGCGAGGGGAAAACGAAGCCCGCGAGGCTGTGCTTTCCGCCGTGCAAGATAGCAACGCGGTCGTGCGGGAAACGGCGCATTGGGCGCTCCGACATCCGCTTGTACAAGTTCCATTCGAGGGAAATATGTTACCGACGATTGAAAAAATCCTGCTCCTCAAATCCGCGAACTTGTTCAGCCATGTGCCTGACCCGATCTTGTTCGAGATCGCCTCGATTGTGAAAGATGAGGTCGTCCCCGAAGGGAAAACGATCATCCATAAGGGCGATCTGGGCGATTTCATGTATATCATTGCCTACGGGCGCGTCCGCATCCATGACGGCGACCAAACCATTACCTACCTCGGCGAAAAAGATGAGTTCGGCGAACTCGCGCTACTGGACTCGGAACCGCGCAACGCCTCGGCAACAGCGGTCGAGGAGACACACCTCCTGCGGCTTGACCAGAATACCTTCTACGAACTCACATCGGGTTATCCAGAAGTCTTGCGGGGGATTATTCAGGTGCTGCTGTGGCGGCTGCGGGAAACCACCCGCCGCGCCACCTTACCCCGCGAAATCCCCGCCCTCGTGGAGGCGTGAGAAACTATTCGGCATTCCGTGAAAAAGCGGACAGCCTGTCTGCTGTCCCTACAAAGCCGAATTGTCGTTTGTGTAGGGACGCGAGACAGCGCGTCCGTCAGCAAACTATTTGAAATGGTTTCCTATACGTCTGTATGCTGCGTGGTTAAATGCCTTTGTATTTGTCTTGAACTAAGACTAATAGCTAACGACTGATGACTTTTCTTGTTACTTTCAACTTCAAACTTAGTGGTTTATCGAAATTCTTGAGCTAAAAATCTTGGCGTTCTTGGCGACTTGGCGGTTAATCTTTTTCTTGTGACTTTCGAGACTCTACTTTGTAACTATTTGTCTTTGCATTGATCTATCGACTAAAGACTACTGACTATTGATTTATTATTTCCTACGTTTGAATCAGGTTTGTCGGCAAACCATTTCCTAACCTTCAACCAACCTCACCCGCCTTTTCCTCCCCTGCAAAGTTAACGTCAACACCTCATAAAAGAGACCAAATGTTCTGACAAATGTTCACCCTAATCGTTACTGCTTCTGCTATGCTATTGAAAGGGCTGGCTGTAGGGGTTTGGCGTAGACAAACCCGCAGCAAACGCCCCGACGCACCTTAACAACCGCATCACCCAATGTGCACAATCGGCACAAAATTCGGTGCCACCTTTGCCGCTTGTTCCGCTTGTTCCGCTGATTGTGCCTTTTGCCTTTGACTGTCACCTGTTGACTGTCAACTGATAACTGATAACTATCAACTGTTGACTGATAACTCATTTCCGACACTGACGACTCTGACGACATTTGTGACAAAACACAGATTCTCAACTGCAACAACAGCATCATTTGAGGGAGAAATATTGTGAAAGTTGAGAATCACAACTGCAATATTTGCAACAACTGCAACATTTTCAACTTTTATGGCGTTTCAAAGCCCATATGTCGTCGCCATAAAACCTTAGCCAATCACATTTGTATTGAACTGATAACTGTAAACTGGCAACTGAAAACTTCAAATGGCGTTCCACTGCCGCCGCCGCCATAAACCTACTCTCTCTGCTTTTTCTCTGTGACTCTGTGTCTGTGCGAAGCCTCCTTTAGGGCTGTGGTTAAATTGTCTTGGCTCTGTGCCTTTGTGCCATTGAGCCTTTGTGTTAAATCTCTCCGTCTTGATCTTGGCGTTCTTGGCGACTTGGCGGTTCAATTCTCGTACTCCCTCCGTGCCTTTGTGCCATTGAGCCTTTGTGTTAAATCTCTCCGCCTTGATCTTGGCGTTCTTGGCGACTTGGCGGTTCAATTCTCCCGTATTCTCTCTGCGTCCTCCGCGTCTCTGCGGTTCAATTCTCGTATTCCCTCCGTGCCTTTGTGCCATTGAGCCTTTGTGTTAAATCTCTCCGCCTTGATCTTGGCGTTCTTGGCGACTTGGCGGTTCAATTCTCGTATTCCCTCCATGCATTTGTGCCATTGAGCCTTTGTGTTAAATCGTCTTTGCGTCCTCTGCGTCTTAGCGCCTTTGCGTTAAATCGTCTCAACCATGATCTGCACGTCGTAGGCTCCCAGCGCTAACTCGCCGCTGAGCGCCGCGTCTGTTAGCAAGCTCTGGAAGTGGCGAGTGCCCAAATCGACCGTCACCGGGGTCGCGTTGTGGTTCAGCACAAAAATCACCGGCTGCCGCGCCGTGTGCCGGACGCTGACCTCCACGCCCTGCGGTGCATCCAGTTCGGCCTGCAAGCCGTACCCCTTCACGAGGCCGCCGTAGAACGTGTCAAGGAACGCTGGTTCCGCGTCGCTGCCGAGGTAATAAGCCGAGCCGCTGCCATAGGCGTTGCGTGTCACCACTGGCATTCCTGCGTAAAAGTCGCTGCCGTAGGTCGCCAGCACCGCCGCCCCCTCCGCGTGCAGCAGGTCAGCCAAGCGCCCGCAGGTGAACGTCCCGCTGCCGTCCGCCATTACAATACTGTTCGCCTGCCCCGGATACAGCGCGTCGATCTCCTCGATATGCACGCCCAGAACCTTGCTCAACGGGCCGGGGTAGCCGTTCTCGAAGGCCAGATCGGTTTCATCCACGATGCCGCTCAAGAAGGTCGTCACGAACGAGCCGCCGTTCGCCACCAACCCCTCGACCTTCTCCGCCAAACCGGGCTTGACCATGTAGAGCATCGGCGCGACCACGATCTGATACTGGCTCAAATCCGACTCCGGGAACACCACATCCACCGCGATATTCTGGCGGTAAAACGCCGCGTAATGCTTGCTGACCGTCGCGTAATACTGCTTCTCACTCACCGGCCCGATGGCGTTTTCCAGCGCGTGCCAGTTATCCCAATCGAACAGGATGCCAACTTTCGCCCGAACACGCCCGCCCAGCGCTTCCCGCAAGACCTGATCGACGCCGTCGACCCGGACGTGGTTCTGGTGGAACTCGTCGAGCGGCGCATCCGCCCGTGCGCGGCGAAGAAGAATCGCGATCGCAAGTGTGCCGACATGCTGATCGGCGACGTCGCCGGAAATCTGTTCGACATGCGGCTAGCTAAGCTGGCGAAGGATGGGAGCGTCATCTCCGAGAACGTTGCCCCGCGCAAAGCCGGCAAGAAAACGTGGCTCGTCGATATCGGCAAACCCGT
>Ga0102832_1002482_pt1 | contig 11197 bp, 6 predicted proteins | sample EBPBio282013_DNA_FD_88942 | JGI IMG/M metagenome (GOLD analysis project Ga0102832, IMG submission 88942) | Wastewater treatment Type I Accumulibacter community from EBPR Bioreactor in Madison, WI, USA - Reactor 2_5/28/2013_ DNA (Illumina Assembly) | ecosystem: Engineered > Bioreactor > EBPR >... | reverse complement strand
ATGAGACTATCAACGATATGATGATCTCTATTATCATAAAGAAAATTGTTCTATTTAAATGAGGTGTTTTCAAAGTCAAGCTTTTCATGACAGTAAAGACTTTAAATATTAAAATCAAAACTTTAGCCTGAAATTGTCGATGAATTTTAAGAATCTAAAGTATTTTTGGTAGAGATAAAACAAATTTTACCGTCGAATAAAGGATTGAGTGAATTTTCTTCATGAATTTTATGATTTACTTAATTCAGACGCTAATTAAGCATGGTAATTTCATCTTTTAGTTACTGTATTTTTTTCAATGATCCTAAATATAATTATCTTGTTTTTCGCAACTCTTAATTCTAACACTGGTAATCTTTAAGACCCAAATTCTCTTTGAAAGAAATTCTCTTTGACGTAAAGAAATGGATTTTGTTTGCTTAAATTTGATCCTGACCAATGACATAATTATTTTGCTATAAAATTTAGGAATTGGAAGACAGAGATCTTTTGAAAGTTTTGTTTTCAATTTCGATATTATGGCAATATCTCAACAAATTTTAGATACTGAGTTTCATTTCCTCAAATTAATGTTCCAGTTGTTATTTTGAATGATATTAAGACCCGCTTTAGAATTTGGAGAAAGAATTGCTTTATTTGTTATTTTCTGTCAAGTGGGGTTGCATAATTTTAATGATTCGATTGATATGTTGAAAATATTTGAATGCTAACTTTTTCATTTACGTTATTTATTTATTATGCTTTGAATCCATATTTACTTAATTTTAACGGCAACTTCGAGTATACCTCTGAAATGTAATCTTTTAGCTTCATCGTTTCAGAAATACCTCAGAAAGATAGTAAAAGTCAGTTAAAACTGTCAAAAAAGAATAAATTATTTTACTTCAGGTCAATATGGCTATGAATAAAGAAAAAAGATTAATTAATTTTTTTAAGGTTTTATTTCAATGAAAAAGCTGTCCTTCAAAATTTTTTAATTTCATCCCTTTTTAGAAAACAAAAATTTATTAAACTCCATAATTTTCATTAAGAAACCATAAAATGAAAGATTTGTGATAAATTATTTGCCTAGTTAATTTACATCACAGTTAAGAGAGTTTAGTCGACTCTAGAAGATAAGAAAAAAAAAATTTATTAAGAAAAGGCATAAAAACATTCAAAAAAAATCAAAAATAAAATAATTTAAATTAATGAAAAAAAAGATATCCAATATGATTCTAACTTTAAAGTATAAAAATTAAGATAAGTTAAAATAATCAATGATGTTAATAAGTTGAAAATTTTATACTGTAGTTAAATTTAGTTTATAAAAATGAGAAAATCTTACGTTCCTTTAAGGGATTTCATTTATGATCGTCTTTACCATCCAAAGTTAGGATATTTTTGTAAAAAAGGTATGTTAAAAAGTTATTAAAGATTATCAAGTTGGATAGTTAAAAGCCCCAATCAATTTTAAGAAGCTCATAGGATTTGATGATTATCAACGATAGTTAGTATAAAAATATCCAAAAAATGCATGGCTGACTCCTTGTGAAATATTCAAACCTTATTATGGCATGACCATTGCAAATTACATCAGAAGAGTGCATGAAATCTACAAATCTAAGAACAAAGTGGGCGATAAGATAAAAATCGTATAAGCCGGTGCAGGTACAGGAAGTGCTGCAGAATCAATTTTGTATTACTTCAAAAACTATGATCAAAAGTCATTCTAAAAAATATAATACACAATCGTTGAAATATCTCCAACTTTATGCAAGAGAATTTAACAAAAACTGAGCAATTAGTACCCTCATTTGTTTGAAACTAAACAAATCAACATTATCAATGACGATATTATGAATTACAAAACAAAGGATTTGAGTTATGTCATGTTCTTTGAAGTTTTGGATAATATGCCACATGACAAAGTAATTTTCGACAAAGATACGAAATAATATAAAAAATTCTCAAAAGTTGATCTCGATTCAGCAGAGTAAATTTTTGAGGATATCAATAAAGATCAGACTATTAAAACATGTCTTGAGTTGTATCAGAAAAGTGAAACTTAGAGACTTAGAGAAGAAGGAAAACTCTCCTTTTTAGATAGAATGGCCAAAAATATTGCTTCCAAAATTTACCAAAAAGGATAAAGTAGTAAAGATATATTTCTCCCTACCTTCTTCCATAACTACATGCAACAAGCCTCTAAAAACATTCCAAATGCACACTTTATTATGAGCGATTTTGATCAACTTTTCTCATCTGTACCTGGTATTGGAGCTCCTATCGTTTCAAGTAAAGGTGAAAAAAGTCATTAAAAACAAGACTTTAATACCTACTTAGTCGAAAGAGGTTCCGCAGATATCTTTTTCCCAATCAACTTTTTCCACGTAAATGAGATCCATAAACATTTTTTCAAAAAACAAGGAAAAGTAATCAAGTCTTACGAATTTATTGATGAATTCAGCTAAAGTGAATGGGCTTTAACAAAAAGTATGTTTAATCCCATTAAGGAAGACTTTGGAAATACGAGTTTCTTCGTTACTGATGTGGATTTGAAATGAGTAAATTTTTAGAAGAAAAAACAAAAAAAGCTTGATTTTAATATAGCAGCGTTAATATTTTGTGTTTATTTTATAAGAAGGCAAATTAAAGTAAAAAAATATAAAAATGTGAATTTAAATTATAAATTGATGAACGGGTCAAATAAAGAACTGGGCTGGGCAGTAAACAGTCCACGAATGTCCTCTTTAAACACTCAGCAACACAAACTCGACATGTAAAAAAACCAACTAAGTAACCCATATGATAATTAGAACAGAGGTCATATTTAACGATTTCAAGAAAGTAAAATCGAAATGCGAAAGTTTGTTTAGTGACTTAGGCGAATAATTTGAGAAAAAAGAAGAGTTCGATAAAATGTAAAAAACAACCTCAATCAAAACATAATTACTTGATCTTCAAGGTATCGTAGGGTTAAAAAATTAGCTCATCAGAGGTAACTTACTGACTTATTCAAAGCATTGACACAACTGTATGATCTTGAGCATTAACTGGTCTACAAAAAGTAAAGGAATCAAATGAGATTCAATTCTCCTCAGGCGCCTAAAATTAGGAAACGACCTTAGTTCCCTCCATAGATAGAAAAGTTTACACTTTAAGTTCCCATATATAATAGCCGTTAATAAGAAAATATGTCAAAAATCTAACGTGTCTCCTCTTATCTGTATGATCTTAGAAGTACATGTTATTTAAAAGTAGAAAATATGCGAAGATTATCAACAGCTATCTTTAAAAATTATGAAACTACTGATTTTCTAATGAATGAACCATAGTATTTACAGCTTAAGGAAAAAGTATAAAGACATAGAATGCGAAACTAATAATTAACATCAATCCTTCAAAGAAAAATATAGCAACAAGTATAAAAGTTCATATCTTCATGTTAATGTGTCTAAGATAATGATTAATACAAAATTATAAAAGTCTATGATTCTGATGTAAAAGATTTAGGTCGATGGTATGAATTGACTCAAACAAGAGAATGGAATGATGCAGTTTTTGCTGGAGGAGCTGCTTTTAGAAATTTTAAAGTAAAAAGCAAGACCAGACCTGAACTAAGCCATGTCAAAAGCTAAAAAGACATAAGATCGTTGAGACTTATGAAAAGTAATCCTCGGAAAGATCAGAGTTAAATGAAAGATTAAAGAAACAATGATCCACATGATACGTCAGTCAGTAAAAACCTAAAAAGCAGTCGAATAAGTAAACGATCAAGTCGTATAGGTTGTCAAATAAAGGATTAGACAGAGGAAAAAGGTACATTTCAATTTATTCCAGATAATTATGCACCCTTAGTCCAAAGATTTGGACAATAAAGTGAAAAAAAATTAAGTGTAATATAATCGTTATCTTCTTTGCGTTCTAAACGTAAGAAAGTTTTCACCGATGATGTGTGGGATTAGTTTGAAAAGATTTGATTTATTACTACTGTCTATATATATATATTTTTAAATATTTAATTTTTTTTTTGTCACTAAAAAATAGAAAGGAGAAACATGATTTTTAAAGTAGAAAATAGAATTAAAATATAGAGCTGTTGAAATAGATATATAGATTAAGATAAAATTCTCTAAAGTTAATAAAGAGAAGAATCTTTTAGATTATAATATTGAATTAATTCTCAACATTTTACAATGTAAGTCGACGCTTCACAATTCGCTAACGCCACCGCCAACGATATCATTGAACTCATCAAGCAAACTCTTTCTGGAGATAATGAAAAAATCAAAAACGCTACAAAAATTCTCAAAGCCTACACTAAACACAAATCCTCAATTTCTACTCTTACATACATCCTCGTCAACTCTGTTGAACTTGGATACAGACAAATGGCCACTGTACTTCTTAAAAGAAACCTCGTAAACTTGTACGGAAATCTCTCTGCTGAAGAACAAAAACAGTTCAGAGACCTTCTTTTATCTCAATACATCAAGTAAACTCACCTTCTCATCCAAAAAGGTATCGCTACTCTCATCAGTATTCTTCTTCCAATTGTTGAAATTAAGAACTGGGTTGAGCTCCAAACTCTTCTCGACGAAGCTATCAGATCAGCTCCTGAATCTGCTGCTACATTTGTTCTCTTGAACAGCTTACTCTATCACTTCAAACCACCAAAAGAACTTTACCTTTATCTTTTCAACGCTCTCAAAATGGAAAAGCTTGTTGATGAAGCTATCAAATGTGTCAATGCTGTTGCTGAAACCCAAGATATTGATCCATCATTTGCTATTGAACTTATCAAAATCTGGTAAGAGCAACAATGGCCCGAAGATCTTTCTCTTCAAGCCTTTGAAATTCTCAATACCATGTGTGAAAGAAGATTCAAAATTCCAGAAGAAGTAACTTTCTGGGTTTGTGATAAAATCGTCAGCAACAAAAAACTTTCAAACAGATTGAGAACCGCTGGTTGTGATTATCTTTTCACAATTGCCGATTTTTATCCAAAACTTTTGACAGGAAAAGATTCAGTTTTGAAAAAAGTTGTTGAAACAATCTGTTTAACTTGTTCAGAACCATACCATCCTGAGCAAGATGAAGAAACTGGAGAATACGTTCAAGAAGTCGCTCTCTGGCTTATCGAAACTTTATCGATCACAATCAAGGCTAAAAAGATTTATCCAGTTCTCTTTGAAGCCGCTACTTCTTTGATTAACTCAAATGATAAAAATCAAGCAAACACAGGATTTTTGATTTTGGGATCAATGTCAGAAGGTTGTAGTGACAAATTGAAGAAAAATCTTCAAAACCCAGTTATGAACGTTCTAATTCCAAGAGGACTTCAACATGAAGCCCCAGAAGTCAGAGGAGCTGCTATTAACGCTTTATGCTTTTTCTCATAACATTTGATTCCTGATATTTTCCAATATCATTCAGTCATCATTCCAAATATGATCAAATATATAGGTGATTTAAGTCCCAAAGTTATTGAGAAAGCTTTGATTGCTATCGATATCTTCCTTGATGGTATGGAACAAGAAGACATCGTTCAGTATTTACCAGTTGTTGTTCCAAAGCTTATTGAAGTTTTGCTTTCTGATAAGTCGACTTCATTGATGAGAGCTGCTGCTATGAGTGCCCTTGGTAGCGCAGTCACCGCTGCTGAAGATAAATTCGAACCTTATGTTGAGTCAGTTCTTCAAACATGCAATAAAGTTCTCGAAATCCCTGCTTCACCAGACTTGAATTCAGTCAGAGCTGAAAACTTAAACGTTTTGGGTAAAGTTGCTAATGCTTTTTGCAAACCAGAATACAAAAACAGCGAACTTTTCTACACAACTTACATTATGCCAATCATGGAAAAAGTTTATCAAATATTAGTCAACGAAAAAGATTCTTAAATGAGAGAATCAAGCTTCGCATTCTTCTATTTAGTTGCTAACGCTATTGGATAAAAGTTTGAAAACGTTTTTGACAACATTATTGGTGAAGTCATTGCAGCATGCAAACTTTGGGAGCCAGAAAAGAAAGGAAAGAAAAACGAGTTCAGTCTTGACTCTGACAGTGAAGATGAAATGGATGCCCTTCCTACTAACAAAGTCAGCGCCTATGATGAAAAAGCTGCTGCTATTCATGCTCTTGGATAACTTGCTAATGCTTGTCCACTTAAATTCACTCCTCACTTTGAAAGAGCTCATGAAATTCTTTAATAAAATTACCAATTCTTCTATGATAATATCAGAATTCAAGTCTGCCATTGTTATACCAACCTTACTCTCGGTTACATTAAATCAAAGAATGGAGGAGTCCTCCCTAAATTCAAAAAGGGACTTCCATGCGTTGAAAGATTCACTCCTTAAATTGAAGAACACTTTAGAGCCCTTTTGATTCCAAAACTTATTTTCTTGATGACTGAGGATGATGATAAAAGAGTCAGAGGAGCTGCTGTTGAAGCTCTCGATGATATGTGCAAGGAAATCGGTCCCGTTCTTGTCGATAGAAGCATTGAACCAATTAAGGATGCCATAATTAGACTTTTGGAAACTGACGTTGTTGAATAAAATTCAGAAGATGAAGAAGAACCTGAAGAATAAGAAACTGAAGTTCACACTTTCTAAACTGTTTGCGATTTAATCCCAACTCTTAGCGATATTTTAAGAACAGGATTCGAACCAACTTTATCCGAATTACGTAACTTATTCTTTTATCTTAGACCCATATCTTATGAAATTCGTGGAAGAAAGAGAAGATATCAACGATAACATTCAAATGACTGGATGTTTGTCTCAATGTTTCAAATACATCCCTGGTTATGTTAACGCACATACTGAGGAACTCTTTAAATCATTGGCTCATCTTATCAGTCTCTAAGAAACTGACGTTAACAGAAACATTGCCTACTCATTTGCCGAGATGTTCGAAAAAGCACCAAAAGCAATGACTCCATATCTTCAAGACGGTCTTGCTTATTTGAAACAAATCTTTGACCACCAAGGATCATCTCAAGCTTGTAAGGATAACGCAGTTGGTGCCATCTGCAGAATCATTTACACTTTCAATCCACCAATGCCATATCAAGTCTTCATTGAAAACCTTTTAAGCATGATGCCATTCAAAGGAGATGAAGAATAAGAAAATGTTGCTTTAAAAACTTTGATTTTCTTATGGAACAAAGATTCAAGCTTATTGGCTCCACACAAACAAAGAATCCTTCAAATTGTCGAAAATGACCTTCTCCATACATCAAAATATCATATTGAATAACCCTTACTAACTCAACTCAGAGAATGGTCAAATATTCTTAGACAATGAGACCTATTTAACACCTCTAAAAATTTCAAAAACGCCCAAAAGACGTGATTACTTAATTATTTATTTTTGAAATCATACTGTTTCTTATTAAGATTTTTTTATTAAATTTCATCAAAATATCAGAAATTATACAATAAAGATAATATTAAATATTTTACGATGATTTAAAAATATTAATTTAGTGAAATCTGACGATATTTATCAAAAATAATGATGATAAAAAACTGGATTTTAATTTTTATATTTTTCTGTTCCTATTATTCATCCTTTTTGAATAATTGACGTTATTTATTGCAAATGACTTGAACTAGGAAGCGAATTAACTTTAAAATTGCTTTTTTTAGTATTTTTTTGAATGAATTAATGCTACATAAAGAGTTGAAAAAAGTATCTTATAAATAGAAAAGACTTCATTTAAAGGTAATGATGAGTAAAAAATACAGTTTTTACCAAAGAATCATGTTTAGAAAGTAATTTTCAATACAATTTTATTCAAATGCGTTATTAAACGATATTAGCTTTCAAAATACTCTGATTTTATGTATTCAAATGTTTTATTTTTAGGACCCTTTTCAATTTTGAAGCATAAATATATTAAAAAACAAAAAATTATTGCTAAATACGAAAATTAAACATCCCTGATCTTACGAATATGTTTTGGGGAATTTTAAAAGGAAAAAAGAAAAAAATGAAGAATAGATTTTGAACACAAACATGACAGGCATAATAGAGATTAAAAATGGGTTCTTTCGGGTTCAATTGGTGAGAAACACCATAAAGAAGTTAATGGAGTGGATAGGAAACGGAACGGGCTGAGCTTTATCGGAAAAGGATGGTAACAATATGTTGAGATAAAACCGAAATATAAATTTAAATCAATCGAGATGTTTTTGTAATTAATTTTGAGGAAAAATATAAAAACTGTTCATGATCAATAAATTTTAGATTTCTAAATAATACACAGAGAGTTCATTAAATTCCCAAGATCTCAGTAATAAACCTTCAAAGGAAAGAATCAACACACTTTGGTCAAAATAGGAAAACCTTATCTATATAGAATTTCTCAAATAACACCGGGAAATTTTCACTACAGAAGAAATTAGAAGACATCATAAAGTCTTCATTCAACTTGCCAAATCACTTCCTTCAAGAACTTCTGATCAATGCCGAAGTCATCATCAAAAAATGATGATTTCACACAAGTCCATCGATAAAATCATCAAACATTTGAACAAAAAGATTGCTAAAATTGACAAGAAACAAACCAAATCTGCTGATCAAACTGAAATTGAACATCCCCTCGAATCTGAACATGAATAAACCAATAAAAATTAGAAAACCTAAAAACTTTTAATGCCTTAAACTATTAGTTAAATTAAAATTATTGAAGAAAATGTAGCATTCGAGGAGCATTTATGGGATGTCTTGGCATGATCGAAACGAAAAGGAGTTAGCTAAAAGTTTTCTATCAATTGAGACATTGATTTATAACAAATTTTTCATTTAAAAATAATTTTCTATTTTAAAATTCCTTGAAATTGAATTATCTTTCTAAAACTTATAAAACAAAACTTTACAAATTTAATTGTCTTTTTTAGATAAATGACCTCCTTCATAATCGACCATTTTAAAATAAGAGCTAAAAAACATGGAGAAGAAAAGAAACCCATTGCGATCGGGAAGTCGATTCTAAATATAATAAGTTGAAAATCGTAAATTAATAAATTAGATTAAATTAAAATGATGATATTTTAAAATCACTTAATTAAACTATTTTTAAGAAGCACCGTAACTTTTTAAAATTACTTTTTCTTCTATAAAATACAGGTGGCTTGTGCAAATTAAAGTCGGGATTTCTTTATCAAAGGGTTTCTACATATCTCTTATTTCAGGCGAGTCATTATGTTGGAGTTATCTGTTGAATATTGTGGAGATGAGTACTTTCTTGACAAGTCCTTTCGGGGCTGAGTAAATTCGATAGGGTATGGCTCTAGGTGCTCGATTTAAGTTTCTGACTCTTATGTTTACAACTGGTCGGATTTGCATTCTTCCTTTTCATCCAAGAACTGCCAATAAATTGAGAGAGGTTCCTAACTTTTTCCGACAATTTAAAACTCTTTTATAGGCATCGATTTTTTAGCATTAACTTATCTTTTGATGCTTGCGCTGTCTAATTAATCTAGGCTTTTGATAATAGAGCCCATTAAAAATTAACATTTCACACTTTTTGGCTGTTATTTTAAGCTACTTTTTTTACATAAATTAATTTTTTATTGGGTTTATTTAATTTAAATTTTTGTTAATGTTGAGCTATTTTGATTGATTGAGGATTCAGAAAGTGGTTCGGGTTTCTTCTTATATCGAACGTATTAAATCTTTTTGACTGACTATGTCATTTTTTTCTTTGTACTAAGGTATTGCTGATAGACTTGCTTATAAGTAGCTTTGGAGATGACATTTCTTTAAATTAATTTGTTTATGGTCTGTTAGATTGAGGGAAAGACGGGAGCCTGTGTGTTTTCTATTTTTGTGGAAGTCAGCTGAGTATGCTACTTCAGAGATTAGATTTTAGTGATATAAAAATGGAGATTTTTTTTGACAATTTATTAAGCAATAATTTTTTGTTTATCAAAGTCAGTCTTTAACGGTCCCTAAATATTGATACATTTTTTCTGATCGTGAAGATAGAAACAATTCCTAATAGTACATTTTCCACCGGTGTAAAAACTGTTGCACATTCTATTAGTACCGTATGTAGTTCTGATTACTTTTGATTAATAGGGTATTTCATTGACCGCCTTGATTAATAAATTCTTACCACTATTGCTAATGCTGCTTCCTTCTAATTGTTGTAAGTTATGTATGCTTGGATGTGATCAGCTTATTAGTCGTCATTTTTCGATTTGATACCGGCTGCGTAAATGATTGATTCAATATTCCCATATTGACCGAAGTGATTTTGGCTTTTTATCATCTGGAAATTAACTAAAAATTACATTTTCCTCTTCAAACTAAAGAGGAAGGTACATGGCATAAATTAGATTATTTTGGAGACATTTGTTGGAAGGCTTCCTAGTTGATGTACGGCTAGCTGACGGATTCTTGTTCTTAAAAGAGGCAGTATTTTGATCATTGGAATAATGATTATTTGAGATTCCTAAAATAACTTGGCAAAATAAATAAAATGAAAAGGAAATTGAAGGTTATTACCTGAGCGAGACAATTAAATATCAGGCATTGATCTGAAGGCGCTATTTAATAATTACTTTTAAAAATATTATAATTTAATGAGCCTTTAATTTTATATTTTTGGCCAATTCTTATTACTAGTCTGATTTTTATATCATCTTTTTTCATCCTACACATATTTTTTTTTTATCAAATTAAAACTGAGATATTTTTGTTCATTTAATTAAGAACATTCATTTAATTTTTTATTTTAAAATTCATAAATTGAAAGAAGAGATTTACAATTCTATAAAATATTTAATTTGATCAAAATGATAAATAAATCATCGATACTTGAGGTACTTTTTATTTGGTTGGGATCTTTTGGATCGTTTTCTATCACCATTGAAAAAATAACAATTTTTTCAATTAGTAAACCTATTTTTATTTTATTTTTTCAAGAAATTTTATTCGAAAAAAACTCAATGTCTATCATAACATTATTTCAGATTCTAATCAATTTATTTTCTAAGGTTTAAACTTTCTTTTTAGCTTTCACAAACTCCCTTAACTTTTGGTTTTTCACAACACAAAAATATTATCATTATTGAAATTGTTCTCAGTAAACTATCAAATTAAAATTGCAAAGTGTTAATAATAAATTCAATTTTGTTTAAAATATGTCCATTTGGCTCTATTTATCGACTAAAATTTTGAAAGGCATTCAAATTAATTT
>Ga0102832_1002481_pt1 | contig 11200 bp, 8 predicted proteins | sample EBPBio282013_DNA_FD_88942 | JGI IMG/M metagenome (GOLD analysis project Ga0102832, IMG submission 88942) | Wastewater treatment Type I Accumulibacter community from EBPR Bioreactor in Madison, WI, USA - Reactor 2_5/28/2013_ DNA (Illumina Assembly) | ecosystem: Engineered > Bioreactor > EBPR >... | reverse complement strand
TTTATCAAGAGCTTTACCATTAATAATATAAACTAAACACTTTACTTAAATAAATTTCGTGGAAAACCAGCTATATCCGAATTTGATTAGCCTTTCACCCCTAATCACATTTCATCTTAGTATTTTGCAACATACACAAGTTCAATCCTCCAATATTAATTTATAATATTTTCAATTTAAACATGATTAGATCATTCGGTTTCGGGTTTAAATAAATTAACTAAACGCTTTAATTCAAACTTGCTTTCGCTTTGTATACATTTTAAAAACTTAAACTTGCTAATTTATTTAACTCGTTGACCCATTATACAAAAGGTACATTATTACTTATATTTTAATAAAAAGCTTTAATTGTTTATAAACATTTAATTTCAGGTTCTTTTTCACTATCGTATTAAAACGAATCTATTTCACTTTTCCTTCACAGTACTTGTTCACTATCGGTCATAAAGTTATATTTAGAGTTAGAGGATGAAAACCCCTTTTTTCAATTGTAATTAAACAATTTACTTTTTATTTTTTAATTTTATAACATAAAATTTATAGCTATAAATTTTTTAAAAAAATTAATTTTAAAAATTTATCATACAGGGCTTTAACCTTTTAAAGCAATATTTTTCAATATTTTTTGTTAAATTTTTAAAATTTAAACTCAATTTTCCGCTTTCATTCGCCATTACTTACAGAATCTCTTTTGATTTTTTTTCCTTTATTTAATAAGATGTTTCAATTAAATAAGTATATTAATATAAATAAAGTTTTCTTTTTAGGATAAATATATTTCAATATTTTTTAATTAAATATATTATTACGTAAATAACTTACGTCCTTTAAAACTTTATGCCTAAGCATTCATTAAATGTTAAAATTTTCATTTTTAAAAATATATTTTAATAAAATTAAAAACGTTCTAGGATAGACTCGAACTATCAATCCAACGGTTAACAGCCGTTTGTTTTAGCCGGTTAAACTACTAGAAAATTTAAATTTTAAATATTTACTTTATTTATTAATTTTGTAAAAATAGTGATGATTAATGATTTTTCATTAATATTTTTTTTTTATTTTAGATAAGTTTGATAAACTTAAAGCCAAGTATAATAATAACTCAACAATAAAAACATGGAAGGAGAAAAACTCAAAATTGCTCCAAGAGTCAAGATAAAAGAAACTTACGAATACCTTTCTTCATTTAAAAGGTTCTCACTCGTTTAAAAAATCTAACCCCGTTTCTTTAAGACTGCTCAATAAGCTTCAGTTGAAGTCGCAAGAGTCATAAAATCAGCCATCGAAGAAAGAGCAAAACAAGGTAAAAACTTTGTACTTGGTCTTGCAACAGGTAGCACACCTTTGCTTCTGTACAGATAACTGATAAGACTTCACAAGTAAGAAGGCCTTTCCTTCAAGAACGTCATTACTTTCAATCTTGATGAATATTACCCAATTAAACACGATAATCCTGAATCTTACAATTTTTACATGTGGAACAATCTTTTCCATCATATTGACATCCCAAAAGAGAATGTGAACATTCCCGATGGAGAAATTGAAAGAACTTAAGTCACAAAGTTTTGTGAAGATTACTAAAAAAAGATTAAAGCCAATGGTGGAATCGATATCCAAATTCTTGGTATCGGAAGAACTGGACACATTGGATTTAATGAGCCACCTTCACCAATCAACAGTTGCACAAGACTTGTTTATTTGCACAGACTCACAAGAAGAGACGCCTCAAAATCATTCGGAGGAGTTGACAATGTCCCAAAAGCTGCAATCACCATGGGTATTAACACCATCCACCAGGCCAAGAAAATCATAATTATGGCCTGGTCAGAAGGAAAAGCTGATATCGTCAAAAGATCAATCGAAGGTTAAATTTCAAACGATGTCCCTTCAACATTTTTACACTCTCATCCTCAGGCAACTTTCTATCTTGATAAATCAGCCGGATAGAAACTTGAAAGATTCACTCATCCTTGGACAATCAAAGGAGATACGTAAGATCCAATTGTTCCTAAATCACAATATTGGATCTTAAACAGTGTCATTTGGCTTTCATAAAAAGTTCAAAAACCAATTCTTAGGCTTTAATATGAGGATTACGAAGATAACAATCTCTCAGACTTAATCGTTGAATGTGCAGGAGGAAAGGTTTAAAACTTAAACTTGTACGTTTACAAAAAGATAGGAAAGAAAATTACTGCTTGGCCATTGGGAAATAAACCTTTGGAACTTGAAGAGTAAAGTATCATCAAAACTACAAACCAACCAAAGAAAATCATTGTTTTCTCTCCTCATCCAGATGATGATGTCATTTCTATGGGAGGAACCCTTAGAAAACTTGTCGAACAAGGCAATCATGTTTACGTAGCTTACATGACTTCTGGTGCAGGAGGTGTTCTTGATTATGATGCTCTTAAATATTTTTACTTTTTGGAAGATGTCTTCAATTCAAAAATGTTCGAAGAAAGTGAAAATGAAAACTTTATCAAATTCTACCAAAATTTCAAATAACAAACAAGTTGTGCCGAAGAATACTTAAGCAACCCTTTATCTCAGAAAAAGAACGAGAAATTCTCTCAATTCTCGTCTTTGATTAAAAGATTCATCAGAAGCAGTGAGGCCAAAGTTTCAGTCCGCGATTTGGGCGTACCTCCTACAAATGTTTACAATTTAAACCTTCCCTTTTATTATACAAAGAAGAGACTTCCAGGACCTGAAGATGACAAAATCGTTCTTTCTCTCATGCGTTTGATTGAGCCTGATTTTGTTTACGCTGCAGGTAAATTTATATTTAATTCAAGGTGACCTTTCTGATCCTCATGGTACACACAGAGTTTGTTTGGAAATTATTAAGAGACTTTATGATGAATAACAAGAAAAGAAGCTTCAAGACGCTTCATATCCATCAGTTTTCCCACCAGCTTCCAATATTTTGCTTTATCGTGGAGCTTGGGAAGAATGGAATGTTTCCATGGCGAAGCATATTGTTCCTTTATCTCCCAAGGAAGTTGAGATTAAAACACTTTCGATTTTGAAGCATCAATCTCAAAAAGATAACCCAATGTTCCCTGGAGATGATAAGAGAGAGTTCTGGTAAAGAGTTAAAATCAGAAATAAAAATACAGCAAATACTTTGAAAATTATTGGTCTTCCTGAGTATGAGGCAGCTGAAGCTTTCGTCGATCTCAATGATTTGATCGATTATGACGAGTTCTGATGGCAATCTGATTAATTATTCTTCTTAAATATTTACTTCTTGAAATTAACTATATTTTTCATTCTGTAATTAGAAGTAATTTTTATTTATAAAATAAGTAATTAATAAAAAAAGAAAGTAATTATAATAATCTGAAATCAAAATTGTTGGTTGCTAAAATTTAAAGAGCTGTTCTTATTGTGTCTTTGCATCCAATTGATGTCATTTTAAATTTTGTAAGATTCTCTTGATTCAACCGAAATTTTTTACTCAATTTTCTGGAGGTACATTTTTTTACGTTCATTTTCAAAAATTATCTGTTATTTTTCTTGTAATGTCAATGGTTTAGGTTGATCTTTTACCAAATAATTTTTATCATCGTAAAATTCAACAAATTATTAAGGCTTTCCACTTTTCTATTTAAGGAGATGTTTGTATTTATTTAAGAAGATTTAAAATGAAGGAGAGATCCTTACTTTATTTAGCAATTAATTTTTTATGAATTAACTTCCTTTTTCCATCAACAAATCAAACATCTTTTGTATTTATCGGCCCAAAAAGTAAATAAAATCGTTATTATTATGAGCTTGATAATGATTGGAATGAATTAAAGTTGGAGTTTTGATATTATTTGAGTTTACACCTGATAAAAGCTGTTTTTCTGATTTTTTAGTTTACTGGCTGTAAATATGCAAAGCTTTTTCAATGAAATTTGAAAGTCCCGAGTTGAGGAATTTTATAAGTTGGTAGGTTTTAAGATACTTTTGATGGTTGTAAATTTTTTATTCATACTTCAGGAAAGAACTAATTTGGGATTTTTGTGTATTTTAATTCGGTTTGTTGATACGATGAAGGGATAATGTGGAAGATACAGTTTTTTGTATCAAAGTGGATGTAAAGGATTAAAAGGTATCATAAACTCCATCTTGAAAATAATACTTGTTTTTAAGTTGGAGGTAAATATTTTGAAGGTAATTAATTTTAGAAAGCACGATTTGGGCGAAATTCGAAAATTAGTTTTTATTCAAGAAGTATCTTTAAAAATCTTCAAAAGAGTATTCGTTAAGAGCTTTCTAAATTTAAAGGAATTCCTCTTTTTGTCTCATTTTAGTCTCTTCAAGTGAACGTTACTAATTTTCAAAAGGAAGTAAAGGACTGATTAGTTTTGAAGATTTTTCTTTATTAAGTGAATTGAAAAAGCCAAAAACCCATGAAGATTCAGTTGGTTTGGTCCTATTGTTTTAAGATTCATCTCCTCCCAGTATTTTTTAGTTTATTTTTTTCCATCCTCTAAAGTACCTCAAATACTTTATTTCATTGAGTTAAGGAAGTTTGCTTTAAATTTCGTCTAAAAACACACCATTTTACTAAAACAACATTTCAACAGCCATTTTTGAAAGAGATTCTTTTTGATTGAGTTTAAACAAAAAGTTTATTAAAGTCAATCTATTTTTCCAATCTTTATTGAGATGGCTCTTATGATTTGTATTTAACGAACTTTAATTGTAAAAATGCACTTCGCTGAGAGTATCGAAAAGTCTGAGAAGAAGACTAAATTTAGGAAGAGAGTTTTGTAAAGATTTCATGAAAAGCACAGTTTCAGTAAATGGAATTGATTGGTAGTTTTTGAAAGAACAAAAACGGACAAATTTATCTATGAAATCATGAAGAAGATCCAAAATTTATAAAGTTTTTGTAGTCACTGGCTTAATATGATGGAAACTTTCATAATGCAAATTAACAAAAGGTCTTATTAAGTCCACAATAAACTTGCTGACTGAGGCTCCAAAGTATGACTCATGCACTTCATTCATGCCTTCCAACAAGTTTCTCAAATAAGTCTCTTGATCTACGTCATATTTTTCATAAATTAGATTCATAGAGGCTGACTTAAAGGGTTTTACAATGGGTTTTGGAGGAATTACAATTAAAGATTGTTCAATCAAGATATCAAAGAGAAAATTCACAGTATTTTAAGTAATTTTAAGTTGAAAATTTTTACCATTGTATGAAGAACTCTTTTATTTTAGAGACTACTTCTATTTTTTAGCAATATCACTTCCTAACAAGAATTAAACAAAATTTTAGTAACTTTCTTTACAAATTTAGCAATCATATCCATACACTTACTCTGTGGAAGGTTTGTACTGATATTTGTCTTCAACATAAGTGGTATCATCAATGTCCAATCTTTTATCTCTGCCATAAAAATCTCGCACAATATCTTCCAATATCAATCTGTTTGGGCTGTTTGATTGTGTTTTCTTGCCTGAATTGCTGATTAAAATCAACATTTAAATTATTGACTTTAAAAATGAAACTCTGCTGTTTTCAGACATGTCTTCAATCAACGATTTGACATAACTTTGGATTTTATCTTTTCCTGAGGAATGCCTCTCCAGTAAGTAACCCAACACTAACATATTTTCAGCTAAATTTGGAGTCTCTACTAAAGTTATAAAACTGTTCTAAAAAATCATGAACCTTTTCTTCTGACCCATTGCATTAAGTTCCACTTCATTTATTCTTTTACGTGAATTACAATCTTGAAATTTGTAAGCAATCTGTTCATCATCTTGGTACATCAGTTTTTATTCGCAAATCATTAATCCATTCGACTCGGTTAAAACTGGATCGATTGAAGAATATTTCGCCTACTTTTCAATATCAACTGGTTCGTAAATGTAAAGATTGAATTTGTTTTTTATTTCTTTATGGGTTTGTAAATAATGTCCTTTTTAAAGAAGACCACGATAGTTTTTGTATTGACAGGATAATATTGGAATAGAATTTTCAATGTAAGGATTAACCATTACCTTTGAAACGAAAGCCAATGTTTTAAAATTTGATATCATTACAGACGTGCCATTAATGAATGTCACTTTTAAAAAGCAACTACTGCTTTGATAACCCTAAAAAATGCTGCAACTTTTTTGTTTTTAAACTAACGAAATGTCAGAAATGAAAAATTGACTGTTTGCATTAAGTCTGAAAAACTAAAAAAAGTTTTGCTTTAATCGAAGCTATAAGTCTTTAGAAGTTATCTCTTTAATGTTCTTCACTCTTGGAGGATTCCATATCTTTTTCCATAAAGTCTCATTTTTCAGTTCATTTTCATTCCATTAGTAAATTGATAAAATCATTTGCTAACTTTTTTCATACTTCTTCGTGAAAGTTAGAAAGTTTTTTATTTTTTATATCAGAGAAGTAGGTTTAACTTAATTCATTGAAGTTTATTTTTTTAATACAAAAGCGTAATGAATTTAAGGGCAAATTTAATCTCGACAATGCAAGAGTTTTATTATTTCATTTTGGTTTTTATTCATTTTGATTTTTTGTCTTCTTACTAAAAAATTATATTGACTGTGACTTTTGAATGCAGAAATATTCGAAAGATCAACGATTTAAAGATCCCGACTTCCGTCTGTAAACAAAATGAGAGGATTGGTTTGATAATTTGGTCCTTGAAGAGTTTTAATATTTTGAATGAGTATTTTTTCAATAAAGAAGTTGGAATTAACTTTGACAAGAATTTTTTAAACATATTTTTTGAAAATATCTTCGTTTTGTTCACTTAAAGGAATTTTTTTTAAGGATTATGTTTCGTATTTTTCGATGTCAAATGAGTAAAATTGCATTTGGTTAAAAAATGCGACCGCAATCAAAATTATGTTTCTGTTTTTGAACAAAGGACTCATAACATGTGTCGCGAAAACTGCTGTAAGTGGAGCTGATTATTGTTCGAAATTTAGGATACAAAACACGTCAGGATTGTAGATTTATGAGCCTCTGTATTTCCAGAGAATAAGTTTATCTGCACTGTGACTCCAGAATATTTTGCCATCAGTTCCCATTAATGGAAAGTAAGGCATTTTTCTTAATCCTGTACTGATATGTTGGTTTACTGATTCTCGATAAGAATTTTATCTCCAAGTATTTTAAGTTTAAAGGGGATTTTATTTCATTTATGTACTACGGAAGTATAAAATTTTCTTATCTTCTGCTTATTTGGTCAATTTTTATACTTCAACAGGATAATTGATATTTCTGACTTTAAGTTCCTGAATAATTTGAGAATTTTGTCTTTTAGACTGGGTTATTGGCACCTATTAGTTGGAGATAAATCTTTTGAATAAAATTTTGGGTAATATCGGGTCAAATTTAGTGGCGGTTAAGTCTGATTAGCTTTAATTTATTAGAGAAGGATATTTAATTTACTTTTATGCTTATTTAGCTTGATCTTTATTAAAATCTTTTGAGAAGGCTGAAATACTTTATTAAAGGGAAGGGTATGAAAATGGCTCATTGTTAATTCTTTCGTTGTTGGAGTTGTATTGAATATTTTCTTATCTTCGTGAATGTTAAGTGAAGCTGAATCTCTTAATTGACACATCGTTGGTCATTGCGTGAGTTTTAAGACTCGGTTTAAATATCCCTCTTTCTTCACTGTACATTCGATTTATTGTATTTTATAGATTTATAAAATGGTGATTTAACAATAATTCGTTTTTATAATTTACAATAATATTGTAGTTTATTCACATAGAAATCCACAAATTTAAAAAACAAAAATAAATGTAAAGTATCATGTTATTAAAATTCAAGATCCGCAGGCTAAGCACTCCTCATCATCAGGAGCTCCTTTTCTTCTCATTGGACAAACTTTTGGAGCTTATTCCTCCTCATTAGGTTTGACTTTTTTCTTAGTTTTTTATCCCAAATCTTAATTGGAGTTTATACTGTTGGTTCTTTCTCTGATACCCTCTTGTTATTATTTTTTAATTATCTCTCCTGCAGATTTCAACAAAAGTTAAACATCAACTGTGAATTTAATTGGATCGGCAGCTGGACGACTTCTCAAGTAATACATTCCTGTTTTTAATCCTTTTTACCAAGCATAGAAATGTACAGAACACATTTTAGCATAATTTGGTTAAGCAAGATGAATGTTTAATGATTGAGATTGATCAATGAATGGACTTCTTCCCAAAGCTAAATTAAGAATCTCTTTTTGACTGATTTACCATACAGTTTTAAAGAGGTCTCTTCCTTATTTTGGAATTTCTGTAATATTTTGGATTGATCCATTTTCAGCAATGAGTTTATTTCTGATTTCGGGAGTCCATAAATTCTGAATAAAAATATAAAATTACGTGTTTTATTAAATACTCAACTAAGTTCTTATTGATGCAAACAAATTATCCAGCTAAAACTCTACGAGTATACACATTTGCTGTGTAAGGTTAGAAAGTTTCATTATTGCCGAGAATTTGACTTGTACTGGCTGTGGGCATTGGGGCAATCAACAAACTGTTTCTAATACCATACTTTAAAAGATCTTCTTTAACTGAGGCCCAATCATAGCCACCTTTAACAGGCTTGTAGTTCCACAAGTCGAATTGAAGGAGGCCTTTTGAGGTTGGAGACCCTTTGAAAGATTCATAAGGTCCGTCTAATTTAGCAATTTCAATTGACTCACTTACTGACGCGTAGTAAATGGTCTCAAAGATTTTTTAATTTAAATCAGCAGCTTAAGGAGATTCAAATGACATTTCCATTTGTTGGTAAACATCGGCCAAACCTTGCACTCCAATTCCGATGGGTCTGTTTTTCAAATTTGAATATCTTGCTTCTTCTACAGGATAATAATTCAAGTCAATAATTTTATTGAGATTTCTAGTGATGACTCTTGTAATTTTAATAAGTTCTTCGAAGTTGAATTTTCTATTTTCTTTGTCTACAAAACTTGGTAAGGCAATTGATGCTAAATTACAGACAGCCACTTCTTCTTTGGATGTGTACTCAATAATTTCAGTACAAAGGTTACTTGATTTAATTGTTCCAAGATTTTGTTGGTTTGATTTTCTATTGCAAGCATCCTTATAAAGCATGTAAGGAGTTCCCGTTTCGACTTGAGAATCAACAATAGCTTGCCATAATTATCTTGCTTTGAATGTTTTTCTTCCTTTTCCTTCTGTTTCATATTTTGTGTAAAGGGCATTGAATTACTCTCCCCAAACATCTTGAAGACCTGGACATTCATTTGGACACATCAAAGTCCAGCTTTGGTCACTGATAACTCTTTGCATGAACAAATCAGGAATCCACAAAGCATAAAACAAATCTCTGGCTCTATTTTCTTCTTTTCCATGATTTTTTTTAAGCTCGAGGAATTAGAAAATATCGGCATGCCATGGCTCCAAATAAATGGCAAAAGAACCTTTTCTCTTTCCTCCACCTTGATCCACATAACGAGCTGTATCATTGAAAACTTTTAACATGGGGACGATACCATTTGATGTCCCATTTGTTCCTCGAATGTAAGATTCTTTTGATCGGATGTTAGAAACTGAAATACCGATTCCACCTGCTGATTTTGAAATTTTGGCACATTGAGTCAAAGTATCATAAATTCCAGAAATTGAGTCGTCTTGCATTGCCAACAAAAAACATGACGACATTTGAGGTTTGGGAGTTCCTGCATTAAAAAGAGTTGGAGTCGCATGAGTGAAAAACTTTCTGCTCATTAAATCATAAGTTTAAACTGCTTTTTCAATATTTTCCTCATGGATGCCGAGTGCCACTCTCATCAACATATGTTGTGGCCTCTCGACAATTTTTCCATCAACTTTAAGAAGATAAGCTCTTTCCAAAGTTTTGAAGCCAAAGTAATCAAAAGTAAAATCCCGATCAAAATCGATGACTTTATCGATTTCCTTGTAATGTTCTTTGATGATGTGATAGATTTTGTCAGAAAGTAAAGGGGCATCTCTTCCACATCTGTCTTTACAATTGTAAAGCTGGTTGGCAACATCAAGCATGGAAGTATTGGTTTCTTTTCTGAGATTGTCGACTGAAATTCTCGCAGCAAGCATACTGTAATGAGGATGAACGATGTTCTGGAATAAAATAAATATGTTACCATGTAAGCGCAAGTTTAAGCAGCAAGGTTGTCAAGTTAAACAGTATGGATTCCATCATAGATTCCCTGTTAGACTTTGAGGACAACTAAATCGAGATTGACATATTGGAGATTAAGGCCAAATGACAAGTCTTCGAGTCTTCTTCGAATGATTGAGATATCCAAAGGCTCTTTGCGTCCCCTTCTGGTGGTGACGTTATAATTCTTGGTCTTAGGATTGTGTTCCATTTGTAAAATAATATAATCTAGTTTTAAATCTGAATATTTAAAGATCAATACCCGCCAATCCCTTTTATTATTACTTTTCTTTTTTACTAAAATTTCTAAAACGAAAAGACTTTCATTTCTTTCTCTCACATAAAATCTTAATCGACTAAGAAGAAATCTAAAATTTATAAACGTAAAAAAACCAAGATTCCCTCTCTTTATAAACATTTTTTATAAATAGTAACATGTAGGATATCTAAATGATTTCGAAAGAAGAAAAAAAAGACAAATAAATGATTCTCACTCAATTTTACTTTGTTAGTTTGACAATTTTAAATGAATTTTTTAATCAAGAACAAAATTTAATGTGTACTGTTTTATTTTAACAAACTTTATTCCAAAATTATCGGAAAATCTTAATTTATAAATTAACTCTCATTTTAATTTACACTGGCTAACTTTGTTTGTTTATAATTATTTGATAAAATGAAGCGATCAATCTTCAGGAAGTCAAAAAGAAAGACGAAAAACACCCAATTAAGAGAAACGCCAATACAGAAAAGTAACCGATTTGAATCATACGAAGCAACAAGGAAGTGTTTGGGAGAATTCTAAGATATAAGCGGAGATGAGGGAAGAAGATGGACACTCGAGGAGAAGGACCTGGCAGTACAAAATAATAAACTAACTCCCCTCGGGTTGAAGTCCTCAAAGCTTTCCCCCATGTAATTTTTTATTTATCTTTTAGAAACTACATTTGATTCAATAATCGCCCTCTCCGATTTTGGAGACAATCAAATTCTCTCCCAATTAACTAACTTCTAAGTTTATAATTCTCAAAAGGAAAAAATAAAAAAAAACAAAAAAAAAAA
>Ga0102832_1002480_pt1 | contig 11207 bp, 7 predicted proteins | sample EBPBio282013_DNA_FD_88942 | JGI IMG/M metagenome (GOLD analysis project Ga0102832, IMG submission 88942) | Wastewater treatment Type I Accumulibacter community from EBPR Bioreactor in Madison, WI, USA - Reactor 2_5/28/2013_ DNA (Illumina Assembly) | ecosystem: Engineered > Bioreactor > EBPR >... | reverse complement strand
TTTATACACAACAGTTACAGTCATAGCAATGTGAAGTTCTGGGTGGTCTGTAGATGTAACAATTGTTGCAGAATTTTAAACGTAAATTATGGGTTTTGTTCGGAGTTAAGTAAACTCTACGGACATCTCTCATCATGCCTGTTGTATATCTTGAATCAATCGGTATGTTGGCATATTATTTCTTTTCATACTGGATGAGAACTTTAGGCAGCATTCCAGGGTCTTTATAAGCCAGTATTATCATGACAGCTAAAGTAAAGATGTGAAAAATAACGCTTATTACAATGAGACCGGCTGGAGCCCTGGGTGCAGTGAAAATATAGTAAACTAGAAGTCCAATAAAGAGCAGAAGATGAGTGCCGATGTATTTTTTTGGCTCGGAGATGAGACATCTGAATCTTTTATAGGATTAATGATTGGTGGTTTATGAGATTTAAAACAATTTATGATTGGTAGTCGCTGAGTTGTTACTCATTTACTGTTAATATTTTTATAAGGATTTGTAAACTCTTACGATATTCTAGTCTCTTATCTTATTTAACTTGCTTATTTTTGAAATATTTCAATGGGTAATTCTTATTCTTATATTATAATAACTTTATTTGCTTATTTTATTTAGCTGTGCTATCTCTTTTTCATTTTAAACAAAAAACCTATTTTTTAAACTAAACTTTTTCTTAGATTAGAGATTAGTATAGTAAATGTAAATGGTAATAAATAAATTATTAAATATTTTAAAGTAAATCAACGTGCAAACAGTATTCAATGAATTAAATCAATAATTTCGATGTCATTTTGAAATGAATCCCTTAAAAACGTCTTTGATATTGGCAAAAATCCAATTATCTTTGGACCCTTTGTCTTATTCTCTCTTGATGTTATCGTTTCTCAACTTTTTACCATGTTTTCTGCTGATCAGCAGCTGAGTAAGAGTTTCTTTGGTGTATTCTTGATTTTCGTTGATGAAATTCGCACATTGTTGGAATTCGATATCCAATAAGTCTGAAAGTTCACTCGCCATCGAGAGGATACGTTATTTGCGCTGCTCATAATCGAGTTCAGAAATGTCCTCTTTTTGTAACTCAATTTAAGGTTATTTGACTTCATTTTGAGCCAATTAGGGGATTTAGACTTTGATACTGATTGGAGTTTGATGAGGGAAACAAATTTTCAATAAAGGATGTTCATGGAGATACTTTTACTCACAATTTTAACACATATCGTATTATTAGCAAACTACACATTTGTATCTGGCTCCAATTATTGGGAAACACTTGCATTAATCGCATTTCGCTTTGTGTTCACGATTAATTTGTACCTCAATTTTTTGTTTGGGTTTATATGGCTCAAAAATCTTTTTTCTTTCTGAAGAATGACTGAAAAGCTATTTTTCTGAATATTCGTTGGGATTTAGTTTAATTTCTTCAACAGGCTATGATTTGAGCTCTTATTGATTGGAGAAAAGTTATTTTTATAAATGTTTGTTTGCTCCTAGATTTTTTATTTCATTAGGATCGGAGGATTCCAACAAATTGGTATCAAGTTCTCTTTGATTGTCAATGGTTAGATTTTCTATTTTATTTTTGAGGTAATTTTAGACTTCCTTTTCCACTTCTTCTTCATCTTAGTCAGATGAGTTCAATTGTTAGAATTCTCTTTTATCCTCAATATTTTTGTTAGGGTATTCTAAGTCAAGGAGATTCTATGTTTCTGAGTTGGGTTCATGCAAATCAATGAAATTCCCGCTTTCCTACTCAAATTTTTGGTTCTCTTTTTGAAGTTACAAGTTATCTTCTTCTGGTTTTTCTTCATTCAATTCATTGAGCTTTTACTCAGATTTAGTCATATTTTCAATGAGTTTTCTATTGTTGACATCGGTGATGTAAAGTTTGATAGTTTTGGCATTAGTTTGAAGTTCATTGATAAGTTAATCAAATTGCTAATTTGTGTCAATTTAAAGTTCAAGCTACTCATTGTTTCTGTATACCAAAACAAACTGTTCAGGTAACCTTTTAAACATTTGTCTGATTTTCTCACAAGCATGAGCAAACGACTCATCTTGTTTCAAGTCATAGATATGTATTTCCTTTCCGTAAACGAATTTGAGAATCATGCTAGGAAACTGTCTCGGTATTGAAGTTAAAAAATTATTATATCTCAATCTAAAATACTATAATTCCTTTATACTAAATACTATAATTACTTTTTACTAAATGAGCTATCAAAATAGTTTAACCAATATTTTACTTACTATTGGTTTAATAGAACATACAAGTTCATTTTTTTACTGACAAAAACTATTTTTTAAACAATTTATCAAAAAGTTCCAATTTTAATCAAGTCAATCTTACTCTATACTCTAGTAAAAAAAAAATATACAATCTTAATATTAAAAAAGTACAGATTTTATAATTTTTTAATAAAGTAACAGAGAAACCTATGAAATTCAAACAAAAACACAGTCTCGAAGAAAGAAAATAAAAATACAGAAAACAGATGTAGCAAGATAAAGACAAAATATTGATCATAGCAGAGAAACATCCCAAGTCCAAACTCCCTGAAATCAATCCAAAGTAATTGTCATTTTATCCAGATTTTTATGTGACCGTAAGTACCATTTCAACATGATAAAGGCAATGTTGGAAAAAAAAGTTAAACAAAAAATTCAAAACAATAAATTATCAGCCAATGAGTCATTCTTCGTATTTGTTGGAAACAAAATCCCACATGGAGGTAATTTTTATTATTAAAAAAGAATAAACCATGGATTCAATTTACTAAAAATACAAAGACGAAGATGGGTTTTTGTACCTTCAATACAACGACATGGAGGACAAGGGAGGATTCAACTGATGATTAATGCATCTTTATCAAAGTTTTTATTTTATTTTAAAAAATATGAATAATCTTATTTTATTGAGAAACTCTTTAATAGAAATATCTATTCTTTGATAAACTGAATAAACGAAGATAAAATTTTTATCAAAGTAAAAAGATTTTATGTAAATAAAAGCATATTTTACAATGAAACTGATTGAATTTTATTGTTTTGATAAATTTATAAACCCAGAATAAATATTTAAACTATCGCTACTTATAAATTATCATTAAAAACATTTAAGTCGATGAGCACAATTAAACAACAAGGCGTTTCCAAACAGTTAGATTTCTACCTACGTGCAAGGAAAGAATATTAAGGTTCCGTTGATCCCTTCATCTATTAACTCAATCTGTATTCCACCCAGCCAAAGCCTAAGAAGTTTATGATCATTATCAACCGATTTATCGATATTTTCAAAGAAGGCATGAAGTGGGACTACGCAGATGACGAGGAACTCAAAGATAATTACTGGACCGAACTGTAAAAATACTACGGGTCTTCTCAATACGAAATGATTTATATTCAGGACAACTCCTATGAAAAAAAGAAAAACAAACTGAGACTCTACTTTGGTCTCTTAATTCATAACAAAAAAATATTCGATTTCCTTTAATAAGTTCATACCAAATTGTCCTATCTTTGGTAAAATCCTTAATAAAAACTCAAATCCTTGGATCAGCTTTTATAACCACTCTCTTTTCTAAAAAATGGTCATTATACCATCATGAGTGAATTCGTTTCCTAATATTAAAAATTCTAATAAGAAAAAATCAAAGAAGATAAAATCAAACAAAAACTTGCGTAAATCTAAAGAAAGAAATCTTAATAATTAGAAAGACAGAGACAATTATAAATCTAAAAACAAAAGCAAAAAGAAAAATAATAACGAGAAAAACTCTAAAAAGAAAAAAAATAAAAAGAATAAAGAGAAAGAGTCGAACAATAACTAAAACTTAAACAACTTAAATAACAATAAAAAAATCAATCCAGCAAAGATATTTTTGATGACTCCATCGCGTTTATTCCCGAATCTTATAAAACTCAGTATGTCCATGACAAATAAGCTTAATTAAAAAGACGCAAACAGTCAGTAAAGTAATCAGTGGATCCAAATTGGAAAGAGAATCTTACCAAAAAGCATCAGAAAAAATCTTAAATTTTATTCGAGTAAAAATACAAAGATTAATTCGAGGTTTTTGCATTCAGATTGAAACCTGAAACTTAAGGTAATAAAGAAAAATGTTATTAATGTAAAAAATAACTTAAACAAGGATGGTACTTGATTGGCGGAAATCAGAACAAATGTTAATACACAGGTGAATACTTCTGCAACGAGCACATGGCTGAAGAGAGAATCGCCATCCCATGGAGAGCAATAGAATCTTTTGATTTGAGAGGGTACCCTGTCAGTCGAAAAGCATATATCGAGATAAAATCTTATTATGAGAAACCTATCATAGAAATAAAAAACTAAGCTCCTGTTGTGAAACAAAATAAATTGTTGTATGACTTTCTTGTGCTCAAACGTCAAATCCACCTTATGTATGATTCTATTTGTGATTTGGAACTTATGGAACCTTTACTTAAGAAAAAACTCAATTATTGCCTGAGATTAAATCTTTTTTCTCTTAAAAACCTTTATGACATTTATAACGGTCATTAAATGAATTCTTTACAAAAATAATACGACATCTTATCCAAACATTTTTATCGTTGTGAAATATGTCAAAAAAGAAAAGGCTACATGTGTCCAAAATGTAAAGATCCAGTCAAAATATTTGCCTTTGAATTAAAAGAAACACATGGATGTTCTCACTGCAGAAAACTCTACCATAGAAAATGTCTTTCTGGAGGCAAATGCGATTGCCAAGATTAAGAATGACTTTAAATTAACCTTTAGATTGTTTATAATTTAGTTTTATTTTCTATTTTATTTTTGAATGAAAAATTTAAAAAAATAGATTTTAAAGAATCATAAATATTTTTCATTTTCATTTTTATTCTTTCTTTTAAGTTTATTACTTGTGTTGTGAATCAAAATATTTTCTCATTTCATCAATGGCTCTGAATCTGTGTGATATTTTATTTTTAATTTCCTTATCCAATTCAGCATAAGTTTTGTCGTATCCTTCTGGTTCAAAGACAGGATCCCATCCAAAGTCTCTGCTTCCTCTTGGCTCAACAATTTTTCCTGGAGTTCTACCAATGAAAAGCAAAGGTTCTTTCAATTATGGGCTCATATAAGCAATGATGCATTGAGCATAACCAGTTTTATCTTCGAATGGTTCAACCATCTTTGCCAATCCTTCAGGTCCAACGTTCTTCAAAAACCATTTTACATATGGTCCTGGAAGTCCTTTGTAGGCATTAAAGCATAATGAAGTGTCTTCAACTAAAACAGCCTTTTGAGTTTGTTTGAAAGCAATGTTAGCTTTTTCTTTTGCAATTTATTAAGCATCCCCTTGGAGCTCAGGAACTTTGAATTAATTAAAAATGTACGATCAACATTTTCAGTTTGGAAATCGAATTCGTTACCAAGAATTTGCTTGAACTCTTCAAGTTTTTTCATCTGAAGTAAAAAGATAATGTTACGTTTCCAGTGATAAGATATAAGCTTCTCTTCATCATATTGATTTGTTTCTTAAATGAAAAATAAATGATAAATCAATGCAAGTTTATAAACTGTTGATTGGCCAAATAAAAATGTTGAAGTTTAAATTTTATTTTATGTAAATTTTGATAAATTTATATGCAATAATATCAATAACAGGTCAAACCTATTTTTAGATTTCATTTCTTTTCTTCAGTCTTTTTTTCACCCGGAGAATAATAAAATTTATAAGGTTGTTTTTAAGATTAAGATTCGTCCTTTCTTCCTTCTTACTTTCCAAACTCTCTGGCTGGAGTTGTGAACTCACCTCTGGTAAGTGGAGACTGTCCACTAATGCTGTAATCTCTGAGGAAAGATTGAGTTTGCTTAATGTCAGTGCTGAGTGGACTGCGATACTTATTGACATCAAGTGGTGTTCCGGTCAAATGAAGTTGGGATTCTTGTCTTTGTTAAGTTTATCTTCTCATCGATTGAGAAAGTTATTATTGGCCTGGGTAGACACTGCTGTATTGACTGCCCCACAATCTGCTGGTTTATCTTATTTAAGAATGCCCTAAAAATGAAGCATGACCTTATTATTCCCGTCTTACTTCCCTCATTTGTTATTCTGTTCTTCTTACCATTAAACCTTAGTTTTAAGTGAGCACTCTTAATTCTCTCTGCGCATTATCCAAAGAGGTTCTTAAGACAGAGTTTTCTTGTTCAAGTTGGAGATTCCTTTATTGTAAAGTTGTTAAGGTTTATCTGTATGATTGTTCAATAGTTGAGATGGTAGCTTGTTGGTTATTTTGAAGTTGTGTCATTTGGGATTGAAGGGTACTTATTTGTTGTTCTGCAGGCTGGAGTTGTGTTGCTTTGGTAGTAATTATGGATGATTGTTTTTGTAAGGCAGAAATGGTTTATTTAAGTTTTTAGATGGTAGCATCCTTTTCTCTGAGTTTGCTTTCATAAACTTAGTCAGTACCGACTATTTCCATTTTTCTGACAGTACTTTCCATCTGAGATCTAAATCTTTGATCAGAGCTTCTCATTTTTTCACTGCCTTTTTCAATATCTTGAACCATCTGTCCTAATTATTTCCATTGTTATTGTTTTTCTCCTGAAGACTCTCTCCATATTGATACAAATCTGTTCAGAGTTTCGTGGCATTATCGACTACTATTCACTTCTCTCTCCAATTATCTGCTTACGTTCTCATATTAAAGTTTTGATCTTTAAATTTCCATGTTTGCTGATTATATTATTTAAGCTAACTTGAATCTTTACTACAAAATTGTATTGATCATTAACTGGCTTTCTTAGGCCCATGGACCCATTGATTCAAATTTGCGACGAATCTATTCAGCAAACAGATTAAATTTCTAAGCAAGAGGACCTTCGACACTGAACCTATTGGCAAGGTTAAGCTCAGGGAAAAAGATCATCTTAATTTCATCATCCAATTCAATCGGTAATTTGGTGATTTACTGAAGTCTTTTAATTTAAATGATGAGTTTTTCAATTAAAATGGACATACTGATTTACTTTCTAAGTTGCTGTTCTGACTGGACTGGCATCTGAACAATTCTTTGCTAAGTTTAAATGACACGTTACTGTTGTTTTGATTAAATTCTGACCAATTTGGGGAAAGCCATAAGTTGATTGAATTATGTTAAAAATTGTTCCATGACTTTAATATGATTGGAAACAAGGCCTTCTCCCTTCATGATTCTCAATTCATTCATCATTGCAGCGATGACTGGTTTCATTCCACGAATTAACTGAATAAGTTTGAACTCGTGTTCTTGGTATTATTTTTCATTCTAAACTGTCAAAAGTTAAGTATTTTATGCAACTTCATGAACGTATTTGAGAACTTCAACAATTTGAGGCATAATCACGACTTTTTCAACAATTTTTTCCAAAATGTAAGGTATTTCCACTAAAATTTCCTCTTTGACTGCAATTTAAATGGGTGATCTTTCAATTTGCTAAACAATTCTGACAACTCTTTCGATGTGATTTACATTTTTAATAACTTCCTTCATTTGTTAAAGAATGGCTATTTTTTCTACTGTCCTTTCCACTTAAAGAATTTTCGATTATACGTCTCGAACTTAAACAATCTTCTACCTCTCAACCTCAATCTATCTAATTTTTTAAATGATTCTTGGAACTTCAACCACCTTCTATACAATTCTTTGTATGTATTCGTTTACCCTTATGATTTGGGGAACGATTCTTTAAACTTCAATAATTTCGGGTATTTTAATAAGTTTGGGTACAATTTTTTATACTTAATAAATTCTTGGAACAGTTGTTGATCTTTAGACAATTTTTTATATGATTTGTTGGGCTGTAATAATTTATTGTACTTTAGATTAAACGACGACAATTTTTTATACGATTGTAGGAATTTACTTGATTATTTCAGACATGTAAGGTACGATTTTTTATACTTCTTTGATTCTTTCATCCACAACAATTTTTTATACAATTTTTTCAATGTATTACATTTTGATACTTTATTGTTTTGTTTCAACAATCTTTTAAATGAATTGAGGAACTTGGATAACCTTTTCTAAAATTTATCTGACGGGAACAACTTTTTAAACCACGACTTCAACAGGAACTGCGATTTATTTTGGAACGATAAGTATTTTTTCAATTTAAACTGGAAGCAACTTTTAGTAGTAGGCAGGTACTATTTTGTCAATATACAATGTCTTTGGCACTTAAGAAATGACTTCTACAGTGGATTAAACTTTCACTTAATGAGTAACAACTTTTTCTTCCTTATTTGTAATGGTGACAAGCTTATCTACGACTCTATCCACAGGTTTTTCGACTTCAATGTAGATATTTTTAATAACTTCGACTTATACGATTCTTTATTGGATAACAGGAACCTGAACCTGTCTCTCTACTTAACGAACTACGATTTTTTAAACTTCTTTTAAAACGACTTTCTAAATAATTTGAGGAACCTCAATAACTTTTTATATGATTCGAGGAACGACAACAATCTTTTCAACTATTTTTTCGACTTAAATAACTTTAGGTACCTCAACCATCTTTTATATTATCTTTTCAACTTCAACTCTGACCTATTTGATACGGTCCACATTTCGAGGAATCTCAACGATTCTTTACTCAACATATCTCACTGGTTTTGGTACTTCAACATAATGGTTTACTACTTTTTACACCTCAACCAATTTGGGCTGATACACAATCATAGGGTCTCTTAAGTAAACCTACTTGATTACTGTATTTTAGACCCGCTCAATAAGAGGCTTTTCTACGATTTAAGTGACTTTTTTTATAACTTCCTGGACAAGAGGAATTTCAATTATTTTTTAAACTTCAACAGGAACTTATCTGATAACTTCCACAAGTTCTTTTACAACGATTTCGACTGGCTTGATGACTTACTATCTTATGAGTTTTTATCTGATCACTTCGACTTCTCGAATTTCTATTTTTTCAACGACTACTTCGACAATTTTCTCAATAATTTGAGGTACTTCAACAATTCTTTACACAGTCTTAATGACAGGAACTATTTTTTATACAATACGGTCAACAGGTTTGTGGATTGTCTCAATATGGTTGTTCACTTATAAAGCTCTGCGATATTCAATCACAGGAACTGCCTTTTCAACGATTTTTTATATGATTTCAATTTTGGGAACTTCTACAATCCTTTATACGATTTTTTCCTTCACTACAGGGACTTAAACTATCTTTTAGACAATTCTTTAAACAGGAACGATTTTTTCTTTAATAATTTCTATTTATTCAGGTTCTTGTTGAATATGATTGACAACTCTTTAAACTTCAACTATCTTTTAAACTTAAACGATTTTTTATACAATTGTCGGTACCTCAACTACTTTTGATACTTATTGGTTTACGTAAACAATTCTCTAAATAATTGTAGGAACTTAAATGACTTGATGGATAATTTGTTCGATTGGAACAATCTTTTCTACGATTTGTTGCTGAATCACTGGAATTTATAATGGAACATTAACAATCTTTTCGATTTCAACAATCCTTTAAACTTCCACAATTTTCTCCACTTCTTTTGTAATTGGAACAACCATTGGTACTTAGACTCTTTTCTCAACGATTTTTTATACAATCCTTTACACTTCAACAATTTTAGGGACTGGACGATAAACTTTTAAAATATCGTCAACATTTACGACACCCATGATTTAGGCTCTCAACATACCCAAAATTCCTTCATCAATTTCCATCACGACACCAGTTTTCAGTCTCATCTTTTCAACTTATTAAAGTAAAGCTTTAATAAGAACTCTGAGATGGAATTAAATTTTTCTTGATTTTTAACTGCTGTAAGCATAAACGTTTTATACCTTCACAATTTGTGGTACGTATTTGACGATATTGACCAGTTTATGAAGTTGGTTGTTTTAAATAACATCGGAAATAGATTCTTGCTGAATGTATTAAATAAGTTTGGAGTCAATCGATTGGGCAATTTGAGGATGCTTTTTAAGAAGTTGTTTCAAAGTGCTTGACAATAAAGAAAGCAATTCTCTGTTTCTTGGATCTTCAACTGGAACTTCAACAAGTTTTTCAGAAAATCCTTCAACAAAAATAACTTTTCTGTCTTGCAGTTGGAGAACTGAAATTTGTTATTGTTGTAAAATATCAAACAAATTGGATTCAAAGTTTAATTGGATGTTAGGATTGTCTTTTCTTAATCGTTACAGATTTTGTTGATAGATACCTGCAGCAAGAGCAAAGTTTTATCTTAAACGGCTGTAATTTTTCTCAATGTCTGCTCTTCTTTGGGCAATATGTGCCTTTTACAAAAGTCTACTTTCAGGTTGACTTAAAATGAATCCTTATAAAACTCTTTACATTTGATAGAATGTGATATTTCCCTCTTGTTGTTTCATGATGCGCTCAACTTCACGGAAAAGTTCAATCACATGAGTTTTTAATTTTTGCTCAGGTGAAAATTGTTGCATAATTGCTGTTCTTGACTGAGCTCCTGGAACTACTAAGGCTTCAGGATTGATTGAGGGACCTAATTAAGGTAGAGAGATTTCGTTAAAGACGATCCTATCAAGTCCTTGAATGGTAAACTTGTTCATATCCACATTCCTTCTGATTTTCATGAGAGTATCCCTCAGCATGTTAGATTATGCCACTTCAGTAAGTATGATATCATTTTTGCCAATAATTATCTATTCTCTTACTCTTAACTCTTCATTTAAATAGGCGATATAATTTTCCATTTCCAATTTCTGTCTTGTTCCTTTTTCAAGTTGGAACTCTAAGTTTTGAATCTTCTTTTCAAGTTATACGATTTGTGACTACTTTTCATTTAAAATCATTGTGTAATCCAAAGACTGTTGTGAACCTGATGGAGTGAAATTTATTTTACGACGCATCAACCCTTAAACTTAAGATTAAAGCAACAAGAGACGTTTAGAAAATTATTCGCGACTGTTAAGTTGGATTCTTGGGTCAGTTGATGTTTAAAACTCACGTCTGATTGAAAGGACAGTGTTTTTAATGTTGGTCAGCTGACTGATGTCAGAGTCACCCCTGATCACAATATCTGACTGTAAAGGAGACCATGTCAGACGAGATCCTTCCATGGGGAGGTTTTACCTTTCTGACTGTGATTACCTGGGATTAATCATCGTAGATTTGTTTTGAATTGATTTTATAATTTATATTCAGTGACTGTTA
>Ga0102832_1002479_pt1 | contig 11212 bp, 10 predicted proteins | sample EBPBio282013_DNA_FD_88942 | JGI IMG/M metagenome (GOLD analysis project Ga0102832, IMG submission 88942) | Wastewater treatment Type I Accumulibacter community from EBPR Bioreactor in Madison, WI, USA - Reactor 2_5/28/2013_ DNA (Illumina Assembly) | ecosystem: Engineered > Bioreactor > EBPR >... | reverse complement strand
GAACACCAGGGACGACTCGCCGGGCTTGAGGCCGACGCCGTGGTCGCGGACGGTCACCGCGACGGCCTCCTCGTTGCACGCGACGGCGACCTCGACGGGCCGGCCCTCGCCGTGCTCGATGGCGTTGACGACGAGGTTGCGCAGGACGCGGTCGATGCGGCGGGCGTCGGCCTCCACGAGGCACACGCGCTCCGGCGCGGTGACGACGACCTCGGTCTGCTTGCGCTCGGCGAGCGGGGCGGCGGCCTCGACCGCGCGCTCGACGAGGACGCGCAGGTCGACCGGGTCGGCGTCGAGCACGGCGGCACCGGCGTCGAAGCGGCTGATCTCGAGCAGGTCGGCCAGCAGCGACTCGAACCGGTCGAGCTGGTTCTGCAGCAGCTCGGCGCTGCGCTCGGCGGCGGGGTCGAGCTCGGCGCGCGCCTCGTAGAGGACGTCGGCCGCCATGCGCACGGTGGTCAGCGGCGTCCGCAGCTCGTGGGAGACGTCGGAGACGAACCGCTGCTGCACGCGCGAGAGCTGCTCGAGGCGCGTGATCTGCGTCTGCAGGTTCGAGGCCATGTCGTTGAACGACGTCGCGAGCTTCGCGAGGTCGTCCTCGCCGCGGACGCTCATCCGCTCGGTCAGCTGGCCCGCCGAGAACTTCTCCGCCGTGCGCGCGGCGACGCGGACGGGCGAGACGACCTGGCGGGTCACGAGGTAGGCGATACCCGCGAGCATGAGCACGAGCAGCACGGCGACGACGAGCACCGCCCGCTGCACCAGCTGCAGCGTCTCCTGCTCCTCGGTGAGGGGGAACAGGTAGTACAGCTCGTACTGCCCTGCGCCCGGCACCGACAGCGGGGCCCCGACGACGAGGCCGGGCACGGTGGCGCCGTTGGTGTAGAGGATCTCGGTGTAGGTCCACGACTGCCGGCTGTCGCGCTGCACGGCCTCGCGCAGCGACACGGGGATGCTGGCCTCGGAGATGTCGCCGCCCGGGCCGCCGCCGGCCACACCGATGCGCTCGGGCGTCTCGCCGCGCTCCGGCGGGGAGGCCAGCAGGGCGACGACGCGGCCCGGGCTGCCGGCTCGGGCGAGCAGGCCGCCGGTGACGGAGTCGACGAGCCGCGAGGGCGACGGCGTGGTGGGGCCGGTGTCGGCGGCGTCCATGAGGCTCTGCGCCTCGGACGTGCCGGCGGTGGCCTCGACGAGCGCCGACTGCTCCTTGGCGGCGAGCAGCCCGCCGTTGATGGAGTTGACCAGCAGCAGGCCGACGATCGCGACGACGACGAGCGAGAGCGCCATCGTCGTGGCGACGACGCGCAGCGACACGGAACGGCGCCACGCGCCGAGCGGCCGGTCGACGGCGGCCGCTGCGCGCGACCACGCGGCCGACCAGGAGCTCATGCGATCACGTCAGAGGTCAGGACGGGCCGGCCTTGTAGCCGACGCCGCGCACGGTGACGACGATCTGCGGGCGCTCGGGGTCGTGCTCGATCTTGGAGCGCAGCCGCTGCACGTGGACGTTGACCAGGCGGGTGTCGGCGGCGTGGCGGTAGCCCCAGACCTCCTGCAGCAGCACCTCGCGGGTGAACACCTGCCACGGCTTGCGCGCCAGCGCGGCGAGCAGGTCGAACTCGAGCGGCGTGAGGGCGATCGGCACCCCGTCCCGCTTCACCGCGTGGCCGGCGACGTCGATGGTGAGGTCGCCGATGGTCAGGCTCTCCTGGCCGGGCGGCTCGGTGCGGCGCAGCCGCGTGCGAACCCGGGCGACGAGCTCCTTGGGCTTGAACGGCTTGACCACGTAGTCGTCGGCGCCGGACTCGAGACCGAGGACGACGTCGACCGTGTCGGTCTTGGCGGTCAGCATGACGATCGGCACGCCGGACTCGGCGCGGATCGACCGGCATACGTCGATGCCGTCGCGGCCGGGGAGCATGAGGTCGAGCAGGACGAGATCGGGCTTGGCCTCGCGGAACGCGGCGAGCGCCTTCGCGCCGTCGGCGCAGAACAGCGGCTCGAAGCCCTCCGCGCGCAGCACGATGCCGAGCATCTCGGCCAGCGCGGTGTCGTCGTCGACGACGAGCACGCGTCCCTTCACGTCGCTCATGGTCCCACTCGTCTCCTCGTCCGCGGGCGCCGCGCGGCGCCCTGCGCCCCCGGCGCGCCCCGATCGTGTCGCGCCCGGTGCAGCCACCGCAACGTCGGACCGGTCGCAGCGGCCGGCCAGGGGTCGGGGCCGGCCGCTGCGACGGACCGGTCCGGTCCGTGCCGCGCCGGCCGGCCCTTCCGGGGGGGCGGCCGTCCCGCGCGGCGCAGTGCAGCGCCTGGGTGCGGGCGCTGGAGGTCGGACGCAGGAGCGCGCACCGGGGTTCCGCGCGCCCGCGCGGGTGGCGCGCGCGTCCGATGCCGGGCCCCGGCCGGTGCCGCATGGCACGATCTCCAGGGGGACCCCGGCACCGGGCCGGGGCCGGCAGACGGGACCGATGTGAGCCAGGACGACGAGGCGCCGGGCGGGGACGAGAGCCCCACCTCGTGGATCGAGCGGCCCACCGAGCAGGTCCGCCCCGACCCCGACACCGTGCGCCTGGGCGAGCAGCCCACCTCGGTCGACCCCCTCGTGCCGCCCGCGCCCGCGCCCCCGGCGCCTGCCCCGCCGCCCTCGTGGTCGACACCGGCCGCGCCGTCGGCCCCGCCTCCCCCGCCCGCGTGGAACTCCCCGGGCGGCGCGCCCCCGCCCCCTCCGCCCGCAGCCGCGCCGACGTGGAACTCGCCGGCCGGCGCGCCGCCGCCCCCGGCCCCCGGTCAGGGCCCGGCCGCCCCGGCACCCGCAGGGGCCGCCTGGGGCCAGCCGCAGTGGACCGGCCAGGCGCTCCCCGGAGTCGGCGGATGGGGCGCGGTGCCGCAGGCGCCCAAGCCCGGCGTCGTGCCGCTGCGCCCGCTCGGCCTCGGCGAGATCCTCGACGGCGCCATCAGCTACATCCGCCGCGACCCGCGCACCGTGCTCGGCATCGCCACCGTCGTCGCCCTCATCGGCGCCGTGATCCAGACCCTCGCGCTGCTCGTCTTCGGCGGCGGCTTCTCGACGATCCTCAGCGACCCCAACGCGCCGATCGACGAGGAGGCGGCCATCAGCTCGGTGGCCGGCCTGCTCGGCGCCTCGCTGGTGTCGACCGGTGTGCTGTTCGTCCTGCAGCTGATCGCGACGGGGATGCTCACCGTCGTGATGTCGCAGGCCGTCCTCGGCAGGCGCGTCACCACCCGCGACGCCTGGACCCGCATCAAGCCCCGGTTCTGGGCGCTGCTCGGCGTCACCCTGCTCGTCTCGCTCGTGACCGGCCTGGTGATCGGCGGCGGCATCGCCGTGACCGTGCTCATCACCCTGGCGCTCAGCAACGTGGACGGCCTGCTGGCGGGCCTGGTGGCCTTCGCCCTCGCACTCGCTGCGATCGCCGCCACGGTCTGGGTCTGGGTCAAACTGCTGCTCGCGCCGCCGGCGCTGATCCTCGAGCGCGTCGGCGTGATCGAGTCGATGCGCCGGTCGTGGACCCTCGTGTCCGGCGGCTGGTGGCGCACGTTCGGCATCTCGCTGCTCGCCTCGGTGCTGGCCGCGATCATCGGGCAGGTACTGGCCTTCCCCGTCTCGTTCATCGCGGGGCTCATCCCGGCGCTCAACCCGGATCTCGTCGTGCTCTCGCTCGCGCTCAGCTCCGGCCTGGCCACCCTCATCACGACGATCGTGACGCTGCCCTTCCTCGCCGGCGTCACCTCGCTGCTCTACATCGACCGCCGCATCCGCCGTGAGGCGCTCGACCTCGAGCTGCAGCGGGCCGCAGCGTCCGGGGCCTGATGCTGCCGCTCTCCGTCGCCGCCCGGGTGCCCCTCGACGTCCCGGTCGTCATCGACCGCGAGGAGGCCCAGCGGCTGGCGCGGCTCGAGCTGCTCAATCCCGAGTACCGCCGCGAGGAGCCGGGGCTGATCGAACGGGCCATCCAGTGGCTGATCGACCGCGTGAGCGACGCGCTCGACTTCGCGGGCTCGGTGTCGCCGCTGGGCTGGCTCGGGCTCGCCGGCGTCGTCGTCCTGCTGGTGCTCGTGGCCATCGCCGTCCGGCGCCGCACCGGAACGCTGTCGCGGTCGTCCGCGCCGTCGCTGTTCGAGGGCGCGGAGCGCTCGGCCCGCGACCACCGGGCGGAGGCCGAGCGGCTCGCGGCCTCTGGGGCCTACGCCGAGGCGGTGCGCGAGCGGCTGCGCGCCCTGTTCCGCGACGTCGAGGAGCGCGACCTCGTCGACGCGCGCCCCGGCCGCACGGCCGACGAGATCGCGCGCGACACCGCTGCCGCGCTCCCCTCGGCGGCCCGAGAGGTGCGCGAGGCAGCACGCGTCTTCGACGACGTCTGGTACGGCGGCCGCACGGCCGACGCCGGCGCCTACGAGCGCGTCGTGAGGGCCGACGACGCCGTGCGCCGCGCGCGTCCCGGCGACGCGTCCGACGGCAGCGACACGCCCCTGGCGGTGCCGCGGTGAGCGCCGACGTCGTCGTCACGCCCGATGCGCGGCAGCGGGTGCGGCGCGCACGCGGGCCGGTCATCCTCGTCGTCGTCGTCCTGGCCGTGTCGCTGCTGCTCGCGCTCGCGCAGAGCCGGGGCACACGCGGGTACCTCGACCCTGACGCCGCCGACCCGCGCGGCTCGGGCGCCCTCGCGGCGCTGCTGCGCGAGCAGGGCGTCGACGTCGTCCGGGTGACCACCGCGCAGCAGGCGTTCGAGGCGCTGTACCAGGCCGACGGGACGACCACGCTGCTCATCGCCGCCGACCTCGCCCCGCTGAGCCCGGAGATGCGCGACGAGGCGCTGCAGCGCACGCCCGACCACGTGGTCGTCGTCGGCGGCGTGCCCGGCAGCGAGACCGCGATCGTCGGCTGGGCCGAGGGCTCGTTCGGCGGCGGCGAGGACGAGGTGCCGCCCGGCTGCACCTGGGACATCGCCGAGCGCGTCGGGCCCCTGGTCGACCAGGGCGTCCACTACACCTCGACCGATCCCGCGGCCAGGATCTGCTGGAACGGCCTCGTGGCGGACCGCCCCGACGACGGCAGCCCCGGCAAGCTCGGCGCCACCCTCATCGGCAACGGCACGCTGCTCACCAACGACAAGCTCGCCGACTCGGGCAACGCGGCCCTCGGCATGAACGTGCTCGGCCGCGACAGCACGCTGGTGTGGTGGCTGCCGTCGTTCAACGACCCGCTGCAGGCCGGCAGCAGCGAGGAGCCCCCGTCGGTGAGCGACCTCGTGCCGCCGTGGGTGGGCATCGCACTGCTGCAGATCGCCGCCGCCGTGCTCGTCGTCGTGTGGTGGCGCGGCCGCCGCCTCGGCCGCGTCGTGGTCGAGCCGCTGCCCGTCGTCGTGCGCGCCACCGAGACCGTCGAGGGGCGCGCGCGGCTCTACCGCCGCGCCGGCGCCCGCGACCGCGCGGCGGCCGTGCTGCGCGACCGCACGACGGTGCGCCTCCGGAGCCTGCTCGGGCTCCCCCGCAACGCCGGCCTCGACGAGGTCGTGCCCGCTGTCGTCGCCCGCACGGGCCGCGACAGCTCCGCCGTGACGGCGCTGCTCGCGCCGGGCGGCACACCGCTCGACGACGCGGGCCTGACCCGGCTCGCAGATGCGCTCGACACCCTGGAGGACGAGGTGCGCCGCTCATGACCGAGACGACCACCATCCCGGCGCGCGACCCGCGCGCGGCCCTGCTCGCGCTGCGCGAGGAGGTGACCAAGGCCGTCGTCGGCCAGGACTCCGTCGTCACCGGCCTCGTCATCGCGCTGCTGTGCCGCGGCCACGTGCTGCTCGAGGGCGTGCCGGGCACCGCGAAGACCCTCATGGTGCGGGCGCTCGCGGCGTCGCTCGACGTGCAGACCACGCGCGTGCAGTTCACGTCCGACCTGATGCCCGGCGACGTCACCGGCTCGCTGGTGTACGACGCGCGCACGGCCGAGTTCTCCTTCAAGCCCGGCCCGGTGTTCACCAACCTCCTGCTCGCCGACGAGATCAACCGGACGCCGCCCAAGACGCAGGCGTCGCTGCTCGAGGCGATGGATGAGCGGCATGTATCGGTCGACGGCCAGCCGCGGCCGCTGCCCGAGCCGTTCATGCTCGCCGCGACGCAGAACCCGGTCGAGTACGAGGGCACCTACCCGCTGCCCGAGGCCCAGCTCGACCGGTTCCTGCTCAAGCTCACCGTGCCGCTGCCCGAGCGCGATGCCGAGTACGCCGTGCTGCGCAAGCACCTCGACGGCTTCGACCCGCGCGACCTCGCGGCCGCCGGCCTGCGCCCGGTGGCGAGCGCCGCCGACCTCGACGCGGCCCGCGCCCAGGTCGCCACGGTGACGGTGGCTCCGGAGGTCGCGGCGTACGTCGTCGACGTCGTGCGGGCCACGCGCACCTCGCCGTCGCTGCGGCTCGGTGTGTCGCCGCGCGGCGCGGTCGCGCTGGTGACGGCGGCACGCGCGTGGGCCTGGCTGTCCGGCCGCGACTATGTCTCGCCCGACGACGTCAAGGCGCTGGCCCGTCCGACGCTGCGCCACCGCGTCGGCCTGCGGCCCGAGGCCGAGCTCGAGGGAGTCACGGCCGACGCCGTCCTCGAGGGCATCCTCGCCACAGTCCCCACCCCTCGCTGACCCGTCAGGGAGCCCGTCCATGATCGTCACCGGCCGCGCGGCGCTGCTCGCGCTGCTCCTCACGGCGCCCGTCGCGGCCGTCGTGCGGTCGGTGCCGGGCGTGCTCGCCGTCAACGCCCTGCTGGTCGTCGTGCTCGTCATCGACGCGCTGTTCGCCGGCTCGCCGCGGACGCTGCGGCTCACCCGCAGCGGCGACACGACGACGCGGCTCGGCGAGCGCGCCGAGGTGACGCTCGCCGTGCGCAACGAGGGGCGCCGCCGCGTGGTCGGCGTCCTGCGCGACGCGTGGGCCCCCACCGCCGGCGTCGCGATCACCCGGCACCGCCTCGACCTCGACCCCGAGCGCTCGACCCGCATCACCACCGTGCTGCAGCCCGTGCGCCGCGGCGAGCGGCGCCCCGACCTCGTCACGGTCCGGTCGCTGGGTCCGTTGCGCCTCGCCGGCCGCCAGGCGTCGCACGCGGTGCCGTGGGGCGTGCGCGTGCTGCCCGGCTTCCCGTCGCGCAAGCACCTGCCCTCGCGCCTGGCCCGGCTGCGCGAGCTCGACGGCCGCACCGCCGTCATGGTGCGCGGGCAGGGCACCGAGTTCGACTCGCTGCGCGAGTACGTCGAGGGCGACGACGTCCGCTCCATCGACTGGCGCGCCACGGCCCGCGCGAGCGACGTCATGGTGCGCACGTGGCGGCCCGAGCGCGACCGCCGGGTGCTGCTCGTGGTCGACACCGCCCGCACCTCGGCCGCCCGCGTCGGCGACGGCACACGCCTCGACGCGTCCATGGACGCCGCGTTCCTGCTCGCTGCGCTGGCCACCCGGGCCGGCGACCGCGTCGACCTGCTCGCCTTCGACCGGGCGGTGCGGGCCGACGTGCGTGGCGCGTCGCCGACCGACGTCCTCGTGCGGATGTCGGAGGGGCTCGCCGACGTCGAGCCGATGCTGGTCGAGACCGACGCGCACGCGATGGTCTCGGCGATCACGGCCCGGATGCGCCAGCACGCGCTGGTCGTCCTGCTCACGGCCCTCGAGCCGTCGGCGCTGCGCGAGGGGCTGCTGCCCTATCTGCCGGCGCTCGGCCAGCGCCACACCGTCGTCCTCGCCTCGGTGCGCGACGGGCGCCTCGACGAGCTCGCGGCGTCGCGCGGCGACGCCCCGGCCGTGTACGAGGCGGCGTCGGCGTCCCAGGCCGTCGGCGACCGCGAGCGGATGACGTCGCTGCTGGCCCGCGCCGGCGTCGAGGTCGTCGACGCCGGCCCCGACGAGCTCGCCCCCCGCCTCGCCGACCGCTACCTCGCCCTCAAGGCCGCCGGCCGCCTCTGACCCGCTCTGGATGGGTGAGCGACGGCTATAGGCGTCGCTCACCCATCCAGAGCGAGAACGTCAGGCCTGGGCGATGCGCACGAGGTTTCCCGAGGGGTCGCGGAAGGCGCAGTCGCGGGCGCCCCAGGGCTGCGACGCCGGCTCCGCGAGCACCTCGGCCCCCGAGGCCCGTAGCTTCTCGAACGTCGCGTCGAGGTCGTCGGCCTTGAAGATCGCGGCCTGGAGCGAGCCCTGCGTCACCAGGCCGAGCAGCGCGTCGGCCTCGGTCTGCGAGCGGCCGCCCGCGGGCGGGAAGAGGACGACGTCGAGCTCCTGGCCCGGCGCTCCGACGGTGACCCAGCGCAGGTCGCCCGCGGACACGTCGCCCCGCACCTCGAGCCCGAGCCCGTCGCGGTAGAAGGCCAGCGCCTCGTCGGCGTCGTGGACGGGGATGAACATCGCGGAGACCGTGACTGCCATGACGACGAACCTAGGCCTCGCGCCCCGCCCCCTGCTTCTCCGAAACTGCTCGCAAGGGCTCGATCTGGATGGGTGAGGCGTCGGTATGCCGACGCGTCACGCATCCAGAGCGGGTGCTCGGCGGCGCTGGGGGCGCAGGCCGGCCTTGGCCACGCACTCCGGCACCGTCTGCAGGCCGGCGTGGTCGCGCGCGCGGTACTGCGACGGCGTCTCGCCGACGATCTCGGTGAAGCGCGAGGAGAACGAGCCCAGCGACGTCGCCCCGACGGCCATGCACGTCTCGGTGACCGACATGCCCTGGCGCAGGAGGGCCTGGGCGCGCTCGATGCGGCGGGTCATGAGGTACGCGTACGGGGTCTCGCCGTAGACGGCCTTGAAGCGCCGCGAGAAGTGCGCGGGCGACATGAGGGCGGCCTGCGCCATCGCGGGGACGTCGAGGGGCTCGGCGTAGCGGCGGTCCATGAGGTCGCGCGCGCGGCGCAGGCAGGCCAGCTCGGCGCGCTCCTCCGGGGTCACGCCCCGACGCTACCGGCCGTACTTCCAGTCGAGGACGAGCGCGAGGTCGTCGGGCGCGAGCCGGTCCCAGGCGACGGCGCGGTCGGCGGCGTCCTCGTCGTCGCGCACGCGGATGCGCGCTGCGGAGTCGCGAACAGCCGACACGACGCCGAGCACGCCCAGGGCGGGCAGCGCGGCGATGCGCACGGCGAGCCCGATCTCGTGGCGGACGTCCATGGCAGCCTCCCGGATGAGGAACTACCCGGAAGATCGGTCCGCACGCACCCGGTCTGAAGGGTTCGCCCCGACCGGCGCAGGCGCGAGGGGCTCAGCCCGCGTAGGGCAGGACGTCGGTGCGGTCGGCGTCGGCCACCAGGTCGCCGACGTCGCCGTCGCGCGCGCCCTTGCGCCCGAGGGTGAAGACGTAGACCAGGAACAGGATCCACACCGTGGCCCCGAGGCCGATCCGGGCCCACGTGGGCAGCGGCGACGGGGTCACGAACGCCTCGACGACGCCGCTGACGAGCAGCACGACGACCAGCCCGAGCGCGATCGTCAGCGTGGACCGGCCCTCCTCGGCGAGCGCCACGGACCGGGGCCGCGGCCCCGGCGCGATGATCTGCCAGCCGAGCCGGATGCCGGCCCCGCCCGCGACGAAGACGGCGGTGAGCTCGAGCAGGCCGTGCGGGGTGATGAGGCCGAAGAACAGGTCGAGACGGCCGCCCGCCGCCATGAGCCCGCCCACCAGGCCGAGGTTGAGGGCGTTCTGCCACAGGATGTAGACGCCGGGCAGGCACAGGCAGGCGCCGAGCACGAGCGCGAGCGCCGCCACCCACGCGTTGTTGGTCCATACCCGGAAGGCGAAGGACCCCGCGGGGTTGGACGTGTAGTAGTCGGCGAAGTCGCCGTTGACGAGCTGGTCGAGCTCGCCCGGGGTGGCCAGCGCCGCCACGACGTCGTCGTTGGCGGCGACCCACCAGCCGATCGCGGTCGAGACCAGCAGGGTGGCGATGCCGATGGTGATCCACCACGCGCGCGCCCGGTACACGGCCACCGGGAAGGACACCGTGACGAACCGCGACACCGACGCCCACGAGACGCCGCTGGCCCCCGTGACCGCCGCGCGACCGGTGGCGACCAGCTGCGAGAGGCGCGAGACGAGAGCCGGGTCCGGAGCGGACGACTGCACGAGCGAGAGGTGGGTCGCGGTGCGCTGGTAGAGGTCGACGAGCTCGTCGGCCTCGGCGCCGGAGAGCCGGCGGCGGCGGGAGAGCTCCTCGAGCCTGCGCCACTCCTGCTCGTGGGCAGCCACGAAGGGATCGAGGTCCACCCGCGCGCCCCCTCCCGTACGACGGTCGTCTGAGGGGAGACTATCCGGGTGCAGCAGCAGTCGGACTGGACGACGCTCGTCCCGGTGACGGGCGAGGCCGTCGCGCTCGACCTGCGCGTGGCCCAGTTCCCCAGCCGCACCCTCGGGCTCATGCTCGACCTGCTGGTGCAGATCGTGCTGCTGTTCGTCGTCATCTGGCTCACCGGCGAGGTGCTCTCGGCCGCCGACGAGGCCCTCGGCGCCGGCATCTCGCTCGTGAGCATCGTGCTCGTCATCGTCGGCTGGCCCGCGCTCATCGAGACCCTCACCCGCGGCCGCTCCCTGGGCAAGCTCGCCACCGGCCAGCGGGTCGTGCGCACCGACGGCGGCCCCGTGCGCTTCCGGCACTCGTTCGTCCGGGCGCTGTTCATGATCGTGGACTTCTGGATCACGTCGGGTGCGGCGGGCCTCATCACCTCGCTGGCCTCCAAGCAGGGCCAGCGCATCGGCGACCACTTCGCCGGCACCGTCGTGATCCGCGAGCGGGTGCCGGCCGCCGCGCGCCCGCTGCAGCTCAGCTACGTGATGCCCCCGGGCCTCGAGCAGTGGGCCTCGGGGCTCGACCTCGCACGCCTGCCCGACGTCGCCGCGCTGCAGGCCCGCCAGCTGCTCGCCCGGGCCGGCACCCTCGCCCCCGACGTGCGTGCTGCGATGGGCCAACAGCTGGCCGCGGAGTTCTCGGCGTACGTGACACCGCCCCCGCCGCCCGGGACGCACCCCGAGGCGTACCTCGCCGCCGTGCTCACCGAGCGCATGCGCCGGTCGAGCGCCGCCACCTACCGCGCCCGCACCGAGGGCGTGGCCCTGCCGGTCGCGCCGACGGCCGCGCCTGTGACGTCGGCCACCGCGGCACCCGCTCCCCCTGCCGCCGCCCCCGCACGGCGGCGAGGTACGCCTCGGGGTGCGTCCCGGGCGGCGGGGG